>Ga0351842_1250_pt1 | contig 10329 bp, 8 predicted proteins | sample TotcelHFGM3001L3_FD_206877 | JGI IMG/M metagenome (GOLD analysis project Ga0351842, IMG submission 206877) | Enriched cells from coal bed in the Powder River Basin, Montana, United States - Total cells FGM rep1 HSBNCT.FGM.300.1.L3 ... | reverse complement strand
ATTGGAAAAGTCGGCGACGTAGACATTGTCCCGGGCGTCGATACAGATGCCGTCGGTGGTCCGCATCTTGGCGCGAACCATCTTTTCCTGAAAGTCCGGGTCGGACATCGGCGTGGCGAAATCGGTCTTGGCAAACACGGAGTTGCCGGTCACTTGGCCCGCCGCATCGAACGTGACCTTGTGCAACGCGCCGTCCCCAAAGTTGCCCACCAGCAGATTGCCTTGGCGGTCGAACACCAAGCCGTCGGCGCCGTACTGACAGTCGCGGTTGTGCGTAACGAAGGTCACCAGCAGGTTCGGGTCGTCCAGGGTATTGCTCACCACCACCCCGCTGTCGTCCAGCCGAAAGCGATAGACGCCGCTCACCAACAGCCCGTCGTCCCGGCGGATTTTGGGCAGCAGACTGACGGTGATATAGACGTGGCCCGCGTGGACGCGAACGCCGTTGGGGTGGCTGATCTGCTGTGCCACTACCGTCGTCCGTTCGATCCGTCCGTCGCGAATTCGCAGACGCAACAGACGGCCCTGATTGAGTTCTCCGTCAGGGCCGTTGCCGGTCGGCCAATTCTGATTGTCGCAAACGTACAAATCGCCGTCCGGGCCGAAGGCGATACCCATCGGATACGCGTGGCCGGTCTCGGCCAGCGGCGGCACGTGGACCCACGGCGTGACGCGGCGCTGGCGATCCCCAGATGCGCACCATGAATTGGGCCCACTGCGTGCCGGGTTACCTGCATCCGTCGGGCACGATGCAAGCCGCCGGCTCCAGCTTTCAATGGCTGCAGGAAACCGTCTGCACGCTGGAGCAGCAGCAAGCGCGCGAAGCCGGCGTGGACGTGTACGAGTTGATCAACCGGCAGATCGAGAGTTCGCCGCCCGGCGCCGGCGGGTTGATTTTCCTGCCGTACATGCTCGGCGAACGCACGCCGCGCTGGAATCCCAAGGCCAAAGGAGCCTTCATCGGGCTCAGTCTGGCCACCCGCCGCGAGGACCTCTTGCGGGCCGTCCTGGAAGGCATCTCGCTGAACTTGGGGATCATCGTCAACATCTTTCGTCAGCATGTCCCGATCGACGCGGTGACGGTGATCGGCGGCGGCGCCAAAGGCGCCGTGTGGCGTCAGATCCTGGCCGATGTATACGGTTGCGAGGTCCGCAAGCTAAACTTTCTGGAAGAAGCGACCTCGATGGGAGCGGCCGTCGTCGGCGGGGTGGCGGCCGGAGTGTTCGACAGTTTCGATGTCATTGATCGTTTCGTCCGCGTGGACGATGTGGTCTCGCCAAACCCCGCCAGCCAAGCCGTCTATGAGCGAATCATGCCGATCTTCGATCGCAGCTACCAGGCGCTGGTGGAGGTGTACGAAGACCTGGCGGGCCTTGCCGAAGTCTAACCAAGGAGCATCCTTCATGCGTGCTGTCGCAGTCGTGGAACCCGGAAAGCTGGAACTGGTCGAACTGGAAACGCCGTCCCCCGGCCCTTACCAGGCGCTGGTCAAGACCGACTTGGCGGCGTTGTGCAATGCCACCGACGGCAAGCTGGTGGAGGGACATTTTCCCGGGGTCGACACGTATCCGTTGATCCTGGGGCATGAGAGCACGGGGATCGTCGCCGCCGTCGGCGAGAAAGTCCGGACCTTTCGCCCCGGTGATCGCGTCATCGGCGGACTGAACTTCACGTTTTCCGATCCGCGCTACGCCAGCGGCTGGGGAGGATTCTGTGACTATACCTTGGCCAACGACCACGACGCAATGCTGGCCGACGGCGTGGCGGACGCGGAGCACGGCTGGTTCGAGGTGTACGAGATCCAGCGCCCGGTCGCAGCCGACGTCCCGGCCGCCGAAGCCGTGTTGATGTGTACTTGGCGCGAAGTGCTCGGCGGCTTCGGCGACTTTGCGCTGGCTGCCGGCCAAGACATTCTGATCTTCGGTGGCGGTCCGGTGGGGTTGAGTTTTGTCAAGTTCGCGCGGCTGCTCGGCTTGGGCTGGGTCGGGGCGGTCGATCCGATCGCCAGCAAGCGTCAGCGGGCGTTGGCGCTGGGGGCCGACGCCGTATTCGCGCCGGACGATCCGGCCCTGGCCGGCCTGGTGTCCGCGCGTGGCAAGCCGCTGGACGCGGTGATCGACGCCGTGGGCAACCCGGCCTGTATCAACGCCGGACTGCCGCTGCTGAAACTGGGCGGCTCGCTGGGCATCTACGGCGTACTGGCCGAGCCGCAGTTGCTGTTGAACAAGGCGGCAGGTCCTTATAACTTTAACTTGTTTGTGCATCAATGGCCGACGCGCTGGCGCGAACGGCTGGCCCAGCCGGTGCTGGAAGAGCACCTGCGGCGAGGCGAGTTGAGAGCCGCCGAATTCGTGACGCACGAGTTCCCGGTGGAACAGATCGCAGAGGCCTTTGCCGCCGTTGGCCAAGGGGATGTGGTCAAGTGCCTGTTGCGATTCTAGCCAACGGGTTTTCCAACCTGCCTTGGCGATGAATCCAAGGCAGGTCCATTGTCCATCAGCACAACCGCCGGGTCCTAGCCGACGACGTTCCGTGGCGGCCCATCGCTGGGCAGTACGGTCACCACGGGAGCGCACACGACGGTGGCCAGCGACTCCAACGGATCGTGCTCATGGCGGTCCTCCGGTGAGAAGCAATTCCAGATAGCTGCGGCGTTCGGCGGCGACCAGTCCCAGGGCGGCAGCCAGTGAGAGGATTCGCGATTTGGCGGCTTCCAAGCCCTCGGTGTCGGCCGTCAATTCAAACTCTACAAACGTGCCGACTTGGGCGACGCGATCCAAGGCGATTTCGACCTCGGCATCTTGCCAGGTCAAATGTGCCGGCTGGCGCAGTTTCCGAACTTCCGCGACGCTTTGAAAGCCTAAAGCCTCCAACAGTTCGGTCCATTGCGCGACGCCTTCCGGCGATTCGGACAGCGGCAACTCGATCTCGCGGCGCGTCTTGGTGGTCCCATCGATCTTGGGACCTTTGTACGTCACCAGACATCGAGTCCCGATCTGGCGGATCCGGAGAGCTTCGTCGGTTTGAGCAAAATCGCGACAGGGATGTGCCCAGTAGCAATCCCGCTGCTCGATCGGCGCGTCCAGTCGAGCCCCCAACGCGATCAACCTGGCTTCCAGTTCCGCCAGGTCGCGGACCGGGAATTTCTGTTCGACTTCGTAGTGCATGTTGTTTCCCCAGACGGTCAAGTTACCGCAGGCACCGCCGACGATCAACCCCGCGACAGCAGGTAGCGGCGGCAGGTAGCGGCTTTGGCAGGTGTGTCGTGGTTCGCAAGATCGAACCGCCACGATACCCGCGGAATTTCCTCGCCGATCCATACAACGGACCGCCGATGTTGGTACAATGCGTCAACTGGAGAACACCTGAATCGACACCACGATTTCTTGTTTCGGAGGTCTGAACCATGCGTATTGCCCTTGGGATTTTGGTCCTTTCCACTTGGTGTGCCCTTTCGTTTGCCGTGGCGTTTGCTGCGGACGATTCCTCCGCCGGAGTCTGCCAACTGATCCCCGCTGGCGGCAAAGCCGGTTCGCTGGACGGTTGGAAATCGTACCATCAAGACGACGCTCGGACAGCGACCGTGTGGTCGTTGGATGACGACGGCGTATTGCATTGCAAGGGCTCGCCACTGGGTTATCTATACACGGAGAAGGACTACGCCAACTTTGTCTTGGAACTCGACTGGCGTTGGCCGCTGGGCAAGGAACCCGGCAAAGGCGGTGTGTTGATCCGCACGACGGGACCGGACAAGATCTGGCCCAAGAGCCTCGAGGCACAAATCAACGTGGGCGACGCAGGCGATTTCTGGGGCTTGGACGGATTCCAACTGGATGGTCCGGCCGATCGCAAAACGTCGCTCGAACATCCACAATTCGGCAAGCTGATCAACGTCAAGAAATCAGCGATGGTCGAGCGGCCGGCAGGCCAGTGGAACCAGTACAAGATCGTCGCCGACGGCGACACGGTGACGTTGGAAATCAACGGCCAAACCGTCAATCGGGCCACCGCCTGCGAAACCACACCAGGAAAGATCTTGTTGACCGCCGAAGGCACGGCGATCGAATTTCGCAACGTGCGTCTACGACTGCTGGACAAGCCGTAGGAGAATTCGACCAGGAAGCAACCGTTCCATACCGCCCCCCGGCGCGCTGCATGTCGCCGCGGTGCAAATGAATCGTCGTGGCGTTTGTTGGGGCGAACGCACGCGATACGGACGTGAACAGGCAGAACACGAACCAAACAACGCGGAGAGCGCAGCAATGACGGAGCCGTCAGTCGGCGGACAGCCGCAGGGGACGCGTGTCACATTCCTGGATCAGACGGGAGCCAAGTCGGTTGATGCCGTGATCGCCGATACCGTTACGGTCAAGCGGATTCTGCCCAACGTGATCACCAAGATGAACCTGCCCGTCACGGGACCGGACGGTCAACCGTTGAGCTACAGCCTGGATCATAAGGAAGGCGGCCAGAGGCTGCGCGAGGACCAGACCCTGCCGGACGCCCAGGTTCGCACGGGAGACCACTTGATCGTCTATCCGGAAATCGTCGCCGGCGGGGCGGCAAAACGTTCTGGCCGATCGTACGATCTGGCGGACGGGGATTGAACGGGAGGAAGGCTTGCTCATGCGGCGATCACCTCGCCAGCGGCGGCTGGAAAGCGACTGGACGGCCATGCAACAACTGCGGGCGGACAGCAGCCTGTTCGATTTCCGGACGCCGGAGACACCGTTTGCCGGCCCGCCGGAGAGCTACCTGGTGCAGATGCGCGGGCCGGGGTTGTGGCAGCCGGAGGGGGCCGATCGCGTCTTGTTGCGGGAGGGACACGAGATCCTGGTTCGCTTGGGAGCCGCTTACCCTCGAATGATCCCGGAACTGGTTTGGCGCACGCCGATCTTCCATCCCAATATCTCGGCTCACGGCGCGGTGTGCCTAGGCGGCTACAGCACTCACTGGGCGCCCAGCTTGCAGCTGGATGAATTGTGTGCCATGCTCTGGGACATCGCCCGTTACGCTAACTTCGACGCGAACAGTCCTTACAATCGAGCGGCGGCGCATTGGGTTCGTACGCAAACACAGTTCTCGTTCCCGATCGATCCGCGGCCGTTGCGCGACCGGTCGATGCGGGGCACGGGGCCCCGCGGTTTGCAGGCATCGGTGTCAAGTCCAGGCCCCAGCTCGAGTGCGAACGCCCCTCCGTCCGGCTTGGCCGACACCGCCGTGGTTGAGGCTGAATTGGTGTTCGTGGATGACCCGATCGTCACCGCAGAGATTGTGGCCGCCGAAATCGTGGCGGCCGACACTCGAGCCGAGGATGGGCGACAAGGCGACCGTTCGCCGGTCTTGTACATCAGGTAACTTCGATGCCCGATCCGACGCTGCATGTGGACGATGACGACCGTTACGCGCGGCTCCGGCTGATTCCGTGGTGGGACCAAGAGCGGTTGCGGCGGGCCCGCGTGTTGGTGGTCGGCGCCGGAGCGTTGGGGAACGAGGTGTTGAAGAACCTGGCCCTGGTCGGCGTCGGGCACCTGGTCGTGGTCGATCAGGACGTGGTCGAACCCGCGAACCTGACTCGCTCTGTCCTGTTCCGGGCACGCGACAAGGGACGCCCCAAGGCCGAGGTGGCCGCGGAGTCCGTCCGCGATCTGAATCCGGACCTGTGCGTGACGGCGATCGCCGACAACGTGCTGACCGCCGTCGGCTTGGGTACGTTTCGCGACGCCGACGTCGTGGTGGGATGCCTGGACAATCGCGAGGCCCGCTTGTGGGTCAATCGGTCGTGCTGGAAGGTTTCGACGCCGTGGGTCGACGGGGCGATTCAGGAACTCAGTGGCGTGGTCAAGGTGTTCACGCCGCCGGATAGTCCGTGTTACGAGTGTACGATGACGGAGAACGACTATCGCTTGATCAATCTGCGCTACAGCTGCCCACTCCTGCGGCAGGAAGACTTGATCGCCGGCCGCGTGCCCACCGTGCCCACGATCGCTTCGCTGATCGGCGGCTTGCAGGCCCAGGAAGCGCTGAAGCTGATTCACGGCCTGCCGGTGGCCGGCGGCGAAGCGTTCGTGTTCAACGGAGTGGTCACTCAGTCGTACCGGACGCGGTTTCAACGGCGCGAGGATTGTCTGAGCCACGAGACCTACCCGCCGCCGGTCGAGTTGCCGCTGCAGGCGGATCGGCATACCGCCACGGACTTGTTTTCCGCGGTTCGGCAGCACTGGAAATCACGGGATCTGCAGTTATCCCTGGATCGCGATTTGGTCGTTTCGCTGGCGTGCCCTGGCTGCGGTACACACGAGCGTGTGCTTCAACCTCTAGCATTGGTGGGTACCAGGCGAGCTTGCTGCCCGCGGTGCGGCGAACCTTCGCGACCGGAGATCGTGCATGCCGTGACGGCAGCGTCGGAACTTGCCGACGAGCTGCTCGAGTCGCTCGGGATTCCGCCGTATGACATCGTGCGGGTCGCGAGCCCGAGTGAGGAAGGCGTCTTTCTGCTAGCAGGCGATCAGAACAGGCTGGACGTAGCCAGGCGGCTGTAATCGAATCATGGCTCGAATCCGTTTCGCGCTTCGACGCTGGAGCCAAATCCAGCGGACGGACGGGCGACCGCTTGGAAGCATCGAAACGGAGTCATGGTCTTCTCCGTCCCCTTCGGTTCAAACCACGCATAAGCTCCACCCGATGTGAGCAACTTTGACGATTATGTTATTTTTGCCAAAAAGACCAATCGAACGTGTTATTCGGACTGTATCGAATCGTCGTAAATGTCTGTTTGCTCGACTCCCAGCCGCCGATGTGTAGCGCTGGGAATATAGACTCTTCGGGCTGGTACCGCGGGAATCCCCGTTCCCCGAGCATCCGGAGACAGAACATCAAATCGCCACGAATCATGGTTGCACGTCTTCGATCAGCCCCGCCCCTGGAAGGACGATCCTCGATCACCAAGAGGTTCTTCCAACCGACCTGTATGGCAGATGCTAACCTGCCGCGCCATGGAGTTCAGCTCGGTGAAAAGTAACAAGGTGATTGTTGGGATCCTGTTCCTGGTCCTCGTTTCCATAACCGGAACGTTAGCGATCGCACGGGATCGGGAAGTATCCACAGGCACGAGCGTCGGTCATCTGGATGCGTGCGACTGTGGCAAGGTCACGTCGGACACCGGCGGCGACAGGATCTGCTGGGTGGAAGACTGCTCGCCGTGTCCCTGTGTCTACGGATACGCCGAAGGCTTGTTTCTTGAGCGCAGCAACGGCAGTTTCGATCAGCCGGTCCTCGTCCGTGTTCAGAATGCCGTCCCGGTGGCAACGGACTTGTCCACGTCGGATCTGGACTTCGATTTTGACCCGGCGCTGCGCGTCCTGGTGGGGCGTCGTCTGCACAACGGCTGGGCGCTCGAGGGTTCGTACCTCGGTCTGTTCGACGCGAATTCCTTGGCGTACGTTCAAGCGCCTTCGAATCCCCCGGAGGATGACCCGATCTCTCTGACATTCCCTCCTGGCGGTCTCGGATCGGGAACGAACGTCTTTGCCAACATCAATAGAAGTTGGGTTCATTACACATCCGCCCTGCACAGTGCCGAATTGAATCTCGTTGCATGCTGCGGTTGCCTCGGCAACCGGGAGTGCAGCAAAGGCGATGACGGTTGCAAAGGCGATGGTGTTTGCGAGCAGATGCATCATCTTACGGTCGAGCGGTTTGCGGGATTTCGCTACCTCCGCTTGAGCGAACGATTCCACCTTTATGCCGAGGCCGACCGGGAACCGACCGGGGGCGGGCCCCTCGAGACCGAGAGCGGCTTCTACGACATTCGCACGGGAAACGATTTGTACGGGCTGCAATTCGGTGCCCGACTTCGTCGCTGGGGCCCAAGGTTGGGCTGGGAGGCGACGGGCAAGGCTGGCATTTTCGGCAACGACGCGTCCCAGCGGCAGTCCGTGATCGATTGGGACAATGGGCCCTTCGAGCGCCGATCTGCAGCGAGGGACGGCGGACAAGCCGCCTTTGTGGGCGAACTGAACTTCACCGGAATCTACCGTTTGAACGACGTGTGGAACCTGCGGGCCGGTTACAACCTGATCTGGATCGCCGGGGTCGCCTTGGCTCCCGATCAACTCGATTTCAGCGGTCTGGAAGCAGCAGGCAATCAGCTCAGCAGCAATGGGGACGTGTTCTTGCACGGTGTCAGTTGCGGCCTGGAAGCCAGGTGGTAAGGCCCACTGGTATCAAGCGACGTTCTCCGCCGCGATGTCCTCCAAGACGGCCTCCAGGTCGAACAAGTCGGAATCGTCCAGCCACCGCTTCGTGAAACGCAAAGCCGGCGTCGATCTCTCGTCCGCGACAGGCAGGTGCCGCCCCGTATCCGGGGAAACGTCTCTGGCAAACGCACCAAAGAACTGGTCGCGTTGACGATCTGTTTGGGACGATGCGTGGCGTGGCATGCGGTCGTCGAGGGGCATGTAGTCGTCGAGGGGCAACGGCAGGAGCTTTGGTATCGACACGATTTCGCCCGCCAGTTCGCCCGCTTCGCCTTCGCCGAATCCCGCCGAAGATCTGTTGAGGTGGTTAAGAACCACCAGCGCGTCGGCTGCTGTGATTGCGCCGTCGGCGTTGGTGTCGAAGAAACGCGGAGGCGAGAACTGCTGGTCTGGCAATGCGGTGCGGCCTGGATTCGCGTTGATGTAGTTAATGGTTTGCAACACATCCAGTGGAGTGACTTGGCCATCTTCATTGACATCATGCGGATTGCCGGAATTGGTCCAGACGCTTGCGGCAGGCGGGGTGATGTCGTCCGGCGTTCGCGGGAACGAGGCGGGAGTCACTACCCTGCGAGTTGCGATAAACCAAGGGCCCTGAAAACCGCTTAGGGGCTTCGCTTGCCCGAACTGCAACGTCGACGAGGTGCCGATAATGTCAAAGCGACGGATCTCGCGACTCGTGCCGCCGGGGCCTTGCACCGCAAGGATCGCGTAGGCCGTCCCGTTGGCGGCGGTCGCCGCGGCCACATGCACCGGCGCGTTACTGCTGGCACCTGCAAATGCTTGAGGAATGACTCCCCGCAGGAAAAGGCTCGTATCCGATGGATCCCAAGCCCACACTTCAATCCGGGAAGTCCCGTTGACTCCCATGCCGGCGATGATGACCGGGATAGGATTGTCGTCCACCTGCTCCACGAACGTTTGGTCCAGGTGTGCGACGTCAAGCGAAACGCCACCCTCGAAACTTGCACTCACCTCGTTGAAAGGGAAGAACGTCTGCACCGGGACCGCTGTCGTTCCTGTGACCTCGAACACGCTTACCATGGCCCTGGTGCCGCCCCCTGTCCCGACGACAATTTCCGCCTTGCCATCGAGCTTGTTGGTGAAGGAATCGTGAGCCATGCTGCCGATGTCGCCGGCGGCCACGACCGCGCCGCCGATGGACACCACGGGGAACGCGCGGAACGTGATATCCGGATTCGTCTGAAATGCGGGAGCGAGCGGGTACCGGTTCAGGAAAACCCGCACGTCTGCAGCCCCGTAGCTGGGAACGGTGATGATGTCTGGCTTGCCGTCGCCGTTGACGTCGGCGACCGTCAAGTGGACCCCTGCCGTGAATGCGGGGCTGTATGCGAGGAAGCTCGGGAATCCCGGCACGGGTTTGCCGTCCAGCGAGAACACGTGGATCTCCGGCGCCCGGTTGCGGCCCGGAGCGGTAATGATCTCTTCGATACCATCGCCGTCGAGGTCCGCTACGGCCACCCGCGTGCCGCCCACGTAGTCGCTTTCGTAGGCCAGGAAGCGGTGCAATTCGGCCCCTGTGCCTGCGTTGACAACGAGCACTTCCTGCGGCATACCGGGATTCTTGTCGGGCGCAAGAACGACGATCGGCACCAGGCCCGCATCCACGGTCAAGTTCGTCTCGGCCGAATCGACCGTCACTGCCGCCGCTGCGCCCAAAGCGTTCGCGTCGCTGTCCAGCGTGCCGTCACCGCCTTGGTTCTGCGGGCTGAACACGAAACCGCCCGGATTCGTGACGGTCACCGTATACGTCCCCGGAACGAACCCCGCAAACGAATACCGTCCGTCGCGTCCGGTTGTGGTCGTCAAGGCGACCCGATTGCCAAACGCATCGGTGCCGGTCAACGTGACGGTCACCCCGGCCAAGTCGGGCTCGCCCTCGTCCTGAATCCCATCCCCGTCCAAGTCGATCCACACCCGGTCGCCGATTGCCGCTGCCTGCAGCAAGCCAGCGTCGATCGAATCGAGGTACTCCCCCGGCGCGAGCACCACGATCGGCGTTGCACCGGTCAGCGGATCGGCATCGCTATCCACCGTGTCGTCCCCACC
>Ga0351842_1266_pt1 | contig 10455 bp, 7 predicted proteins | sample TotcelHFGM3001L3_FD_206877 | JGI IMG/M metagenome (GOLD analysis project Ga0351842, IMG submission 206877) | Enriched cells from coal bed in the Powder River Basin, Montana, United States - Total cells FGM rep1 HSBNCT.FGM.300.1.L3 ... | reverse complement strand
TGGTACGCGTCGTTCCGCGCGAGATACTCGCTCGCGCGCAACCGCTGTGCGGCGGCGGCTGCCAGCACGGTTTCGTCCAGAACCGCGCCGGCCGCGTCGGTGGGGCCGTCCTCGCCATCGGTTCCGGCCGATAACAGGGCCAAGCCGCGGGCCGAATCGCGCTGCGTGTCCGCCAGATACTCGAGGGCCGCCAGCACCAGCTGCTGGTTTCGCCCGCCCCGGCCGCGGCGGCTGCTGGCGACGAGTTTGACGGTCGGTTCGCCGCCGTGAATCAGGCACTGTCGGCCACCCGAGGCGCGCATCGCCAAGGCGTCGGCTGCCAGCTCGCGGCCGATCTGCTCCGCATCGCCCTCCAGCTGTTGCATCGCGACGGTACGCGTCGGGTAACCGCGGCGTTCGGCTTCGCGCCCCGCGGCAGCGACGGCCGTCGCGAGATTGCCGATCACCCGATGCGTGACGTTGCAACTCGCGCTGCGGTCCGCCGTCCGTCCATGCGTTGCGGCCCGCTCCAGAACCTGAAACACCCGTGGCGAGACGCCCGCCTGGCGGGACTGGAACTGGTCCAGGATCTCCAACGCTTGCTGTGGAGTCGAGGCATCCGCCACCGTGGGTCCGGAGGCGATGACATCGAGCGGGTCGCCGAGCACATCGGAGATGATCAGCGCGATCAGCCGTCCGGCGCCGCAGGCGCGAGCCAGGCCGCCGCCCTTGATCCGGCTCAACTGCTTCCGCACCGTGTTCAACTCGCGGATGTTGGCCCCGGCGGCACTCAAATGCCGCGTGACGACCAGCTTGTCGTCCAGCGTGATGCCTTCGGCCGGCGCCGGCAACAGGGCGGATCCGCCGCCGGAGATCAGGCACAAGCAGACATCGTCGTCGCCCAGCGATCGGACCAGTTCGAGGATCCGTTCCGCGCCCGCCGCGCCGGCGGCGGTGGGTTCGTTGACTCCCGCCGGGCGAGCGCCATGCAGGTGAATGCGTGGCAGAGGCCGAACACAGTCGTCGGGCACATTGATCCAGCCCGTCAGTTGCTTGTCCCGCATCAGGGGCTCGCCCAACGCGGCTTCCAGGCCCGCCGCCATGCCGGCGCCGGCTTTGCCGCAACCGACCACCGCCAGCCGCCGGATCTCGCGCAGCGCCAATCGCTGATCGCCCACGATCAAGTGCTCGCCGCGCACCTGGACCGCGTCTTGAACCAAGCGGTCGCTGCGCACCGCGTCGAGGCCGGCGTACCAAATTGCCAAGGCGTCGTCGCGAAGTGGGGGCGTTGCCAGAGGCATGGCTGGGGCTCCAAGGAAGGTTCGCTGGAGTCCAGGCTTCAGCCTGTGTCGTGCGGGGTTCCGCCCCGCTCAGCAGCCTGAAGAATGGACTCCGACTGACGGCTGCCACAATCGGCCGCGCCGCCTGTATGCTAATCCAATATTGGCTTGTGAACTAGGCGATCGGCAGCAATTCGAGTACTCTGGATAGCCGTTACGGACCTTCCCTCGCCGTGCGGCCGATCGGTGTGCCTGACGGCGACGCGATGTTCCCTCCGTTGCGGCCTGCCGTTGCCGACGGGCCCATTACTTGCTGTCAAGGAGATTCGACATGCCTCACGCTTCGACCGACGTCCGCCAACAACCCCGCACCGCGTTGAATCGCCGCGGTTTTCTGGCGGGCGCAACCGCCGCCGGATTCACGTTCATCAAGCCCGAATTGGTGTTCGGCACGCAAGCCAACACCAAAGTCAAATTGGGCATCGTCGGCTGTGGTGGCCGCGGGAAATGGATCGGGAAACTGTTTATGGATCACGGTGGCTACGAAATCGTCGCCGCCGCCGACTACTTTCCGGACCGTACCGACGACCTGGGCGGACGGTTCCAGGTCGACGCCGCCCACCGCTACTCCGGCTTGTCCGGCTATAAACGCATCCTGGATGCCAAGCCGGACGCGGTAATCATTGAAACCCCTCCGTACTTTCACCCCGAGCAGGCGATGGCTGCCGCGGACGCCGGCTGCCATGTGTTCGTCGCCAAACCGGTCGCCGTCGACGTCCCGGGCTGTCTGACGATTGCCGATGCCGGCAAGAAGGCCACCGAGAATAAGAAATGTTTCTTGGTCGATTTCCAGACGCGGGCTAGCGAGTTCTACCGCGAGGCGATCCGCCGCGTGCATGCCGGCGATATCGGCCCGCTGGTGTCGGGCGAGGCCGTGTATTACTGCAGCACGACCTGGGGCGGCGACGATGCGCTGGCGGCCGATCCCAAGAGGCCGGAGAACCGCTTGCGGGCCTGGGGACTGGACCGCGTGCTGTCCGGCGACGTGATCACCGAACAGAACATCCACTCGCTGGACGTGGCCAGCTGGATCGTCGGTCAACCGCCGGTCAAGGCCTATGGCACATGCGGGCGCAAGGGGCGGATCGACCCCGGCGACTGTCACGGCCATTTTTCCGTGGTCTTTTTCTTTCCCGACGATGTCGTTATCACGTTCGCCTCGAAGCAGCTCGGCACGGGCTTTGACGACATCGGCAACAAGATGTTCGGTCCCGAGGGAACGCTGGAGACGCACTATTTTGGACAAGTGTTGATCCGCGGCAAGAAATCCTACAAAGGCGGCAACCAGCCGGGCCTGTTCACCGAAGGCTGCGTGAAGAACATCGCCGATTTCCATGCCAGTATCCTTGCGGGCGACTGTTCCAACCCGACCGTGGCCCCCAGCGTATTGAGCAACCTGACCACGATCCTCGGCCGCACCGCCGCGTATCGTGGGGGCGAAGCGAGTTGGGACGAGATGATGAAGGCGAATGAGAAACTGGAGTTCGAGACGACGGGGCTCAATGCGTAACGTCGCCATGAAAAACCCCGGACTGCGGTGAGCTGTCACCGTTGGACGGGTGCGTCCGGCGATCGATGGTAAAAGCGGCGCGCGGAGGCGTCCACGGTTCGATGGAGGCTCAGACGTCCAGAATTTCCACATTGGCGGAGTAACCACTTGCGGTTGTCGAACGCTTCCGCCCGCCAAAGTTGAATTCTGGGCTTCTGAGCCGGGGCGAAAACCCCATGCCCGACACAAGAGATCGGCTGCCCGGACTGGCAAACGCGGCGGTTTTCGCTTACCATTTCTGGATTATCGCCGGAGACGCTCCGTACCCCTGCGGCGACTCCGGCCCCAGCGTTTTTTTCAACACGGCGAGGTAGCGAACGATGAGCGAGTGCAAGGTTCAAGGCCAGGTGCATGTGATCGAGGAATCCAAGACCTTTGGACAGAAAGGGTTTCGCAAGCGGTTGGTCGTCTTGGAGCAGGACAAGGGCCGATACACGAACTACCTGCCCATCGACTTTACCCACGATGGCTGCGACGCCGCTGACGAACTGAGTGTTGGCGACGAAATCGAGGTTCCAATCCGCCTGAGTGGCCGCAAGTGGCAGCGGGACGAGAACAGCGAAGTGAAGTTCTTCCTCAGTGCCGAAGCGACGGAATTCAAAATCTTGCGCAAGGGCGGCAAATCTGATGATCGAGCCCCGCCGCGTGCGAAATCGAATGCGTCTGCGGAGGATTACGAGGACGCTCCCTTCTGAGGAGAATCAACGAACGTGACAAACCAGACATCATCCGCCCAGGACGCTGCCGGGGATCGGCAGGTCGGCTTTTTCGATTTCCAGCAGCTGATTCGCAACATGTACCTGGAGAAGGACTTAGCTCGCGGCGTCGACGGAACTTTCATGTGGTTTATGGAGGAGGTCGGCGAGTTGGCAGCGGCGTTGCGGGACGGATCGCACGACGACAAAATGGAGGAATTCGCCGACGTCATCGCTTGGCTGACCACGATGGCGAACGTGGTCGGCGTCGATCTCAGCGCGGCCGTGACCCGGAAGTACGGTTCCGGCTGTCCCGGTTGCGGCCATTTCGTTTGCTCGTGTTCGCTGACGGAGAAGCCGTGATGCGGGGCCTGTACCGCGGCACGGCAGCCTGCCTTGTGCCGTGGGGGGGGGAGAAAACCGCCGTACCCTTGGTTTCCAGCCGCTTCTCATCTACACTCGATAGGCGGATCGCCAGGTGTGGGAGCGAGACGGAGCAATTCGTGTCCTTCGTTTTACTTATCCCTTTGTCGGCCTTTGAATTATGGCAGCTTCCGAATTGACCGAATGATGGATCTGTCTCGCAGAATAACTCTGGTGATTCTCGCCAGCTTGGCGCCCCTGATGTGCGGCTCTGCCGTTAACGCCGCCGCCCCCGGGGGCTCCGCCGTGCGGATCGAGTCCGTCCAGATCGGCTTCAATGGCATCTTCAAGACCGGCCATTGGACGCCGGTTTGGGTCGCGATCTCTTGCGCGGGTCCCGGGATCGACGTGGAATTGCAGCTTGCGGCACGTGATAGCGACGGAGTCGAAGCGATCCTCGTACGGGCCGACGATCGGCCACTGCGTCTGACGGCCGATGGAGCCACCGTGGCGCTGCAATACGTGAAATCGGGTCGAGTTGGCAGCGGTTTGACGATCCGCGTAGTAGCCCTATCGGGCGAATTGGCCGCGCGGACCTTTGCGGCTGGTGAATTGGGTTCGGCCGAGCCGTCCACGCAAGAGTTGGTCGTCGGTTTTTCACCGGGGCTCGGTCTGGAGGAGGCTGCTCGCAGGGCCCGCCGCGATCGGTCCCAGCCGGTCACCGTGGCCACGGTTGTCGATCCGCAGCGGCTGCCGGCCGACTGGTATGGATACGATGCCGTGGATGTTGTGGTGGCGACGACCGGCGAGGCAGGGGTGCTGGAGAATCTGAGCGATGCCCAGTTCGAGGCATTGGATGGCTGGCTGCAGCTGGGCGGCCGTATGGTGCTGTGCGCGGGCCGCCGCGGTGCCGAAGTGTTGGCTCCCGCCAGCCGCTTGGCGCGGTTCTCGCCCGGCCAGCAGGTCGAAGCGATCACGCAGCGCGTGACGTCGGGTTTGGAGAACTATGCCGGGGCCAGCGAGCGGCTGGACGCCGTCGGCGGCCAGCGCGCGCGGCGTTTTGGAGTGCCGATGACGGCGGTGGCCGAGGTGCGAGGGACGGTCGAGAGCATGGAAGTGGGCGGGCAGACGGGCCGCTTGCCCACCATCGTCCGGTTTCCGTACGGGCTGGGACAGATCACGTTCCTGGCCTTTGATCCGGAACTGCCGCCGCTGGACCAGTGGCAAAGCCGAGGGACGCTGATGGCCCGGGTGCTGCAGATCGCCGGCACCAGCCGACAGGTGGGAGGCGAAGCCGATTCGCGGATGGGGCAAGTCGCGCATCTGGGATACGAAGATCTGGCGGGCCAGTTGCGTTCAGCGCTCGACCAGTTTCCCGGCGTCACGCGGATCGAGTTCTCGTGGGTTGCGGGACTGCTGGCTCTGTACATCTTGTTGATTGGGCCGGTCGACTACTTTTTCCTGAAACGATTCCGGCTTCTGAGTTGGACTTGGCTCAGTTCGTCGCTGATCGCCGTCGTGTTCTGCGGGTTGGCGTACGGCGCCATGCAGCGGCTAGCGGGCCGCGAGGTTCACGTCAACCACGTCGATCTGGTCGATGTCGATCTGGAGCAAGGCGTTATGCGCGGTTCATCGTGGACGCACATGTATAGCCCCGCGACGGAGAAGTTCACCTTGGAGTGGCGCGAGAATCCGCCGCTGGCACTTGGCAGCCGCAGCCCGTCCGGTCGCCTTTTGGCTTGGCAAGGCCTGCCCGGCGGAGGCTTAGGCGGCTTGGACAGCCGCGCCGGTGCGGCGCTGTTCGCAGAACCGTATACCATGACGCTGGGCCGTGTGGAATCGGATCCGGGACTCGCCGCCATCCGCGATCTGCCCATTGAAGTGTCGGGGACAAAGAGTTTGGCGGGGGCATGGTGGGCGTTGGGCGAAGTGCCGTCGGCCCAGCGGCTGAGCGCGAACATTCATGGCCTGCTCGCCGGTCAACTGACCAATCCGTTGGACTGCGAGTTGACCGATTGCATGGTGTTGTACGAGAACTGGATGTATCCGGTGACCGGGACGTTGACTCCGGGCAAGGCCGTGACGTTCGACGGCGTGTCGCCGCGGAACTTGGAATGGCACTTCTCGCGGCGGCGCGTGGTGGATACGAAGGAAGTCGTGACGCGGTGGGACCAGACCAGCGTGGACGTTCCCCGGATCCTGGAAATGATGATGTTTTATCGGGCGGCGGGTGGTGCGGCGTACACCGGACTGACGCACCGCTATCAGACCTATTTGGACCTCAGCGAGCACTTGCGCACGGGGCGCGCGATCCTGATCGGCCGCAGCGCGGCCGCTGGCAGCCGGCTGGCGCCGGACGACGCCTCTTGGGACGCGAGCCGCGTTCGCCAGTGGGCTTTTTACCGCGTGGTGTTTCCCGTGGACCGATCCGAAAGGGCGGCTGTTCCGTGATTGAGACGCACGATTTGACCAAGAAGTACGGCGACATGTTCGCCATCCGCTCGATCGAACTGAAGCTGGACGAGGGCGACCTGTTCGGTTTCATCGGCCCCAACGGCGCGGGCAAGACGACGACGATGCGGATTATCGCCACGTTGCTCAATCCCACCTGGGGCGAGGCCTACGTGTGCGGCAACTCGATCTACACCAAGCCCAAGGAGATTCGCCGCCTGGTCGGTTATATGCCCGATTTCTTTGGCGTCTACGATGACATGCGGGTCATCGAGTATCTCGAGTTCTTTGCCGCCGCCTATCGCATCCGCGGCGAGCGCCGTCGGCGGCTGTGCAACGAGATGCTGGAAATCGTCGACCTGGATTTCAAACGCGACGCCTATGCCAACACGCTGTCCCGTGGCCAGACCCAGCGACTGGGCCTGGCGCGCACGCTGTTGCACGATCCGCAGGTGCTGTTGTTGGACGAGCCGCTGAGCGGCCTCGACCCACGGGCTCGCATCGAGATGCGAAACCTGCTTCGCCGCTTGGGCGAGATGGGCAAGACGATCATCGTGTCCAGTCATATCCTGCCCGAGCTGGCTGACATCTGCAACAAGATCGGGATCATCGACCGCGGCGTGTTGGGCGTCAACGCTTCGGTCGCGGACGTGATGAAGCAGGTCCGCCAGCGGATCGTGCTGCATATCGCGGTGAAGGGCAACTTGGAAGCCGCCGCCCGATTGCTGCAGCAGCACAACCAGGTGGAACAGGTGGAACGGTCCGACCGCCGCATCATCGTGACGTTGAAGCAGGAGGCCGAGGATTACAGCGAAATCCCCTCCTGGTTGATCCAGCACGGTCACAAGTTGACCTTGTTCCGCGAGGAAGATGTCAGCCTGGAATCCGCCTTTATGGCCCTGACCAAAGGCATGGGCTCCAAGACCTGAGTTACTGAAAATCCCGCGACGGCACCCGGTGAGTCAGTTCGTGTTGCATGTCTTGCAGATGCTGGGCCACGACATGGATCACGCCGTGGCGGCTCTCCAAGCGGCCGCGGACGAACCAGGCGTTGCTGTGCCGGGCGATGGCGTGGAACCGCTCCCAAATGGACTTGTACAAAACCAGATTCACCGTGCCGGTTTCGTCCTCCAGCGTCGCGAACGTGATGCCATTGCCGGTGCTGGGGCGCTGCCGCAGGAGGATCAAGCCGGCTACGCGGACTTGCCGCCGATGGGGCAGGTTGGCCAGCTGGGCGGCGGGCGTGGCGCCCAGACGCTGTAAATGCTCGCGATAAAAGCTCACAGGGTGCGGCCGCAACGTTAGCCCCAGCGTCTGGTAGTCGGCGACGACTTGTTCCTGGACGGTCATTGCCGGCAAGTCGGCAAGCGGGTCGACCGCCGGATCGGAGGGGTCCAGCAGCGGCCGCGGCGAGCGGCTCTTGGGCTGGGACAAGGCATCCCACAGCGACTGGCGGCGATCGCAGGCCAGCGAGCCGAACGCGTCGGCTTCGGCCAAACGGCTGACCGCGCCCTGCAGCAGTCCGGTGCGACGGGTGAATTGGTCGATCGTGTCAAAGGGGCCCGCCGCCCGCGCCCGGATGATGGCGGCTGCGTCCTTCGCGGCCAAACCGCGCAGCAAACGGAATCCCAGCCGCAGAATGCGTTCGCCCTCCAGCGTACAATCCCACTGGCTGTAGTTCACATCGGCCGGACGCACCTCGACACCGTGCCGGCGGGCGTCGCACACCAACTGGGCCGGAGCATAGAAGCCCATCGGCTGGCTGTTGATCAAGGCGGCGGTGAACGCGGCCGGGTAGTAGTGCTTTAAGTACGCCGAAACGTAGACCAGCAGCGCAAAGCTGGCCGCGTGGGATTCCGGAAAACCGTATTCTCCGAAACCGCGAATCTGCTGAAACACCCGCTCGGCGAATTCTTCGGACAAGCCGCGTTGCCGCATGCCGTCCAGCAGCTTCTGGTGAAAGGTCTCCATGTGGCCGTTCCGTCGCCAGGCGCCCATCGCCCGCCGCAACTGGTCGGCTTCGCCCGGCGTGAATCCGGCCGCCACCACGGCCAGCTTCATCACCTGTTCCTGAAAGATCGGCACACCCAGCGTCCGTTCCAGCACGCGGCGGATCGCGTCGTTGGGGTACGTCACGGCCTCTTCGCCCGCTCGCCGCCGCAGGTACGGATGCACCATTTGGCCTTGAATCGGACCAGGCCGGACAATGGCCACTTCGATCACCAGGTCGTAATCGCAGCGCGGCCGCAGCCGCGGTAGCATGGCCATCTGGGCGCGGCTTTCAATCTGGAATACGCCCATCGTGTCCGCCTGGCAAATCATGTCGTAGACCCGCGTGTCGCCGGCCGGGATGCCGGCCAAACTCAGCTGCCGCCCCGTGGTCTGCCGGATCAAAGCAAAGCATTTGCGGATCGCGGTCAACATGCCCAAACACAGGCAGTCGACTTTGAGGATGCCCAATTCCTCCAGATCGTCTTTGTCCCACTGAACCACGGTGCGGTCCGCCATCGCGGCGTTCTCGATCGGCACCAGTTCGCACAACGGGCCGCGCGTCATGATCATGCCGCCCACGTGCTGGGACAAATGACGAGGAAAACCGATCAGCTCCTTGGTCAAATGCACCAGGCGGCGGCCGACTTCCGAAGTGGTATCGATGCCCATCTCCTGGCAACGTTGCTCCAATTCGATCGCCTCCTGGGGATAGCCGTCCATGTTCTTGGCCAAGCGGTCAATGCAGTCCAGCGACAGGCCCAGCGCCTTGCCGACTTCGCGAATCGCCGACCGTGTGCGGTAGGTGATCACGGCGGCGGCGAGTCCAGCCCGCTCGCGGCCGTATTTTTGGTACAAGTACTGCAGCACCTCTTCGCGTCGCTGGTGCTCGAAGTCCACGTCGATATCCGGCGCCTCGTCGCGCTCTTTGCTGATGAACCGCTCGAACAGCAATTCCACCCGGTCCGGATTCACCGCGGTGATGCCCAGGCAATAGCAGACGGCCGAGTTCGCCGCCGACCCACGGCCTTGGCAGAGGATCTCGCGCGAACGGGCGAATTGGACCAGGTCCCAAACCGTCAGAAAATACGCCTCGTAATGCAATTCGCCGATCAACTGCAGTTCGTGCTTGAGCAACTGCAGCACCTTGTCGGGTACGCCGTCCGGGTAGCGTTGCTGTGCGCCTTGCCACGTGAGCCGTTTCAAGTATTCCAGCGGCGTCAGGCCGGGCGGAGCCAGTTCCTGGGGATACTCGTAACGCAGTTCGGCCAGCGAAAACGTACATCGCTCGGCGATCTCCCGCGTGCGTTGCAACGCATCGGGAAGGCGGGCGAACCGTTCGCGAAGCTCGTCCGGTGATTTCAGGTGCCGCTGGGCGTTGGGAAACAACAGCCCGCCGGCTTGGGCAACGCTGACGCCGTGCCGGATGGCGGTCAACACGTGCTGCAGCGGCTGGCGAGCCGGGATGTGGTAGTACACGTCGCCGGCAGCGACCAGGGGCACCCCGGAAGCGTGGGCCAGGTGCCGGAGCATTTCCAGCCGCCGCTGGTCATCCGGCCCGCGCTGGAATTCGGCGATCAGGTAACAGCGATCAGGGAAGATTTGGCGGTAGCGCCCGAGGGCTGTCTGCGCTACGTGGTTCGGCCTCTCCGAGACTCTTTCCCCGTCGCCGATCAGCACGCCCGCCAGCAGCCCTTCAGCGTGTTCGGCGATATCCTGCCAAGTGAGTTCACACTGGCCTTTCGCCGCCTGGCGACGGCCTCGCGTGATCAACCTGCACAAGCGGCCGTAAGCAGCCCGGTCCGGGGCCCACAGCACGACGGCTGGAGCGTCCACCGGCGTGATCTCCGCGCCGACAATCAGCTTCAGTCCGCAGTCCTTGGCCGCCGCATGCGCGCGGACCACTCCCGCCAAACTGTTCTTGTCCGTCACCGCCAGTGCCTGGTATCCCAACTCCGCCGCACGCTGTACCAACTCGTGCGGATGCGAGGCGCCTTGCAGGAAAGAGAAATTCGTTTTGCAGTGCAACTCGGTGTACATCTTGCTGCTTACTCAAACACGCCTTGCAAGAACCAGCGTTGATCCTGCA
>Ga0351842_1238_pt1 | contig 11701 bp, 13 predicted proteins | sample TotcelHFGM3001L3_FD_206877 | JGI IMG/M metagenome (GOLD analysis project Ga0351842, IMG submission 206877) | Enriched cells from coal bed in the Powder River Basin, Montana, United States - Total cells FGM rep1 HSBNCT.FGM.300.1.L3 ... | reverse complement strand
ACTCAAACCATCATTCAAACCCCATCCATTTTCGGATTCATTGTTGGTTTAATCATTAAAAATCAAATTCCCAATGCGACAACCTTGGCTGAAGGCATTCGTTTGCTTGCTTCAGGGATCGCGTTTGGACTTGGTTGCGTCGGCCCCATAATCGGGCTCGGTCTTTTTACCAGAAAAGCACTTGCAACCACCGGAACCAACCGTGAAATCTTTCCGCAACTACGAACCTTCACGTTTGTCAGTCAGGCACTCATTGAAGCACCTATCGTGTTCGCATTGGTCATCAGCATTATTTTAAGCGTTGTGCACCCTGGTGAAAATCCTCTCTTAAGCGCGGTCACCTATATGGTTGCAGCATTCTCAATTGGACTAACGACACTACATGTCGGTATCAACTCCGGTAATGCAGCATCACGCACCGCGCAATTGGTCGGCGAATATCCAACCATGTTTGCTCAACTATCCCGGATGAGTATTCTGACACAAACATTCATTGATACCATTGCCATCTACGGCACATTGATTGCATTAATCGTGTTGTTGCTGTAAAAATTCAATTTATCCTTATCAGCACAGCACTTTCAAACGTTTTTATGATATTTTATTTCGGCGATATGTAAAGCAAGATTGCATTTCGCCCGGCGATTTGTTAAAACGATTTTACATTTCGCAAAACCCAACATGACAAAAGATCGCTTAACTTACTGCTTACAATCAATGCTTCCACGCATGTCATGATAGCGCGGTGTTTTAAGATTTGCATTTAACCCATCACAGAAATTGGCACAGAATTTTGGAGCATCAAACTGAGTTGATGAATACCCTTTACACACGTGCATACGTGTTTTGAAATCACCAACACATTGCGTTTGTCCATCGTCCTTCTTGACTACCGCTGAAGTTCCCGGTTCACACTGCCAACCGGTAAATCCCTTTGGAACATCCCAACCGCAAGTGCATGTAACCGTACATCCTGGACATTCTGCTTCTTCTACACAACGTCCCCATGATTCATCATAAGTACCTTGTTTGCCGTCAAATGTTTTGCACGCCACACCCTGAACAGCCGGATTACATTTTTTATCATGGTCGCTCCAAATACCTGCTTCATTAACGCATTGCATGCCATCAAGTTGACACCCGTTACCACTGAACATACCGTATCGTTGGTGAGACTTGCCTAACCAATGGACCAGACACCGTGCCCCAATCGCAGCAGCCTTGCACTGCTTACCGTCCCATAACCCATACTCATCTTTATCAAAACTAACCGGCACGCCTTGCAACAAAATAGTTACCGTATGTCTCCCTGTAACGCAAACCGCATCTTTGGGCAGACACTCATTATCAAGTGTTGACCATGTTCCGGAAATGCCCTCAAAATTTTGGTTAATACAGGCATCGCCTTGCTTAAGCGCCGGTTGATCTTTCTGATCGACACTGAAAATCACACCACTGACTAATAATAATGACATTGCTATCAAATACTTTTTCATAATGTTTCCTTTATATTTGTTAAAAACCATTATTAATTTTATATTAGAATATGTTGCACTGAAAAATCAAGAGTTTTTTAAAGAAAAGAGCGAGACCATGCGTTGCTTTCAACTCGATGAAATCATAACTTTTATCAGTTTTAAAATTCCAAAAATTACACTTCTCTAAAAGAATCTTATTGTTTTTCAATAAATAGTTATTGACTTTCGATATTTTTAGATTTAGAATGTTTGAGAATTAATCCTCCCTTACTGAAAAACTACAACGCGTTGTAGGGTAAGATTAAGAAAAGACTTGAACAAAGGTTTTTCGCTATGAAACAGATTAAAACATATGCGCGAATCACGCGTATTTTGAGCATCGTTCTGATTATCATCATGAGCTGCACATTAATTGCAAATTGGTTTACAGACAAAATTCCGTTCCTCTGTTGTTTTATTGCAACTGATCCGGCCATTCATAATCTATCATTACTCAATAGAATCTTCGGCTTTATTGTTGACGGGTTGTGGACAGGATTATTGATAACCGGTCTCTATTATTGCACCCAACTTATGAAACGGTTTGAAACCGGTGAAATTTTTTCGCAAAAAACAATCACCCTTTTTCAAAAAATTACCAAATTTATGTTTTGGTGGGCGGTTTACACACCGGTGCAACGCACCCTGCATGTTCTTGCCGTCACGCTTAGCAATCCTCCAGGTTATCGACAGCTAATTGTTGGCATTTCATCCATTGATATTTTTTTAATTCTGATCTTCCTTCTGTTTCACGTTATTTCATCAATCATGCAAGAAGCAGTTGAGATTAAATCAGAACAAGATTTGATTATTTGATTAGGAACCAATGAAAATTATCATCAAACTTGATGAAATCATGCTTAAACGCAAGATTCGTTTGAACGAATTATCGGACCGGATTGGAATTACCGAAGCAAATCTTTCCATTTTGAAAACGGGAAAAGCAAAAGCGATTAGATTTTCAACCTTGATTGCCTTGTGTAAAGAATTAGAGTGCCAACCAGGCGACTTATTAGAATTTCTCAATGATGAGCCCGCTCAAACAGACCAGAAATAATTACGGGCCCATCATAAAAAACTCCGCACTCATACTGCACTATTTCAAAGCCCCGCTGTTTTTAGGTAATATAAGTACATAAAGGCAATGGGGCTTGGTACTTTTCAGGGGGAACGTTTATGGCTCAGTCACACTATCATGTTATATCGCTATTTTCCATAATTGCTCTGAGTTTTTGCTCATTGTATTCAACTTCCTTATATGAAACAATTGAAGCAATCAATTTACATGCTTTCAAACAGGAAACCCCTGTTCAAAATACCTTTGCAACCTATACCGAACAATTAAAAACAACCCTGGCACGCCAAAAACATTTATCTGACTACCAAAGACGGCGCCTGGCATTTTCAATTTTCAAAAACTACGAAAAGCAACACCCGATTACCAATAATCAGATCATCGATGAAACCACGTGGCACGATTTAAATTTATTTGCAGGATCAGCCGCACACCCTACCTCATATATTGGTAATAAAATCAATTACGCGGAAACAGAGCTCGGCGCGGTAAGGCTCCTGGGTATGCTTGCCAACCCGACCGCCGATATTTCAGCACTACGGAAACAACAAAATGTAGTGAACGAACTGATCGACAACGAAGATCTCTTTAATAAAATTAATACAGCATTACAAGAACTGAAACAGCATGAGAATATGTTGTTTTCATGGTTTAACGAGCAGGATCCCTTTATTGCCAACGCGCTGTTTTTCAAATGGATCAAAACCCCGGGATGGGCAACCCCGCTCAACAAAATAAGTCCGCTCATGGAAATGTGCGAGACACTGTATATTGCCAATACACTCCTTATCTTTTTACAACAAATAGCCGCAATTGCCATTTTCCCGGCAGCGGGCATTATGCTTCTTTTATCATACAAAAATTATGCAAATCAACTTAAAGCATGGGCCCAAGGAACGCTTAAACTATGGCCCCAGGTCAACTTTTTTCGCCTGTACGGATTTGCGCTTTACTTAGCAGGTTTGATGTTTAAAAACAATAACAATCTCACCGCGGTCAACGATGTTGTTGTCGGACAAAACAACTGGATCGGTCTCTGGTCAACCTATGATCAATTATCAGCCAACTCCATCCTTCTACAAGGATTACAACTCAAACTCATCAGTCTCGCGCGTTGTGTTGAATTGATGAATGTCATCAAAAATTGCACTGAAGAAAGCCCGGTTTTGCATAAACATTTTGATACCTTCATGCACCCATCGGAAGCATTTGAAGAATTAGAACATGCGCTGCAATCAAACATGTACGCGGGCGATGAATGGTACGCCGGCAGCATTTTATCAACAGCAAAACTGGCATATGACCATCACAACGATTGCGTTAGTATGCTTGCTGCCATTGGTGAAGTTGACGCGCTCATGTCTCTTGCAAAATTGTATAAATATTCAGCCGCGTCAAAAAACAGCTGGAGCTTCGCGCAATTTGAATCAGCAGAGCCTGATTTTGAAGAACCGACAACACCACCGGCATGGTATAATACAACAGCACTCAACATGAACAGTTGTTTCGATCACTCAGACAATGAGCCCTTCATACAATTGGATGATTTTTGGAACCCTCTCCTTGATCATAAAAGAGCAATTGCGAATACTATCAGCCTTGGTGAAACTCAACCACGCACTATTATTATCACGGGTATTAACAAGGGCGGCAAATCAACCAATATGAAGGGCATGGCACTTAACGCACTATGCGCGCAAGCCACCGGACTTACTCCTGCAAATCTGTATATCGCAACACCGTTTGCCAAAATTCTGACCTACTGCAATCCAGACGATGATATTGCTCAAGGAGTATCACACTTTGAAGCAGGTGAACAACGCGCGTTGTATATTTACAATACTGTCGCTCAACTCAAACATGATCAACATGCTTTGTGCATGCTTGATGAAGCTTTTGACGGAACACACCCCGCTGTCAGTGCAGCGGCAACCAAAACACTCATCAACCATCTCGGCTACAATCCACACGTTATTTGCATGGCAACAACCCATCTGCCAGAAGTAACCAAACTTGCTGAAGAACATGATGGACACTACTTTACAAATTATCACGTTGCATCAGTTTTGCATGAGGATAAAACCATAACGTATACGTATCAACTCAAACCGGGTGTTTCATACCAAAATGAACTTGCGCTTGAGTTACTGCGGCAACAAGATTATCCAAATGAATTTATAGAAGCGGCTTATCAGGAACTGGGCACAATAAAAAAATAATGGCTTATGATTACCGCTTTTGTTTTTATATTGATTTTATGACCGAGATTTACTATAACAGCTCTACCATGAACAAACAAAAGGGTGGACTAAATGACCATAAAAACATGCTCATTGGTATACCTAATATTCTTAGCAGCCCCCTTATACTCAATGGACAAGAAACACAAAGCGGATGAATTAGAAAAAATGCCTCTTTTGGACCAAACGGCGATACGTTTATCGAGTTCAAATGGAGATCTTTCGCTCCTTGATCCGGCCAGATATGGAGGATTATCATATATTCTTCTCGCGCGATTACCAAAACAACAACCCGCTGAAACAACCGTTTCTCCAACTGAAATACAACACACGGAACGTGAATTATCATTACGGAGAAAATTTACCAAATACCCATTACAACTTCCCAGAAAACCGCTCATGCCACCATCACCGGAACATGAAAAAGAACCGGAAGATCCGATAAAAGCAATTAAAGAAGAGGCAATAGTAGCAGCATTCTTCTACGGAAAGACGATCCTGTATTTTCACTTTTCAAAGATTTTTCATACACCGGATACACATGGGAATGAAGAATATTGCAAGATAGTACGTCTCATCGTTGACTATATCCATTGGAAAGAGTATCAGACCAGAATCTGTCTTACCAAATCACCCGGGCAAGCTCTTCCACCGTCGTAATGCCGGCTTCAATTTTGTGCTGAGCATCATACCGCAATGGAACCATACCATCATTACATGCCTGCTCAACAAGATCATCATAAGCAACATCCGCGTCAATGCGTTCACGCAGCGCCTGAGTCATGGTCAATAATTCAAAAATACCAATTCTGCCCTTATAACCGCGACCATCACACTTATCACAGCCAACCGGTTTATAACATTTTTTGAGAGGTAATTTGATATAATTCAAAAATTCCAGTTCGGCATCCGTAAGCGTTGCAGGCTGCCGACATGCTGGGCATAAAACGCGAACCAGACGTTGCGCAAGAACACCGGACAATGTCGCATTAATCAAAAATGGAGGAATGCCCATATCAAGCAAACGAACAATTGAACTTGGCGCATCGTTCGTGTGCAATGTTGAAAGCACCATATGCCCGGTAAGCGCTGCCTGAATGGCAACTTCAGCGGTTTCACGGTCCCGTATTTCACCAACCATAATTATGTCAGGATCCTGCCGCAATAATGACCTAATTCCGCGATCAAATGTAAAACCTATATCAGGATGAATTTGTGATTGCGTAATCCCATCAATGTTATATTCAACGGGATCTTCCAAGGTAGAAATGTTTTTTGTCGGATGATTAAGATGCGTCAACGCACCATATAATGTCGTCGTTTTACCCGCGCCCGTCGGACCGGTCACAATAAAAAATCCCGTGGCACGCCCGATAATCATTTTAAATTGTTGCAAAACACCCGGCTCAAAGCCAAGATCTTCTAATGTTTTTTGCGTGCGGGAACGTTCCAAAATTCGAATGACAATTTTTTCACCATGCAAATTTGGAAAGGTCGAAACCCGCAAATCAACAGCACCACGAGGAGCTGCGGCACAAAATTTTCCGTCTTGCGGCATACGACGTTCAGCAACATCAAGACGTGATAAAACCTTAATACGAGCAAGCATTTGTGCCGCCAACTCTTTATTAAAAAGATGGTAATCAAACATAAGGCCATCAACTCTCAGACGAACCCTCAATCCATCAGCAACTGATTCCAAATGAATATCAGATGCCCGCTTTAAAAACGCTTCACGTAAAAGTTCATCAACAAGTTCAATGGCAGACATGTTATTTCCCGAGTTTCCAACCGATAATAAAACCGATAATCATTGAAATACATCCAACGGTATGCTCTTTCATCCACGCAAAAAGCATGCCCATAACATCTGAAAATGTGATAGTAGGCGACATGCCAAGCAATGCTTTAAGCTTTTCCTGATCAAATGTTATAACCCCATAATACATTGCAACCCAAGCAGCTATAATTGCTACAAGGACCGCAAATACAAAATAACGACCCATGATTTTGGCTAAAAAGCCAAACAACATGCCAAGCGGGCCAAAAATTAAAATATCAGAGGCATAGGTTGGCAAACCTGAAAAGAACTGGGTAATTTTCGCGTTGAGTGAATGAAGCATTCCTTCTGAAGATTCAACAGGAGGTGTTATCGGTGCGGGTGTTGCTGCTGGGACTGCTGGCGTGGTTGATACTGCTTCCATAGTATCTCCTTTTTTTTAACGTTAACAGAACTGCTCTACATACAAAAAAAGACGCTTAGCGTAATGCCAAGCGTCTTTTTTTAAACATCAAAGAAAACTTAGTAAGCAACCATATCTCTGAGTGCTTTGCCTGGTTTGAATTTGGCTACTTTCTTTGCTGGAATTTGCATCTTAGCGCCTGTTGCAGGATTGATGCCCATTCTGCTCTTTCTTTTGACAACAACAAAGCTGCCAAAGCCGGTTAAGACAACTGGTTTACCTGATTTAAGGGTAAGACCAATGTTCTTAATGAAAGCTTCTAAAGCTTTTTTGCAGCTGGCTTTAGGGAGCTTGGTCAATTTTGCCATTTGCTCAATCAATTTCGCCTTGTTCATCGAACTTCCTTTTTATAAGTGGTTTTGCCTTTTTTCCATACTAAAAATTTTGGTGCCGAGGGCCGGACTCGAACCGGCACGGAGTTACCCGAAGGATTTTAAGTCCTTTGCGTCTACCGATTCCGCCACCTCGGCGCATTTGGTCTGGAGGCGGCACCCGGATTTGAACCGGGGATGAGGGTTTTGCAGACCCTTGCCTTACCACTTGGCTATGCCGCCAGAGAATATGTCAAAGTTGCTTACGTTTACTTGCCCTGACCTTCTAATGCTTTTTCTTCAACAGCAGGAGCCACTGGTGCAGCTTCAGCTGGTTTAGTTTCTGCTACAGGAGCAGCTTCAGCAGGTTTTGCTTCAACTACCGGAGCTTCCATTTCTTTCTTCAAAGCTTCAGCATCTTTAGCAAAGTCACCTTCAACTGCAATGGTAACTGCTGCTGGGTTTGAACCTTCTACTGGGTAACCCAATTTGAGCCACTCAGCAATTCCGCCTTTGTAAACGGTTACATTTTTGAATTCAAGTGCGCCAAGTTTTTTGGCTACTTCTTCACTTGTTCCGCACAATGCGTTGCCACAGTATACGGTATATTTATCTTCTTTGTTCCAATCTTTGGCCAATGCTTCAATGTTTTCTAATGAAGCGTTGACTGCACCTTTGATATGTGCTTTTTCAAAGATATCAGCTGGGTTTGCGTCAACGACTACCAATTTTTGAGCTTTCTTTTCTGAGCTCGCAAACCAGTCGCAACCAGCGAGTACAACTAAACAAACAGAAACTGCAACAAGTTGTAAAACATTACGTGCATGCATCATAGATATCGATCCTTCCTATATAAAGTAGAACTTTCGAGATTAATGTAGCACAATTCCATACATCTGCAAGCGTTTTTTAAAAATTACTTTTTTATTTTACCCGTTGCATGCACCGTCCCCACCGAACACGTTTCCAAAAATCGACAGGGTGTTTAATCAGATCAAGTATCCACCAGTTCTCTGTGCTATCGATCGACCAGATGCGGAATTTGATGCGACCATGAATAAGTTTTCCGTCAAGCTTGCCCCAGGCACGCGAGTCCCAACTTCCAAGCCTATTGTCTCCCATTGCCCAATATTCATTTGGTCCTAAATGAATATCAAAAATGTCAATTTGCTGCGGAGTTCCCGGCAAAATAATGTCAGATAGTCCATTGATTCGCCGAATGTTGGCATCATTGATCCGATAAAACTGCTCCTGACCCGGTTGAAGCTCAGGAATCCAGGTTCGGCGGTCATAGCCACTTGGCTGAGAAGCATACTGATCTTCCGGATTGCGCCATACACCAATCAGCGGATACGGGTTGACATACGGTTCGTCTAACTTTTTACCATTAAGATAAATTACGGGCTTACCATTTTCAAGTTTACCTTCAAGATGATCTCCCGGAATACCAATCACCCGTTTGGTCCAGTTGTCCGGTCCCCAAACATAGCGTTCAAATAAATTTTTCAAAGAACTGCTTGAATACTCATAGGTTGGATTATCAAAAGCAATAATTTCACCGCGTTGTGGCGGATTCCACCAAATGGTTAGTTTATCAGCAACAAACCGCTCGCCAACCAAAATCGTCGGCTCCATAGACCCTGTAGGAACCTGATATAAGCCGTACAAGAATGTCCGGATAATAAATGCAAGCAGCAAGAGCAAAACAAGTTGCCCAACCCAGTTGATATAACCATATATTTTGCTTTTGATTGTACTCATACAACGCCTCCAATGTAGTTACAGATGATACGAGCTTACACAAATAAGCGGGGATTGACACGTTTGCCTTTAATATAGGTTTCCCAGTGCAAATGGGACCCATCATGCCCGCGCCGATGACGTACGCGACCCGTATTGCCAACACGTCCAATAACGGCACCTTTACGAACAATTTCACCCTTTTTTACCAAAATCCGGTCAAGATGCGCATAGCGCGTAAATAATTTATGTCGGTGCCCCAACAAAATCATGTTGCCATAACCTTTGTAAGGCCGGGCATCAAGAACAATAGCATCGGCAACTGCCATAACCGGTGTACCTTTAACAGCGGCCATATCAATTCCCGTATGAAAACCGGCTGTCCCATTCGGATTACGTCGGGCGCCATATGGTGAGCTGATATAAAAATTTGATGATTTGATAGGCCATATAAAGGACGCGGCTACCCTCCACTTGGCAATTTTTTTAAGCTGATCAGGTGTGTATTCCGTTTTCACAGGCACCACTTGTTTAGCTGGTAAACGACGAACTTTGCGTCTCCGCACTATATACGTACGCTTCTTTTTGTGCCGGCTATTACGTCGCTTCGCGGCTACGCTTGATGATTTTGATGATGTAACGGTGGTTGTTGGAGCCGTTATTTTTGCATAATGAGTTTGGATGGGAACAATATTTTGGGCAATTGACTCACAATAATTGCGGTGTGGAGTCAAATGCGGTACCGCTAAAGCAATACTCGGTTGCGTAACTACATTGGCTGAAGTAACTGAATGATTCTTTTTCTGAGGCTTAACATACGCCGCATGTGTTTTTTTATGCCGTGAACGAGCCTTTTTGGCATAAAGCGGACACGCTGCACACAGCGCAACAAACAGAGAAAAAAATGCAACAAGCTTTTTGTGCATTGTGTTCACGATGTCCTTCGGTACTCATAAAGTTATATATCATCCATTTTTGTAAAATTACTTCTGACCAAGATAAAAGGAACTGCAAAAAAATCAAGTTATTTTCTTATAATTCAATGAGCCTGCTCATCAAACCAATCATGGATACGCTGAACAAATCGATCGTTCGTGTCATTTTCTTCAAAATAAAATGCCGGGCCTATAATTAATGTAATTGGATAATGATAGATAAAAAAGCTGTTCGGCGGATAAACACGTCCCGGATTTTTCATGTATACAGGAATTACCGGTTGCTTTAATTTTTTCGCGATCAGCGCAAAGCCCGCGTAAAAATCATGAACCGTCCCATCAACAAAGCGACCACCTTCAGGAAACAACAGCGTTGAACATTTATTTTCGGCAACTTCCCGTATCCCTTTAACCAATGTCCGAGCATCAACACTTGATTCACGTTGTGTCACCGCAACACCAATTTGACGCGCAAAATAACCAAAGATTAGCATTTTGGTATATCGTTCATAGATGTACCAAAAGTGCGGACGTCCGTGCATTAAATATCCAAGCAAGGGGATATCAAGCGCCGACTCATGGTTGGCAACAAAAATCGCTGGTCGCATCAGCACACCTGTTTTGTTGATGACTTTAACCGGAACAAAGACTACCCATAAAATGGATCTATAGATGCAATACAAAATTCCAAAGAATAGTTTCTGCGGCCTAAAACGCGCCGGAATTAAAGCAAGCAGAAACGCGGGAATAAAAAAAACAATAATAATAACCAAGCCAAGCACATAAGAAATAAGCGTAAGCGGTAATGCTTTTAGTTTACGGGACAGGGCAATAGATTTTGTTGTACTCATACACATGCCTTATGTAAATATTTGACATCATTACTACCAGCATCGTTGATCCAAATAACCAGAAGATCAATGCACTTATCCAATGTAACAAGGCCATGTTCGATAACACAACAGAAAAAAACTGAACCGGAAAACCGCACAGAAAACTAAGGGCAAACGCAACCAAACACATCACCGCAATAACGGGATATGCGTACAACATCATACGAGCAGCAGCGCCCAACGCTTTAATGATAGATTTCATATCAATGTAGAAAAAACAAAACAGAATACTATACAAACCGACATGCACACTCAACACAAATTGCAACCATTCAGGAACACGCAGCAAACTCACCCCATAATTGAAGATGATCCCCAATAAAGCGGTCACCAAAAGAAATGGCAATAAAAAACGCACTGTCTTTACCATAAAATAATACCAATGTTTGCGCATAATTGATGAACGGGCAGCACATACAATAAAGAAAACAATAAACGGAGAACACATATTCATCGCGATCATGATGACTTGCAGCGCAGCATGAGTCTCAAGCTTGGCCAACGCGCCCGTAAAACCTTCCATAAACGCGGGCCAATGAATGAGCCCGAACCACACCACAAAAATCCATCCAAAATATTTAAGCAACGTTTTTAAAGTTATGAAATAGGCATTAAGCGTCAGCTTTGCGAAGAGCTCCAACTGTTCACAGGTAAAATAGTTTAATGATGCGCGCCAGTGTGCGAAAATATGATGTTCATGATTCATAATGATTCCTTCATTATCACTCAAGCCTTTTCTGCAGCATA
>Ga0351842_1234_pt1 | contig 11972 bp, 10 predicted proteins | sample TotcelHFGM3001L3_FD_206877 | JGI IMG/M metagenome (GOLD analysis project Ga0351842, IMG submission 206877) | Enriched cells from coal bed in the Powder River Basin, Montana, United States - Total cells FGM rep1 HSBNCT.FGM.300.1.L3 ... | reverse complement strand
CTGGGCTTGCAAGGCCCTTTTCAATATCGCACGTATGGGAAAATTCTCCAGCGACCGCGCCGTGGCCGAATATGCGCGGGATATCTGGGATGTTCCGACAGGAGTGTCAAGCCATGCCTGAAAAGATCCTGATCGTGGACGACAGCCGGGACAATCGGATGCTCCTGCAGCGCATTCTCGGGAAGGCCGGTTATGAGACGCTGGAAGCGGCGGACGGGGAAGAGGCCTTCGAAAGAACCGTTGAGGCCCTTCCGGACCTGGTTTTGCTGGATATCGTCATGCCCAGGCGGGACGGTTTCGAAGTCTGCAGCCTGTTGAAAAAAGACAGCCGAACGGCCGGGATTCCCGTGATTTTCCTGTCGGCGCTTGATGAGAGCAGGGACAAAATCAAAGGCCTCGAGATGGGCGGCGCGGATTATATCACGAAGCCCTTCAATCGTGGCGAGGTCCTGGCGCGCATTCAGACCCAGCTCAACATCAGGCGCCTGACGCGGGAACTCGTCAGCGCCAACAGAGATCTGACAGAGAAACAGAAACGGCTGGATGAGGACCTGAAGGCTGCAGCCCAGATTCAGCAGAGCCTGTTGCCGAAATCCATGCCGGAGCTTAAGTCCTTTGAATTTGCATGGAAATTCCTGCCGAGCGAGACGATCGGCGGAGACATCTTCGACGTCTTTTCCCTCGACGAGAATCACCTGGGGGTCTATATGCTGGACGTGAGCGGTCACGGCGTGCCCGCCGCCCTCGTCGCGGTTTCGGTTTCGCAGATACTCAATACACATCGCAATGTCATCCTGAAGAAGAAAACAGACAGCGCCCCCTATTACACGCTGAGTTCGCCGGCGGAGGTTCTTGTGGAACTGGACCGGGAATATCCCCTGGAGCGGTTCGAAAAATATTTTACCATCGTTTATGCCGTCATCCGTATTTCCGACGGCCGTATGGTTTACAGCAGCGCCGGTCACCCTCCGCCCGTTCTGATGCGCCGGGACGGGTCCCGACAGCTTCTGGAAGCGGGCGGCGCCATCATCGGACTGGGCGGGTGGCTGCCTTTCGAGGAGGGCGAAACGTTCCTGGAGCCCGGGGACCAGCTCGTCTTTTATACGGACGGCATTATGGAACATCAGAATGACCGGGGTGAATTCTACGGAATGGAAAGGTTTCAGCAAACGTTGGGAGGATTGAGCCGTTTGCCCGTTATGGACCTGATGAACGGCGTGGCGGCCGATCTGGAAGCCTTCGGCGGGGGTACGACGCTTCAGGACGACGTCAGTATCCTGGGGGTCGAATACAGGGGTTGAAAACAGGGACAAAAGGAGAGGTCAGGCATGCAGATCGAAGATAAACGAATGGGAAACATCCTGGTGGTCCGACCGCTGGACGCGCGCATCGACGCATCCTCCGCCCCGGATTTCAAAGGGAGAATGCTGGATTGGATTCAGGAGGGCAATGCAAGCATCCTCCTGGATCTTTCAGAGGTGGATTTTATCGACAGCAGCGGCCTGGGAGCTATCGTATCATCACTCAAGGCCGTGGGCCACGAAGGAGATCTCGTCATTTGCGGTGTCAGGGAAACCGTTATGAGCCTCTTCCGTTTGACGCGCATGAATCGCGTCTTTCAAATCTTCGCATCCGAACAGGAGGCGCTTCGCGAGATGGCAGGCCGTTGAGGTGGTCATGGGCAAGATAGAGGAAGGCTCAAAAGAAATTCGAGTACAGATTCCCGCGCGTCTGGATCATGTCATCCTGGTCGGACTGGCGCTGCGCGGCATCTGTTCGGCCACGACATTATCGGACATCGAGACTTACGAGATCGAGGCAGCCGTGACGGAGGCCGTCAACAACGCGGTCAAGCACGCCTATCAATGCATCCCTGACCGGGAACTGGAGATCCGGGTCGCCCTGTCGCGGGAGGCGATCACGATCCAGGTCCGCGACCGGGGCAAAAGCATGAAAAAGTTGAAAGCCTTCGAGCTGGATTTTGACGTCCATGACCGGCTTAACCTGCCCGAAGGCGGCATGGGATTGACCATCATCCAAAGCAGCATGGACGAAGTCGACTATGAAACGCTCGAGGGCGTCAATGTGTTGACCATGAAAAAGTTGATCAGGGCCCAATGAAGAAAATCGTCTTTTTCCTTTTCTTTCTTTTTGTGGCCGTCCTGACATCCGCCATTTACCAGGTTACGCATCAGGGATGGGTCCGGTACCGGCAGGCCGAGAGCCGCTACGCCAGGGGTCATTTTCAAGAAGCCATCCCCCTGTATGCTGAAGCCATGCAAAAGGGCGTGGATAAAAAGGAGCTGACTCAGCGATTGGCCCAATCTTATGCGTCGGCGGGTGAGATCGCGCAGGCCATCGCCCTTTTCGAAAAATTGCGCGCCGAAGCGCCGCAGAACCGGGCCGTGCTGCTGGTCCTCTCGGATCTCTACATCCGTGCGGGCGACATCAGCCATGCCATTGAGCTCTACCGGGGCCTTTTGAAGACGGAACCGGACAATCGGGCCCTTCAGGTCGGGCTCGCCCGGCTGCTGATCCGGGATAACCGGGTTCAGGACGCCGTCGACCTGTATCGAAAGGCGTTGCGTGAAACATCATCGTGACAAGCAGAACTCGCATCGTCGGGGCTGCCTGTTTGAAGCACGGAGGCGTGTGAGTATGGCAAACAAAAGATATCTCCTGATTCCGCTGATTGCGCTGTCGCTGAACCTTGTGTCCGGGCCGGAGCTATGCTCTGAAAAAATCGGCGCCGTCCTGTTCTTTGCGGAGGCCGTGGCGGCGGACAGAAAAATCCCCACGCCGGCCGTCAGGGCGCCGGAACTCAAGCTCGATGCGGGTGTCGAGGAGATTCCAGACTGGCTGGCACGCTGGGAGCTCGCGCGGGCCTTGAGCTATATGAAACGTTACGATGAGGCGCTCGACGAATATGGGAAGCTCCTCAAGGCCAGACCGGACCTTGTGGAGGCCCGAATCGAAACGGCGAACATCCTCTACTGGCAGGGCAAGGTCAAAGAAGCCCTGCGGGAGCTCGAAAAATTGCCTTTCCGCGATCTTCCCGATGTGAGCCGGCTTCTCATGGCGGAACTCTACCGTTCCCTCAAGCAGTACGAGCGTTCCGTATCGATCTATCGCGACCATCTGTCGAAACGGCCGGACGATCAAAGCGCCCGGCTGAAACTGGCGGAGGCGCTGGGCTGGATGAAGGACTATCCGGCCTCCCTCAAGGAATATGAGATCATCCTCAAGGCGAGTCCGTCGGACATCCATGTCCGGCGCAAATACGCCCTGGTGCTGAGTTGGGCCGGAAGGCATGCCGATGCGGCCCGGGAACTGCGGGCGACCCTGAAATGAAAGAGTTGAAGCAATGACGGGCTTATGGCGCCGAATCGCGATCCGTATGATCGGCCGCACCTTTATGGTGTTGGCAGGCAGCGTTTTTTTGCTGCTCCTGACGGCCGCTCCGGTCGAGGCGACGCCGGGGCGCAAGGGCGCCGTCACGCTGGTCCCCGCGTCTGAAAGGATTTCGGAGGAGGAGGCGCGCCTGTCGCTTGCCAGGCTGCTGTCCTATGACGACCATCTCCTTGACGAATCCATCCGGGAATATTTACATCTGCTGCGCGCCCGTCCCGGGGACAACACGATTCGCCGTGAGCTGGCGCGGATTTTCATGCGGCAAAAAAAATACGGCGACGCCGACCGGGAATTCCATGCCGTGCTCAAGATGGAACCGGATGATCCGGAGGCGCAGCGGGGCCTCGGCCAGATCGCTCTTTGGACCGGAGACTACCCTGAGGCGATTCGTCGTTTCACGGCAATTCTGCAACGGTCGGAGGCGGACGCCGAAACATGGCTCGGCCTGGCGCGTGCCTGTCACTGGAGCGGACGGCATGAACCGGCCATGACGGCCTATGAACGGGCGTTGGCTCTCATGAAAGACCCCGGGGCCGAAATATTCTCGGAGATGGGAGACAACCTTCTGTCCGGCGGGCGACTTCCGGAGGCCGTCGCGCATTTTCGCCGGGCGTCCGGCATGCGTCCCGATCAGAGGGAATTCGAGAAGAAACTGGGCCTTGCCCTGAGCTGGAGCGGTGAGGATCTTGAAGCCCTGACCGTTCTGGAAAAGCTTCACGGGATCTTGCCGAAGGACCGCGAGATCGCCCTTGAACTGGCGCGGGTGCATTTTCGCGCAAAGGCCTGGTCCAGAGCGCAGGCGATCCTTACAGACCTGGCGCGTCATTTTCCCGCCGATGTGGATATTCTTCTGGAACTGGCGGATATGGCCTCCGTCCGGGGCCATGCGGGGCGATGCCGGGATCTTTATCTGAAGGTCCTGACCCTGAAGGAGAAAGATCGAACGCTCGCCCTGCGTTACGCCGACCGCATGGTCCTGTGGGGCGACTTTTACGGCGCGGAACGCCTTTATCGTGCCGAACGGCGCATCGCACCGACGGACCGGGACACGGCGCTGAAACTGGCCGCCCTGCTGGAGGCCATGCAGCGCTACGAGGAAGCGGAGGGTCTTTACGACGAACTCCTGATCCGGTTCCCCGAATGGGAAAAACCCCTCCTGCAGCTTGCCAGGCTGAAACTTCTGGAAAAGGATGATGCGAGGGCTCTTCTTTTCGCCGAGCGCTATTTGGCGCAAAAACCCGATGACGCGCAGGGTCTTGCCGCCAGGGCGGACGCGCTGGCGGGCGCAGGGAGATTCAAGGAGGCGCTGGCGGTTTATGATATGCTCCGGAAAGAGCATGATCACGGGATCACGGCGAACGTCCGGATCGGAAAGATTTTCCTCCGACAGCAGAACGAGCAGGCAGCCATGCAACGCTTCGAGGAATCCCTCGCCCTGGCGCCCGGCCATATCGAAGCCCGGTTTTATCGCGCCGGACTGCAAAAAGCGGCCGGAGACGCCTTCGTCCAGGAGTTGCTGGATTCGACCCGGGCTGTGCACGAGCTCGATCAATGGGCGCAGCGATACGCCGAAGCGGGGTTGAACGCAATCGCCATCAGGCTCTACCGGGCGGCCCTTGAACGCGATGCCGATTATTTTCCGGCGCGGCTCGCCCTGGCGGAGATCCTCGCCGTGGATCATCAGTATGATGCCTCGCTGGCGATTTACGGGGACCTGGCCGCCGCTTTTCCCGGCAGTTCCAAAATTTTGATCGGCCAGGCGCGTGTGCTGTCCTGGGCGCGGCAATTCGATCAGGCCGTCGATCTTTATGAACACATCCATGAACTCAACCCCGCCGATCCCGTCCCGCTCAGGGAAATGGCCAGGACGGCCGCCTGGGGAAAGAGGTATGCGAAATCCGACAGCGCTTATCGGCGGCTGGCGGCGGATCCCGTGGACAGCCGGCTGATGAAAGCCTGGTCAGCGCTGCCGGACCGGAGCGTCGATCCGATATTTGATGAAACTTTCCGGGCGCTTGAAAATCAGACGTCGCAAGGATCCGTCTATACGGGCTATGAACAGCTGCGGCGTTCTTTCGAGATGGCGGGGGATGGTGCCGGTTCAACGGAGGCGCGATTGCGCTTTGCCGGACTGCTGCCCGTCTATCGCATTCAGAAATCGGCCATACTTGAAAAACGCGCGAAAGCGCTGGCGCGGGACAGGCGTTTCTCACGGGCGCTCGATGTCTATGAAGACCTTATCGTCGAAACTCCCGGCAACCAGGAGGCGATCTTCGATCAGGCCCAGGCGGCCTGCGCGATGGGCCTTTGCGACCGTGAAGGCGATCTCTACCGGCGCCTGCTGGCCGTCGATCCGCTGCACAATCTCGCCCGGATCGGCCTGAAAAAGCAGGAAATCCGGACGCATCCCGCGTTGAGGCTCGATCACTGGACCTGGCGGGAAACCGGACGCGGCGATCTGGCGAGGATCACGCGCAACCGCACCTCCCTGGGGCTCAGCTTTCCGTTTTGGTGTCGGTATCAGCTCAGGGCGACCGGCCTGGCGTGGCATGAGCGTCCCGATTACACCGACCGCACCTATCAGGCCGAAGGCTATCGCCTTGAGCTCGACGGCATCGTCAATGCTTATGTCAAAGGCGGTGTCGGCTGGACGCATAAGGCCTACCGGGATCGTGATTTTTCCGACCGGGATACAGGTTATGCACGCCTGTTGTTCAACCTCTGGGATGGCGCGCAGATCGGCGCCGGTTTTGAGCGAACGGATGAAATATACAACTATTTCGGCCTGAAGCAGGGCATTCAGGCCGACAACTGGTGGATCTCGGCCGCATCCGATCTGACCCGGAACCTCAGCATCAAAGGAGAGGCGCGACGCATCCTCTACAGCGACGACAATGCCGGGCAGCATTACGGTCTGGCGGCCGGTTATGCCTTTACGGACCATCCGCGCATTTTCAAGGTCATTCTCTCAGGAGAGTACCGGCAAACGGACAGGCAGAACCTTTCTCTCTTCAATGCGGCGGGAGGATTGACCGACATGGTCCATCCTTACTGGACGCCGAAGGACTATACCGCCGCGGGGCTTACGCTGGAGTGGTATCATGATATTTCCAAAAACCTGTTTTGCGGGGGCGATCTTCATTTTTACGATCTGCGCGTCTCTCTGGGAACGGACTCCGAGAGCAACCCCTCCATAAAAATTGAAGGGCAGTGGCATTACGAGTTCTATCACCACTGGCTGATCGGCCTGCAGGGCATGATCCATCGTTCCCGCGAATGGAATGCAGAGAGTCTTTACGGAACGCTCATGTACCGGTTTTAAAATTATATGGAAGACACCGGAAAAAAGACGCTTTCGAAAAAAACCATCCTTGCGATGCTGTTGCCTGCCGTGGCGATTGTATTCGCCGTAGCCTATCTCATCGCAAGGACCCTGGTTCTCATCATTTCGGATTATCTATGGTATGAACGGGCCGTCGCATTGATGCTGCTCTTTGCGGAAATCTTCATTCTTGTGCACGGCGTCGGTTATTTTCTCGAAATCCTTCATGTCCTGCGCGCGCGCGGAAGCCTGAAGGCTGTTAAACCCGAGCCGCCGCCGCTCAAATCCTATCCGCCCATTGCCATCATCGTATCCTCCTTCAAGGAACCGCTGCACATCGTTGAAGACACGCTCATCAGCTTCCACAACATTCTCTATCCGAACAAGCATATCTATTTTCTCGACGATACACGCTACGATATGCCGGAGGATAACGAGGAACAGATGCAGGCGTACCGGCGGGACATTGACGGCCTCTGCCGGCGAATCGGCGTCAACCTTTTCCGCAGGCGCTGGCGGGGCGCCAAGGCCGGGATGATCAACGATTTTCTCGATTTCATCGAGGGAAAGCCGAAAGAGGGTTTCGAATTTCACAATTTTTCCGGCCGTGAACGGACCGAAAAAGAGAAATATATCATTGTCTTCGATGCCGATTCCATTCCCATGCCGCAGTTCGCCGGGCCGCTCGTGGCGCGCATGGAAGCCGATCCGAAACTGGCTTTCGTTCAGACCCCCCAATACTATTCAAACTTCGAAGAAAACCGCATTGCCCGCGCGGCGGGCTTGCAACAGGTCGTTTTTTATGAGTACATCTGCGAGGGAAAGAGCATTCAGGACGCCATGTTCTGCTGCGGCACCAATGTGATCTTCCGGCGGGAGGCCTTGATGGACGTGGACGGATTCGACGAGTCCTCCGTAACCGAGGATTTTGCCACGTCTTTGAAGTTTCACATGAAGGGCTGGCATTCGGCCTATCACAACGACGTCCTGACCTTTCAGATGGGGCCGGAGGATCTGGGCAGTTATTTCAAGCAGCAGTTCCGATGGGCGCTCGGAACGGTCGGCCTGCTGCGGCAGGTGGCGGGTTACTTTCTCCGCAATCCCTTGAAGCTCACCGCTGCGAAATGGTGGGAGTATTTTCTCTCGAGCACCTATTATTTTATCGGGCTCGTCTTCTTTTTTCTCGTGCTTTCCCCCATGTTCTATCTCTTTTTCAGTGTGCCTTCCTTTTTTGCCAGACCCGAAATCTATCTGATCTTTTTTCTTCCCTATATCCTTTTGACGTTTTCGACCTTCTACTGGACCCTGCATCAGCGCCGGTATCGTCCGGGCGACCTCATCATGGGCCAGTTGCTCATGGCCGTCACATTTCCGGTTTACATAAAGGCGGCCCTGTCGGCCCTCGTTGGCGTCAGGGGAAAATTCGTCGTGACGCCCAAGGGCGGCAGCACGGCGTTGCCGCTGCGGGACATCTGGGCGCAGCTCGCGCTGGCTGTTTTGAGCTTCGCCGCGATCGTCTGGGGCGTCAACCGGCTGATCTATGAGCGCGAGCCCATCGCCGCGCTTGCGGTCAACATGTTCTGGTGTCTGTATCACTTTCTGATCCTGATTATGATATTGTATCTCAACAAGCCCGACAACCCGCCCCAGGATAAAAAGGAGGAGGATTCGCGTCAGTCCTGAAGGACGGCTTTTGAGCCTTTAGGGTATTTTCCTTTTTTTCATAAACTCGAAGGACGAACACATGACCCCGAAAGCATCATCTCTTCGTACGATCGCCGGGCTGCGGCATTTCTGCGGCCGGTCCCTGCCGAAAGGGGCCTTGCATCTCATCATCGCAGCCCTGCTTCTGTCCGGGTTGAGCCTCCCGGCGGTTGTTGCGGCGGATGCCGCCGCGCCGCCCTTCTGGGGCGTGGCCCTGCACGGCGATCCGATCACCGGACCGATGCTCGATGCGGTGGAAAGAGAAACGGGACTGCAGCCGCAGATGGTTGTTTTCTTCCGTCAGTGGCCATCGCCCGGTAATATGAAAGAGAACGATTTCCCTCTGGGATCCTTGAATTCCATCTGGGGTCGCGGGTCCGTTCCCTGTCTGACGTGGGAACCCATGTACTACGAGGGTGAACGTGAGACCATGATTCCTCATCAGGATATCCTTTCTGGGCGCTATGATGACTACATTCGGGCCTTCGCCCGCCAGGCAAAGGCCTGGGGGAAGCCCCTGCTGATGCGCTGGGGGCACGAAATGAACCTTTCCCGTTACCACTGGGGAACAGACTCCGGGGCTTACGGTCCCGAAAGCCCTGACCTTTACAAGCGCATGTTTCGACACATCGTCTCCCTGTTCCGCGCGGAAGGGGCGATCAATGTCTTATGGGCTTTTTGTCCGAACAGCGAATCCGTGCCGAACCTCTCTTACGACGCCACTGCGGGATGGAATCGGATCAGTGCGTATTATCCCGGGGATAGCTGGGTGGATGTCCTCGGATTGGACGGATACGACTGGGGGGAAAGCCGTACGATGGAAAAAGACGGATGGCGGAGCCACCGGCGATCCTTCAAACAGATCTTCGAACCTGCCTACCGGGAATTATCTGCATTGGCGAAGCAAAAACCCCTGGTCATATTTGAAACAGCCGGTGTTGATCAGGGTGAAAAGCGGGCGGTCTGGCTAAAGGAAGCATTCGTCCTTGCCGGGACATGGCGCGTCAGCGGAATCGTCTGGTTCCAGGCCAAAAAGGAATGCGACTGGCGCCTCGAGGCTGGACGGGACCGTGATGCGGTTGACGCCATCCGTCGCGCCGTCTCTGCGGGGCGTCACTGGGTTGAAAACCTGGCCAGGCCTGGAGGGACCGGCGGACCTGCGCGCGCCGACGCTCCCGTCGAAATCAAAGCGCCTTGATGTAGAGCATGACAATCGTGTTATAATGGGAATAAAGCTTCTTCTCGAGGGCCTTGATGCCTTCGATGTAGGCCATGACCCTCTCCTCCGCAAAGGTCATTTGAAACAGGTCGCTGTAGATTTCCGATTCCATGACCTTTCGGTATTCCTCCAGATCCACGCAGGCGGCGATATCCGACTGCGTGCAGACCTTTTGCTCGATTCCCTCGGACCAGGCCTCCAGCCGCCGAACGTTTTCATCGATCCTGTTCCGGATCTCCGTGAAAAACGATTTTCTGAGCAGCGCATATTCCTCCGTCGGGTAAGCGGAAATCCTCGAAAAAAAGGGGATCAGATGATTGAAATAGATCAGGATCCCTTTTTTAAGCAGAATGGCGTCCCTCAGGACCTCGAAAAAAACGTTTTCGGCGACGGCAAATTCCCCCAAGTTGATGGCAACCCCTCCGGCAGTGATGGATATGAAGATCGGCGGCGCCGTCGGCAAGGCGTCTTTCATGCAGGCCAGGCAAGCCGTGCAGGCCAGGGCGTCTCTGTCTTCGTCCCAGCGTGAAGCGACGATCTGTCCCTGTTCGAAGATGTTCCGGTCCAGGCAGAAGGGCAGGTGAAAGTTGATCAGGTCATTTACCCTTAGTTTTTCGCGGCTTATGACCCATTTCGGGATCAGGATTTCGGCCTGGTCCCGGTTGATGTCGTGCAGAATGTATTGAAAAGGTGCGTGATCCTCTTCGCGGGTTCCCATGAAGGGCAGAACGATCGAATCGATGATCATAGATCCTCCATCCATAGGCGAGGCGACCTGCATGACGTTGGACGTCCATGCATCGGGGAATGCCGGGGCTCCAATCTCCGTTGATCCGTTCCGGGCTTTGCCACAAAGGCGTCGGCAGCCCGAGAATCAGTCGTATCCATTGGGGTTTCGCTTCTGCCAGTTCCAGGCGTCGCGGGCCATTTCGTCGATGCCGCGCAGGGCTTTCCAGCCCAGGTCCTTGTTGGCCGCTGAGGGGTCCGCGTAGATCGACGTGATATCGCCGGGACGTCGGGCGCAGATCCGGCAGGGAATGGGGCCGCCGACCGCCTTCTCGAAAGCCGACAGCATCTCCATGACGCTGTATCCCCGTCCCGCGCCCAGATTGTAAACCTTCAGCCCGGGCCGGGAGGGCAGCGTCTCCAGAGCCCGCAGGTGTCCCTGCGCCAGATCGACGACGTGAATGTAATCGCGCACCCCCGTCCCGTCGGGCGTCGCATAGTCGTTGCCGAAGACCTGTAGTTCCTCGCGTTTTCCGACGGCGACCTGCGTGATGTAGGGGGCGAGATTGTTGGGAACGCCCCGGGGATCTTCGCCGATTTTTCCGCTGGCATGGGCGCCGACGGGATTGAAATAGCGCAGCAGGATCACATTCCAGTCCCGGTCGGATGCATGGAGGTCCGAGAGGATCTGCTCGATCATCCATTTCGTGCGGCCATAGGGATTGGTCGGCCCGATCGGAGCGTCTTCGCGGACGGGGACCGCCGCCGGGTCGCCATAGACGGTTGCCGACGAGCTGAAGACGATGTTTTTTGGCCCGTGCTTCCGCATCATTTCGCAGAGGGTCAGTGTACAGTCGAGGTTGTTCCGGTAATACTCAAGCGGCATGGCGACGGATTCTCCCACGGCCTTGAGCCCGGCGAAGTGCACAACGGCGTCGAAGCGATGATCCTCAAAGAGGGTGTCCATCACGTCGGCGTCGCGCAGATCGGCCTGACGGAAGACGGGATGTTTCCCTGTGATTTCCTCGATGCGCCGGACGGCGGCAATTTTGCTGTTGCAGAGATTATCGACAATGACCACCCCGTAGCCCGCGTTGAGCAATTCCACGCAGGTGTGAGAGCCGATATATCCCGCCCCGCCGGTGACCAGTATCTTCATCAGTCAGCCCCTGTCATCGTGACGTGCATCCGGTTATTCACGCTTCGAGAACTTTGAATAACCCGTGAGAAAGGACTTCGCTTCACGAACCCTGTTTCGGCCGGATGCTGTAGAGCGCAGCGCGTCCGCGGTAAACCGCCGCGTCGCCCAGCTCTTCCTCGATCCTGAGCAACTGGTTGTATTTGGCCAGGCGCTCGCTGCGGGACAGGGAACCGCTCTTGATCTGGCCGCAGTTGGCCGCCACGGCGACGTCCGCCATCGTCGTATCTTCCGTTTCGCCGGAGCGGTGCGAAATGACGGTCGTGTAGCCGGCTTCCTTGGCCGTTTGAATCGTATCGAGCGTTTCCGTCAGCGTGCCGATCTGGTTGAGCTTGATCAGGATGGAATTGGCGATGCCCAGTGAGATGCCCTTTTCCAGCCTTTTTTTGTTC
>Ga0351842_1231_pt1 | contig 12159 bp, 4 predicted proteins | sample TotcelHFGM3001L3_FD_206877 | JGI IMG/M metagenome (GOLD analysis project Ga0351842, IMG submission 206877) | Enriched cells from coal bed in the Powder River Basin, Montana, United States - Total cells FGM rep1 HSBNCT.FGM.300.1.L3 ... | reverse complement strand
TGACCTATTTATTGCCTCGGATGATTGGTCTTGCCCGGACAAAGGAGATAATGCTGACCAATCGCAGACTGAGCGCACAGGAAGCATTGGACTGGGGTCTTGTCAATAAGGTTGTGCCGGATGGTGAACTCATAAAAGAAGCGGAAGCGCTTGCCAGGAGGCTTGCGAATGGTCCAACGCTTTCATTTGGTTCGGTCAAGAGGCTGCTCAATGAGGCTTTTTCAGAAACACTGGAAAGTCAGATGGAACATGAATCTCGGGGCATCGTTGATATGACGAAGACGAAGGATGCAAAAGAAGGCATCGCCGCATTCATTGAAAGGCGCCGTCCAAATTTCACGGGTTCATGATAGCACACTTCCAAAAACTGGACAGGGGTATAGAGGTGCATGTAGTTGCAATATTGGTTATCCACGGATAAACCTGCAAAAAGTGGATAAAACGGCAAAGTTCTATGAGAATTCCACCGGAAAAGCATCGGGAGCTGGCCATCCGCTGCGCCGAGGAAGGCGTTTCGTTGAATCGATTCATCCTGTCGCGCCTGTCTGCATAAAAAAGGACTGTTTTATTGCACCTTTCCTTTGTTATTCTGCACTAACGTCAATTACGGCAAGTAGTTGACAAGGTTTGTACAACAACCGGCACAATTCATATTTCCCCCCATTAGGTCTGCACAATCGTCGAAAAAAATGATACAGAGACGCAGACGGCTTTGGTCCGGCACGTCTTTTAAGGGATACGTATGAAACTTCTCCACACCTCCGACTGGCACATCGGCCGCGCCTTGTATGGCCGTAAGAGATACGAGGAATTCGAAGCCTTTCTGGATTGGCTGGCGGCGCTCATCGAGAGTGCAAACATTGACGTGCTGCTCGTAGCGGGGGATGTGTTTGACAACAGCACACCCAGCAACCGGGCGCAGGAACTGTATTACCGGTTTCTGTGCCGCGTGGCCGCCGCTCCCCACCGCCATGTCGTCATCACGGCGGGGAATCACGACTCGCCGTCCTTTCTCAACGCTCCCCGTGAACTCCTGAAATTTCTGAACATCTCTGTCGTGGGGTATGCCTCCGACCGTCCCGCAGAGGAGGTGATCGTGATTGCCGGGGCGGATCATGAGGCCCGGCTGATCGTCTGCGCCATTCCGTATCTGCGGGACCGCGATATCCGCACCGCCGAGGCGGGTGAGAGCGTGGAGGACAAGGAGAGGAAAATCATCGAAGGCATCCGGGCTCATTACCGCAGGGTGTATGAAGCGGCGGAAGCAAAACGGGCCACGCTGAACAAGTCCGTGCCGATCGTCGCCATGGGGCATCTGTTTACCGCAGGCGGCCAGACCGTTGACGGCGACGGCGTGCGTGAGCTGTACATCGGCTCTCTGGCACAGGTCGGACGGGATGTCTTTCCTGCGGGCATCGATTATCTGGCGCTCGGGCATCTTCATATCCCGCAAAGGGTCGGCGGGTCCGATTCCATTCGCTATTCCGGGGCTCCTGTGCCCATCGGCTTCGGGGAATCGGGGCAGGAAAAGAGCGTGGTTCTCGTGAAATTCTCCGGTGATGCCCCTCGCGTCGCCAATATTTCCGTGCCCAGGTTCCAGGAAATGAAGACCCTGCAAGGGGATTGGCAAACCATAGCCCGCGGCATCGACGAACTCAAATCCACAGGGAACCGCGCCTGGCTGGAGATCATCTATGAAGGGGATGAGATCGCCGGAGATTTGCGCGGGCGCCTGGATGAGGCCGTTGCAGGGACGGGGCTGGAGATCCTGCGCGTCAGGAACAGCCGCGTGCTGGAGCGCGCCATGAGCGGGATGACGACGGATGAAACGCTCGACGACCTGGACGTCACGGGTGTCTTCAATCGCTGCCTTGAAGCGCATAACATCCCGGAGGATCAGCGCCCGGCGCTTTTGATCGCATACCAGGAGATTGTTGCAGCGCTGAACGAAGAAGATCATATGGCGGAATAGGATATCCGTTAACCCCCTCCCCTCAATCCCCTCCCGCCAGGGGAGGGGAAGAAGTAAGAAAAGTACACACCCGCCAAGGGTGGGGAATTATCTTGGGAGCACAGGAGAGCATGGCGTGAAAATACTTGGCGTCCGGTTCAAGAACCTGAACTCGCTCATGGGCGAGTGGCAGGTTGATTTCACCCACCCGGAATATGCATCCAACGGCATCTTCGCGATCACCGGCCCGACCGGCGCGGGAAAGACGACCATTATGGACGCCGTCTGCCTTGGCCTTTACGGCCGGACGCCCCGCCTGGACAGGGTGACGAAGAGCAGCAACGAGATCATGTCGCGCCAGACCGGCGAATGTTTTGCCGAGGTGACCTTCGAAACGCAGAAGGGTCGATACCGCTGCCACTGGAGCCAGCGCCGCGCCCGGAAAAGGCCGGACGGCGAGTTGCAGCAGGCAAAACATGAGATAGCCGACGCCGATTCCGGCAGGGTTCTGGAATCGAGAATGGCCGATGTGGGTCAATTCATCGACGAAGCCACGGGGATGGACTTTGACCGCTTTACCCGCTCGATGCTGCTTGCCCAGGGCGGATTCGCCGTATTTCTCCAGGCGCCGCCCGATAAGCGGGCGCCTGTTCTTGAACAGATCACCGGCACCGGGATCTACAGCAGGATATCTGAAAAGGTTCACGAGCGCCGTACGGAAGAGCGGGACAAGCTTGAACGATTGCAGGCCGAGCTGAAAGGAATCCGGATTTTAAGCGAGGATGAAGAAAGGGATTTGCAGGCCGGCCTGAAGGAAAAGCAGGGCCGGGAGACCGAGCTTGCCGGCAAGGTCAATGAGATGCACAAGGCCCTGACCTGGCTCGACACGATGGCTGCGCTTGAAAAAGAACTGAACAAACTGGATGAGCAGCAGCAGGATTTCGAGAGGCGAAGGCTCGCGTTCGCGCCGGAGTCGGAAAAGCTGGAAAAGGCCCGCAAGGCCCTCACCCTTGAAGGCGATTACAGGGGGGTGCAGGCCCTGCGCACCCAGCAGGAACATGAGACTAGGGAACTTGATGTTGCCGTCGTTTCCCTTCCTGCAAAGGATCAGGCCGCCGCCGATGCGCTTGCCGCAAAACAGGCCGCAGAGGCCCTGCTGAATGGGGCGCGAACCACGCAGATGTCTGAAGCGGATGTCTTCAAAAAGGTGCGCGACCTCGATGCAAGGCTGGGCGAACAGAAAAAGCAGCTTGGGGAAAAGGATAAGGCCATCGAGGAGGTCGTGAGACAGGGGAACGCCTGTAAAAGCCATATCGAAAATGACGAACGGGTGTTGAAGAAATCACATACCGCCCTGGAGGCCGTCCATGAATACCGGACGAAACATGCCGCCGACGCAGCGCTGCTGAAGGAATTCACCGCCATCGCCAGGGGATTTGCGACGCTTGGCGATATCGAAGCAAAGCACACAAAGGCAGGTGAAGCGCTTGCCCTCGCCGCCGGGAAAAGGCAGTCGTCACTTGCCGCAGCCGGCAGGATGGAAACCGATCATGAAAATTTCCGCCGGGAACTTGAGAAGGCGCAAGGTGAACTGAAGCGCCTGACCGGGGAAATCACGGCCATTCTCAAGGGACGCGACATCGGCCAGTGGCGCAGCGAGATCGACGTCCTGAAAGATCGCGAGCGCCTTTTGATTCAGGCAGCCGAATGCACGGAACGGATTGCTCAGACCTGCGCAACGTTGGACGGCCTGAAAACGGGGATCGAGACATTAAAGGCTGCTGAAATATCCATTTCTGATGAGATCAAATCCTGCGCCGCCCAAAAAGCGCTTCTGGAGAAAGACGTTGGGACCCTTGAGGCGCAAGTGTCTATTCTGAGCCGTATCCGCGACCTTGAGGAAGAAAGAAAGCGACTTGAAGACGGCAAGCCCTGCCCCCTGTGCGGGGCGACCGATCATCCCTATGCGCAGGGGAATGTCCCGGTGTTGAATGAAGCTGAAGCCGCACTGAAAAAAACGAAGGATGAATTCAAGGCCGTGTCTGAGACGCTGGGCAAGCTGGAATCCGGACAGGTCAAAACGGCCGCGGAAATTCGGCATACGGAAAAAACGGTGGAAGAAAAGAAGGCGGCGCTGGCGGCCGATGAAAAACAATGCGCCGCCTTCCTGTCAACTCTGGATATCCGGGCCACAGACGCACAGCGCACCGGGAAGGTGCAGGAAGATCTCGCAGGCATCCGGGTGAAGATTGCCGAAACGGCCGGCATGGTCTCCGCAGCAGAAGCAAAAAGCAAGAAGGAGAAGCCGGCGCAAAAGGCGCTGGAAGAGATAAGAGGAAAATTCGACACATCCGGCAAGGCCTTACAGGATGCCCGGCTCAAACTTGAGGCGGCCGTCCTCGAGCATGAACGGCTGATCAAGGATTGTGCCGCCCTGGCCGCAGAGTCGGGAACAGCCCGGGACGTTGCCCTTAAAGATCTGGAACCATACGGAATCATTGAGATACCGTCAATCAGCCTGGACGGCATCTTGAAGGACCTCACCGGGCGCAAAGACGCCTGGCAGACAAAGGAGGATGAAAAGACCGCCCATGAGAAACAGATCAATGATCTGAACGCCGCCATTGAGAAGAATAAAGCTCTGCTGGGTCGTCTCGAAGAGGATCTGACGGCGCGGCGCAAGGACCGTGACGCTCTGAAGACAGAACATGAATCCCTGAGCGCTTCACGCCGGCAGCTTTTCGGTGAAAAGAACGCCGACCGGGAAGAGAAGCGTCTGGCGGATGCCGTGAAGAACGCGGAGAGCGCTTTTGAAAAAGTCCGTGAAGCATATCTTGTGCTGGAAAAAGAGATCGACGCCCTGAAAGAGAAAATCGCTTCATTGAAAGTGAAAACAGGAAACCGGGCGACGGAACTGGCGCAGGCCGAACAGAATCTGACGGTGCGGTTTAAAGCGGCGGGATTCGAAGATGAGTCCGGCTACCTGTCATCGTGTCTGCGTGAAGAAGAACGCGAAATCCTTGATGAAAGAGAGAAATCCCTGACCAAGGAAAAGACGGAGCTGGACGCCCGCCGGAAAGACAAGTCGGAGGCGCTTGCCTCCGAGCGGGGAAAAAAACTGACGGATCGATCCGTTGAGGCGCTCAAGGAAAACATCAGCGCCTGTGAGGCGGACCTGAAACAGGCAAGGCTCGATATCGGCGGAATCGCAAGGACCTTGAGTGAAAACGAAAAATTGAGGGAGAAACAGCAGGAACGCATCAAGGACATTGACGCCCGGAAAAGGGAATGCGCCCGCTGGGATGACCTGCATGCCCTGATCGGATCGGCCGACGGCAAGAAATTCCGGAACTTTGCGCAGGGGTTGACCTTCGAGATGATGACGGCGCATGCCAACCGCCAGCTTACGAAGATGACGGACCGCTATCTGCTCATCCGCGACGCCGCCCAGCCTCTGGAGCTGAACGTCATCGACAACTATCAGGCCGGGGAGATCCGTTCCACGAAAAATCTCTCCGGCGGCGAGAGTTTTATCGTAAGCCTCGCCCTGGCGCTCGGCCTTTCCCGGATGGCCAGCCGGAACGTGCGCGTGGATTCGCTCTTTCTCGATGAAGGATTCGGGACGCTCGACGATGATGCGCTCGAAACCGCTTTAGAGACGCTGGCGGGATTGCAGCAGGAAGGCAAGCTCATCGGCGTCATCTCCCACGTCGCGGCGCTCAAGGAGCGCATCGGCGCCCAGATCCAGGTCATTCCCGAGGCGGGCGGCCGCAGCATCCTGACCGGCCCCGGCTGCCGGCGGCTTCTGCCTGGCCCCGGCCTGTGACATAGCGATAAATCAATCAAGGGGAGCGATTATATCGACGGCGCAGACGCCCTGTCGCTGCAGCACCTCTGAAGACCGGGGCAAGACGCTCGCCATAAGGAGTGAATGCCTCGGGGTCTGCGGGAAGATTTTCCAGGCTGTTGGCGTCGCCGTCCCGCCGACGATCCGGGAGGTGGCATGACGCAAAGCATGTTGTCAAAGAGCAATCTGTGGCGCCAAGAACTTTTTCAAGGCATACATCTATCCGTAATAGCTGAGCTATTTTTTAGCAACGGTAGAAGCTGAGTTAAAGTGAAATTTTTTTGTGTGCCATCACGATATCGGGGCTATCCCACTTCTTCTTCTGCATCATTTCAATAAAAGCCCTACGATAGATGAGCGTTACCGTGATCGCGACAGGACTGCCCGAGGACTGGAAAGTATAGCTGCTCTTGTCGGTGGCAAATGCGGCGAGCCTGTTATCGCTTTCCAGTGTCGTATGCCTCCAATAGCTGACGGCAGGGACGACATCTGTCCACATCTCCCTGAGCACCTTGGCAAAGGCCTTCCCGGGCATGTATGCGTAATAACCGTCTTTGGCCTCCCCAATGCCGCACCAGGAAGGAAGCGTTGAACCGGATTTCAAAGTCAGCATGTTTCCATTGCTGTCTCTGGCTTCCACCAGCAGGATCATGTGTCTCCACGGAGAGTCTGTGGGGACATGGTGTCCGGTTTTATCGTTTGTAAGCGTTACATCCACTTTTATCTCGCTGCCAATCCATGATGCGGAGGCGTCCATGGTGAGAGAATTGCGCAGCAGTTCGGGGGTCACCGTCATGTTGTGCGAATGCAGCTGTGAGGGGTTTCTTTCTATGCCGCCTTTGCCCGGGGCGATGTTGGTAAGAACCTTTCCCTTGTACAGGGTCGGCGAAGGCATATGGCAATCCTGACAGGTTTTGTATGAGGCTGATTGCTTGTCTGCATAAGGCGACTCCGCCCACTCCGCGTAAGAGGTGTAAACAGGCTGGCCCCAGAATCCCCCATAATGGCAGGGGGCGCAATACCGGCTTTCGCTGTAAAGGGTTCTCTTTGCTTCGAAGGTAATGACATTGATTCCCCCATCAGGAGATGGGACGCCTCCATCAAGGGCGTTGCCGTCAGCAAGCGAGCCCATGAAGAGCTGTGACCACAAATCGGAGAAGATGTTTGGCCTGAACAGATCTATATTTTGTACCCCGGGTTGTGTGACAGGGGGCAGCCCCGTATTTTGTTCCAGGTGAACATAACCTACTTTATGGCAGAAATCACAATGCACCCCGTACTTGTCCGCCCCCGTTACACTCCGGGGGTCGACATCTCCTTTCGTGGCGGCGCCGGGGATATGGCAGGAGGTGCAGTTGCCCGTGCTATCGGGAAAATCGATGCGCCAGCCGGGCCCGAAGTAGGGCTGTGTCCTGTCATAGGGTTGAGGAACATCAAATGTGCCCCACTGTGTGGTGATGGTTTTGTAAGTTGTATTGGGACTTTGATTGCCGAGAGTGTCCTGTCCGTAGTAGGTTGACAGGAAGCGCGGGTTAACGGCGGCCTTAAGATGGGCGTCCTGCATGGCCATCTCGGTAAGGGCCGGATGGCACTGCACACAGCTGCCTTGACCCTCTTCCGGAGAGACCCATTCATAGTGTTCATAATCAGTGAGCTGATGCCTGCGTAGGCTCACAACGACGTCCTTGGCAGGAACGACCAGTTCGGTGAGCAGGCCGCAGTAATAACCTTCTTTCCAAGCGCTGATCCGTGCGCCGTTTCCAGCGGGGACGCCCCTCAGGGTAAATGCGCCTGCGGAATCGCTGACCGCCGAGATATAGGTGCCCTGAAATGTAACCGTAACGCCTGCCACCGGCTCATTACCGTCCTTGACAAAGCCCGAAATACTGCCGGTGGTCGGTCCACTGCTGCTGCTGCCGCATGCCGATACAAACAAATAAATGCATAAGACGAAAACAAGATTCAAATGACATGGCGGGTGATTTCCCTTTGAATTCAGGACCTTTAATAAATGTTTCATCTGAACCTCCTGTTATTACTCCGGCCGGTAAACATGTGAAAGGTTGTCATGCCGGACTTGATCCGGCATCCAGTCCTGACTTGGATTTCCGCGCCCCGATCCGGGATTCGCGGGAATGACAGGATTGGCATTTATTGCTGCCGGAGTAATAAGATTTCAAAGTAATGGGCTCACCGCGGGTCAAGCGGATCGCTGCTGTAATGACATGAGCCGGCCGTTGCCTCATCAACAAGAAACGGTTTCCAGTCAATATTCCATGATGACGGAAACGGTTCGGCATCCGGTCGATGGTTTGCCCCGTCGGCCACAAAGGTTGATGGCAGGGTAAACTGAAAGCCGATGCAACCGCCGCTGGGACACTCCATCGCCTTGGATGACCATCGGCACACGGCATCTTCACATTTGTAGTCGATCGCCTTGATATCGGCAGCGCACCCGCAGTAAGTACCCTTCCATTCACAGACCGACGAGGGCTTGCAGGCCTCTTCTGCACCCTTGATAAAATCCGGGGCAAATTTGGACATATCCATGGTTACCGTCAGTATCCCGGTATCGGACTTGTAGTCGGCGTTTTCCCATTGCCAAGTCGGCTGCCCGGTAAATTCAAAAGGTGGTGCTATGACCACACCATCTTTTTTTGCCGTGCCCAGCCGGACTATCTTGACGGAGCCAAGCACGTCGTCTGCATTCTTTCCCACATAAACCTGAAAGGTTACTTTGGTATCGGCCTTTGCGTAAAGAAGATATACATAGTAGGTGTGGTCCGCCTCAAAATCATTCTGTGCGTTTGATCGATGTGCCGTATCAATGTAGTACTTTCCATTTGACGTAATCAGGTTAACGCGTTGTCCCATCCCTTGCCCAAGCATCCTTATCTGTTGCTCTACGCCGCCAGGGAGGGGCTCGTTAAAGTTGAGGTATTGTCTGTAAAGCGGGATGCCGGTGCAGCCGGGGTCCCCGCAGGACGGCTTCCACGAGCAGCCTGAGGCGCCGGGATCGCCCCCCTTTGCGAGGCACTTGGGGTAGATATTGGCGGTTACGTGATCATAAGGCGCTTGAAGACAAGACTGCTCCGAAGCGCATTCATAGGTGATTTTCGGCAGATGATAGAAAGTGTCATTGTTAAGGGAGATGGACCCATTTTCACCGATCCCCTTGATTCCGCTCAGGCTGCCGTCGTCGTCATTGAGCTCCGTCTGCCTGTCCACATCCGTAAAGGAATCGAACATGTCACCTGAATACGTGCAATACTGCTGGGCTACTTTCGTTGCATCGGTGGTCTGCTCGCCGGGCTTGAAAAGCGGTATTAAAACAAAATGGCGCAGATCCACATCATGAAAGGCAAGATTGCTGGAGTGAAACGCCGGGGGGTAGTAAAATCCGTTTGGCTGTTTCCATGCTATTGCTGCATTGGTCAGAATGCAGTTTCCGATACGATATCTGTCGTCCGGGATATTGTTTGAACCCTTGGATGCTTCCTTTGCCTTAGGGATCCCGAGACCGCGCATGGCATCGAGCGGTTTTACACCATAGACGTATTCCCCGTTGTCCCAGGCTATCTTCATGGCCTTGATGTTGATGTAGGCGTTGGACTCCTGGTATACGGGGCCGTCGTAAATGTTGAAAAATCGCTGATAGTTCAGAAAGTTGTCGGTCGGAATGCTGATGCCTTCCTTGGAAAACAGGCAATAAGCTCCTGTTTTTCCTTCGCATTTAAGACCTGTTTTGTCATTAACCTTTGGTCCTGCGGCTGTTGCGAAGTCATTGCCCTCCTGTGTCTGTCCCACAAACACAGTTTTCCTGGTAAGTGCCCAGTAGCCGTTCATGACCTGCTCATAGCTCCCGCCGGAGACCATGGTGAGTCCCGGACCCATGATATCCGTAAGTGCGCCGTCGGTGAAAAGAAACCAGTTGTTTCTCAGCCAGATGGCCGACCAGTTCTGTTGTCCCCAATGAAAAGAAGAGGTATAGGAATCAATGACGGTCACAGAGCATCCCGCTGTGTCTCCTTTTTCGCATTTCCTGCTTTTGCCTTCCCCGTCAACAAGCGTGGGAAGATAATTGGAACTGTCATTGATATTCAGCACATTCTGGGAGATGTTATTTTTCACCGGTGCAAGGATAGGCTGGGTCCCCGAATACTTATCGTCAGTGGTTATACCGTTACAGGTCGTGACGCCGCCTATCGTCAGCAAGGAGTACTGGGCCGTGGAGCAGAAATTGCCCTTGAAGGACTTCAGCGGCGCATGCCCCCCCGCCTTCATGGCCGAGATGTATCCTGCAGGTGCTGCCTCCGGCGGCCCCGACGCCTCTCCCGGGACAATCCAGTAGCACGAGCCGCAGGCGCCCGCGCCTACTGCCATGTTATGCTCGTAAGTGTTGTAAGGATTGGCAATAAAGAATAGGGCAGGCGTAACATAATCACTCTGCGTTGCCATGCTCTTGTTTTCAAGTCCTGTCCCCCTGGATCGGGTTTCTGCATACACTCCAGGCACATTGCGCGGATTGTCGGGATAGTTGGGAGACTGGAGGGCCGGCCGGGCATAAATGCCGATGTTTGCCCTGTAGGTATTATTGGCCTCATAGCCTGCCGACATGTACCCGTGACCGATGGACTTGTAGCCGACGTTTCTTTCCAGCAGCAGATTCTGCGCGCCCCGAAGCTCGATCCAGCGCGTCATGGAGTTATGAATGGAGCAGTCCCGGACAAAGGTTTCGGCAGGCGGGTCAAACACCCCGAGAAACTGCAGCGGGCTGCGCGCCAGCATGCCGCCCTGTCCCATCTGATAGAACTCTACCCCCTGTATCTGCACTTTGGCAAAACCCTGGCGGATGACGGTATGCCCCCCGAAGTATCTGTCGGTATCAGGCGAAACCTCGGCAGGGATGGTTGCGTCAACGGTTTTGCCTGCCGATTCAATGCGGATGTTCCGCGTCAATAGCGCCACGGCGGCCCTTGTTTCCACCGTTTTTTTGGCTATTCCCTGTTTCGAGAGATTGTATTGGGTCAGGTCGTAGGCTTCGCCGTTATGCCGGTAGGTCAATCCACTGGTCAATGTGATGACGCTTCTGCCGCCGCTGGCGGAGATGCTTTCAATCTCTCTCTGCTCCGAATGCCCGGGCAGGAAGTCCGTCGTCGTGACCACGATCTGGTCGCCCTTTTCCCAGTCGACAACCCTGTCCAGTGTAACGGTTTTGGGATTAACGTCCGGCTTCACCGTAACGGCCAGCCTTGCCCAGCTCTTGCCTGAAGCGGTATCAGCGTCTGTTATCGGGCCTTTGGTCGCGCCCTTGGCGCCGAAGAGCTGCAGCGTACCACCGTAGGAAACGGCCAGCACCTTCCTGCCGAAGAAGGCGACATCCGAATTGGAGAGACTTTCATCGGGCAGTTTTTCATAGTGGAAGAAATCATCGTGCCCCGCCCACTTGTCGGCGGGAACGCCGCAGTAGTATTGATGTAAGGTGTCACTGGTCTTGCAGGATATGCCCTCTTTGTCGGTGTTGCTGCCGTACAGATGGAAAACGAGGATGGACTGGAAAGGCTTGTCCTCCGCTCCGGCAATCAGGGTACCCTCATTTTCCACCAGAATGGACTTTGCCCAGAAATGGGTTTCGGTTTTGGCCGGAGCAGCGCCGAATATCTGCATGATACGGTAAAGTGCAGAATTTGCCCAGGATTGTGTTTGAGCCTCCGAAGCGACATCGTCAAAAATCAATTTCCCGCCGTTGTAAATATTCACATTCTTGTAACGGTAGGTCTTGCCCGGCGCCACATGGATTTCTTTGGAGACGGATAGGTCCTGCGTCCCGTCACCGACGGTAAGAAATTCAACATTTTGTGTTTCTACGGATAGGTCCTGTGTCCCGCCACCGACAGTAAGAAATTCAACATTTTGTGTTTTTGATGATAATGATGTGCCGTCGGCAGTCGTTCCACCGCCGCATGCCGATACAAGCAAGAAAATAAGGAAAATAAAGAAATGACTCAAATCACACAGTACAATGCTGCGCCTTGAGAACCTGCTGTTAAATCGGTGCTTCATCATAATTCCCTTTAGACGATTATAAATTGTGCAGTTATCGGTTTGCAATGTACCCAAGCAATAGCGTTTTCTTTAGCATTCGACAGAGAATTAATCTATCCAAACATCAATCGGAAACCCATCTATAAAGGAAATTTATGGCATGGAGGACAAGACAAGGGAATCTGGCAGGTCAACGAATAGATCGCTCCTTATCATTAAGGAAGGGTTCGAAGTGGTACCACTCGAACGGGCGCCTGCGGACCATCGTTTCCAGTTGATCCGCGTACCACTGGGCCGATTGCCGGATGGCTTCCTG
>Ga0351842_1230_pt1 | contig 12196 bp, 7 predicted proteins | sample TotcelHFGM3001L3_FD_206877 | JGI IMG/M metagenome (GOLD analysis project Ga0351842, IMG submission 206877) | Enriched cells from coal bed in the Powder River Basin, Montana, United States - Total cells FGM rep1 HSBNCT.FGM.300.1.L3 ... | reverse complement strand
TGGATTTCCCCCCGATGATCACTGATGACCTGGTGGACTTTGGTCAGGCCCATACCGGTGCCGTCGGGTTTGGAGGAGAAAAAGGGGTCGAAGAGATAGGGCAGGTCCTCGGGCGGAATGCCGGCCCCGGTGTCCCTCAGGGCCAGGCGCACCCCCTTGGGCTCCGGCGTCACTTCCAGCCCCAGCCGGCCGCCGTTGGGCATGGCCTCCATGGCGTTGTCGATGAGGTGACCCAGGGCTTGGCCCATGAGGTGTTCGTCCAGTGGAATCCGGGGCAGATCCGGGGGGATGCGGCGCTCTATGGCAATCTGCCGCTGGGCCAAGGCCCCGGCGTTGGCCGCCAGGACCTGGTCCACCACCCGGGCCAGGTCCCGGGGCTTGATGTCCGGCTCCAGCAGGACCGTGAAGGCTTCGATCTCGGCCACCATCTGCTCCAGCCGGTGCAGTTCGTGGAGGATGGGAGCGATCATCTCCTGGGCCGGATCATCGGCGGGCAGACGCTTCTGGAGGCGGCGGGTAAAACCCCCGATAATCAAGACCGGATTCCGCACCTCGTGGGCCACCCCTCGGGAGAGTTTTCCCAGGGCCGCCAGACGCTCGGTTTGCAGCAGCTTGTCTTCCACCACCTTCAACTCTTCCCGGGTGAGGGAGAGCTTTTCTTTCAGCCGGCTGTAAAGCTGGGCATTTTCCAGGGCGGGGCCGATCATGTTCCCCAGCATGGTGAGAATTTCCAGGTCTTCCTCCGTAAAACCCTGGGCGTCTAACTTGTTGATCACCTCCACCACCCCCACCAGCCGGTCCCGGGATCTCAGGGGGACACAGAGGATGGAGCGGGTGCGGAAACCGGACTCGTCATCAAAATGCCGGGAGAACCGGGGGTCGGCGTAGGGGTCGGAACAGATCAAAGGCTTTTCCGTCTGGGCCACCCACCCGGCGATGCCATCCCCAATTTTCAGCCGCAGGGCCTTGATCTTGTCGGAACCGGGTCCCCGGGCCAGGCGGATAAAGAGTTCCCCTTTGCCCTGGTCCACTTCAAAGATGGAGCTCACCTCGGCGTTCAACGACTGCTCCACACTCATCAGGGCATTGTTCAAGGCCTCCTGGGTTTCCAGGGACGAGTTGATCAAGGATGAGAGCTGGACCAGATTGGTAAGGTTTTCGCGGGAATAAATGGGCTCTGCCATGGCTCTCGGGTTCCTGGCCCGATTATGCATTACCTATAACCACGTCGCCGGCCGCCCGGTGGCACGGGCGTCTCCCCTGTGCAGGCTTAGATCAATCCACCTGCCACAATCAATGCAAAAGCTCTCTGCGGAACCATGCCGGCAGAAATGCAGGGTGCTTCCTACGCACCATCAAGCGGCGCCTGTGAGGCGCCCTGCCAACCGGTTCCTCACGGACACCACAAAAGATAAAAAATGGCTGGTGTTGGTGGGGGGGCCGTCCCTGGCCGCCAAAGAGGATGGCGGGCGGGGACGCCCGCCCCACTGCGGGGACACCCGCCCCACGGCAATAGTTACATACAAACGATCATTTCCTCACGGACACAACGGAGCATGAAAATTTAGCACCGTCGCCCTCTCCGGTTAAATGTAGGACAGCCGCCCGCGGTTGTCCATGGGCAGGCGAGGGCGCCTGCCCTACACCTTCATATTAAATTTGCATTCAAATGGTGGCATCGGTTTTCAACCTGTGCAGGCCCGGGCTGAAACCTGCCGCTACCGAAGATTACCTCATGATTGTGATTTGGCCTCAGTAGAGCAGGTACTTAGCCCGCAGCCGGTTGAAGGCCTCCAGGCGGCTCTGCCACCGGCGTTCTATGGCCCTCGGGTCATCGCCGTCCTTGATGGCCCGGATAACCTGGCGGGACCCCACCATGCCCACCGTCTTGTCGATCAGAAACTTGCCGGGATAGAGCCGGTAAAGGGCCGCCGCCAATTCGACCCCCAGAGCGGCCACATCCAGGGTGTTCCGGTCCGTCACCTTAAACCGGACGCCGCCGCATCGCTGGTGGGCGTAGGGGCTGGCCGCGGGGGTAAAGGTCAGGGGCTCGAAGACGACCCCGGAGAGGCAACGTCCGCTCAAATAACGGGCCAGCCGGCCGCCGTCAATCCAGGGGGCGCCGATGAGTTCGAAGGGCGTGGCGGTGCCCCGCCCGACGCTGACGTTAGCGGACTCGATCATGCCCACCCCCGGATAGAGGATCGCCTGGGTCAGCGACCGGAGGTTCGGCGACGGATTGACCCAACGCAAACCGGTCTGGTCGAACCAGGCGTTCCGCCGGTACCCCTGCATCGGCACCACGTGCAATTTGGCCCCGATGGCCCGCTCTTTATTAAAGAGATGGGCCAGTTCCCCCACCGTCATGCCGTAGCGCAACGGCAGCGGAAAATAACCGATATACGACTTCAAATCGGGGTCCAGCACCGGTCCCTGCACTACAGAGGCGGTGATGGGGTCGGGGCGGTCCAGCACATAGAAGTCGAGGCCGGCGCCGGCTGCGGCCTCCATGGCATAGGCCATGGTGGTGATATAGGTGTAGAAGCGGGCCCCCACGTCCTGAATGTCATAGACCAGGGCGTCCAGCCCCCGGAGCATCGCGGCGGTGGGCCGGGTGACCTTGCCGTAGAGGCTATAGACGTGCAGGCCGGTGGCCGGGTCCGTCCCGGAGGCCACCTTCTCGTCGAACTGGCCGGACAAGCCGTGCTCCGGGCTGAAGATGGCCCCCACCTTGACCCCGGGGGCCTTGAGCAATAATTGGAGGGTCGAGCGGCCCGAGGCATCGATGCCGGTGTGATTGGTGATCACCCCGATCCGTTTGCCGGCCAGGGGAGCGAAACCGGACGCAGCCAGGACCTCGATCCCCGGGCGGACCCGGTCAGGCGTGTCGCTGGCGCCGAACCCCGTCATCTCAGGCTCGAGATCGGCGTCGCTCCAGGCGGCCAGCGCCGGCGGCCCCATGGGCACCGCGGCGGCTACGCCCGCGGCGGTCTTGGCCCGCAAGGGTTTGACATTGCCTTTGCCGTTGGGATGGAGGCGGGAGGTAAGAATGATCATGTACGTCTTAGAGGCGGGATCGATCCACATGGCGGTGCCGGTATAGCCGGTGTGGCCGAAAGAGCCTGCCGGGAAGGCGGTATTGAACACCCGGCTGTAGGGCGACCGGATGTCCCAGCCGAGGCCGCGCTGCGTCGAGATCCCCGGCAGGCGCTGGGCCTTGGTCATGGCGGCGACGGCAGCAGGGCTGAGGATACGCTTGCCATCGACCTCGCCGCCGTTAACCAGCATCTGGGCCAGGAGGGCCAGGTCGCCGGCCGTGGCAAAAACTCCGGCATGACCCGCCACCCCGCCCATGCGATAGGAGGTGGGATCGGACACTACGCCCCAGCGCAGCCCTTTCCCCTGGTAGTCCGTGGGCGCGAGGCGGGATTTCAGGGCCGGTGACGGCAGGAACGACGTGTCTTTCATGCCCAGGGGCTCGAAGACCTCGCGTTTGCAGAAGACGTTCAGCGGCATGTGCGAGACCCGGCGCACGATCTCGCCCAGGGCGATGAAATTGACGTCGCTGTAATTGAACTGCGTCCCCGGAGTCTTGACCGGGTGATCCTGGGCGATGGCCTCCATGGCCCCGTCATAATCCGACCAATGGGGCCGGGACGCCACCCCGGCGCGCAGCCCGGACGTGTGGGTCATCAGCTGCCTGACGGTGATTCCCCCCTTGCCGTTGGCGGCAAAGGCCGGCCAATAGGCGGCGGCGGGTTTGTCGAGGTTAATTTGGCCCCGGTCCACCAGCACCATAACTGCGGTGGTGGTGGCCACCACCTTGGTCAAGGAGGCGAGGTCGAAGATGGTGTCCACCTTCATGGGCAAGGCGTGGGGCTCAAGGGCGCGATTGCCGAAGGCCATACGGTACACGGTCTTGCCGCGATGGCCCACCAGGATCACAGCCCCGGGGACGTGCCCGGCGGCGACCTCCTGCTTGGCCCCTTGACTCACGGGAGCAAAGCGCCGGGCGTCGATCTCGAGGGGTTCCTCCGGCGGCGGAGGAGGCGGGGGCGGCGGCTCGACAATAACCCGCGGCAAGGGCGGTGGCGGCGCCGTGACACACCCGGCCAGACCGCCCAGGACAACCGCCGCGGCCAGAACGACATACACAGGGAAAAACCGGGCAGAAGATATCGTGGACATAGGTCATTATAAATAGCTAAGCCCGGCCTGTCGATTATAAAAGAGGCCCCGGACCGCTGTTGGCATTTATTGCTGATATTATAGAAATATCAATAAGCTACTGTGTTGGCAGCAGGCTTCGGCAGAGGGAAGTGCTCACCACTTCCCGATAAAGGCTTGGTAGAGTTGCTAACGCTTCTGGGTTGGAAGGCCAGGCTTCAAGATGCAGGTTCTGGTTTACAAGCTGGATCAGATGAACTGGCGGTTCTCTATGTTAAAGGCGTGCTGGGCCGCCCCCAGCATGAGCCGTAGATTGTCCACAATAGGGCATAACGCCTTCAGCTGGCTTCTGAAAGCCTCCTTCTTTAGTTCCTCTCCCATGTTGTTCCCTCATAATTTCGAGAAGTATCAATACAGCCCTCTTTCGCTGGCCTCGTCTGATACCAATTTGAGACCTCTGCGAAAGTCTCATGTAGGATAGCCGCCCTCGGCTGTCCATACTGTATCTATGCGCAGGCGAGGGCGCCTACGCCACATTTTGATGAGGAAGAATAGCGATAGAGACTTTCGCAGAGGTCTCAATTTGCGCTCAAACAGGTAATTTATTTCTTGTAGGGGCGGACCTATGTGTCCGCCCTGGGCTAAGGGCGCACACACAGGTGCGCCCCTACAGGATAGAAGCCTTTCTTAACTTTTATGAGCGCATCTTGATATGACGCCTTCGACATTTTTATCATACCGCACAGAACGTGAAAAGCCTCTTATGAGGTTATTGAGCCTTAACGATGGAGGAGTGATCCCTTGCCGGTGTGTTGACACCTTCCCGTCTGGCCTAACTTATGATCAGCCCGAAAATGTCCATCTTTACACTTTCCACCAGCCAGCTTTAGGGTCTATCTCGAAGATTAAGGTTTTTTTCTAGCTAAAGTCAGGTTTTCCCTGATTGAAAACTATCCAGTTGGGGTATTTAAATAGTGAAAAATTATTAAGAAAGGAAGGCATTAGAGTTCTTCCCGAAACCGAAACGCAATCATGATAAGAAATTAAAGAGCGGTCTACTAATAAATTTATAAGTACTTGGGGCAGATCACGGAGGCAAGTATTAAGGCCCTCCAGCTCCGGGATGTAGTCTGAGAATAAGGATTCCGGTGAGAGCGAGGCTGTTGACCACACGTGAAGCGAATTAAATCTATAGGTGCTGTCATCCGGAGCAACTCAGCAGAACCGCCCATGGACCTGCCCGAGCAAGAGATCCCATTTCAACCCAGCGTCAAGATGGGGTCCCAGGAGCTGAACCATATTATCCAGGCCCGTAAGGGCCTATCAGACGTTACCGCTCTGGCCCAATATGCCATTATTTACAAGAAGTTGGGCTGGTCGCCGGTGGCTTTGGACGCGCATACCGGGAACTGCCTGCAGGTAAACTTCGATCATCCTCAACCGGCCTGGTTAAATATATTGATGGATTTAGCCTTGAAAAAAACCAAGGTAGCTTTGGCCATCCGTCTCGAACCAGAGTCGCGGCTCTTCGTACTCATGGTGAATCCTGTATTTGGCAAAGAATTTCTGGATAGTCTCGGAGATTGGCGGTCTCCCTGCATCGCTCGGGCGGGGGATACCTGGGAAAACCATTTCTTGGTGTTGCCCCAGCCCTGGTGTTTTTCTCCAGGTCATGGCAACGGCGATGACGATGCCCCCCTGTCAGTCTTGGGGCCCGGGAGAGTAGTACCGGTTCCGCCTTCCGGGGACCCATCCAGTCAGGAAGCCTGGGGCTGGGTCCAGCACCCCTGGGAACACCCACCCGGTCATCCTGCCCCAGGATTATTACTCCTGCTGGAGGAGGGTGGGTATATTTCCAGGGAGAGTCCCCTATCCGAGCGGGATTTGCCCCCTTGGGAAGAGATTTATCCCTCCATCTGCCACTCCAGCAAGTTGCTGCAAGCCTTGCTGGCCTCTGTGGCGGCCAGTGAACTCTATTATCGAGCCATCCTTGATGAGGCTCTGCAGGCCGGTTTCCGAGACCCCAGAATGCTTCAGGGCCTGCTTTGGCATGCCCCCCTGGGCCAGATGCGGCATGATCCTGAAGGGCTCCATAAACTTTCTCATTGGGCCGCAGAGATTCAGAAACGTTTACCGGCTGGGGCCTTACATGCAGAGAGCTGCTCATCCGGCGGTGAACCCTTCCTGGGTGGCCCCCCCCAGGCCGCTTCGACGCCGGGTACAGAAATCCATACGCCTGGTCCCGGGGAGAGGACAGATACACCCTCATCGCCGGAAGACTTGGGGAATGAATTGAATTTTTTGGCGACCCTGGCCTCGCACCTGGAGCAGCAGGTCGACGAACTGGAGCGGCAACATGTAGCCTCGGCGGCTGAACCCGGGTCCATCGTTTCCCCAAGCCTTACCCATCAGCAAAACGGGGACGATTTAGACGAATTGCGCCGGGCCTTGGAGAAATTTTTATCGGCAAATCCGAATTTATTGGATTTAAAATAAATGGCTATCGAAGAATATATGATCAAGACAGGCTATGGTGTTGCATATTATTGATGAAATTATTTTAATGTCAACGTGCCATACAAAGGAGATGTAACTATGTCGGGCAATAATTTACAAGACTTGTTCCAGGGCCAATTAGATTACATCTTTTTCTTTAAAGGGCTGGCATTTATCTTGGTAGTGGCGGTCTGCTGCCTTTTTCGGGGATATCCTTCCCAACGCCTCCCCTGGCGTTGGTTCGGGTTGTTCGCCCTGCTGCAGGGACTGGCTGCCTGGCTATCTCTGGTTACCCTGAGCCTTGGGGAGGCTTCCTCGTTAAAAACCGTTTGCAGCCTCTTACAAATAGGTTCATGGATATGCTTGGCGGAATTCGGACGCTCCGGGATAGCCCGGGTCCTGAACCGGGATTCCGGGCTTTGGCTCCTCGCCTTGCTGGTGATGCTCACCGGCTTGGGCGGTCTGAAAGGCTGGAGCGGCATCGAACAGGCCAGCCGTTACACCTTGGGGCTGGCTGGAGGACTGTGGGCCTCGGCAGCCCTGTTCCTGGCCGGGCAACGGCTTCCCTCCCGGGAACGGGGTGGCAGTCTCACGGCTGGTATCAGTCTCAGCCTCTTTTCCTTGACGATAGTCCTTTTCCCCCCTCTTTCCCTGGCCTCCCCGGGGTCCGTTCTCAATCAAGAGTTTTTCCAGCGGCTCACCGGCGTGCCTTTGGAATTCTTCCAGGCTTTGCTGGCCTTCGGGATGGCTGCCGGCATCTATGGTTTCCTGCCATGGCGGCAAAAGGGGGCGGAGAGTCAGGCAGCCCGGCAACGCTCCCGTTCCATGTTTGCCATGCTGGCCACTCTCTCGGTTATTCTGGGGTTGGGAAGCATCTTGACCCTATATTTGGGGGAATGGGCCCAAAAAAACCAGGAAAAGGTCAGGGGCGAGGCTCATGAGTATGCCACCATTGTGGTTAGCCGGCTCAATACCGAGTTCAAGCGCATGGAAGACGGCGTCACCGCACTGGCCGAGACGAACTGGCTGCCCGCCTCGTTACGATACCAAAGTGAGGATAACCAGGAAAGGATCGATGCCCTATTGGACCGCTACCGTAGCACCCTGGACAGTTCGGTATGCTATATCATGGATAAAAACGGCAAGACCGTAGCCTCCTCGAATCGAAACGCCCCGGACAGTTTTGTGGGCAAGAGCTATGGCTTCCGTCCTTATTTCAAACAGGCCATCAACGGCATTACCGGCCGGTATTTTGCCGTCGGAGTCACTTCCAAGGAGCCGGGGTATTACGTCAGCCGCCCGGTGAAGGGCAAGGGGAACATGGGAGTTGCAGTGGTTAAAGTTTCCCTGAAGAACGTTACCCAAGAGCTGCAAACCGCGGGCCAGAAGGGCAATTCGCTGATATGCCTGGCGGACCCCCGGGGGGTGGTGTTTTTAGCCAGCCAGCCGGATATGATTCTTAAAAGCCTCTGGCCGGTGGACGAGAAGGACCGGGCCAATCTTAAAGAGCAGTATGGCAAGGACGAGTTTCCCGCGATCTTCACTGAGAAAATTGGGGATGGCAGTAAAATTAATTATCAGGGGCGGAATTATTTGGCCTCTTTTGCCGGGACCATCCATGCCGGCTGGTCGGTCTTCTTTTTCCGCTCCGTTGAAATGGTGGGGGCGTACCGCCTGACCGGCATTGCGGTGGCCGCTCTCCTGGCAATCCTGGCCCTGGTCATCCTGGGCAGCAACTTTTACTTCAAGGAACATGCCATAGCCTCCGCCGGACGGTTCCAGGCTATGTTCGACGCCTCGCCGGAGGCCATCGGCGTCATCGATCCAAAAACCTTGCGGATCATGGAAGCCAATCGTTCTCTGGCCTCTTGTTTGGGCTTTTCTCAGAAGGAACTGCGCACCCTAAACCTGGGAAAACTCTTAAACCAGGACTCCCAGGAGATTAGCGGCCAGCTTCAGAGGATTGTCCAGGAAGATGGGGCCGCCAAGATGGCATGGCAAGCCCGCAAAAAAGATGGCAGTGTCTTGGACCTGGAGGTCATGGGGTCCAAACTTGAGCATCAGGGCAAGGACCAGGTTTTGATCTTTTGCCGGGAAGCGGAGGCTTTGCGGACGCCCCCCACCGCCATGTTTCAGGAAAGGGGCCAATTCTCGCAAGTCCAAGAACCCCGCGCGCCAAGCCTCCTGGCGGGAAGTACCTTCCCTGAGGCGACAAACGCCAGTAGGGCCATCTTACCCGACTTTGAAGAAAAAAGCCCCAACGAGAATACCCAGGACTTTGACCACGAAGCTAAGGTACAGATCAAGAGAATTATGGAAGCATTAAATAAGGTGGAAAGATTGCGCAAAAACTCTGGAGGCCTCCAGAAACTTTAACAAGGCGGCCTGACCGGTACCGGCTCAGGTGTATCCGCTTGATTTTGAGGCAACATTTCGATAGTTATCAAGAAACACCTAAAATTCACCCCTGCTGCCCCGGTGCGCTCCCAGCCGCCGGGGTTTATCATTCGAGCGCAGAATAAGGATGCGCCCGCAACGCGATCCAAATTTTCTTGTAGTTACGCTCCGGCTTCACACCCTGGCCGGCCTGAGACCGAACGCCGCAATTCACCCCGGCGCTCTCCGGCCTAGATAACTTGACGCAACTTTCTTTTGTGGCTCCGGGTTCGAACCACCACCGGCCTAAGCCTGGTCAATCTGGATGAGAGGTTGCCAAGAAAGCTTAGTGGTTTATGGGGAAATCCGGCCCCCCATGGAAAAAGTCAAGAATAGCAGGACCGTTCCCATAATCGCCATGCCCACCATTAAGCCGACGTAGAAAGAAGATCGTTGCATGGTTTCTGCCCTCCCTAATTTCCCCTTTGGGGATAAATCCGCACTTGACTGCTTTGAAGGGCAGATGCTGAACCGCCCTCCCGAATTATTTACCAATGACCGGTGACGTTGGGGCCCCGGGCCGGGGTCAATTTTCCCGCCCAAAATTCCTTTACCGCCTCCCGCACCGGACCCGCCACCCCCAGGAATACGGGAATACCGGCAGCCAGCAAGGTATGATAGGCTTTAGGACCGCAGTTTCCCGTCAGCAAGGCCCCCGGCCGCTGGCCGGCTACCATGGCGGCGGCCTGGATGCCGGCCCCCTGTGCGGCCTGAACGTTTTGTCCGTTCGCCAGCACTTCGTATTCCATGGATTCCGGATTCACCAGGAGAAAATAAGCTGACCGCCCGAAACGAGGGTCCACCTGGGCCTCCAGATCCGGTTCTTTAGCGCTTACCACGATCTTCATCATTTCTCCTCGTCACTGGTTTTGTCCGCGGCGGATAATCACTGCACCGTCAGGGGTCAATGGCCGCCCACAGCCACTATCCCAAACAACCCTGAGACCTCTGCGAAAGCCTCTGACTCTTTCCCTTCGAATCAAAATGTAGCGTAGGCGCCCCCGCCTACGCCTAAATACTGTATGGACAGCCGAGGGCGGCTATCCTACATGAGACTTTCGCAGAGGTCTCAACCTGCTTTCCCCTTGGCGGAAGGGAGAGGGGGAGGAGGATTTTTGCCTAAAAAGGATAAACCCTGGCCCTGCCGCCGTCGGGGAAAGTTTTTAAGGATGGCTAAATCCATCCCGATGTTCGTAATTAAAACTCCTTGGTTCTCGATAGCTCAGTAGTCTGTTAATCAATTAGCGTGCCAGGAGAGCCAAACCGGCTCCCAGCGGCTGGTGGCGGTCATGATCCTTTGATCAGCCGGAGGTCACGGTTGCCAATGGGAACAAATTGAACCTAAATTTGTCGCCATAAGACATCAAATTGTTCCCATTGGGGTTCAATGAAGGGACCGAGGAAATTTTGCGGCAGGATTAGCGAATCTTTTGGCTGGTTACCGGCGGCGTCAGGCCGAAACGTTTGATTTTGCGGCGCAGGGTGTTTTTATCGATGCCCAGTTCCCGGGCCGTGGCCATGCGCCGCCAGTTGTGGCGCTCCAGGGCCTCTCGTAAGCAGCGCTTTTCCTGCTCCTTCAGGCTCAAGCCTTCGGGGAGGGCCATAGCCTGGCTCGTGCGGCGCAGGTGCTCGGGCAGATGCTCAGGCTGGATCAGGCCCTGGGGGCAGAGGATAAAGGCATGTTCGATGGCGTTTTCCAACTCCCGGATGTTGCCGGGCCAGTCGTGCCGCATGAATACGGCCAGAGTCTCATAACTCAGACCCAGGATTTTTTTGTCCTGCAGCTTGTTAAACCGTGCAATGAAATGGTCGGCCAACAGCGGGATGTCCTCCTTGCGCTCGGCCAGGCGGGGCAACGTGAGCTTCACCACGTTGATGCGGTAATAGAGGTCCGTGCGGAAGGCGCCGTCTTCCACCAGTTGGGCCAGGTCCTTGTGGGTGGCGGCGATGATGCGCACATCGGTCTTGACGCTCCTGGAAGACCCCAGGGGCAGGTAAATGCGCTCTTCCAGGACCCGGAGCAGCCGCACCTGGAGCGCTGGGGACACATCGCCGAATTCGTCCAGGAACAGGGTGCCGCCTTCGGCCATGGCGAAGCGGCCCTGGCGATCCCGTTTGGCGTCCGTAAAGGCGCCGGCGGTATGGCCGAAGAGCTCCGATTCCAGCAAGGTGTCGGGCAGCGCCCCGCAATTAACGGCCACAAAAGGACCGCGGCCCCGGCGGCTCAGGTTGTGCAAGGCCCGGGCTACCAGTTCCTTGCCGGTGCCGGACTCACCCTGGATCAGCACGGTGCTGTCGCTGCGGGCGATATCCGGCAGTATAGCGAATATTTTTTGCATCAAGGGTGACTTGGAAATGATGTCACCCAGCCGGTACTGCCGGTTAATTTCCCGGCGCAGGTCCTCCACCAGACTCAGGTCCCGAAAGGTCTCCACCCCGCCGATGATTTCCCCCTGCTCGTCTTTGAGGAGAGCGGTGCTGACGGTGATGGGGATTTCTTTACCACCGGCTTGAAAGATGGCGATGGGCTGACAGACCACCTGTTTGCCGGTTTCCAGGGTATGCTTCAAAACGCAGGCGGTTTCACAGACATTGGCCCGGAAGACTTCGCAGCAGGGGCGGCCCAAGGCCTCGGCGGCCGGAATGCCGGTGATCTCCTCGGCGGCCCGGTTGAAGAAGGTGATGCGCCAGTCGAGGTCAACGGTGAAGACCCCGTCAACAATGCTGTCCAGGATAGTCGCAGTCTGGGGCGGGAGGATGGATGGCGCCGGGGCGTGACTCAGGGCTGGGCGGCCCTGACGGTCGCTTCTAACGGCCCCGGCGGATTCAGCCGGTGGATTTCCGGGCGCAGTTTTTTCCAAAGTCCGGCAAACACCTGTTTTATCTGATTATTGCTATCATACTCCAATATGGTCTTCCCTTCAACCTGAGTCTGAATAAAAGCGCACCTAGCGGGCAGGTACCCCATGAAGGGGTAGCCCTTGACGCCGCAATCCAGGAGGGACACCGGTATTTTCCGGGCCACCGCTAAATTGGTAACGGTGGTGGTCTTGCCGGCCCCTCCTGTGCCGCTGGCGATGCTGATGATCATCGGCAA
>Ga0351842_1211_pt1 | contig 13427 bp, 8 predicted proteins | sample TotcelHFGM3001L3_FD_206877 | JGI IMG/M metagenome (GOLD analysis project Ga0351842, IMG submission 206877) | Enriched cells from coal bed in the Powder River Basin, Montana, United States - Total cells FGM rep1 HSBNCT.FGM.300.1.L3 ... | reverse complement strand
TGGGACTATGTCTTGTCCGGGAGTCCGGAGAACCAAGCCAAGGGGCTGGCAAGTTTTCATCCCGGCGGCGTGAATATGTTGATGGCCGACGCCTCGGTGCGTTTCGTTTCTCAGAATACGAACTCGGCGCTCATGCAACATCTTGGTAATCGCGCCGATGGCAACGCCGTGACGCTGCCGTAAGATCCCGTGCCCGAACAGTTAAGTTGAGCGGAATCCGTTCCGTCCGGGCGGAACGGAAATTCGCGCTGACAGAGAATTCAAGGAGAGATTGAATGATCGCGAAGAGATTTCCGCGTTGGGCGATTCTCGTGAGTTGTGCCGTGATTTGTTTCAGCGGCTGCGGGTCAGAATTTAAAATGGCACAGGTCTCTGGTACGGTGACCGTGGATGGTGCGCCTGTAGGCCGATTGCAGGTCCTGTTCGAGCCGCAGGACAGGGGCCAGCCCAGCTCGTTGGGCTTCACACAACCGGATGGAACGTACCAATTGCGCTGCACCAGCGGGCAGGACGGCGCCGTAGTCGGCCAGCACATTGTCCGCGTGACGCCCATCGAAGTCGATGACCCGGCGGGTCCGCCGCTGACCATACCCGAGAAGTATAATCTCAGCTCGCAATTGACGTTCGAAGTCAAGGCGGGGGAGAATACGTTGGACCTGCCGATCACGCGGCGTTAGCCGCGCACGCGGCATGCACATCGTTGAACCGCGTGGGCAACGCCCCGCGCGTGGGAAGCCGGTCGCTGGACGCGACGCGCGTTGATCATGTCCAGGATCCGCGTGACCGGAAAGGCCCCCAGCACGGTGACCAGCCGGCTGACGCTGGACGGGCGAAACAGCAACACCGTCATCAGGAACCCGGCAACTTCGTCCGTGACGAACTTGTGATGGAGAAATACGGAGGACTACTCACCGAGAAGACTCGCGAGGCGACTCGCGAGACAGCTCACCAGGACATTGTGACGGTCCTCGAAGCTCGTTTTGGCGACGTTCCGCAAGATTTGGCCAAAGAAATCGCGTTGGTTGTCGACGGGAAACAACTGAAGGGCCTCGTGCCAACGGCCGCTTCATGCCTCGATCTGGACGTGTTTCGCGGTGCCCTAGCGCGAAGCTGACCGGCCGGCCGGTGTTGATCCGCTGCTGGACCCGCTGGTCGGTCAGACGTCGTAACCCGTGCCACACGAATCAGGGCCGCGCCCGTCACACCCGACGCGAGATGCCGCGATTCGAGTGGAGCACGGCCCACTGGTCGGCCGTGGCCAGTCGCAAGCGACGCCAGTCGCCCGGGCGGGGCCTAGCCGAACGCGTACACCAGTGCCGACGGCTGCTCAAGTGGTGGTGGATGCCAGTTCCGCTCGTGCGTGATCGTCAGTTTCTGCAGGAAGGCCCCCAAGTCGCCGTCGCGTTCCGGCCACAGCACAAGATGCCAGTGTGATTGGACATCAGGCAGTAGCCGCAGATCCGCATCGGACAGGTTTCCAGCGTCTTCTCGATGATTCGCTGGAAGGCCGCGGCCTTGGAGAAACAGACGCATTCGCCCCACGCCACGGTTCAAGACGTGGAACACCATCCCCCCAGGAGCAACACGGACTGTTCGCAGCATAACGGCAAGGCACCACAAGCCGTCCACGCCTTCAATCATTGGGCCTGTCCCAATACGGTTCGGCACACATGTTGCTGTCGGCAGGCATCCTCGACGCTTGCCGTCGAGTCATTGAGCAAAACTGGCCACGGGAGCAACTCACAGAAAGCAACCTTTGATCCTCGACGCTTGCCGTCGAGTGTTTCAGGTTAATTGGCGGCATCACGGTGTCAGCCATCTATCCTGAATCTCCCGACGGCAAGCGTCGGGGATCACCGTCGTCCGAGGTGAACGCTTGTTTGTGGCCACGTAACCTAAACCACTCGCCGGCAAGCGGCGAGGATGCCCACCTTGGCAAGACTGCCGGTTGTCTCACGAGGATTTACGTCACGCCAAAGAACTAGGAACGGCCCTCGTGTTCCTTCACCGTCTCAGGGACCAGCCGCCTCCGTCTTCAGTCGTGGCAGCGACTGCTTGAGACGCTCGAAGCCAGCGCGAGTCACTTGCGTTTTGCCGACGTCCAGTGTTTCCAGGTGCTTCAAGCCGCCCAGGTGTTCCAGGCCGGCATCAGTGATCGCGGTTTGGCCGATCCACAACTCGCGCAGCTTCGTCAGGGCTCGCACGTGCGCCAGGCCCGCATCGGTAATCGGTGTGCCGGTCAGATCGAGAATCTCCAGTTCGCGGCATCCCGCGATCGCCTCCAACGCCGCGTCGGTGATGCGGGTGTGCTCGGCGATCAGATGGTTCAGATTGGCAGCCGACTTGACGCCTGCCAGGCCCGCGTCGCCCACGGCCGTATACGCGACGTCCAGCCACTCCAAGTGCGTCAAGCGGGCCAGATGCTTGAGCCCCGCGTCGGTGACGGAGGTCCGTCCCAGGGACAGATTCTGCGTCTCGGGTGTGAATTCCAGGACGGCGAGATCTTCGTCGGTCACGTCGAGGAATTCTCGATACTGCCGATCCAGTTCCGCCAGCAGCACGCCCGCCAGCGACGCCAAGGTTCGCGCGTTATCGCGGCCCTGGTAGACGGCCTGCAGATAATCGGCCAGCAACGGCCGGTAGCGGCCGCGGACATCGTCCATCAGAAAGGCGGCTAGCCCGGCGGATTGACTGTACAACCGCCGAATGTCCTCGTGTTGCTGCAAGTCGCGGCGGCCCAGCGCGGCCAATTGGTCCAGCGGCAGGTACAAGCCCTGATTCAAAGTTCGGTAGCGGGCGTACTGCAGCCGGTTGGCGTCGATCCCGCCGACGGTACAGTAGCCGTCTCGGCGGCGAAGCGACTCCATGTACATCGCCACGCCTTCGACGATCCAAGCGTTGGCTTGCCCTCCCACGCTGGGTGCCACGCGTCCCGTTTCCGAGAACAGCTGGTGGGTCACCTCGTGAAAATACGTGTCGTCCCGCGGCTGTTGGTCCACATAGAAATAAGCCGTCTTCTGCGGCTCCCAGTACATGCCCACCGATAGCTCGATCTGCGGCTCCAGCCGCTTGAGCCGTTCCACGTAGGCGTCCCGGTCGCGAAACAGCACCACGCGATGACGGCCGCTGCTGCGATCGGCCGGAACCTTGCCCTCGAATCGCCGCGCGAGCACGGCCGTACTGCTCCAATGCGTAAAGAACAGCTGCTGCCATACGTCGTGCAACTCCTCCAGCTTCGCCGCCAACTGCGTGCCGGCGGCCTCGCTGTGATCGGTGGTGATCCGGAAGTGCTCCGATTCAATCACCCAATGCTTGCCGGCATCGAAGCCCAGTTCCGGATTACCGACGGGGGATCGGCGGGTCCGGATTACCGACTCGGGCCTTCGCCAGCGGCCGTTGACGAGCCGATAGCCCAGCATCCCGCGGACCTCGTCGTGATCCGGGAATACGTGCAGCACCTCGTGCAACAATTGGTACGCCGGTGTCGGCCGATCTGCCTGCAATTCGCCGCGGGCCAGTTGGAGCAAGGCGTCCGCCTGCTGGCGGCGGTGCTCGGAAAACTTGGCGTACCATTGCTGCACGACCTTGGGCGCGTCAACCGGCGGTTTCGCCGCATCCGTTTCGGCGGGAAGAAAGATGTATTGGCGGCGAGGATCGCGCGGGATCGCCGCCGCGCGGGTGACGTTGGCCGCCTCGTCCAGGTTCAGTTGCAAACAGCGGTCCGCCAAGCCCTGCAGCCGGGCGGCGTGGGCCACGTCGAACGCATCGCGACGGGACCAGTAATCATCAACGCCGGTGCCGGGATCCGCGGCGGACAGGCCGGCCGCGGCCACCAGGGCCAGCCACACGCCGGCCAGCCAGATGCCGGCCAGCCAGATGCCGGCCAGCGGTCGACAACCAACTCGCGGACGATGCCGGCCGCTTGGGCCGCCGCAACGCGGCCTCAGGCGAGTTGAGCGAACGTGTGAGCAACTTGGCACGACCACCTCGGGGCTGGCGCCGGAAATAGGAAAGTCCTTTATCGCCCGCCGTGGCTACAGCCGCCGAACCCAGATGTTCCGGAACCGGACGGGGCAGCCGTGGGCGCCCAGCGCCAGGGGGCCTTGAGCGGGAACGCCGTCGTAACTGGCCAGACGCAGGTGCGGCGTGTGGCCGAAGATCTCCTGATTCAGGTGGACCAGAACGCCGTTGTGGAACATCGTCAGCCGAGCGGGCGCGCAGACTTTGCCGGCATCGTCAAAGCGGGGCGCCGTGAACGCGATGTCATAGGTCTGCCACTCGCCCGGCTTGCGCGAGGCATTCACCAGAGGCGGCGTCTGCGCATAGATGGAAGCCGCTTGGCCGTCGGGATACAGCTTGACCGACGACGAATCGAAGATCTGTACTTCGATGACCCCCAGCAAGAACACGCCGTTGTTGCCGCGATCCCAGATGCTCTCCGCCGGTTCCTCCGGGACCATCCACTCGACGTGCAGTTGGCAATCCCCGAATTGCTCCTTCGTTCGCATCGGCCCCACGGTGGCGATCAGGCAACCGTCCTCGACCTGCCACTTGTTCTCCTGCCACTGGTCCAGACCGCGGCCGTCGAACAGCACCAGGGCATCCGACGGGGCGGACGGCTGGTCCGCCGGCGTCAGCGGGCCGGGGGTCACGATCGGCGGCGCCGGCCGGTCCGGGTCGTGGACATGAAAACCCGACCAGGGTTGCACTGGCGTGTCCTTGTAACCAAACACGCCGGACCCGTCCTGCGCGTAGACAAGTTCGTGCTTCTGGGCTTGGGTCTGCGACGGCGCGACCAGCAGAGCGGCGATCAGGGCCGCCAGGACGAAGGTAGATCGGCAAGTCATTGTGTGGGTCTCCTTGGTGGCGTTTTGGGATTCTGATTCTTGTAGGATACTCGAAGAGGCCGCAATCGAGAAGCGGCGCCGGAAGAACAATCTCGCCGGAAGAACAATCTCGCCGGGGCCCGGCAAGCCACCCCTTCCCTGGCGGTCCAGGGGGATGTCGCGTCGGAACGCTTGCGGTATACTTGGCGGTCGGGACGCCAGTGTTTTCTCGTCAACCAGTGTTGCCAAGCCATGCCATCCGCAACAAGTGCCACGAAGCTGCTTTCGGTTTTCCTCGTCGCCGGGGCGCTCGGCCTGATCGCCGCGCGAGCGGGCGACACGACAGCCATCGTTGAGGTCGAGTTGTCCGATCCGGTCTCGCCGACGGTTCCACCGCGCGTCTACCGCGTGACGCAGTTCCACGACGAGAAGGGGTTCCCCGCGGGGTATTCACTGTCCTTCACCACGCACGTGTGCCTGGACGAACAGTGCCGGATGGTCAAGCTGACGATGTACTGGGACGCGCTGGGATATTACCAGCGGCTGGAGTACCCTGCGGACATGCCGCTGACCAAGAAGAAGCACGTGCCTTTCTCGGCCGCAGACTACGCCAAGCTGGACCAAATCCTGAAAGACCGGGACTCGATTCTGGGCACTCATCCGTTGGAGATCCTGGTCACCCCCGCGCCGGAGATGCCGGACATGCCGGAGATCGACGGCTGGTCGGGCGCGACTCCTCAGACGGTCAAGGATGCGGTGGTCGACGACGCGGCCTACACCAGTTGGGCGATGTGGCGGTGGGCCAACGGCGAAATCGTCCAGAAACTGCAGGGCCTGACCGAACAACGCTGCGCGCCCCGTTACCTTCGGCAACTGCTGCAATCCAAGGACCGCCGCGAAGTCGATTTTGCACTTCGGCACGTCGTGCGGCATCTCCCGGCCGACGAGCAGTTTGTCGACGACGTGTTTTCCATCCTGGAGACAGGCGATCGGGAGCACGTCTCGCTGGCGCTCAAGTTCCTGCATGGGGCGGCGCAGGACAGGCGGCGGTTGCACCAACGGCTGATCGAATCCTATTGTCGCTTGAGCGGCAACTACCGTCCCATGATTCTGGATTACTTCGCCGCACAGCCGGACTTGCCCGCCGAAACACTCGAGGGGCTGACCGGGGTCCTGGACCGGTTGCCCTTTTTTCAAGTGCATCTGATTCTTCGGCTACTGGACGCGAAAGGGTTCTTTTCCGCGCGGGTCGAGGCGGATGTCGCCGGACTGCTGGACCATCGAGAGTTCTTCATTGCCCGCCGCGCGTCGGAGTACTTGATCAAGCAGCCACTGGCGACCGACACGAAACGCAAGCTCGACGCATTTCGCGAGCAGCATCGTCAGCGTCTGTAATGAGGACGCGGAGTTTGAAAGGAAGAACATGTTCAAGCGAATGATGATGGCCGCCATGTTGGCTGTCTGCGGCGGCGTGGCACAGGCTGCCGATCGGCTGGAAGCAGGCTTTGCCGCGCCACCGGACTCGGCGCGGCCGTGGGTCTATTGGTTCGTGATGGACGGCAACCTCAGCCGCGAGGGCATCACGGCTGACTTCGAGGCCATGCACCGAGCCGGGATTGGCGGCGTGATCTTCATGGAGGTCAATGTCGGCATTCCCCAGGGGCCGGTCAAGTTCATGAGCGGCGAATGGCGCCGCCTGTTCAAGCACGCCGTCGCGGAGGCCGAACGGCTGGGCCTGCAGATCACGCTCAACGCCGGGCCCGGCTGGACCGGTAGCGGCGGGCCGTGGGTCCGGCCGGAACAGTCCATGCAGCATGTGGTGGCCAGTGCGGTCGACGTCAGCGGCCCGGCGACGTTCGACGCGACCCTGCCGCGTCCGGCGCCCCGTCCGGCTTACTTTGGCAACGCCGGCTTGCCCGCGGAGATCCTTCAGGCAAAAGACGAGTTCTACGTGGACGTCGCGGTGCTGGCGGTTCCGCAGACGGACGATGCCGCCCGGATTGCCGACATTGACGAAAAGGCGTTGTACGTCCGCCATCCCTATACGTCGCGTCCCGGCACGAAGCCGTTCCTGCCGGCGCCGGCCCATTTCCCGGCGCTGCCGGCCGGCGCGGCAATCGCCGCCGACCGCGTCGTGGATCTGACCGCGCGACTGACCGCCGACGGCCGTCTGGTGTGGGACGTGCCGGAAGGCCGCTGGACGATTCTGCGTTTTGGCCGCACCAGCACCGGCGCGAACACGCGGCCCGCGCCCGCGCCGGGCCTTGGCCTGGAGTGCGACAAATTCGACCGCGCCGCGTTGGACGCCCACTTCGACGCCTTCATCGGCACGTTGCTGCGCGACATCGGCCCGCGTCTGCAATCCGCTGATGCGGGTTGGAACATGCTGCACATCGACAGCTGGGAGATGGGTGCGCAGAACTGGACCGCCGCGTTTCGCGACGAGTTTCAGCGGCGGCGCGGCTACGATCTGTTGCGCTATCTGCCCGCCGTGACGGGCCGCGTGGTGGAGAGCCTGGAAATCTCGGAACGGTTCCTGTGGGACTTGCGGCAAACCGCGCAGGAACTGGTCATCGAGAACCACGCGATGCACTTGCGGGAACTCGGCCGCCGACATGGCTTTGGATTGTCCATCGAGCCTTACGACATGAATCCCTGTTCCGATATGAGCCTGGGCGCTGTGGCGGACGTGCCGATGTGCGAGTTCTGGCTGTACGGCTTCAACAGCTTGTTCAGCGTGATCGAGGCCGCCTCCGTCGCGCATACCTGCGGTCGGCCCATCGTGGCGGCCGAGGCGTTCACGTCCAGCGCAGCCGAACGCTGGCAGGCGCATCCGGCGTCGATGAAAGCGTTGGGCGATTGGGCCTTTTGCGCGGGCGTGAACCGCATCGTGTTCCATCGCTACCAGCATCAGCCGTGGCTCGACCGGCGGCCCGGCATGACGATGGGACCGTACGGAGTTCATTGGGAATCCACGCAGACGTGGTGGCCCATGGTGGATGCCTATCACCGCTATCTGGCGCGTTGCCAGTTCCTGTTGCGTCAGGGCCTGCCGGTCGCCGACGTCTGCTATCTGGCGGCCGAGGGTGCACCGCTGGTGTTCCGCCCGCCGTCGTCGGCCACGCACGGCGACCCGCCCTCGCCTCGCAGCTACCACTTCGACGGTTGCGCGCCGGAAACGTTCCTGGCCCGGGCGTCGGCCCAGGATGGACAGCTGGTGTTTCCCGACGGCATGAGCTACCGCGTGTTGGTGCTGCCGGAACGCGACACGATGACGCCGGCGCTGCTGGCCAAGGTCAAGGATCTCGTGGCTGCGGGCGTGACGGTGATCGGTCCGCGGCCGGTGGCCTCGCCGAGCCTCTGCGGTTACCCGCAATGCGACGATCAAGTTCGGCAATTGGCCGACGAGTTGTGGGCAGCTTGCGATGGGCAAACGATCACGGAACACGCCTTCGGCAAAGGCCGGGTGGTGTGGCGCCGCGAGTCACCGCCGGAACCGGTCCCGGAATGGGAGAGTCCGCTGGCCGGCGCAAGCTGGGTTTGGCACGCGGCGGACCATCCCGCCATGCAGGCGCCGGTCGGCAGGCGTTCCTTCCGGCGGGGCGTCGACTTGCCGGCGGATGCCCGCCTCGAGTCGGCTCGTGTCTGGATGACCGCCGATAATGACTTTGCACTGGCCATCAACGGCCGCAGCGCAGGCAGTGGCGACAATTTCCACAAGGTCTTTGAATTCGACGTAACGCCTCTGCTCAAGCCGGGCGCGAACGAGTTGACCGTCGTGGCGGAAAACGGAGGCGACGCGCCGAACCCGGCGGGCCTGATCGGCGCGCTGGTCGTCAAGTTCCGCGATGGCCGCCTGCTCGCGGTATGCACCGACCGGCAATGGCAGAGCGCCGCGGACGCACAGAGCGACGCTTGGAGTTCCGTCGAGGACTTGGGGCCGATGGGCATGGCGCCCTGGAAACTGAGCGACAAACCCGTGCCCCCGGAGCCGGAACAATACGGCGATTTTGCGATCGTGGCCGAGGTCCTCGGCGGCTTGGGCGTGCCGCCGGATTTCGAAACCGACGTCCCGCTCCGTTACACGCACCGCCGCGACGGCGACGCCGAAATCTACTTTGTGGCCAATGGCCAAGCGGCCACCGTAACCGCCGAATGCACGTTCCGCGTGTCGGGAAAGACGCCCGAGATTTGGGATCCCGTCACCGGTCGGCGGCAGGCGGCCATCGCCTTTCGCCAGCACCAAGGTCGCACGACGGTGCCTCTGGAATTTGACCCCCACGGCTCGCTGTTCGTGATCTTTCGCCAACCGGCCGAGGTCGTCCAATCGCAGGGCCGAAACTTTCCCGAGTTCCAGACGCTGGGAACGGTCGCCGGACCTTGGACCGTCAAATTCGATCCGCAGAGGAGTGGGCCGGAATCCGCCGAGCTTCGAGATGGATACAAATTCGAGTCGCTGGTCGATTGGACCCAGCGCCCCGAGGACGCGATTCGATACTACTCCGGCACGGCAGTCTATACCACGACGCTGAACGTCCCGGCCGACGCATCTGCGGCCGGCCAGAAGTTGCATCTCGATTTGGGCGATGTGCGCGTGATGGCGCGGGTGAAGCTCAACGGCCGCGATCTGGGCGTCGTCTGGAAGACGCCATTCCGCGTGGAGATCACCGAGGCGGTCCAGCCCGGCGAGAACGCGCTCGAAATCCAGGTGGCGAACCTGTGGCCCAACCGCTTGATCGGCGATCAATCGCTGCCCGCCGAGCAACGCTACACTTGGACGACGTGGAATCCGTTCAGCAAGGACGCACGCTTGCTGGAATCGGGGTTGCTGGGACCGGTGACGCTGCAGGCTTCTGAGGTCGGCCGTTTTACCGCAGGCGGTTGACCATGACATGGCGCGAGGTTTCCTGGGGCGATCTCCGCAAAAACCCGCTTGCGGCTCACGATGTCCGGGCGCCGAGCACGTGGCATTGGCCCGGCGCCCTCCCGAATCACTCGATCAGCCGACGATCGCCCGAATGTCGATCAAGTGCATTTGCCGGCCCTGGCCGCCGTGGGGCGAATCGATGACCACGCTCTGGCCGTCGGGACTGAAACGCGGATGCGTGTCGCACCGCCACTCGCCGGTATATTCGGGCGGCAAGTGGAAGTGGCCCAACACGACGCGCCGTTGCGTGGGGACGTGATACAGGTACACGGTCTGGTTGCGCTGGCGGTCGGGATACGTGTCGCACAGGATCCAGGCGTTCCCGGGCAGATAGCTGCAGTGCCCGTCGCCCGCCATCAGCACCGGCTCGACGGTCACCTGCGGCTTGTCGCCGAACAGGAAAAACGCGCCGGGCATCTGGTACCGCGACCAGGCCAGGATGTGCTGCGGGTCGCGCCAGATGAAGTGCGACGTGACGCCGTTGTCGTCCAGCACGCGGAGCTCGGAGCCGTCGGGGTTGGCGGTGAACATCCGCGTGGTGTGCGCTCGGTCTTCCGGGGCCCGAAAGCGGTGCAGGAACTCGAACCGCGTCCCGTCAGGATTCACCAGCAGGTGGTTGAACCAGTGCTTGGATTTCGACAAATCGCGATCGCGCAGCGGGATCTGCGCCACGTCCGCCAGGCGGACAACCAATTCCTGCCCACCGGTTTCCAGGTCCACCCGCCAGATACCGGAGTCCCGGGGCGCCAGTTCTTCGGCCCAGGGATCGTCGATGCCGTTATAGCCGTAGCCGGGACGCATATCCTTGAGACGGCGAAAGTCGGTGGCCACGGCCCAGCGGCCGTCGGGGCTGACGGCGTAGATCGGGTGCGGAATGGTTCGTCGCCGACGCGTCTGCACGTCCAGGATGTGGCACACGTAGCGGTCGTCTTGGCGATCGTTCCACAGGACCTCCGTCGGCGAGCCGGGCCGCCATTGGAGCATGCACCCTTGCTGCCAGCACCAGGCCGTGGATTGGCCCAGTTCCGTCCAGCGGTCGCCGTCCTGCAAGTCGATCATGCCGATCGTGATTGCATCGTCGGGGCGGGGCGAGCGGTGCTCGAAATCCACCTGCATCCCCAGCGCGTAACGGCCCGTGGGATCGAACTGGAGCTTGTCGTAATAGGCGAACCAGTGAGGCTTCGGCCCGCGCGTGATCTGCCGCACCGGCGGCAGATCGCCGACGGCGTCCGCTGCCCCAATCGGCCGCAGCAGCGTGGCGGTGACAGCGGCAGCCGGCAGAACACGGGTCAGCAAGTGACGGCGATCGAATCGGTCAGGCAACGGGGGCATGCGTCTTTTCTCCTGGTGGGTGATAACCGGGCGGGGGAATCGGCTGCTGAAGCTCAGCGAATCAACTACTGTCGGGAAATTGCCAGCGGCTTCGCCTGACGCCCCTTCATCTTTCACTTCATCTTTCACTTCATCTTCTTCGTCCTTGAGAGATGAAGTGAAAGATGAAGTGAAAGATGAAGTGAAAGATGAAGTGAAAGATGAAGTGAAAGATTAAGTGAAAGATTAAGTGAAAGATTAAGTACGATGGCACTTCATGACTGGGTGTTCACCGAGACCGTCATTTCCTTGCGACTGCTTATCCTCCGCCGATGGCGGAGAACAAGTCCACACGTTCCCCGTCCGCCAGCGGACGATCCAGTTCCGCGGCGCGGCTGTTGACGAAGACGATCTTGGTCCGCTCGGGCGGGATGCCCAATTGGTCCAGCAAGGACGCGATCGTCCCGCCGTCGGCGACGGTCACCTCGACCGCCGCCGAGCCGCCAAGGTACTGGCGCAATTCGGCGTAAGCATAGACGCGGATTGTGCTCATGGCCGGCGGCTATCCGATCCCCGCGAACACCTGGTCCAACTCCTCGTCCGACACCGCGAACGTAATATCGTGCGGCGCGAGTTTCTCCGTGCGGAAGTACTCCGGCAACCGGTCGTGGGCGGCTGTAAAGCCGATGGCCTTGTTAAAAGCTCTTTCCAAGGCCAGCGTCCGAGTGCCCATCGCCAGGAAATCCTCCGCGGTCACAGCCCGCCCAAAGTACCCGCCGAGCATCTCGCAGATACCTTCCAGCGCGGCCGGGTTGTCCAACACGGCAAAGGCGACGAACAAGCACAGCCCGGTGGTATCGATCGCCGTGGTGGCGATCTGCAAGTTGCGGCTCAATTCGACCTGCCCCTCCGACCGCAGCGGATCGACTTTGCCCCCCACGCTCAGCACGTTGGCCGTAACGGCATAGCCGGCGGTGTGGTCGGCCCCCATCGTCGACGTCGCATAGGTCACGCCCATCCCTTGAATGGCGCGGGGATCATAAGCCGGCATGGATTGCCCCTTGACCGTCGGAACGCGTTCGATGCCGTAGGTTCGCCCCAGGACTTCGGCGCCGGCGGCGATCAGCCGCCCCAGCGGTGTGCCCCGGCGGACTTCGTCCAACAGCCGCAACGCACCGTCGACGTCGCCAAAGGGAATGATGCCGGCTTCCATCGCCACGCCGATCGTGGCCCCGGTTTCGATGGTATCCAGGCCCAAATCGTCGTCGATGCGGTCCATGTGGGCAATGGCGTCTAAATCATCGATGCCGCAGTTGGCGCCGTGCGCCCAGATGGTTTCGTATTCCGGACCCTTGGTCAAGTACTCGCCGTGCTCGTCGACGTAGATCCGCGAACAGCGGATCGTGCAACCGCGATGACAGGCATGGGCGATCTGGCCGCCGCGTTCCACGATCACGTCATGCTGCCGCTCGCCGCTGATCGGCTCGACGCCCTCGAACTGGCCCTCGCGGAAGTTCCGCGTCGGATAGCCGCCGGCGGCGTTGATCACGTTGGCCAGCGAGTTCGTGCCGTATTTGGGCAGACCTTCGCCGGTCAGCGGGTGACTCATCAAGGCTTCGTTGAACTTCTGCACGCCTTGGCGAAAGCCCGCCATGTCCGCCGGACGCGGCCGCTGACCTCCCACCGGATCGACCACGATGACTTTCAAGCCCTTGGAGCCCATGACGGCTCCCAAGCCACCCCGGCCACAATGCCGCGTCGGCCGCCGTTCGACATCCGTCACCGCAATGCTGGCGCTGCCGGCACGCATCTCGCCGGCCTGCCCGATACTGATACACGAGACCTTGTCGCCGAACAGCTCGAACTGCCGAGCCACGGTGTCGTAATTCCCCAAGCCGGCCACCGCGTCCGCGGGCTCCAATACCGCTTGATCGTGGCTGACGCGCAAGCGATACCACGAGCCGGCCGCCGCCATGCCTTCGACGACAATGGCCTGGATGCCGCAGATCGCCAGGTCGATGGCCGCCATCCCACCGGAGTTGGACTCCTTGATCGTTCCGGTCAACGGGCTCTTGGCGCCCACGGACAACCGTCCGGAGCACGGCGCGCCGGTGCCCGTCAGGCTGCCGGGCGCAAAAATCAGTTTGTTGGCGGCGGACAAGGGGTGACAGTGCGGAGGCACCTCGGCGGCGACGAAGGCCGACGTCAGGCCGCGTCCTCCGAGACCCCTGTAACGTTCGTCGGCCTCTTCCCGACGGATTGAAAGATCGGTCATGTTCACGCGCAGAATGACGGCCATGTGAGCGGACTCCCGAGGGTTTGGCGAGCGATGAAAAACCAGCCGCGATTTTCCACGGATGATT
>Ga0351842_1210_pt1 | contig 13443 bp, 11 predicted proteins | sample TotcelHFGM3001L3_FD_206877 | JGI IMG/M metagenome (GOLD analysis project Ga0351842, IMG submission 206877) | Enriched cells from coal bed in the Powder River Basin, Montana, United States - Total cells FGM rep1 HSBNCT.FGM.300.1.L3 ... | reverse complement strand
GAATGCCTGGCCGAAGGCCGGTTAACTCCCGCCGAGATCGGTGTCGCCATTCTGGATGCGATCATCGAGCGGCGCGGAATCCTGGATTTCCGCGACGGAGCCCGCAAGTTCGCTCGGCGGCTGGCTCGGGATAGAGGCAGCGAGGTTCTCGACCCGTTCGTCTACACGGCCTTTGCCCGCAAAGGCTGGATGGTGCCCAACCAGTACTGGACGCCCGGCGTCATGTCGCCGATGGCGATCATGGGCAAATACTACATGTACTACGGGAACGACTTCCTGCCGCCCCGCGAGTTAGGGCGGATGAACGCGGCCTTGATGAAGAACGAATTACTCCTCGACAATCTGGGCTTCTGCCGCTTTCACCGCGGCTGGGCCGAGGAGATGCTGCCCGAAATCGTCGAATCGCTGTGGGGACTCAAGGACCAGCTGCTGGCCGAGGTAGCGACCACGGCCAGTCGTATCAACAGCCGCAACGCAGCCGTCTTTTGGGAATCGGAACGAAGTATCGACTATGTGTACACGTTCTTGAAACGCAAACAGACCGTCGACGGCGTTACGCGGCCCGAACTGGCTTCCTGGGTCCAGCAGTTCGAATCGAACAAGCAGGAAGCCGCGTTGGCGTTCTGGTACGAAACTCACAAAGGCGTTATGGAATCGCTGCGCGAGTTCTGATTGCGAGCCGTCATCCTTCGGCTCGTCGCAGCACATCGCTAAACGGCACGTCGGAGAAGATCCCGAACAGTCGATTTGAACTCAGTTTGGCCCGCGACAGTCTGGGCGAGGTCAAACCGCACAGGAACCGAGCGAAGGCCCGCGGTTCGGCCAGCAGTTCGGGGTGCTCGGATCGCGCCCGTACGGCCTCGCGCCATTGAGCGTCGCCGATCTGGTTATGGACGCGAGGCGGCAGCTGCGCCGGTCGATGGCCGTTCTGGCTCCACGAACAGTGCCCGCAAGGCTGCGGCAGCCGCTCGCCGAAATGAGCTCCCAATTCCGAGACCTGACAGCCATGATGTTGGACCAGTTCCACAACCTGGTTGAGCCGCACGATCTCACGTTTTTCGCGGGCCAGCGTCCGCTGGCAGAGATCGGCGGCCAACGTCGCCGGATCGTCCGGCTGACGGAGTCGCTGAAAGCGGTTGCGAACCCCTTCGACCTGTAACTCCAGCAACTGCTGCTGGCCCAGATAATCCAGGGCCCGCACGACCCGTTCGCGCGGCGAGCCGGTGGCCTGGGCCGCTTGGTCCAAGTCGATATTGAACCAGATCTTTGCCTTTTGCGCCTGGGCCAGCAGTTTTCGCAAGAAATCCCGCCGTTCGCCTTCAAACCGGGCCAGGATCTCGGCCGACGATGTCAGCGGTTTGAATCGGTACTTGGAATAAAACGGCGTGCCTTCGAGCAGATAGCCGTCCAACTCCAGGTAGGTCAGCAGCGTCCGTAGGACCAGCGGCCGAATATCGTGACGAGACGACAGATCGTACAGCGACAGCTCTAACTCCTCGCCCTGACGGAAGATCTCGGACACCAGACTTTGCACGGATGCCAGGCTGGGAGTATCCCCGTAGATGAAATTCTCCAGCGTGTTCAAGTCCTCGAGGCAGACGAACATCTCGCAGACCGACGGCGCGCCGTCCCGGCCCGAGCGGCCGATCTCCTGCGAATAATTCTCCAGGCTTTTCGGCATGTTGTAGTGGTACACGTAGCGGATATTCGCTTTGTCGATCCCCATCCCAAAGGCGATGGTGGCGACGACGATCGCGCGGTCGGAGGCAAAGAACCAATCCTGGACGGCCGCCCGATCCGCGTCCTCCAGTCCAGCGTGGTAGGCCCGCGCCTCGAACCCAGCTCCGGCCAGTCGCTGAGCGACTTGCTCCGCCGTCTTTTGCAGCGTGACATACACGATCGTCGGTCCCGCCGCGCGGCTGCGCAACCGTTCCAGCAGCATCACGTCGCGGTTGCTACGCGGCACCGGCGTCGTCAACAGGGTCAAGTTCGACCGATAGAACCCCGTGCGCACGGCGCACTCCGGCGCGATGCGGAAGCCGCGGCAGACGTCGTCGAGCACCTGAGGAGTGGCCGTGGCGGTCAAGGCCAGCACCCGTTCGGCGCGGTACTCCGTGGCGAGCCGGGCCAGCTTGAGGTAATCCGGCCGAAAATTGTGGCCCCATTCGGAGATGCAGTGGGCCTCGTCCACGGCGAACAACGAGATCTGCACGCGTTTGATGGTCTCGCGAAACCGTTCGTTGTTAAATCGTTCGGGCGCCACGTACAGCATCCGCAACTGACCTTTGCTCAACGCCCGCATCACGTCGGCCGACTGCTGCGCATCCAGCGTCGAATCCATCCGCTCCGCTGCGATACCCAGCTGCTGAAGCCGATCCAGCTGGTCCTTCATCAAGGCGATCAGGGGCGACACGACGACCGTCAAGCCCGGCAGCAGCAGGGCGGGCACCTGGTAGCACAGCGACTTGCCGCTACCCGTGGGAAAGACCGCGGCGGCCGATTGTCCGGCCAGCAAGTGGCCGATCACCGCCTCCTGGCCGGGTCGGAACTCGGGAAACCCAAACCGCTGCCGCAACACGTCGCGAGCCGATTGCATCGTGCCATCCTTTCCTGAGACAGGTACTGCAACACGTCCACAAGTTGCCTCCGATTGTAGACGGTTGGGGGACTTCTGTACACCATAGCGGCACAATTCGAGCAAGTTTTGTGGGATCGCCAGGACAGATGTGTATCCCTCGTCGGAAAGAAATCCGAATATCGGGGTTAGGCAAGGCGGCTAAAATTCCCAGCAACTTGAGTCCTTTTTTGGAAATTATCGGTTTTACCCGACCGTTACTTGTTGCCCTCCGACCTTGCGATGTGACAATTTTTTAGGCGTAGGGTGTTGATATTTCTGAGCTTTTTTAGCTTACTGGGTAATAGACGGCTCTCGATTGGTTAGCGCAAACTTTTGGGACGGGTGAGATGATGATGCTTCGCACTTTCTTTTTTACGTTGTTGGGATCGCTGATCGCGGTCACCGCCGCCGCTCAAACTTGTTGCGAGCCGGCCTACCGGACGACTTACAAGACCGTTTACGAATATCAACCCGTCACGGCGTACCGTCTGGAGTATGAAACGGTGTTCGAGGAACGTCAGGTGACGGTTCAGAGGCCGGTGTGGGAGACCGAGCACCGCGAGCAGCGGTATACCGTCGCCAAGCCGGTGATCGAAACCAGCGAACGCGAGGAGCGCTATACGGTGATGCGTCCCGTTTGGGAAGAAACCACTCGCGATTGCAGCTATGACCAGGTGCGGTACGTCAGCGAAACCGAGATGCGGGAGCAACGGCACGTCGTCCAGCGTCCGGTGTGGGAGGAGACGTACCAGGACCAGCAGCGCGTCGTCCGCAGGGCGGTCACAGATACTGTGCTGCAAGATTACAACTACACGACCTACGACCCAGTCACCACGCTCCGCACGGATTATGTCGATCAAGGCGGCTTTCAGAACAGCGTGGTGTACACCCCGGGACGCGAGCGGAATCGGCTGCAGTGGTTACCGGGCACGTACGCGGTGGATCCCGTCACCGGCGCCAGTTTCTGGCGCCGCCCGGGATTGTACTGGGTGCCGAGCGTGGGAGCGGGGGCTTATGCCGTCCAGCAGCAATACGTACCGAACGTGGTGGCCGTACAGCGGCCGGAGACCACGCTGGTCGCCCGCGTGGTGACAGAGAAGCGGCCGGTGCAAGTGACGCGTTATGTGGATGAAGTGCTCGTCGAGAAAGTGCCGGTCAAAGTCTGCCGAATGGAGCAGACCGAGGAGGTCCGCCAGATCCCGGTTACGGTCCAGAAGCCTGTCGTGGAACGGATCAACTACAAGATTCCCGTGAAGACATGCCGCTGGGTCGAGCAGGAAATGGTTCGCAAAGTTCCGATCACCACGCAACGGGTGGTGTACGAAGAGCGAACGGAAAATGTCGCGGTCCAGGTCTGCAAATGGGTCACGGAGAATCAGACCGTGCGCGAGCCTCGCACGATTGCCACGTGGAAACCGTACGAAGCCCAGCAGTGCGTCCCGCGCACGGTCGTGATGCGAGTCCCCTTGGATTCGTATTACTCCGACCTGCCGTCAACCACGACGTACTACTATCCTGCGCCGTCCCCTTCGGCGCCCGCCTTGCCGCCGTCCTCGTCCAACGGCGCCACGATCCTGCAGCGCGTGCCCCTGGAGACGGAAGCACCGGAGAGGTCGGTATGGACAAGCCGGCGACAGAGCCGAAGGATTCCGAGCCGAAGGATTCCGCGGCGAAAGACTCGGACCCGACCGGAACGCCGATGCTGCGATTCGAGGACCTCAAGCTCGATTCCTCATTGCCGCAGAACGAGGACACCGACCGTCCCAAACCAGAGCAGGCCGCCTGAGCGGGACAGCGGTCAAACATGGCATACCGGCGGAGTTGGAGTCCGAGTTTCGGCCCCGCCTTGTTGCTGACGCGATGCCGTGGCGTGGGGATGCTTGTGGGGAGCGGAACTTGATGAAATACCGATTGCCTTGTGAACGGTGCGGGGAAAAGTTGGTGATTGACGTCAGCCAGGCCGGCCGTCAGTTGGTTTGCCGATGCGGGGCGACGGTGGAGATACCCTCGTTGCGGGCGATTCGCGCGCTGGAAGCGGCTTCGGACCTTCCCGACAGGCCGCGGCGAGCGTCGTGGAATCGGGGCCGCGGGATCGTATTCGCCGCGGGACTGTTAGTCGCCATACTGGGGTTACTCACCGCCGCCTCCGCAGGCACGTCTTGGTATACCGCCCAGGCGCCCTCCCTGCCGTTGCCTCAGGAAATCGAGGCGTCGCTGACAGATGTCGATGAACTCAATGCTCCGCAGGCCTGGGAAATGTGGAAGGGCCTGCGGGATCAAGGCCTGGGCCCGTACTATGAACCCCCGCACTCGTTGTTCCAGGGGGCCGTGCAACGCGTGTTCGCCATCTTCGTCGTCGGCCTGGTGGCTCTCGCCGCCGGAATCACTGCCGCGGTGCTCTCGATGGTCTTGCCCAGGAAACCCGCCAGGGCTAGGTGAGAGAAGACGACGAGGCGCCTCTTGGCGTCATGGAAAGCGGTCAGCGTGTTTTCGTTTTACATTGGGACGACCTTGGGACTGAGCGCCGTGGCAGGGGTTTTCGCGTGGCGCCGCCAGCAACCGGCCATGGTCTGGGCGTCAGGGCTGTTGCTTCCGGTGGCCGGAACGCTCGCCTGGTCGTCCGGACAACGGGGCGGCCCCGATGCGTTGCTCGCGGTGCAGGCATTGTGCCTTGCGATTGGGTCGGTAATCTGGACGCTGATCAACATCGCCGTTCCTGGCGGCCTGACGCATTATCGGCTGGGACGTCGCACGTTCGTGTTCGCGCACGCCGCAGTTCAAGCCAGTATCGCACTGATCGGGCTGACGGTGGTGCGGAGTTTGGCTCACGGACTGTTGGACGCTCCGCTCGTGGTTCTGCAGCGGTTGGATTGGCTGGCGCTGACCGCGACGGCGGTTGCCTTGACGACGGGATTGTGGGATCGGACGGCCAAGTTTTCTCTGGCCGGGCTCTACGCCTGGGCCCTGATTGCGCTGGGGATGGCCCAGATTCAGCGAGGTTTTGTCCCGGCACGGTTTCTTCTGTGGGGTGCCGTCTGCGATCTGGCGGGGGTTATTCTGGTGGCGGCCTTGATCGGCTGGGGATTGAACAAACTTGAACGGGCGGAAGGGAAACCCTGGGGACATTGGACATCGAAGCTGCGGATCCCAGACGCCGCCTCGCGCTGGTCCGGGCAACACTGGTTTCACTACTCGCAAGCCCTGTTGGCATTCACGGTGGCCTGCCTGACGGTCTGGATCGCGGCCGATGTGACTTTCGACGGAATGGGACAAGGCGTCGCGTTGTTCGGTCTCTCCGGACGCTCGGCCGCCTGCCCCGCCGCGCTGATGCTGCTGGGCACGGCGATCTTGATGGCGTGGCAGAGTGGATGCGTTTGGCGGGCCGGTTGGCAATACGCCGCGCTGGCTGCGGGCGTGCTGTTCACGACGTCCCTCGGCTGGGCGATGATGGATCCGACCGCCGCTTCACCGTGGCTGCATCGCGGCGGCAATCTGCTGATCTCCACTTCGATGATGACGGTGATGACAGGCGTCGGATTGGGACGATTCTTGCCCCGCCATAGCGACTGGATTTCGCGAGGCCGCCGAGCGATGCCGGCGTTCGCCATGTCGGCCTTGGTCCTGTTGGTGCTGTTGATCGCCAGTTGGCTGCGATCGCATGGGTTCCGCTAAAGTCGCGCGATTCTGCCCGGTTTATCGCGAATCCTCCACGCAGTTTCATCGCGAGCCTAAATTCTGTGCGCGCGGGCCGCCGGTCGAAGCTGGAGTTGAATTCTCGGCAGGAGAATGGCCGATAAGTCGGATGTCCCCAGAAGCAAAAGGAAGCCTATGTCTGACGAGATCCGAATCCAGGACTTGAGCGCAGCGGAAATTGCGGAATTACTTGCGGAAGACGGCAACCACCTGAATACCCAGCAGGCGGCGGCTTTGCAGAAATTTATTGAGGACATCGGCGGCTTGGAGAACGCTTTCGCCGCCGTCGAGATGCTCGGCGAATTAGAGCAAGCTGCGTAACGCCCTACCGTCCAGCCCGCCCGACGCCAAACTGCGCATTGGCTGTGGGGCAGGTCTCTCCGTCCGCTGTGACGGCTCGTCAAGGCGGATGAGGAAACCTGCCCCACAGCGTTTAGTCACCCCGCTGTAGTCAAGCGAAGCTGCAAATCAATGCAACATCCCCTCACGGCAAGCGCGCAATTCTTGCGCGCAGCCGAAACGGAACAGCCCCCATTGTTCGCGATTGCCCCACGGCGGTCCGTTGCGGACCGCAGCATGTGGGCGACTGCCGCCAGCCAGCGTTTCTTTTCGGCAATTGGCATCCCACGTGCATGATGATCCTTCGTCAAATCAACGGCGTCGCGCGTTTGGCGTCGCACCTTCGAGGCGGCGTTTTCTTCCGGTGCAGGCGACTCTGGGGCGAATGCGACACAGCCGCCTGCAATGCGACGAAGGGAGGGTGATCCGATGCGTAAAGTCTTGGTATTGTTGTTGACGGTGGCCACGTTCGCGCTGGTGGCTTCGGATGCGTTGGCACAACGCGGCGTGGGCGACCCGACCGGCACGGCCCGGCTTGGAGTCCAACCCAAAATCGTGGAACTGTCCGGCCATGTGCTCGAAGTGAAGACCGAACCATGTGGCAATACGACGGGCCGTTCGCTCGTGGGGTGTCACTTCCTGATGAAAACCGCAGCCGGCCAGACGCTGAACATCCACCTCGGCCCGGCCGCCGAGTTGGAGTTCGTCGCCCGCGAGTTGGTCCCGGGCAAAGCGGTCAAGGTGCATGGATTTCGAACGGAGAAAATGCAGCAGGGGCATTATGTCGCCCAGCGGCTTGCGTATGACGGCCGCGTCGTGATGCTGCGGGACGCCACGCTACGTCCGGTGTGGGCCGGACCTGGCGGGGTTCGGACCGCGAGCGGCGACGATGTTCGCGCCGTCGGCGGCGGATTCGGTTTCGTTCCGGGACGCGGCGCAGGTTACGGCCGCGGCGCCGGCTGGGGAGCCGGGCGCGGATTCGGCCGGCAGGGTCGGTAGGCCTTCGCCGCACGCCGTAGGCAATCTCCAGGCTTGTTTACCGCGAAGGCTCGACACGCTCATCGACGGCGGACCGTGACGGATGCTGCTGATTGCGCGCAGGAACATCCTCCAATTGGTCGGGATTCACGATCCAGCCGCGGCACGTCGGCGCCTCGCATCGGCAGGGGATTGCGGTCTCGGCCGACCAGTTGTAGTCGATCGTCAACTCCTCGCCGGGCTTGATTTCTCGCAGGGAAATCAGGAATACGCGGCGGAGCGACTGGGATTCACCCATCGGGGCCAGGTCGAAGAAATCGAACTCACAATTGGGCGCACAACTGTGGTTCACGTAGCGATACGGAGCGTGGGGTTCCAGCACGCGACCATTGCCGATATCCATGCAATAGCGCGATCCGTAACCTGCCTCCTCGATCACATCGCCGAGAATCTCGCCGATCACGGTCGTGGCCGGATAGCGTTTCCGAGCGAACACTCCTTTGCCGACGCGAGTACGGCCGATGCGAACGGATTTGTCGCGCGAGCCGCGCGCTGGATGAGGCCGCTCGTCCTCGACGTGCGTGATATCCTTGGCGGCTTGCGCGGGCCTGCCCCGGCCGAAGGGTATTGCGTCGCTGCGCTGGGTGGAACGAAGGGTTTTTGACATGACGACGCCCGCTGCAGACGCTCAGGACATTTCCACGGTGCGCCGCCGACAATGCCCCGGGATGTCGAACGAAGAGGCGCGCGTTTCTCTTGCCACGCACGCTACAAGCGGACGAACAGAACGCTCGCCCCATAATACCGGTCCGAAGAAACAAAGATAGGGGAGGCGCCCCGAAGAAGGAAGAATTCCCGCCGCTTGGTGCCGCTATTTTGCAGACAGGTTGGGGGCCAACCGGAGACAGCCCCACTCGGAATGTGCGGCAAACGCCAGCAAAGTATGGGTTCCCCGCTCAAGACGTCCGCCATGATTTGCACACGCATGGGTTCCCTGGTGATGTGACACTACTGGCCCGCGGGGACGAAGCCGCGGATGCTGGCTTTCGGACTTAGTCCGGCGGATTGCAGGGGTTGATCCAGGCGATGGACGCCCACGTTGCCGGCTTCGTCGCGAACTTCGATCCGCAGGTAAAACCTCGCGGGGACGCGGGAATCGACTCGCCAGAAATACTGGCCGGTATTGGGCAGGCCCGCCGCGATCGTGGTCCACAGTCCGTCCGGCTGGTCGCTGAACGAGAGCGTAACCGGCCGGTTCGCCAAATGATCGTCGGCGGCAAGCCAGCGGATATCGAGTTGGCCGGCGTGTTCCTCGGAGCCGTACGCCGCGGACGTGATCTCGACCGTCGGCTTCGTGGCGTCCACCCCGATCCACAGATCCGCCAAGTCTCCAGGCCGCGGCGTCTGGCTGGCAAGTCCGTTCTTGCTCACGATGACCAGACGAAATCCGTAGATTCCTTCGTCTTCGACTTCGACCAACAGCGGGCTCTCGCGGTCTTCATCGACCCATCCCAGGTCCCAATGGAGACCGCCGTTGCGGGTTACCCACAACTCGACCTTTTCCACGCCTGCCGGCCCGACGGCATCAACAGAATAGTCCAAGTTGAAACGTTTGGAGCTGGTCATTCTTGGCCGTTCGCCTGTCGGTAGGGTGCCGTTCGACGCCGTAGCGCTGGGAGTGGCCTGGGCGGGTTGCGGCTGAGCCTGACTCTGCGCGTCGTGGCGGTTCGCGGCATCTTCCGTCACGCCTCCGCTGGACGACGCGACTTCCCGAGCTTCGACCGTCCCGCGGCTTGACGCTACGTCCGGATCGCGTGCCGGATAGGGCATATCGGCGGCGGCGTTCGGTTTTGTTGCCGCGGTATTGGGCGGCGCCGACGCTTCGGAAACCCGCTCGCGATCTTGGGGGCGAAAAGACTCGGGGCGTTCTTCCTGCGGTCGTTCTTCGTCGCTGGGCCAAGCGGTCGGTTTCTGAACTTCCTGCTCCACGAAAGTCGCCGGTGGCGAGGTCGAAGTGGGCGTCTCTGCCATTCCGTAACCCGCCATGGGGTCGGGCGGCGCGCTGGCCTCGGGGGGCGTGGTCGGTGCCGTGGGCTGAGCGTATGACGCGGCGGGTACGATCAGGCGTCGAATCACCTCCGCCAAATTGCCGGCTCGATCCTGGACTTCGACGCGGATGCTGACAAAGTAACTGCCCGGCTCCGGCTTCCAAGCGGCTCGCCCGGCCACCGCATTCCGAGCGGACTGCTGTCCCGGCGGCGCCGACACCGCGCGGTAAGGCCTGCCGAGGGCTTCCTGGTACTCGATTTTGAGCGTTTCCGGGGCCAACAGGTCATCGACAGCTTGCCACTCGACCTGGATGTCGCCGGTGGGGGTGACCATGGCTTGCACGTCCAACCGCGGCTCGACGGTATCGACGATCACCCGCAATTCGGGACGAAACGTGGCGCCGGCCGAAACCACCGTGCCGATCGGATGGGTCCGCGATGCGAACCAGTATTCGCCATCCTGATTCGTGCGGAAGGCAAACTGTCCCAGCGCGGCAGGTTGGCGATTGTACAGCACCCAATTCGCGCCATAGTCGTGGGAGATGAACAACAGCACTTCGAGCGTATGCGTGTCCGGCCGGGTGACGGAAAACGGGATGGTAAAGTTGGCGGCGCGCGAGTAGACGGGGATGGGCAAGCTGCTGTCTTGCGGCACGGCCACTGGGGGCGGCGGCAGACTCGATGGAGGGACTGCGCTATCTTGGGGGGCCGCGGCCGTCGTTCCACGGTCCGGCGACGTCTGAGCACCGGCGGGATCGCCGAATGCGATCACGAGAACCCCCACAATAAACGCCGACGACCGCATGGATCGTCCCCTCCCTTGAACGGTATACGTTGCGTCTGCGGCCTGGCTCGGATTACCGACGAAACGATACCATGGCCTGAGCATCCTGCCCATATTAACATGCTTGACGGGCTGGCGGCTTGCGGCACGTCGCGGTGCACAATCCGGGCTAATTCTGGTATCGGCACCCTGGCAGATTCGCTTGAACGTGTTAGATACAAGGCGGGCCAGATAGGCAGAACGGGGCGACTCTAGCGCACCGCTGCGGCAGTTCAATCGCTCGCGAGAGTTTGCCGGGTCTGCTTGACAATTTCGACGAATTGCCGCGCCAGAGCTTCGATCCGTTGCAGATTGCCCGTTTCGACGGCTTTCTTTTCGACCAAAGAACCGCCGATGCCGAGGGCACACGCGCCGCAACGTAAGAACTCGGCGGCCGTGTTCAGATCAACGCCGCCGGTCGGCATGAGGCGAATCTGGGGTAGTGGGCCGTGGAGGGCTTTCAAATACTTCGGTCCTGTGATTTCCGAAGGAAAAACCTTGACGATGTCCGCCCCGGCCTCCCAGGCCGCGACGACTTCGGTGGGAGTCATCGCTCCCGGCATCACCAGTTTGCCGTATCGGCGACACAGCCGGATCACATCGACGTTGGTGTTGGGCGAAACGATGAATTGGGCGCCGGCCAGCAAAGCCGCGCGGGCGGTCTCCGAATCCAGCACGGTGCCGGCTCCGAGCAGGACGCGCTGGCCCATCCGGTCGGCGACACGTTCCAGCACGCGAACGGCACTTGGGACCGTGAAGGTGATTTCCATCACGTCGATTCCTCCGGCGAGCAAAGCCTCCGCAACGTCGGCCAGCAGATCTCCACTGCTGGCGCGGATGACCGCGACAATCCCGGTGTCCAGGACGCGAGCGAGGTGTTTTTCTGTCATCGTATAAAATCCGTGAACCAGTCGCCGAGGACCATCGTAACATGATCAGGCGACACGTGAGGGATGGGATCGAAAGGGCCAAGCCCTTAGCCTAGAAGCCGTCAAGTTCGGTGTCAACCGCCGTTCGACGACACGTTCGACGACGGTGCCCCATCGCTTGCATTCAGTTCGTGGCGGTCTAGCCGCCAACCGGATCGACCAGAAAGGTCATCCGGAGTGTCGCCATGATAGGGAGACCCGGGAAGGTCGAGCCGAAAAGTTTCGTCTGGGGATTTGGCAAAACCTTTACCGGAGCGCCGGAATGTGCATAATAATGGCGGAAACGTCCCGGAATTACCTAGCGCCGGCGTTGTCGTCGGCAGGGGTCTCCTGTCATGATGGAATTTCTCCGCTCCACAACCGCCCAAGCGGTCATATGGGGGACCGCGCTGATTTTGCTCTGCATCATCGGCGTGTCCATCGTCAAGTGGCTGCGCCAGAGGGATGACAGCGGCGAGCCCTCGGCGAGCGACTTGCTGAGCGAGTTTCGGCAGATGCGCGAGGGTGGCGAGATCACGACGGAGGAGTTTCAGCACATCAAGAGCGTCTTGGGGGCGAAGTTGCAGCAGAGCCTGGGGGCCAAAGAGACAGGGGGCGACGGATAATGCCCGTGGACATCATTGCAGCGTAAATCTCGGTGCAATGGGTTGTGTCGGTTGGTCCGTCGCGGCAATCTTCTGTGTTTTTTAACAGCCCCGGGATGCGATATGGGAGTTACTGACATCGTTGACAGCTCGAGTACAGCGGACAGGGAAGCCCACCAATCAGAGTCCGGCGAAATAGGTTTGCCGGGCGGCTGAGTCGAGCGACACCTGGAGTTTGACCGCTCGCGGCTCTCGAAGACGGGGAGATCGCCAGTGGGCTTTGGAAAGGAGTGTTTATGCCCGTTGGAAAGGAGATGGGTGGCGGACGGAAAGGTGGCAGCACGACGAAGAAAAACGCGTTCTGCTCCTTTTGCCGTAAGAGCTACCGAGACGTCGGACCACTGGTAGAGGGCCCCGGAGATGTTTACATCTGCGGTGAATGCATCGACTTGTGTCAATCCATCCTCGACCAGGAAAAACGACGCCGGGGCCCCACCAAGAAACTGTTTAACGAAATCCTTCCGCCCCGCGAGATCGTCCGGCAACTGGACCAGTACGTGATCGGCCAGGAGTCGGCCAAAAAAGTGCTTGCCGTCGCCGTTCACAACCATTACAAGCGTTTGTCTTTGGGTTGGGAAGGCACCGACGTTGAGATCGACAAATCGAACATCTTGATGATCGGTCCGACAGGCTCGGGAAAGACGCTGTTGGCGCGAACTCTGGCGCGGATCCTGAATGTTCCGTTTGCCATCGGAGACGCCACCACGCTGACCGAAGCCGGTTATGTGGGCGAGGACGTGGAAAACCTACTGCTGAAACTGCTGCATGCGGCCGATTTCGATCTGGAGGCCGCCCAGCGGGGCGTCTTGTATATCGACGAAATCGACAAAATTGGCAAAACTAGCCACAATGTGTCCATCACGCGGGACGTTTCGGGCGAAGGCGTCCAGCAGGCCCTGCTCAAGATGCTCGAGGGAACGGTTGCCAACGTCCCTCCCCAGGGTGGCCGTAAGCATCCGGAACAGCAGTACATCCAAATCGACACCAGCAATATCCTGTTCATCTGCGGCGGGACCTTTGTCGGCATCGAGGACATTATCCGCAAGCGTCTGGGGCGACGGACGATGGGCTTTGGCCAGCCCGCCAGCTATCGCAGCGAAGCAAGTGACATGGAGCTGCTGAGCCAAGTGGCCTCCGAGGACTTGATTCATTACGGCATGATTCCGGAGTTTGTCGGCCGGTTGCCCATCGCAACCCCGCTGATGCCGCTGTCGGAAAAAGGCCTGATTCAGGTCTTGACGGAACCGAAGAATGCGTTGATCAAGCAGTATCAAACGTTGTTCGAGATCGAAAACTGCAAGTTAGAGTTCACGGAGCCGGCGCTGCGGGCCATCGCGGCCAAAGCCTACGAAAAAGGCACCGGGGCTCGAGG
>Ga0351842_1185_pt1 | contig 15086 bp, 6 predicted proteins | sample TotcelHFGM3001L3_FD_206877 | JGI IMG/M metagenome (GOLD analysis project Ga0351842, IMG submission 206877) | Enriched cells from coal bed in the Powder River Basin, Montana, United States - Total cells FGM rep1 HSBNCT.FGM.300.1.L3 ... | reverse complement strand
CCACGGCGGTTCTCGCGCGCACTTCGTACGTCTCGAAACGCGGCTGATCGTCGCCATCCGGAGCGGCTTCCGCCTGCAACTGGTCCAGCGTGGCTCGGATCGCTTGCTGGTCGCCCGCTTTGGCCAAGGCGATCAAGCTGCGGGAGCGTTCGTCGTAGCTGAGTTTGGCGTCCGGCACCAGTTTTTCGAGCATCTCGATCAGCTTCGCCGGATCCACACGCGTCAGCCGATAGATTTCCAACTGGGGCGACTTGACGGAATCGCCGGCGGGACCGCCGCCCAGCTTGTCCACTGCCGCGCGAATCGCATCGTGTTCGGCGGGCGAGGCCCAGGCGATCAGCATCGATTCATCAGCTTTCAGGGACAACGCTGCTTTGGGAGCGATGGCTTTGAGCGTCTCGACCAATTGCGTTGCGGCTTCCGCTGTCAACACATCCAGCCGATACACCTCGACGCGCCGCTCGCGATCGGTCGCGGCGGCGGAGATGATCTGGTCCAGGACCGTTTGCAGCGTGGCATGTTGAGAAGCCGTCGCGTTGACGTGCAACTGGTTCAGGTTGGGATCGAAGACCAACTGGGCGCCTGTGACCAGTTTTTCCAGAATGGACATCAGCGCATCGGGGTCGGCCTTGTCGATCGGATAGACCTTCAACTCGCGCGGCTCGGCCTTGGGGGGCACGGGCGCAGGAGGAGGATCCTTCGGTTCGGCGATGGATTCGATTACCTTTTGGACGTTGGTCATGACGCCCGCCCGATCCGTGACAAACACTTGTTTGGTCGGAACGACAGGAAGCAGTTTGTGGTAGGGGCCCAGCAGCGGCGTTACGGCGGCCGTCACGGCGGCCGGATCACGGCGGCCCAGTGAAAACTCGACCGTCACCAATTCGTGCTTGCCTCGCTCTTTCACTTCCTCTGGCGTTACGCGTGGAATCAGGCCTTCGGGAAACTCGCCTGACAAATCGATCAGCGTCAACATGCGCTCGCGGCGGATCAACGTAAAGCCTTTGGTCAATAGCACGCTGTTCAGCAAGTCGATGGCCTCGGACACCGAGTAATCGCGCGAGTCGGAATAGTTGAACGTTCCCGGCGGCGGAGCGTCCAGTACCAGGGACAGATCTGCCTGGTCTGCAAACCATTCCAAGACATCGGACCACCGCTGGTAGCGAAACATGAAACGCAGCCGTTTTTCGGGCGCATCGCCAGACGCCGCGGCGCCACGTTCGGACGCTTCGGCGGCCCGTTTTCGTGGCGTAGCGGCGGGGGGCGGCGTTTCCGCGGCGGGCTTGGGCGGTTCGGGAGCGGGTGCAGGTGTTTCCGCCGCCGGCTTGGGCGGCTCGGGAGCGGGCGCAGGCGTTTCCGCCGCGGGTTGGGGCGTTTCCGGGGCAGGTGTGGTCACGGCTTCTGCCCCAACTCCACCAACGGCGGCACAGGCAAGAAATATCGCAAGTAAATACTGACGGCTGACGATAACAAACCGATTTAGATGTTCCACGGCACTGAGCCTCCGGAAGAATGCGAAATACGTTGGCAGGTCAAATCCCGGCGCGTCCAAGCATATTGACTTGGACGCGACGCAGGATGCGTTTCTGATGGAGCGTGCAAGCTGCACGCGGCAGGGGGTTTGCACGGGATCTTCGTGGCAGAAGGTAAAACCTCTACTCCTTCTCCAGGATACCCCGTTTCTCTTATCCGGTAAACTTAAATTATTTGGAACTTGTTGCCCAGACGTCGAACCGAGTATAATGCAAGTTGAGAAAACCGGCCGAAATCGGCACGACGAACGACCTCGCCGGCGCTTTGAGTTATCCGACCCACCCACACTGCGTAGTCCCGTCTCTCCGAGACGGGAGTTTTCCGCCTGCCAAAGACGCCACAAGTGATCTTCCCAACGAGGGGACCACGCCCATGACACGCTATATCGCCTTGCTCGGCATCGCTTTGAGCACCGCATTCTTCCATGCGACCGACGCCTCGGCTCAGCTGTCTGGTCAGCGGAGTCTGGGGCAATCCGTAGCTCAGCAGCCCGCCGCGACCAGAAACGCGGCAGCTTCATCGCGGACGACAGGTACCGCGAGTCGTACGACCACCAACTCGGCGGGCAATCGGCCAGCGACGGAATCTCGGCCCAGCCTGGTCAACGAGAACGCACGATTTATCCGCGGCAACCGTGACGCGTCCGACTTTGTGGGGGCGGCCGGTCGAGAAGTCCAGCAGTTTGTCGGGCGCCTGGAGGCGGGCGTAGAAGCCGAAGAAATCCGTTCGGCGGTGGATGATTTGGACATTCAAACGGGGCCGGATGCCAACCGAATGGCCCAGCCGGTGATGCCGCCCAGGGTGCGGATGTACGCGCCGCGTCTGAGAGTCGCGTTCGACTATCCGCCCACCGGGGATATCGAGGTCAATTCTCGGCTGACGCACCATTTGGAAGCGGTGCTTCCGGCTGAGTCGTCCAGCCGGATCGAGGTGTTGGTGGCAGGGGACGCAGCCATTCTGCGTGGTGCGGTTGCCTCCGAACGGGATCGGAAGCTGGCGGCGTTGCTGTTGCAGTTCGAACCGGGGATTGCCCGCGTCGAGAACCAGTTGCAGGTTCAGCCGGACGAACCGCCGCAGCCTGCGCCGAAGGCGAAGAAGAAGGCGAAGGTGAGTTCGCCGAACCAGTCGCCGCGCCGGGAGGAATCGTCTGCTGGTTGATCGTCAGCGGTCCCCACGGTGTCGTTCGCGCCGGGGGCGTTTGGCCTCGATTCGAGTCTTGCCCCGTCAGCAGTCGCTGGGCTTGTCCCGGCGCGACGTCGATCGTCGTTGTCGTCAACGACGGGGCGATCTTCTCAGGCTCGACAGCTCGAGGGGGGAGAGTCGCTGGTGTCTGATAACCGGCTTGTTGCACGCCCACGGGCGGCCACAGCGTCGCGGTCGGCGGCGGATTGCCGGCCTCGGAACCAGCGTTGGTGGCCGCGGCGGTAGACGTTCCGGGCAGCATGACGCGAGCGGTCTTGGAAAGGACGGTTTTTCCGGTTTTGTCCTCGAATCGCGTCAGCAGACTGATCTGCCGCTGGGGGCCGCCCGCGTTGTCCCAAGGCAGCCAGAAACTGTACGACGGGCCCAGGCTCGAATCGCTTTGGTGGGCTGCCAGGTTCTCGGCGGGAAACACGAACCTCTTTTCGGGCGCTGGTTGCTGCTGATCCGGACGGTCGTCGTTAAAGGCGTATACACTGAGATTGCCTTCGACCGGCACGGACTTGTCTTCGTTTCCTTGGACAAAGAACATGACTCGTCCGCCAAAGCCGCGAACCGTCGGTTTGCCGGGCTGGTTCAGCGTCGTGTCGGTCCAGACAGCCAGCACGTTGTCGGGCGTCTGCGGCTTCGGTTCCGATTCGAATATCGCCAGCGATTCGCCAAGGTTCCACTGGGCGCAGCCCGGCAGGGCGAGCAGCGCGGCGGACCCCAGCAGGAAGGCGCTGAAACGGTTGCGAGTTGTGCGTGTGCGATTCCGTGTCATCGGTTGTGTCCCAAATCCCGGCTCAGACGTCCAGAATTCAATTTTCGCGGGGTAGCCGTTCACGCCGAGGAAGACGCTGTGCCCGCGAAAATTGAATTCTGGACGTCTGAGCCTTACCCTGTTTTCATGTTGGCGTTGGCATCCCGCCTCTTTTTTCCGCCCTACCCCGTTATGGTGTCGGCGTTGGCAGTTCGTCGATCCTTGGTGACAGGTCCAGCCTGTCCACCGGCACCGGCCGCGGGGCAAACTCGCCAGGCCGCAGTCCCTGGGGATTCGTGTCCGGAAAGACGACTTCGCTGTCGCCCACCGCACAGCCTCCTTGCGTGTCCTCGAACAGGCCTGTTGGGCCGTGAATATCGTGAACGTCGGCCAGGCACCAGTGCATGCGCGACGCTTCCACCTGCTTGATCCGTTGCAACTCCTGGCTGCTGCGGACCACGTGCGGCGTCAGGAAGATCAACAGTTCGGAACGGACGTTCCGCGAGGCGTCGTAGCGGAACAGACGTCCCAAGATTGGAATGTCGGACAGGTACGGCACACGGCGGTTGGTCGTGCGGGACTCTTTGGTGATCAGCCCTCCCAAGACGATCGTTTCGCCGCTGGTGGAACTGACCGTGGTCTGCGCCGTGGTCACCGAGATCGTGGGCGAGCGGATGGTCTGGCCGGCCACCACGGACACCGGGATGCCTTCTTCCACCGGGTTAACCTTCGACTTCTCCGCATCGATCTCCATCACGACCATGCCTTCGGGACTGATCCGCGGCGTCACGCCCAGGATCAGGCCGGTGTTCTCGAGGTCGATTTGGTTGGTCTGAGAGAACCCGTCGAAGCGGGAGCCGATGACCCGCGGCACGCGTTCGCCCACCTGAATGAACGCCGGCTGGTTGTCCAGCGTCATGATCTGCGGGCGGCCCAGCACTTCGATCCGCCGCCGCTGCTGCAAGGCCCGGATCATGACGCTGACGCTGTCGCTGGAGGCGCTCAGCACCATGCCGCCGTAGTCCAGATCGCTGCTGACCCGGCCCAGATTGAAGTGCGACAGGCCTTGCGTGCCGACGATGTTGGACCTGGCGAATGCATTGTCGCTGCCCGCATTGCCGAGCGGATTGTTGTTGAAATCGAAACCCGGTGTGTTGTTGGCGGCAATAATCCTGTCTTGCTGCGTCGTCGTGGTGGTCCCGCCCTCCTGGACCGTCGTCGTCGTCGTGACCTTCAAGAGATTGCTCAACAGGCTTCGGTCGAACAATACCGAATCCTGCAAGCCCAACTCGACCCCAAACTCGTCCGCATTATCCAATTGGACTTCGGCGATCAGCACCTGGATCATCACCTGCGCCGGCTGGGCGTCCAGCTTCTCGACCAGGTCCTGGATCTCCTGGAAGAACCGCGGCGTCGCGCTGATGATCAGCGAGTTGCTGACCGGCTCGGGCACCACCACGACTTCGCTTTCGATCTGCTGAAAGGCACTGAGCATCCCCGGCGCGGCCTGGGCCACGACCCGTTCGCTGCGGAGGAACTCGTTGATCGCCGTGGCCACGTCGATGGCCGGAGCGTTCTTGAGCCGATAAACCGTGTTCACGCGCTGTTCGATGTCCTCTTCGTCCAGCCGCAGCAGCAGGGCTTCGATGATGGCCAGGTCTTCCTGCGAACCGGTGGCGATGATGCTGTTGGTCCGCATATCGACCGAGAACCGGACCGGTACCAGGTTCGTCTCGCCCTCGGCTCCGGCCAGTTGCGGCCCGGCCACCGTCACCTCGGCCGGCAGCAGAATGCGGAGCATCTCGATTAGGCTGTTGGCGTCACCGTTGACGATCTTGAAGACTTTGATCTGCGCCACCCCGGTGGGCAAGTCCAGTTGTTCGATCAAGGCGGCCACCAGATCCATGCTATCGGCGGGCGCCGTGACGATCAGCGAATTGGTGTGCGGATTGGCCGTGATGATGACGTCCCGCAGCAGGCCGGATTTGGTCAGCCGCTGGCCCGCCACATCGGCCGTCAGCAATTCCAGGACGGCGGAACGCTGGTCGCCCACGCCGCCGGCGGCGGAGGAGATGGCGTTCTGCAGCGTGTTCGCCAAATCGACAGCCAGGGTATTGCGGAGCTTAAAGATCCTCGCTTGATTGACCGCGGCGCTCCGGTCGAGATCGAGGCGGCGGACCAGCAGATCGACTTCGGCCAGATCGCTTGGCGAGGCGCGGACGATCAGCGCGTTGGTGCGCGTGTCGACGGTGACTTCCACCCGCGGCGCCAGACCCTGGGGAGCGGGAAACGCTTGTTCGAGCGTTTGCCGGGCCGTCGCGGCGGGGGCGTGACGCAGGCGGTACACGCGGATCTGTGACTCGGGCGACACCGGCATGTCCAGCTTGGCAACCAGCTCTCGCATGGCGGTCACCGCTTCGCCCCAGCCGATCAGCAGCACCGCATTGGGTTTGACCAACGGCGTGATGCGGATTTTTCCCTGACGCCCGCCGATGAAGTCCTGGGCCACCAAGTCGATGATCTGGACCAGGGACAGGCAATGCGTGTGCTGCAGGCGGTAGAGTTCAATCTGGGGGATGGTCTCCGCGCTGAGTCGTTCCAGTTCGGCGATGATCCGTGCCACTTCGTCGACATCCGGATCGCGGCCCCGCAGGATAATCACATCCAAGTCGGGCAGCATTTCGATGTCGACGTTGCCGCTCAATTCGCGCAAGCGTTCTTCCTGCCGCGGGGGTTCGGCGTCTTGTTCCGCCAAAGGAATCCGACGCATGTCCGCTTCGTCGGCCGCCAGGGGCTGGCCCGCTTCGGCGGGTTCGGCAAACTGAACCACACGCACCGGCCAATGCGGCGGTGCGTGCCGGCTGGTGTCGCCCGATGCCGGTTTCGCAGCGGGTGGGGCGGCGTTGGAATTCTCCTGCAAGGCATCGACTGCTTGTTGGACTTTCGCGGGATCCGCTCGTTGCAGCGGGATGATGCGCGTCGCCTGTTGGGGGACCCCGGGAACGGGTTCCGTTGCGTCGAGTGCCGACAGGAGATGGGCAAGTTGGTTGACCAACGGCGGATCGCCCGCCAGCTGGACCGTGTTCTTCGATCGGTCGAAGACCAGCTCGACGCGCCGCGCGCCTCGCGCCAGTACGTAATCCGGTCCGCCGCTTTGGCCGCCCGGGCGTGGTTCCAGGCGAGCGCCGAGCATCTGACGCACTTGGACTTCGAGCCGCGCCAGCGGGACGCGCGTCAGCTGCAGCGAGCGGACGGCGGGCCGCGCCGGCACCGTCGCCGGCAGGCCAACGGCCCAGGGCCTGGTGCCGGGGTCCGAAGGGGCGATTTGTTGAGTTTGGCCCAGTTCGGCGGCGACCAATGCTTGCACTTCCGGCGGCGCCAGTACGATGACTTGGGAAGTGTCCGGATCGGTTGTGAAGCGGGCCTCGGGATGGGCGCGAAGCTGCGTTTCGAGCCGGGCGGCCACGGCCGCCAGCTGGTCGCGTGCGACGGGATAACCCTGAACGACCGGCGTGGCCGTCGCTCGCGGTTGGGTTGCGGCCGGTGACGGCAGGCGATCGACTGAGGCCAGGAACTGACGCACGATCTGTTGCGCCTGGTCCGAGCCGCGCAACAGAATCTGGTTATTCTGCGAATCGGCAATCACGTGGGGCGGCGGCGTGACGTTTCGCAACAGCGGCAGCAGCAGCGGTTCGACTTCGGCCGCCTTCTTGTGCCGCAAGGCAAAAGCCTGATACGAACCGCCTTCGGCCCCGTTGCTGATCCAGCCCCACAGCGCTAGCACTACCAGCAGTAGCGTCCCCAGCGAGCCGTATCGCACAGCCGGGGACGTTCCAAGTCGGTTGATAACTCGTCGAATTTGCACCACGATGTTTTCCCACCACACGACGAACTGGACACGACCTTCGTTTCCGGCGCACTTGCGCATTCGAACCGGACAGAACTCCGAAATAGGCGCGGCGGATGCTAGGCGTTGAGACGGATTCCATCAAGATCAGTTGCCCGTCAGACGAGCGAAAAGAGGGCAGATTCGTCCCGAAATTGCCGCTAGCAGCGCCGCCACCCAGCGAAAAAAGTGTAACATGATCCGTTGTCTGGTTCCGAGCCTTCGTCGGCGATCGGTGACCAATGCGATAGAGAACGCTGCTTGTCAAAGTGCAAAAAGGAAACCCCGAGAACACCACCATGACTCGAATTCGACACGCTCTGGTCCTCGGCCTGCTGCCCAGCCTGCTGTATTCTGCCTGGGGGCTCCCCGGGTGGGCCGACACACGCTTTGACGCGGCGGGCAATTTCAACCCCTTGGTACCGGGTTATTTCGCCGATCCGACCCTGAAGAAGTTTGACGACACGTTTTATCTGTACGCCACCACGGACGGCAATGGCGGCGGACGCGGCCCGGCCACGGTCTGGGTGTCGAAGGATTTTGTCCACTGGGTTCTGGTGCCGATGAATTGGCCCACGACACCGCACTACTGGGCGCCGGACGTGGTGAAACACGACGACGGCCGCTATTACCTGTTCTACAACCAGCCGTGCAATACGTACGGCGGTGTCTCCAACTCGCCCAGCGGCCCTTGGACGCCTCTCACCCCCGGCGACGGCCTGGTCATCAAGGATCGCTTGATCCCGGACGTGATCACCCTCGACACACAGATCTTCGAGGACCGCGACGGTACGCGTTACGGCTATTGGGGTACCTGGGGTATCTTTCCGAACAGCGGGTGCGGCATCGGGGTGTTTCATCCCGACATGAAGTCGTTCGCTCGTTTCGCCATGATCCCTAACACGCAAGCCAAGGACTTTTTCGAGGCGCCATTCATGCTCGAACGCAACGGCGTTTACTACTTCACCTACTCCTCCGGATCATGCCACGATGCCAGCTACCGCGTGCAGTACGCGGTCAGCGATCGGCCCGATGGCAAGTTCGAAATGGGCCCGAACAACCCGATCCTGGCAACCAGCTCGGACCAGACCGTCCATGGTCCAGGGCACCATTCTATTTTGCAATGTGGCGACGACTATTCCATTGTCTATCACCGCCACGACATTCCCGTGACGCCCAACGGCATGCACCGACAGGTCTGTGCCGATCCGCTGGTGTTCGAGCGCGACGGCGTGATTCGCCGGGTCGAAGCCACGCATCGGGGCCTTGGCTATCTGGGCCCGCGAAGCCGGCCGGCGAACCTGGTCCTGGGCGGCAAGCTCACGGCGTCGTCGCACTACCGCGATACGCTCCGTCGCCACGAATACAAACCCGAGTATGCAGGCGACGACAACAATGCCACGCTGTGGCGTCCCGCCGACAACCGCCTGGGCCACTGGCTGCAAGTGGATTTGGGCAGCCCCCGACAGGTACGTCAGATCGAGACGCAGTTCGAATACGGCACCTGGTCGTACCAATACCTGATCGAACATTCGCTCGATGCGGATCAGTGGCAGATCTTTGCCGACCGCCGTCAGAACAGCCGTTGGGGCAGTCCGATGGTCGACCGTGGGGATATCGAGGCTCGCTACCTGCGATTGACCGTCACGGGCACAGAATTGCCCGGCCTGTTCGGCGCGGTCTGGAATATCAAAGCCTTTGCCGATGTCCCGGACGATCCCCTGCTGGCGCTGGCGGATCAGGCATTTGACCGGGTGGCCGAGGGCCGCGTGGTGACGGTCGTATCCCGCCGCAGCGGAGAAGAAACGCCCGCCAGCGGGCCGCTCGTCCAACTGGACGTCGCCGATCTGCCGTTGGGTGCGCCCGTGAACGTGTGGGCCAATCAAGGGGTACTGGGCGGTGAATTCCGCAGCGTCGAGGCTCCGCCCGTCGTCGGCATGGCGGGGGGCCGAAAGGCCGTGCGGTTTTCGGGCCAACAGATCTTGACCGCGTCGTTCCCCGCCCCGCAATCGCTGGCCGGCAACAGCAGCTTTACCGTGGCCGCCTGGGTGAACAATCCTCAGATCGGCGAGAGCGAGTGCTACGTCAGTTGGGCCGGTCGCGGGGGACCGGATGCCACGACCGCCCAATTCGGCTACGGCACGCACCCGGCTTTCGGTGCTGTGGGCCACTGGGGGTTTGCCGATATGGGATTCCGCGGGGGACCGCCGGAGGCAGGTGTGTGGCATCACCTGGCTGTCGTTTTCGACGGGGTCGTCGAGCGACTGTACGTGAACGGCGAACTGAACCATGCTGCGGCCAAGATGCTGCTGATGCATCCAGGCCGCTCGATTCACGTCGGAGCGTCCGTCCCCGGCACCGAGTTTTTCGACGGCTACCTGGCCTCGCTACGGATCTACGACCGGGCGCTTGGCGAACCCGAGGTGAAACAGTTGGCGGGCGATGAACCGGCGGCGGATGTCTTGATTCACCTCGACTCCGGGCAACTCGACTACGGACCGGTCCGCTCGTGGGCCAATCGCGGTTCGCTGGGTGGAGCGTTCCTGCCCGTGGGCGATCCGCCGGCGGTAGAAGACGCCAACGGGCGGATCGGTGTGTGTTTCCAACCGGGCCAAGCCCTGCAGTGGACGACGGATTCCGCGATCTCGCTGGCAGACATGACGCTCGTGGTCGGGGTGGCGAACCCTTCGCTGCAGCCTGATGAGTCCGTGATCGAGTTCATCGACCGGGACGGTCGCCGTGTGGCCTTGCTCGCGGCGCCGCCGGCCGGCCCCCCGCACCAGATCGCGCTGGTGTATCGCGGCGATCAGGGGACGTACTTCCTGGACGGCGTCCCGACGGATCGCGTGGTTCCGCCGGCCCCCGCGACGCTCCAATCCATGCGGTTGGGCGGCGACCTGCCGTTCTCGGGCTCGCTGACTCGGGTGCAACTGTTTCGTCGCGCCTTGTCCGTCGCGGAAATCGTCCAACTGCACGAGTTTTGGAAGAGCGAGTGGCAGGCTCCGCAACCCAATCCGGCGGCGTTTGCCGACCCGCCCCGGGCGCTCTGCCCCAACGTCGTGGCGATGACCGCCCGCGCGGGCCACTCGCAGTTCGGCGCGGTGGAATACCTGTTTGCGGAAACGACGGGCAATCCGGGCGTGGGCCGTAGCGGCTGGTCGACGGTGCCAACCTTTTTGCATGACAGCTTGCAGCCCAACACGCGCTATGCGTATACGGTGACCGTGCGCGATTCGTTGGGCAACGTAACCGCCGCCTCGGCGCCCGTCGAGACGCGGACCGATTCGGCGCTGTTTCAAGCATTGTCGGACGGCTTTTCGATGGATCGAGACTTCTTGGCGGAGGGCGTCCGGAACACGATTTGGGACGGCTGCCTGGGCGAGAAGGACGACAGCCGTCCGGAAGCCATCCTGGTCCAGCAAGGCCAGTTGCGTTTGCAGTCCAAGGGCACGGTCTGGGACGGCGGCGAGCCTCGCGGAGCCTTTCTCTTCAAACGGGTTTCCGGCGATTTTGTGGCGGAGGCTCGCGTCGCCGATTATGCCGGCTTGACCACCCGGCGCGTCCCCGGGAACAACGACGGAGGCCTGATGGCCCGCGTGCCGAATCTGGAAGACGCTGGTCCGGGCGAAGACCTGGTGCAGCTGAACTTCTTTCCCATTTGGAATCAGGGAAATATGGTTACGAACCTCGACAGTGGCGCGCGACGACAAGAGGGCAATCGACGGGCCTGGGACGCCCATCGCCACCTGCAGATCATTCGGCAGGGCACACGGTTTCACTTCCGCACCCGTACCGACGGCGCGAATTGGGAGGAGATGCCCGGTTCCCCCGTCGAGCGTGAGGACATCAAGGGGCTGCCTCTGCAGGTCGGTCTGTATCACGCCAGCTACGGCGGCGAAACCAGCTACGTGACCTTCGACGAATTCCGCCTGACAACGACGCCATAACTGGCCACATTCTTCGAGGAGGAATCCGACAATGAGGAAGCTGTTTCCCCTGGCAGTTCTTGGTGTCTGGAGCCTGGTGATTGGTTTGGGGGGCCAGGCGGCCGATCGGCAGCACCCTCAACCGGACATCCTGCTGATCATGCCCGACCAGATGCGTGGCGATTGCCTGTCCATTGTCGGGCACCCGGCCGTGCAGACGCCAACCTTTGATGGCCTGGCCCGCCAGGGGATGCTGTTCCGGCGCGCGTACTGTACGGTGCCCTCGTGCATCCCCGCACGCTACGCGTTGTTGACGGGCTTGTTTCCTCAGACCAGCGGCGTTGTGGGATTTCGGGAAAAACCGATCGACAGTGCCACGATGCCGCAGGTGCTCGGCAATGCCGGCTATCATACGGCGCTGGTGGGCCGGGAAATGCACCAGGCGGCGAACGCGGCACAGCTGGGATACCAGCAAGCCGTGCTCGGCTCGACCTACGTCTCGGATGACGAGTACGCTACGGTGCTGATGCAAGCGGTACCGGGCATCAAGGATGTGCGACATTGGGTCGAAAGCCTCGGGCTGAGCTATAACCACTGGCAGGCCAGAGCGTGGCCGCTGAGCAACGAACTTCATCCCACGACCTGGGTGATGACACAAGCGCGGCGGGTGGTTGCCGAAGTCCCGCAGGAGCGGCCGCTGTTCCTGACCGCCTCGTTCTATGCGCCTCACCCTCCGCTGTTTCCCCCGCCCGCGTACTTCGACGCCTACTTGGAGAAAGAACTGCCCGCGGCGGCGCGTGGCGATTGGGTCGACTGGAACGCCTTGACCCACGAAGGAACCGATGGCGGGCAACGTGTGCGACTCGAAGGCGAAAGGCTGCGCAAGGCCCAGGCGGGATATTTCGGGCTGATCGAACACATCGACCACGAGGCCGCGCCGTTGATCGCCGAGTTCCGGGCGCGCAGCGAACGAGCCGGCCGCCCCTGGGTGGTTCTGCTCACCTCGGATCACGGCGAGATGCTCGGCGATCATGGCTACTTTCGCAAATGCGAGCCGCTGGAGGGTTCCGCGAATATCCCCTTGATCATCTGCGGTTCCCCGGAGCTGGGATGGGGCGCGTCACAGCGTTGCCTCCAACCCGTCTGCCTGGAAGATCTGCTGCCAACGCTAGCGGAACTGGCCGCTGCGAAATGTCCCCCGGTGGACGGCGCCAGTCTGGTGCCTGTGTTGCGCGGCGCCGAGGTCGCGATTCGGCCGTGGCTGCATTTTGAACACGCCCCGTGTTACAGCCAGCGCCAAGCCTTCCACGCCCTGACCGATGGCCGTTGCAAGTACATTTGGCGTCCCCTCGACGGGCGGGAGAACCTCTTCGATCTGGAACGGGATCCGCGAGAAGAACATGATTTAGCCCAGGATGCCTCGCAGCAATCCCTCTTGCAGTCATGGCGCGCCCGGCTGGTTGAACGCCTGGCGTCCAGACCCGAAGGCTTCTCCGATGGTCGGCAACTGCTGGCCGGCCGCCGCTATCTTCCGCTGCAAGCTGGTGTGCCACGCCAGCCGGTTGCTGGTCCGAACGCGCGTCCGCACTAGCCCGGAGGAACCATCGCCAGACTCGGTTTTCCAGCGCCCGGATGCTGGACGTCTCCTGTCAAGGTGCCGTTTTCTGGAGAATCTGCGGGGGCGGGGGTTGTTGGAGTTCAGGCTTTCGCGTGCGCGGCGACTGAAACACGAGCTGGACGCGGATCGCTGATGGGTGAACGCCTGCAGCAATACAGCAATGACGTAGACGAATCGTCGGTACGCTGGCAGGAGATTCTGGACGATCCCTGTCGAACGCCACGCGGTCAAGATTCGCGCGACCGCAGACGCTGTTGCAGATTTACCAACATGGTCGACAATTCGCTGACCGTTTGTTCGCGCAGACTTGCTATGGAACTCGACTGTTCGCCGAGAAGCTCTTGGAGGATTTGAATCTTCCCCACCGCTTCGCCTTTTTCCATGCCCTTTTCCATGCCTTTTTCCATGCCCTCTTCCATGCCTTCTTCCCGCGCGCTGTCCAATCCCCACTGATAATCGCGCTGTGCCTTCAACCGCTGATCGTACATCATCCGATCCTCCGTTTTGGCTGCGATCGCTTCGACCACAGAAATCGCTTGCTGAAACTCGACTCCCGGCAACAATCCCCGCAACCGTTCCGGCTCGTACCGGTCCGCAAACAAGAAGAAAAAAGCCCATTGCTCGATCGCCGGAGCGGAGAAAATCGTTTGCTCCTGCAAATTATACTTCGTCAACTCCACGGTGTGTACTTCGATGGAATCAGAAACCTCCATGCTGTGCTCCGGGTCCGCCAGCCGGAATCGGTGGTGAGCTACCGTATCCTCGCGAAACAGCTTCTTGTTGAGCAGGCAAATCGAGATTGCGGATCGTAAGTCCTTGTAATTTCCGCCTGGGTCCAATTGGCCGACGTACATCGTGCAGGCGTAGTAGACCAGCCGCTGCAACAGCCCGGCAAAGACCGTAACCTGCATCTCGATATTCAGCCACCGGCCCGCCGAATCGCGAGCCCGGATGTCCAGCACGACAAGCTTCTCGTCCGCGAATTCCTGGTAGCTGAAAGGATTGAGAATCTCGACGTGGACGATCGGATGGGCGAGTTTCAGGATGGCGTTCAGCAACCCGATCAGAACCGGGATGTTCTCCGGACTGCCAAAAACCTTCTTAAACACAAAATCGACGGTTGGTTGGATTCCCAGCAACATTGGATTCTTGCATCAATTCCGGTTGACCGTTCGCTCCCGCGTGAATTGTACTATGGCCGACCGAGGTCGTCGACCACCTTGTGTTTCGGCTTTGGATGGCCGCCACGTTCTGAGGACCTTCCGGTGCAGATTCGATTTCGACTGCAGAGCGCTCAGCCAAACCCCTGTCGACAGTGGGCATGACCTTGAAACCAGCGTCTGCCCACACGAGCCGCCTCTTCCACCAGCAGCATCGATTCGGCCGTCGATCCCCTGCCGCACGGGATGACAAGCAACAGCAACAGGAAAGCGGAAGGGCTCATCAAAGGATCCTGGAGAACCTCTCCGGCAGTCCTTGCCGGTCCTGCGCCGTTTTCGCTCTGGCATCCACTCCGTGCTTCTGGTAACTTCCCGTTGCTTGTCAAGTCCCAGTTGCACGTCGAGGGATCGAACGATGCTTCAACGCATTTTCTCAGTCGGTCTGCTAGCAGTTCTGTCGTTTGTTGCGATGGCCGTTCCGGCGCTGGCAGCCAAGCCGTGGGAATTGCTGATTCCTTTCAAACGGGTGGATGCCGATGCCGGCAAGGAATATCGCCTGACCGAGAACCAAGGGCCGTGGATGATCATGGCCTCCTCGTTTGCCGGGCCGGGAGCGGACCAGCAGGCGCAGAACTTGGTGTTGGAATTGCGGAAGAAGTATAACATCGAGGCCTACATCCATCGCCAAACGTTCGATTTCACCGATCCGGTTGTCGGTCTGGGCGTCAATCGCTACGGCGGTCCCAAGCTCATGCGGCATGCGAACGCGGCCAAGTTCGACGAGATTGCGGTGCTGACCGGGAATTTCGAGGACGTCAACGATCCCCGGCTGGAGAAAACACTGGGCGAAATCAAGAACGCCCGCCCCGACTGTCTGGACATTGCCAAAAACAAGACAACCACCCAACGCTTCATCGGCCTCCGCGAACTACAGCGACGCTTGACGCCCGACCCGGACAAGAAGCAGCAGGGTCCCATGGGCAACGCCTTCGTGACGCGCAACCCCTTGTTGCCCCAGGAG
>Ga0351842_1182_pt1 | contig 15233 bp, 12 predicted proteins | sample TotcelHFGM3001L3_FD_206877 | JGI IMG/M metagenome (GOLD analysis project Ga0351842, IMG submission 206877) | Enriched cells from coal bed in the Powder River Basin, Montana, United States - Total cells FGM rep1 HSBNCT.FGM.300.1.L3 ... | reverse complement strand
GCGACGGCGAGGGGGGAAATTTTGCGGCCCAAGTAGCTGGCCTGGAACCTCGGGGGGCCACGCTCCGCATCCTGGGCCGGCTGGACGCCTGGGGAGAGTCGCCTCTGACCCTGGTCCTGGGGGTCGGCCTGGCCAAAGGGGAGGCCGCCGACGAGGTGGTGCGCAAGACCACCGAGATGGGAGTGAGCCGGATTTTCCCCTTTATTTCGGAGCGGTCGGAACGGCTTACCCCGGAACGGGCGGCCCGGCGCCGGGAGCGTTGGCGGCGCCTGGCCCGGGAGAGCCTCAAGTCCTGCCAGCGGTCTATGCTCCCCATAATTGAGCCGCTCCGGGATTTTGCCGCGGCGCTGGTCGGCCCGGAGGAAGTCAAGCTCATCTTTTGGGAAGAGGAGCAGGGTGGGGGTCTGAGGCCATTGCTCCAGCTCCCCAGGCCCCGGGACGTCAGGGTCCTCATCGGACCGGAAGGCGGGTTCTCTGCCAGCGAGGCGGCCCTGGCCCGGGAGGCCGGCTTCCAGGCGGTCAGTCTGGGCCCCCGCCTCCTCAAGGTGCCCACCGCGGCGCTGGCCGCCATTACCCTGATCCAGTTTGCCTGGGGGGACCTGGCCTGATGGCCGCCGATCTCCCCTACCGGGACCTCAATTCTTACCTGAAAGAAAGGTTCGGGCAGCGGGTCCAGAAAATCACCCTGGATGCCGGGCTGACCTGCCCCAACCGGGACGGCCGGCTGTCCACCGGGGGGTGCCTCTACTGCAATGCCCGGGGTTCCGGGACCGGCGCCTGGGGCCGGGGCCAAACCATCCCGGCCCAAATGGAGACGGGTATGGCCCGCCTCTCCCGGCGCTACGGGGCGGCCCGGTTCATCGCCTATTTCCAGAGCTTTTCCAATACCTATGCGCCGTTGGCGACCCTCCGGGAACTCTACGAGGCGGCCCTGGCGCCTCCCCAGGTGGTGGGCCTTGCCATCGGCACCCGCCCGGACTGCCTGGAAGGTGACGTCCTGGACCTCCTGGCCGGCTACGCCCGGGACCGGCTGGTTTGGCTGGAACTCGGATTGCAGTCGGCCCATGACGCGACCCTGGCGCGTCTCAACCGTGGCCACGACGCGGCCTGCTTCAGCGAGGCCGCAGTCCGGGCTGCGGCCCGGGGGCTGGCGGTGGTGGCCCACGTGATTCTCGGGTTGCCGGGAGAGGGTCCTCGGGAGATGGCGGTTACGGCTGAATTTTTGGCCCGGCTCCCGGTGGAGGGCGTCAAAATCCATCTGCTCTATGTCGTCAAGGGCTCCGCCCTGGCCCGGCTCCACGAGCAGGGGGAGTACGTCTGCCTTACCGAAGATCAGTATGTCAGCGCCGTGGTGGATTTCATCGAACGGCTCCCGCCCCACCTGGTGATTCACCGCCTGACCGGCGACCCCCATGATAGAGAGCTGGCGGCCCCGGCCTGGTGCCTGGATAAACCCCGGGTTTTGAAAGGTATCCGGGAAGAATTTGTCCGCCGGGGGACAAGCCAGGGGAGTCATCTCATCAGGTAAGTCTTTTGTCCGGTAACCTCATTTCCCGCGGCCGGAAGGAGTGAGATCATGAAATCTGAGGCGGCGAATTCGGATCAGGTTACCGCCGGCATCAGGGAAGTTAAAGACGACCTGACTGATGGGATCACCGAATACCTGGGAGTAGGTCCCTCCATGGCCAACCGGAAGGAGTACCTTTTCTTCCTGGCCGCGTCCTTGCTGGTTTCGCTGGGGATTCTCTCCCTGGTGGGGTACATTTATCTGTGGCCGCTCTTGAAACCTTACTATGCGATCATTGCTGATCCGAAAAAAATCAGCGCCATATTTCGGGCCGCAGGCGATTGGGCGCCTATCGTATACATCCTGCTTGAGGCTGGCCAGGTGCTCACCATGTTCTGGCCGGTGCCGCTGGAAATCGCCGGGGGCTTTCTGTTCGGTCTGCCTTTGGGGCTGGTTTATTCCATGATCGGACTCACCACGGGGGCGGTGTTGGCCTTTCTTTTGGGACGCTGGCTGGAACGGACTTACCTCAGACGCATTATCGATCCCGCCAAGTTACAGAAGTTTCGTAAACTTATGAAGCGGGAAGGGGCTCTGGCGGCTTTTATCATTTATTTAGTCCCCGGGGTTCCCAAGGATTTTGTCAGCTACGTCCTGGGTTTTACGTCGTTGTCGTTGAAATTTTTTGTGGTGGCGGTGGCGATCTTCCGGTTGCCCAGCACTTTTCTCCTCACCCTGCAGGGGTCCGAGGCCGCCAAAGGCAATTATTGGCTGTCCGTGGGACTGTTGGGCTTCAATTATGTATTGGCCGTTCTGATCTACCGGTATCGTGAGTATTTGTACCAATGGACCAAGGCCTGGCATCTGGAGGAATTTTAGAACGGGTTCTTCCTTCGGGTTGTGATATGCTAATGCCTGCCGGCCCGTTGTGGATCAGCCTTTTTACCGTGAAAGTCCACCCGTAGGGCGGTTCGCGAACCGCCCCTACAGGTTGATGGTGACCAAGGAGTGCTTGGATAAGTGACTGAAGAGGGGAACGGAATTTTCTCGCCCAAGAACCGGCCCTGGCTCTGGGGACTGCTGGTTCTGGCCCTTCTCGCCCTGGGGTTGTTGTTCTGGGCCTTTCACTACCGCACTTTCCTGTGGGGCCAGGTGTGCCATATAACCGGCCTCTGCGCCGACAAACATTGGATCAAATCCGCCCTCAAAGACGCGGGGCCCCTGGCGCCCCTGGTGTTCATCGTGATCCAGGCCTTCCAGGTGGTCTTCGCCCCCATCCCCGGGGAGGCCACCGGTTTCATCGGCGGCTACCTGTTCGGGGCGCCCCTGGGCTTGCTATACTCCACCCTCGGCCTGACTCTGGGGTCGGTGGGGGCCTTTTTTATCGCCCGCTGGCTGGAAGAACACTACGTCAAGCGCTGGATTCCGGCGGAAATCCTGCAAAAGTTCGACTTCCTGATGGAACGCCAGGGGGCCCTGGTCGCGTTCATCCTCTTCCTCCTGCCCGGCTTTCCCAAAGACTACCTCTGCTTCATCCTGGGCCTGAGCCGCATGCCCTTCAAATTATTTCTCCTGATTTGCATCATCGGGCGGATTCCCGGCACCCTGCTCCTGAACCTCCAGGGGGCCAAGGTTTATAAGGGCGACTATTACAGCACCCTGATCATCCTGGGCCTCTGTCTGGTGCTTATTGTGGTCCTGTGGTACTACCGGGAGCCGGTTTACGGCTGGATCAGGCGGTTTGACCATCCGGAGGAGAAGGCGCTGGGGAAAAAGGGAATTCAAACCGATTAAGCAATTGCTCCCGGAGAAAATGGTGAACTGCCGCCTCCGGGTGTTCATGGGCAGGGGAGGCGCTTGCCTGGCATCGCATTTTGAGACCTCTGCGAAAGTCTCATGCAGGATAGCCGCCCTCGGCTGTCCATACTGTATATAGGCGCAGGCGAGGGCGCCTACGCCACATTTTGATTCGGAGAAAAGAGTCAGAGACTTTCGCAGAGGTCTCATTTTGGCTATCGGACCTTATCCGGTATGAAAATTGGTATGGGAGCACAAATCTCGCGGTTAAGGAGAAAAGAAAACCATGACTACGGACCCTAAAGGCGGTTTCGAGCAAATCATGTCCATGATCCGGGGCTTTCAGGTCGCCAAGATGCTCATGGTAGCCGTGGACCTGGCCGTCTTCGATTTTCTGGCCGAACCCAGGAGCGCGGTGGAAACCGCAGCCTGGCTCAAGGCCAACCCTCGGGCTACCGGCATCTTTTTAAATGGCCTGGCGGGGTTGGGACTCCTGGACAAGGGCTTGGATTATTTCAAGAATAGCGATCTGGCCTCCCGCTACCTGGTGCGGGGCTCGGAAAACTACCGGGGGGCCATCGTCAAGCACATAGAGCATACCTGGGACCGGGGCTGGAATGACCTGAAGGAAACGGTCCTGGCGGGCCACCCGCCGGAAGTGGAAGTGGAGAAGTGGGTGGATGGCCGGCCCGAACGGGACGAGGCCTCGGTCCGGGCCTTCATCTGGGGCATGCATGCCATCGCCCGGGACCTGGCCCCCAAGGTGGCGGCCATGCTGGATCTGAAGCCCGTGCGCCGCCTTCTGGACCTGGGGGGCGGCCCGGCCACTTATGCCATCACCTTTGCCCAGGCCAACCCGGAGCTCAAGGCCACGGTCTTCGACCTGCCCATGCCCATTGAGATCGCCCGGGAAAATATTGCCAATAACGGCCTGACCGATCGGGTAGACACCCTGGCGGGGAACTTCCTGCACGATGATATAGGTATGGGCTATGATTTCATCTGGATCTCCCAGATTCTCCATAGCCACGACGAGGAGCAGAGCAAGCATATCATCGCCAAGGCGGTGGCGGCGCTAAACCCCGGCGGCACCCTGGCGATCCAAGACTTCTACCTCAACCCCGACGGCGCCAGCCCCACGGGGGCGGCCATGTTCGGGGTCCACATGCTGGCCGTTACCCCCCGGGGCCGGGCTTACACCCATGCAGAAGTGGCGGAGTGGATGCAGGCGGCTGGTTTGGCGGCGCCGGAGTTCGTCCAGAGCGGCATGGACGCCAGTATCTTAATAGCCAAAAAGAAGTAGTAGAAGAGCACCGCCAGCCAAAAGGGCGGGGGCGGAAAAAGCTGAAAGGCGAAAGGAGTAATATCCTGTTCGCCTTTCATTTTTAGTACCGGCTCGATTACTCGAAGGGGTTTTTTACCACATCGATGTTTTGGGGAGGGGGGATTGACTCAGGAAGATCTTCTTGAGCAAGCTTCGTAACTATGGAGTCAAGCAGGTGTTTTATCGTTCGGGCCAGTTCCAGGCCCCGCATATCCCGAGTAATTTCAATGCTGCCATAAAGAGAAACCCTGTCGGTGCGATTTTCAACCGTCAGATCATCGATTTCCAAGGATTGGCTTTCATTAGCAAAAGGATCAATGGTTTGCATGTATCGGCTCTTACGGCGCAGGTTTTTTAGGAACGATGGTCTGATCCTGGATAACGGTTATACGAGTGGTCGGTTTTGGCGTGGGCAGGGCCATGGGGGTTTGTTTCACCTCGTTTGCCAGGGCGGGAAAGAGAGATATGCCGGCCAGTTGTTCCACTTCAGCAATCGATACCACCGCATAGCGATTTCCTGGGGTGTTCACCGCAAAGTAGGCTGCGGCCTGGTTTTGCCGGGGATCATAGATGGCTTTATATACATAGGTCGGAATCAGGACCCGGCCATTTATTCTTTTTAAATCAGAGCCATAAAAGATCGGACCCGTCACCACATATAATTCCCCCGAGGTCTTGGCGAGAGCGCGGGTGGCTGCCTCAATTCCTTCCCATAATTTGGTGTTAACATTATGATCTTGGGGGATCATGTTGGCAAGGGAAAATGACTCCTTCTGAGGCTCCCTATCGGGCATATCCCCTGCCGGCGCCATGTGCCCGCGGTCGTAACCGGAGCCCGCATAATCTTCCAGTTCGGCGCGGTCTGCCGGTGCAAGGTTCGGGTCCGGATGAAAATTGTTGGGGCGTTTGGCGCGCTTCCGTTTGAGCACCTCAGCGGTAAGATGTTCGGCGGAAATAAGCGGGGTTCGCGATATGCCGGAGTGAATCAGCGCATATAATCGATAGCAAACCTCCTGGGTTTTGGGGACGAGCTTCTCGTTGACAATATCCGGGGCTTGACCACCCCAATAATGCTGGGGGCAATTGGTTTGGGCGGCAAAGGCAAAGGTGGAGAGAAAAACCAGGAGTAAGCCAAGCACTAGAGCGCGAGTTTTCATGGTGCCCTCCTGAAAATGGGGTAATTGTCCTGCGGGGCAAAAGGAGCTTGGCTAAACAGCATAATGGGGACAATTACAAAAAGCAAATAATTTATTATTTAAAATATCTGCCAGTCTTTTCAGCCTTGGTCTAATAACCGCCCAAAGCTTTTAGGGTTCGGTATGCAATGCGCACTACATGGCTTATTGGCTCCTGCGGCCATCGTCGGTAGGTTGCCAGGGCCAGCGGCCGGTGATCTCCAATTCCAGGGAAAAACTCAGAAAGGTGCGAATTACCACCAAAAGCGCCAATATTCCCAGATCAGTATAGGTGGGGCCAACCGCCACCGTGCCGACGATATCGGAAGCAATGAGAAATTCCAGACCCAGCAGGATGGCCTTGCCAAAATCGCTGCGGAATCTCCGGTAACAATCATCCAGGGCCCCCTCTCTGATGATCCGCACGAGGAAGATGATAGTGGTGGTTATGGCGCCCACCACGATGATCCCGATGGCAATGGCTTCGATGCCCACTGCGACCCATTTTATCAGCTGATCGAAGCCCTCGAACCCCTTGGCTGCGCCCACCATGATGAAGTCCTCGCCAATGGTGATTTTCTCTAAGCTGCTTCTAATACCGATTAGCGTTCAATGAACAATCTTTGTATGAGGGACCTGCGTGTTCCCGCAAGAGGGCAAACCCACAGGTGCGCCCCTACGTTTCGTCTGTATATTTTTGACCGCAATTCGGTATTATACCAGTACCAGGTACAAGTGATTGGAATCAATTTATTATTTTGGCACCTGGCCGAGTAAATTCGCCAGCGCCGCCGCGATGGTGGGAAAGTTAAAGGTGAAGCCCGCGTCCAGCAGGCGCTTGGGCAATACCTTCTGCCCGGTGAGCAAAGTGTCGGCAAATTCTCCCAGCACCAGGCGGAGCATGAATGCCGGGGTTGGCATGAAACTGGGGCGGTGCAAGACCCGGCCCAGGGCCCGGGCCAGTTCCCGGTTGCGCACCGGGTAGGGCGCGGTGAAGTTCACCGGGCCGGAAATCTGGGGGTTTTCCTGGATGAACCGGAAGGCCCGGGCGTGGTCAGCCTGGTGGATCCAGGAAAACCATTGGGCCCCGGAGCCGATGGGTCCCCCGATAAATTTCTTGAACAGGGGCGCCATCTGAGACAGGGCGCCGCCGTCCCGGCCCAGGACGACGCCGAAACGGGTAATCACCACCCGGACTCCCAGGTCCTGAGCCTTCATGGCTTCCGCTTCCCATTTGTGGGCCACCTCCCCCAGAAAACCGGCGTCCGTGGGGGAGTCCTCCGTGAGTTCCTCCTCCCCCCGGGCCCCGTAGATGCCCACCGCCGAGGTGCTGCAGAATAGCTGCCGCCGGTCCCCGGCGGCCAGGGCGGCCACCAGATTGCGGGTGGTGCGCTCCCGGCTCTCCATAATTTCCTTTTTCCTGGCCTCGGTCCAGCGGTTGAAAATCGAGGCCCCCGCCAGATTGATGATCCAGTCATGCCCCGGCACCGCCGCCATCCAGGGCCCCTCCTGGGTGGGGTCGCCGGTGAGAAAGCTGATGCCGGCCTGGGGCGGGGCCGGGGGGTGGGCCCGACGGCTGAGAATGGTGATGGTGTGGCCCGCCTGGGCCAGGTCCCGGGACAGATAGGCGCCGACGAAGCCTGTACCGCCGGTCATAAACACTTTCATGATAATTGCCCTCGCTTTCTCTCGGACCGGAGATCACGGTCCGGTCCTTAAAGCCGGCAGCCGTCGCTGCTCCCACAACTGGCGGTCGCGCTGCCGCCCAACATTTTCAAAACTAAGCATGAAAAACGGCCGTGGCAAGCGGTGCGGCAACTATATGAAATACCTGTTCTTTTATATAAATCCCCTTGTCGGGGCCGGCTTATAGGTCGTTTCACCCTGAGGGCGGACAAGCAGGTCCGCCCCTATAGGGTTTATCGTTATTCACGGTGACAACGGTATAAAGGGCCGGGTCATGGATGCCCGCGGCGGGTTCAGCCGCTGGATCACTGAGCGGCGGGAGTTTTCGTCCCCCCCATGCCTTTGGCCCCCAAGGCGATGAAGATATAGGTCCAGCCGCCAAAGATCATTTCGATGGCCACAAACAGGCCGATGACCCAGAGTCCCGATACCGGCCAGCGGGCCAGGATCATGACCCCCAGGACCAGGGCGGCGATGCCCCCGATCAGGGGCCAGAACCAGTTTTTGGCGCCGCGCAACTGGAAGGCCATGATCAGGCGCACGACCCCGATGCCCAGCAAGGCCCCGGCCAGAAGCAGGGTGAACAGGGCGGATGCCGCCAGGGGGTCGGCCATGATGCTGATGCCGGCCAGCATGTAGAGGACGGCAATGAGGGCGTGTCCCAGGATACTGCCCCAGCCGCGGCATTTGAAGGTCTGAAAAATCTGGACCCCGCCGCCGATGAGCAGAAAGACCCCGAAAATAAACACGGAGGCCAGGGTCAGCCAGATGGTCATGCCCAGCCCGATGGTCCCCAGGACCACCAGAAGGATGCCCTGGGCCAGGAGCCAGCCCCAGTTGTGAGCCAGGTCCCCCCATACCGGAGCCGGCGCCATGGCCGGGGATGATGCGGTGTCATTGGTCATACTATTACCTCCCCAAACGTTTCGAATTGAATGTCGTCCGTCTCCCTCAGTATTTCGGTCCAAGGGCCGCAAAAGATTAAATCCAGGGTGAAATCCGGCGTTATCCCAGCAGTGTCCGGTTAGAAAATTGCATGCGAGCCTCCGGCCCCCCACACCCTAACCCTCTCCCCCCGAAGCGGGTGGAGAGACAGTATGAGATGTCGCCGGGTTTTATGACCATAAGACATTAAATCTGTTCCACATTATCCCCTCTCCCTAATGGGGGAGAGGGTTAGGGTGAGGGGGAAGTAATCTGCTCGGAGCAAGACGCGCTCTTAGCACATTTATTATTTCTTGGACTGCATATAACCAGCATCCTTTATTCTGCAAAAACCTAACCGGACACTGCTGGCTTTATCCGGCCTGGTCAGGTAAGTTTTCCGGCCCGGCGTGTCTTACCAGTTGCCGCCATTCTAGGCTGGCCCGGGAAGGTTGGAATTTTCCCGGGCAAAAACCGTAGCGCCCCCCGGCTCCAGGAAGAGGACCTGGCTGCTGTCGTCATAGGCCAGGAGTTCGGCGTAACGTCCCCAGTCGATGGCGGTGTCCAATTGGCGCTCGGCTTCTTCCTCGTGAAACTCCAACTCCAGGGCCTTCTGCACCACGTCCCACTCCATCTGCTTTTTATCGCTGGCCCGGAGCAGCCCCAGGAGCCATTTAAACAGAGGCAGGCGGCGAATCCGGGTGGCGAAGATCTCTTTGCGGGCCCGGATACTGGCCTCGGCGAAGGTCTCCCCCAGAGGGTTCAGGGTGATGTCACCATAGGCAATGTTGGCAAAGCCCAGTAATTCCGCCGCCTCGATGAGGCGCAAGAGATCGTCGGAATTGACCTGGAGTTCCCGGGCCATGGCGTAGATGTCGGCCCGGTTGTTGGGCATGCCGTCCAGGTGTTCCAAAAGGCCCGTCAGATCGTCGATGTTGATGTGCGGCAGAGCCCGGGTGCGTCCCGGCTCGCCGGGGGCGGTGCCCATCTCCACGTGTTCCGGCTGGGTATGCCCGGCCAGGACCATGTAAACCCGGTCCACCAGGTTCAGGAACGTGGGGTCCTTGCGCTGCCGGGGATGGGGCAGGTCCACCTTCAGATTCATGATTAGCCGGCCGGGGTCTTTGTCCATGACCAGGATGCGGTCGGCCAGAAACACGGCTTCTTCGATGTTGTGGGTGGCCAGAAGGATGGCCCGGGTGGGGATAACCCCGCCGGTCCACAGTTCCATCAGTTCGCCCCGGAGGGACTCGGCGCTGAGCACGTCCAGGGCCGAAAAGGGCTCGTCCAGGCACAGGAGCTCCGGCTCCACCGCCATGGCCCGGGCAAACCCCACTTTCTGGAGCATGCCGCCGGAAAGTTCACGGGGATAGGCGTTCTCAAACCCGTCCAGGCCGACGCGGTCCAGCAGGTCCAGGGCGCGGGTGGTGCGCAGCTTGGGAGGCACGCCCCGGGCCTTGAGGGCCACTTCGACGTTTTCCTGGACTGTCAGCCAGGGGAAGAGGGCAAAGGTCTGAAACACGATGGTGGCATGGGGATTTACCCCGCGGAGCGGTTTGCCCCGGTACAGCACCTCCCCGGCGGTGGGAACCTGCAGCCCGGTGATGATGCGCAGCAAGGTGCTCTTGCCGCAGCCGGTGGGGCCCATAAGGGTGGCAAACTCCCCCTCATTCAGGGACAGGGTGACATCCCGGATGGCGGTAAAGATCTGCTCGCCGCCGCCGTATATCTGGTTGATGTGCCGCAGTTCCAGGAGGGAGCCGTTGTCGTCAGCCATAGATCACTCCATGCGATAGCGTTCTTCGGCCAAGCGGTACAACCTTTGCCAGAAAAACCGGTTGATGGTGACCACGGTTAGGATCAGGGCCAGGGTGGCGGCCAGCAATAGCGGGAAATCGCCGGCCCCGGTAGCCTCGGCAATCAAGGCCCCGACTCCGATGGTGTGGAAGGTCTTGCCCCCGAATTGGGTGTATTCCGCCACGACGCTGGCATTCCAGGCCCCGCCGCCGGCCGCGATGGCCCCGGTGATGACGTAGGGGAAAATGGCCGGAAGGATGAGGGAACGCCAGCGCTCCCAGCGGCTTAATTGCAACAGGTCCGAGGTATAGCGCAACTCCCTGGGAATGGCGCTGGCCCCGGCGATAATGTTAAACAGGAGATACCACTGGGTACCCAACAGCATGAGCAGTATAGCCGCCACATTAAGGCCCCCGGGCCACCCCAAAAGCAGGAGAAGCAGGATGGGAAACAGGGCGGTGGCTGGCAGCGATGCCGCAATTTGCACCACGGGTTGCAGCCAGGCAGCCAGGCGGGGGTTGCTGCCGATGCTTACGCCCACCGGGATGGTCCAGCCCAAGGCGATGAGCAGCGCCGCGATGACCCGGAGCAAAGTGATGAAGGTGCCCAGAGCGATATCGCCCCATCTTTCCAGCGGCAAGGTCCAGAGCATCTTGACCGTCAGACTGCTGCCGTAGAGCACCCCCAGGGCGGCAACCGTCAACAGCAGATACCAGACCCAAGGCCGTCGGCGTCCGGGCTTGCCCGTCGACTTCGGGGCCGCAGACGGATGGGTCAGCCGTTCATCCAACCATTTCCAGGGCGGCTGCAACACCGAGGTGGTCAAAAAATGCACCAGTCTGGAACTCCTCAAGGCATCGTAAAACCAGGACGTAGGCGGGTCAGGCCTTTCCACCATGGACACGGTGAAGCGTTCGGACCAGGCCAGCAGAGGCCGCCACACTAGTTGGTCCAAGGTGACGATGATAAGGATTAGAGTTCCCAAGCCCCAGGCGATGCCCTCAAAACTGCCGCGATTGGCGGCTTCCTGGAGGTAGGCCCCCAACCCCGGCAGCCGGAAATTCCGTTCCCCGACGCTGAAAATTTCCGCGGCCATCAGGAAAAACCAGCCGCCGCCCCAACTGGCCATGCTGTTCCAGATCAGGCTGATGGCGGCAAAGGGCAGCTCCAAGGTCTTAAATCGCAGCCACCCGTTAAAGTTGAAAATGGTGCTGGCCTGCCTGAGGTTGCGCGGAATGGTAGTCAAGGATTGATACCAGGCAAAGGCAATATTCCAGGCCTGACTGGTGAAGATCAAGACAATGGAGGACAACTCCACTGCCCAGGGAGTGGGTAAAATGGCGCTCAAGCTCAGCAGGGCCACTGGCAGGAATGCGAGGATGGGCACGCTTTGGAGGACATCGAGGAGCGGGATCAGGAACTTTTCCGCCGTGCGGTTCCGGGCCGCCAGGTAACCGAAAACCATGGAAAACAGGATGGACAGGAGATAGGCCGCCACCATCCGCCCCAGGGAGAGACCGGCATAATAGGGCAGGATCCGGGGCGCCAGCTCGATTTCCGGCCCCTGGATCGCCGCCGGGGCTCCCAGTCCCAGACGGATACCCGCGTAAAGGAGCAGCGCCAGACCCAGCAAGACCACGCCATCGCCCCAGGTCAGGGGACGCAGCAGGGGTTGGGTAATCCGGAACAGGCGGGACGGCTGGCTCATAGGTCTTCCGGCTCTAACGCTAAGAAATTAAGGAAATTCAGCCAACGAAAAATGCTCTCCGCCCGGGAGAAGGGAAGGACGCCGGCTGGTTGTTGCCGATTTTTCTCCCTGCGGCTTGGCACAACAAAAGGGCCTTGCCACTCTGGTGGAAGGCCCTTGACAGGACAGTTCGCAATCGACCTTCCTCACTCGTGGAGCTTTGGCACTGCATAACGTAGAGTCGATGTACTCAGCCACATTAAGTAAGACCTTAAGCCGGTAGTACCTGTTCGGCCCATTGGCGTCTCTCGACGTTTCTGGGCAGTGGCCTGTTTTTATGCAGGAGCCTCACCTAACTGAGGTAATTTTACTGTATGCCAGGGGCAAAATTCTGTCAACCGGCGAATTCCTCTTGGCCGCCATCGGGGGGTAAGTGGATTATTGTGGCGCCACCTTGCAGAAGACGAATATGCCGTCATGCTGTCCCGGCCCGGAGCCCCGCGGGGCCGCGTAACCGGCTGGCAAGTTTGCAATCAGACCTTTTATCTAATATACTTGCATAGTTAAAAATTAGGAACCAAATCCAGGGGTGCCCATGTCAGTGAAAAATGCTCTTTACCGGCTTGTAGCGGCGGTGATCGTGGCGGGAATTTTGGCTTTTCCCGGGCCGGTCCGGGCCCAGGCCGTGCCGCCGGAGAAGACGGAGAAAGGGGTTGCCTCGCCCCAGACCCTGCCCCGGGGATTTGAGCAAAGTATCGCCCAGTTACAGGAGGACCTCAAGACGTGGAAATCCCGGGTACCGGCCGCAGCGGCCGATCTGGCCCAGACCCAAAAAGACCTGGACCAGCTCCAGGTGGCGGTGGCCTCCGTGAAGGCCAGCATGGTTCTGGAAAGACTCCCGTTGCTTCAGGTGCAGGAACTCTTGGATTTATATGCCGGCCATGAGAAGGGGCTCAAGGCGAAGCTCCATGACCTGGGCCAGGAAATCGATGCACTCAACCGCAGCCGGCAAGCGCAAGTTGAATCGCAAAATGCCCTGAGGGTCCAACTCAGCATAATCCAGGCCAAGGACCCCGCCGCAGTGAGCCCGAAACTTCAGCAAGCCTTTTTGACTTATTTAAACCTGGCTGGGGACCGGGACCGTCTGATGACCCGGGTGCTGGGCCAACTGGAGCAGCGGCGCCGGCTTCTGGAGCAGGAGCAGGAGTTGCTCGCCGGACTCACGCCGCAGTTGAAGCAACTGGAGGCCGACTGGAAGGGCCAGCTCCTGCAGCGGCCGGCTGCCGCGGTGCCTTTCCGGGAGCAGGTTGTGCTGGCCTGGAAGAGCCTGGCCGTTATCCCCCAGCAGGGCTGGGATTGGCTCAATGGCCTGGTGGCCTCAGGGCGCCTGAGCGCCTTTATCTGGAGGCACCTGGCTCCCATCTTCGGCCTGCTCGGTTTCGTCCTGCTGTTGGGGTGGAGCACCCGGCGCTTCAATGATTTGGTGACCCGGCGGTTCCGGACCTGGAGGGAGCGGACGGCCGATATTCACCTGCTTCCCCTCTATATCCTGGGGTATGCCCTGGTAGCCAATCTGTTCGGACTGGGGCTGATTCTCTGGCTGGGCCTGTTTTTTTGGACCTTCAACTTAATGGGTTCTACCCCGGCTCAGGTAATTCTTGCCGCCCTGGTGACCCTCTGGGCCTTGCGTCTGGCTATTCAGTGGGTGCAGGGTTTTTTTGCCGGCCAGACCGCGGGGGGAGTGCTGGTACTGGACCGGGACGTCGCCCGGTTTTATCGCCGCTCCCTGAAACTTTTCCTGGTGTATCTCGGCCTGGGCTTTTTGGGTCTCAGGAGCGCCGGCCTCCTCGGTTTTCCCGAATCCAGCCGGTTGTTCGTGGAACACTTTTTTCTCCTGGGTATCCTGGTCTGGGGCTTCTGGCTCTTGCGCCGCCCCTACCTTACCCGGCTCTTGCCGCATCTGTCGGCCCCCACCTGGCTGCACCGGCCGGTGGTCAGTCTGTTTGTGCGGGGCCTGCTGCTGTTTCTGCTGGTGGTCATTATCCTGGCCGACCTGCTGGGATTTCAGAACCTGTCCATGTACCTGGCCCAGGCGGCCGTCTGGACCATGCTGGCCGTCGTGATTCTGTGGTTCCTCTGGCTGATGGGAGAGACCGTAATTCTCCATCTCCTGCATCCGGAAGCCGGCCGGGCCAGGTATTTTTTCCCGGAACGGGCCGAGCTGATCCAGAGGGTCTTTGTCTCCAGCCGCTGGGCCTTGGGCCTTGTTCTGGGGGTGGCCGTGGTCCTGTGGTCTCTCAACTCCTGGGGGATCACCCCGCGCCAGGTTGTCTGGGCCTTTCAGTGGACCACCTGGGGGCCCAGCCTGGGACCGGTGCGGCTTACCACCCTGAACATCGGGGGGACCATCCTGGCGATATATTTGGGATTTTTCCTGTCCCGGCTGATACGCTCCCTCATGCTCGCCCGCATCTTCCCCCGCACCGCTTTGGACACTGGGGTGCAGTACACCATTACCACCACCCTGCATTACGTCATCCTGATCCTGGCCGGGTTAGTCGCCCTGAACATCCTGGGATTTCCGTTGACCAACCTGGCCCTGGTGGCCGGGGCCCTGGGAGTGGGGATCGGCTTCGGCCTCCAGAATATCGTCAACAATTTCCTCAGCGGCCTCATCCTCTTATTCGAAAGACCCATCAAGGTGGGGGACTTGCTGGTGATCGACGGCCAGTGGGGGACGGTGAAGGAGATCCGGGTGAGGAGCACCATCTTCGAGACCTTCGACCGGTCCGTCCTGATTATTCCCAACTCGGAACTGGTGTCCAACAAAGTCACCAACTGGACCCATTACGGGGCGGGCATTAACCGTCTCACCCTGAAGGTGGGGGTTGCCTATGGTTCGGATGTGCGCCAGGTGACCCAGTTGATCACTGAGGTTTGCCGGGCCAATCCCCGGGTGGTGGCAGTGCCGCTGCCCCAGATCTCTTTCGAGGCCTACGGCGACAACTCTCTGAACTTCACCATCTGGGTGCACCTAAGAATCCCCAGCGACCGCACCCCCGCCACCCATGAGCTGAACAGCGCTATTTTCGAGGCCTTTAACGCCCACGGCGTCGAAATCCCTTTCCCCCAGCGGGACCTCCACATCAAGGAGTGGCCGGCGGCGCCGGAGAAACAGACCGAAGGTTAGGTGGACGTAAAACATGCAAGGGCCAGTGGGGCGGGCCTCCGTGCCCGCCGCCGTTGGTGGCACAGGTTTTCAACCTGTGCACCCGCACCGGCGAGATGCTGGCGCCACCAAGAACCTTTCCAAGCAGTTTTTCATGGGCTTTGCCC
>Ga0351842_1179_pt1 | contig 15601 bp, 13 predicted proteins | sample TotcelHFGM3001L3_FD_206877 | JGI IMG/M metagenome (GOLD analysis project Ga0351842, IMG submission 206877) | Enriched cells from coal bed in the Powder River Basin, Montana, United States - Total cells FGM rep1 HSBNCT.FGM.300.1.L3 ... | reverse complement strand
CTCCAACGGGGCTTGGCAACCTTCTGGCTAGAACTTGGTGCCCGGATAGTTCGGATCGCTCGGCGACTGCCACGCCGGATCCGTGGTCGTGAACGTTGAGTTCGCTGGGGCATTTGCCCGTTCCCCACGCGAGGTCATCAGCACCGCATAAACGCGATAATTGGTCGATTCGGACATGAAGTGTACACTGCCATCGCACATCGCGACGTGAAAGCCGCCCGGATGATAACTGGCCGGGCGCGCATAGCGAATAATCGTCGAGAATTGAAGCGTCGCCACCTTCAAATCTCGGTTCAGTCCGATGAACCCTGCGAACGTTGTGGGGTCTTCTGGGAACCAAAGCATCTGCGAGTATTGCTCGCCCATCGGAGCCCCAACCGCCGCGGGTATCACCGGTGCTTCGAGCCAACTGGGAACGCTGGGATTCTCTGCCAACATCAGCGTATTTGACGTGCCGTCGTACTTGGCGATCTCTGCGAGGCTGTGCTTGTCGGTCCACCTTGGCGGGGGAGTTGGTGTTCGGGCCATGTCGACAAACACGCCGTTTTCGATCCAGTCGAAATTGTTCGTTCGGTTCCGCCGCCCCCCGTTCACCACGTACGAAAGCGGGTAACGGTATTGTTGATCAAATCCGGTAGGGAGAGATTCTGAGCCAAAACGCGTTTGACTCGGACAAAGAAGAACCGGAATCCGCACTTCTTCTTCATTCGCCTCGTTCGGTTTCTTACCACTTCGAATCAACGTGAGTCGCGGGGATTGCTCCAATTCCGCCAATACGGGTACGACCCAATTCAGTACCTTGTCGGTACCATCGATATTCCACACCGACCGGGACGCCGGCAATTTGCCTTTGGCCGAGTCATAGTTGGCGATCGCCAAACCGCATTGCCGCAAATTGTTCTTGCATTGCGTTTGACGCGCACTTTCGCGTGCCATCTGGACGGCGGGCAACAACAACGCCACGAGCACGCCGATGATCGCGATCACGACGAGCAATTCCACCACCGTAAACCCGGATTTCCATCGCGCAGCCATCGCCAGTCTCCATCACCACGAGGACGAGAAGCAGAATAAGACCAAACCTGTGTCTGCCCGTATTTTGTCAACTGTCGGCAGACTTGTCCAGCATAACAAGGAAAAACGGTCGAACTGTCCGAGCGCGTCGTGCCCGGGCAATGACCAAGACTCGTCCAATTCACACACCTTCAAACGATACCCGCTTGGCGGCATCGCCGCAGGGGAATCCGCTATTCGCATCACCGGATGAGAGACGAGCGCCCAAAAAAGAAACAGGCGGCCCAAACGGCCACCTGCAGGATTTGTCAGAACGAATCAACAAGGTGAGTTATGCGTGGGGCAGGGGCCGGGAACGTCGCGACCGAACGAGAGCCATGCATACGCAACCGAGTCCGAGAATTGCCCAAGACGAGGGTTCAGGTATCGTAGGAACGTCTTGGCTACTGAAACTAGCCTGAAAGACTAGGTCGGTGATTCCCGCACCGGGTGTAGACCACGAACTCCCGCCCCACGGCACCGCATTGTTCAGATAGTAACTTGTACCTTCGCTGTAGAGATCATCCGTTCGCGCACCGACGTATCCATAAACGCCCGATGTCGCAGAGAGAAATGCCACATAGACGCCGTTCGCATTCAATTGCAGGTTCGGCGAGAAAGAAAATTCCTGAAAACTGCCCGAATCTGCGGTCATCGCCGTCGTCGTGTAAAGCGCGCTGCCCGTAGGCTTGTCGAAGGCGGTGGCCCACTCATAAACGTATGCGTTAAAAACAATTGGACTGATTTGCGGGCCACTAACCCAAAACTTGAAGTTTTCGAGAACCGTCAGCTCGCTGCCTACTGTGAATGTCTGTCCGACGGTTTCAATTCCTGAGGGGCTTTCGTCTACATCATCCGACAAGTTATATCCAAACGGAAAAAACTGTGGAGCTGCGCCGCTATTCCAACCCGTGTACGTATCAATTACCAAATCCCCTCGCGCCGTCCCCGCCACCACTGCCAGTCCCAGGATGCAACAAGCCAAGCCGGTTTTGCGCCACATGTCTGTTCTCCGCTAAAAACCGTTCAAAACATCTGTTCCAAAGGGCAAACGCGCGAGATTACCGCACGGAAACACCGCATCGAGATGAAATGCTATCACTCCTTCGTCGGCAATGCAAGCAAATCTAGTGGGAAAAAATAAAAAATCCCCCATTTTTCCCGAATGCCTCCATACCCCCCAGACCCATTTCCTCGCCAAGCTATGGTGTTTGCGGTACGGAAGTTCAAACCAAGGCAGGAGATACGACTTGCCGACGGTGCCGGATATGACGAATTTGCGGCCGCTGCGGTTACGGTGACACCGGGTCTGCTGCCAAGAACCCACTTTTTTCAACGACCCGCGAAATCACTTATACCGCGTGCGGTTGAGGATGGCACGTTCGTCGATACTTCGTTTCACCGCGACCCAACGGGGATCGCGTCGCCCACGCGCTCCCCGTTGGGTCGCGGTGAAACAAGCCAAGGCCAACCGTGAGCGGTATCGTGATTGGGCAGGTCGTTGTTTTTTTCCGACATTGTTTTTTTCCGGGCTGTTTTTTTCCGGGCCCATTGCCAATCCGACGGAAGAAAGCTATGATACGGGAATGATAGTGAGATTTAATCTCATTTATCTTTCCCGCCTCGGCACGTTGTCACATGCGGTAGCAAACATGTTTGAGCTGATTCCTCTTCGTTGCCTCCGACCCGGACAGACGGGCGAAGTCGGTCAAGTCGTGGGTGATCCCCAGCAGGTTCACCGTTTGCAGGAACTTGGTCTGCGTCAGGGCACGCGGGTCGAGATGGTCCAGGCGGGAAGTCCCTGCATCATCCGCACCGCCGGCAGCAAGCTGTGCTTTCGGCAGAGCGAGACGCTGGGGGTTCTGGTGCGGCCGGGTGGCGACGTTTGAGTGGATCTGCTCGGACCATGGCTGCCCCCGAAGACGACAAACCGATCACCGTCGCTCTGCTGGGCAATCCCAACACGGGCAAATCGACGCTGTTCAATGCGCTGTGCGGCGTGCGGCAGCGAGTGGGCAATTTCCCGGGCGTGACGGTCGAAAAGCATACCGGCAACGTCGCCATCGAAGGGCGCTCGTTCGAGGTGATCGACTTGCCCGGCACCTATAGCCTTGCGCCGCGTTCGCCGGACGAGATGGTGGCCGTCGATCTGTTGCTGGGTTGCGGGGGCGAGGCGCCGCCGGATGTCATCTTGTGCATCGCCGACGCCAGCAATCTGGAGCGGAACCTGTACCTGGTCAGCCAGGTCCTCGAACTGGGCCGGCCGGTGGTCGTGGCTTTGAACAAGGTCGATTTGGCTGCCGAGCACGGCGTGGAACTGGACGTGAGCTTGCTGCGCGAGCGACTGGGGATTCCGCTGGTGGCGACTCAGGCTCACCGGCAGCTCGGGCTGGGCGAACTCAAACAGGCGCTGCACGCCGCCGTCGGCAGCCGGGCGCCGCGGGTGACCAGTCCGTTTCCCGAGGCGTTCACTCGCGAGGTGACGGCGTTGGTCGAGGAATCCGGCCGAGCGCGTGCGGCGCCGCTGCCCCGCTATCTGGCCGAACGCCTGCTGTTGGATGTCGGCGGCTATTTAGAGCAGGCGCAAAGCCCGCTTGCGGATCCCCAGCTGCTGGCCTCGGTTCGGGCCGCGCGCGGCCGCCTGGCCGAGGCGGGGTGCCCGGCGCCGATGGTCGAGGCGATTTCGCGCTACGACTGGGTGGCCTCCTTGCTGGACGGCGCCATGACGCAGGCGCACCGGCGGCAGACGACGTTCAGCGACCGCCTGGACGCGGTCCTGACGCACAAGATTGGGGGCTCGCTGATCTTCGCCCTGCTGATGGCGGTGGTTTTTCAAGCCATCTTCATCGGGGCGGCGCCGCTGATGGACGGGCTGGACCGTACCATCGGCGCGTTGGGGGAACTGGTCGCGGAGGCCATGCCGGCGGGCATGCTGCAGTCGCTGGTCGTGGACGGCGTGATCGCGGGCGTGGGCGGCGTGCTGGTGTTTCTGCCGCAGATCTTGATCCTGTTCGCCTTTGTCTCGCTGCTGGAAGAATGCGGTTACATGGCCCGTGCGGCGTACTTGATGGATCGCGTCATGGTCCGCATCGGCCTCAGCGGCAAGTCGTTCATCCCGCTGTTGTCTTCCTTCGCCTGTGCGGTGCCCGGGATCATGGCCACGCGGGCGATCGAGGACCGCCGCGATCGGCTGGTGACCATTCTGATTGCGCCGCTGATGACCTGCAGTGCCCGGCTGCAAGTGTACTCGCTGCTGATCGCCGCCTTTATCCCCGACTACCGCTATGCGGGCGGTTGGGTGCGGTTGCAGGGCCTCACGTTGTTCGCCCTGTATTTGGCTGGGATCGTCGCTGCGGTGGTCGTGGCCTGGGTGCTGCGGCGGACCTTGTTGCGCGGCCAAACGCCCTCGTTTGTGATGGAACTGCCGGGTTATCAACTGCCGTCGTGGCGGAACGTGGTTTCGCGCGTGGGGGGCGCCGGCTGGTCGTTCCTGCGGCAGGCCGGCACGCTGATCATCGCGGTGGCGATCATCGTCTGGGCGGCCGCCTATTTTCCCCGCAATCCCCAGGTGGAACAGGATGTCCGCAACCGCTATGCCGCCGAGCTTCGGCAGTTCGACGCCCCGCTGGCCGCCATCGCACCGGCCGAGCCGCCGATGGGCGACGCGGTCGCGGGGCAGGACGCGGAATCGGCGCAGCGGGACCGCGCGGCCTTGGAACAGCAGGTGGCGAACGAAGTTGCGGCGGCCTACATCGAACACAGCTATCTGGGACGGGCCGGCAAATTGATCGAGCCGCTGGTCCGGCCGCTGGGCTGGGATTGGCGCATCGGCTGTGCGGTGATCGCTTCGTTCCCCGCCCGCGAAGTCGTGATCGGTACGCTGGGGGTCATCTACCAGTTGGGCAGCGATCACGACGCCGCTTCGGCGTCGCTCCGCCAGACGCTGCGAACGGCGACCTGGCCCGACTCGTCACGCCGCGTGTTCAACGTGCCGGTGGCCCTGTCGATCATGGTCTTCTTTGCCCTGTGCGCCCAGTGTGCCGCGACGCTGGCCGTGATGCGCCGCGAGACCAACAGCTGGCGGTGGCCGGCCTTTACGTTCGTCTACATGACAGGCTTGGCCTACGTGGGCGCCCTGCTAACGTACCAGGTGGGCATGTGGTTCGCAGGGTAGCAGGGCAATCCGGGAATGCATGCCGAGCGCCCGGCCTTTGGCTTGCAGCCGCCGCCGCGTTTCCGACAGGAGGATTCACTCGTGGACACACAACAACTGGTCACCGTCGCCGTCATCCTGGCCGCCGTCGGCTACCTGGTTCGCCGAACCTGGCTGCGGCTCTCGGCACGACGTACCAGCAGCTGCGGTTCATGCTCCGGCTGCGCAGCGGTCGCGAACGGGCAACGGCTGCCGACCATGCCGTTGATTCGGCGCGACGCGGAGGGCGCTGCGGCGGGCTCTGCGGCGGGCGCTACGAAGCGTGCGTCAGCCCCCGGTGCTGGTCCAGAACCCGCAGAACCTGCGTCATGTCCGCGGGCAGGGGCGCGGCAAATTCAATCTCCTGGCGAGTCTGAGGATGCACCAGCTTGATGCGACGGGCGTGCAGGGCCTGGCGGTCCAGCAGCACGCGGTCGTCCTCCCGGCCGCTGATGATCTCGCCCAGCGTGATTTGTGCGCGGCCGCCGTACAGCCGGTCGCACAGCACGGGGCAGCCGACATGGGCCAGGTGCAGGCGGATCTGGTGCGTGCGTCCCGTCTTGGGGCGGGCGAGAATCAAGGCGAATCCGCGAAACCGCTGCTGGACTTCGTAAAACGTCTCGGCTTGCCGCGTGGTCGAGTGGCCGGCTCGAATGGCCATCTTTTCACGCTGGTAGGGGTGGATGCCGATGGGCTGGGTGACGATGTCGCGGTCCCGGTCCGGCGTTCCGAGGATGATCGCCAGGTACTCCTTTTCCGTCGTGCGGCGCTCGAACTGCGATGCCAGATCCAAATGGGCGCGATCGTTCTTGGCCACCACGATCACGCCGCTGGTATCGCGGTCCAAGCGGTGGACGATACCGGGGCGAGCCGGGCCGCCGACGGTACTGAGCTGGTCGCAGTGGTGGGCCAGTGCCGAGGCGAGCGTCCCGTGCCAGTGGCCTCGCGCGGGATGAACGACCATGCCCGGCGGTTTGTTGACCGCGATCAGCCAATCGTCTTCGTACAGGATGTCCAGCGGAATGGCTTCGGACTTGGGAGCCTGCCGCGGCACCTCCGGGACGACAATGGCGATGCGTTCGCCCAGCCGCAGCCGATAAGCGGCCTTTCGTTGTTCGCCGTCCACCACCACGCCCCCTGCGCCGATCACGCGGCGCAGTTGGACGCGGCTGTGACGAGCAAAACGTTCGGCCAGAAAAGCGTCCAGCCGCTGACCAACGCCAGCGGCATCGACCGTCAATTCGACCGGCCCTTCGAGCAATTCGTCCGGCGCATCGAGCACTTCGTCAGCAGCCATAAGCTTACGGCTTGGCTTCTTCCGCGGGCGGCGCGGACTCGCTCGGCGCCGCCTCCGCCGGCTTGGCCTCGGGTTCGGCGGCGGGCTGAGGATCGGACTCTGCCGCCGGCTTGGCTTCGGGTTCCGCCGAGCGTTCGGCCTCCGGTTCCGGTTTGGCCTCGGGCGGCGTGTCGGGGGCGGGCGGCTCCGGAGGTGTCAACTGGACGTCAGGCATAGGTTCGGATTCGCCCGAGGCGGCTGGGACGCCGGGAAACGACGGATCGGGACCGTCCGGCAAGTCGCTCAAGTCGAAGGGCACTTGAGGCTCGCGACCGGCGGCCGGCATGACCCCGGCGGGCGGCTTGGGCTCCTGTTTCTCAAACCAGGCAAACCAACGTTCCGCGTCCCGGCCGACCATCTGGTCATGCCGCCGTTGAGCCAATTTGCCCAGCGCGGAATTCGGCTCCGCAGATGCCACCTTCTTAAAGTAGTCGCGCGCCTTTTCGACCTCGCACAACGACTCGTACGTTTGCGCCAAACCGTAACGGGCTCGCTGCAGTAACATCGGGTAAACCGCGGCATTCTGCTCGACGGCCGAGAAGTTCTTCTCCGCGTCCCGCAGATTCTTGAGAGCTTCCTTCCGATCCTGATACAGCAGACTGGCGCCGGTCATCAGCTTCATATCGCCGGCGGCCTGTCGAGCCCACAAGGCAGCTGGCGACCCGCTGTGCAACTGGGCGACTTCGTCCAACGCTTCCGGCCGCTGTTCGACCATCGCGTTAAAGTAGTCCTCCCAGCTGGCGCCGGCCCGCGCCTGTTGCTGGCTGCTGATGAACAGCACGGCCGCTCCCAGCACGGCCACCGTGACCACACCGTACAGGATTAGTTTCTGGTACGGACGAACCATCTGCAGGTAAACGCCGATTTGGTCCGCCAGTTTATTCGTCTGTAACTCGTGCCGCCGTTGAGTCTTCATACTTGCCACTCACCTGTGCCGTGTTTTGCAAAAGGGGCGCCAATGCCCCTTCCTGCCGGTGCGGTCCTTGCCAATCCCTCTTCGCCGGATCCGCGAACGAGTCGCAAGTATAAGGGCGTCAACAGGAAACCGTCAATAGAAGCGCACGAGGCGGATCCGCGTTTGGCAAAACGGCCACGCTCGTCACGTTGCGAATTGCTAGCATTTCGCAACGTTGTGATCGAGGCCGGCCGAAACACCGTGTCACCCGCCCAGTTTCCCCAGACCCCTCCGTGTCGCAGCCGTCCTCAGGCCGACGGGATCATGCCCAGCAAGAAGACCATCGCAAAGATCCCTACGGTCTCGACGATGCCCATGGCGATGATCACAAAGGCAAAACCTTTGCCCTCGCCGTCGCTCAGTGCGCGAATGCCGGCGGCGCCGATCATGCCTTGCATCCAGGCGGACATCAATTCGCCCAGTCCGGTGGCGATCCCGATGCCCAACAGCAAACCGGCTTCGTTGACGGACACCGTCATGTTGGAATACACGGCGCGCATGTTGTTCATCACGATCATGGCATACAGCGTTTGGCTGATGGGCATGCCGACCAGGATGATATAGGTAAAGCTCAGGTTTCTTCCGGCGCGGGCTTCCTTGGCCCAAGCGCCGGCCGCCGCCTGGCCCGCCAATCCAATCCCGATGGCACTTCCCAAAGCCGCCATGCCCAAGGCCAGAACGTCGCCCATCTGGCCGAGAAACTGCCAGAATTCGCCGCCCGCTGCCAGCAAACCAAGCATCGAGAATCCGCTGATCACCGCGTCCACTGTCATGGTTCCTACTCCTGAGTCGTTCGGTCAGAGAACGGAGCGTACCGATATCCCGTCCACTGCATGCCGAGGTTGTTACAGAATTCCAGCATATTCAGACGCACGCCATGCGCAAACATGGCGATCATTGCCAGTCCCAGATTCAAACTGTGCCCGAGGATCAACACCAGAGCCGCCAGCGGCCAGGCATCCATGTCGCGGGCCATGTCGTTGAAACTGATTGCCAGCACGCTGCTCGCCAAACCGACGGCCATCAGCCGCACGTAGCTGATCACATCGGAAAACGCCGAAAGCATCGACAAGGGGAAATTGGCCGCCCCCAGCAAGACCATCTTGAAGACGTTCCGGCTGGGCTGGGCAAAGACGATGGCCAACGCCGCTCCGGTCAACAGCAGGTACGGCCACGGGGTGTTCCAGCCCAACGGGGACTTGAGCACGAACATCTGCACGACGCCCAGCATGCCCCAGATGAACAGCGCCCAGCCGATGCGGTTCAGGAACCGCAGGTTGGGGAACAGTCCGATGGCGGGCCACAGCTGGGCGATGCTCAGATGGATCGCCCCCATCCAGAAGCAGAGCCGCATCATGAACATCCGCGAGGCCTCGCTCATGTCGACGGCGATCAGCGGCGTATACAGGGTGACGCCGAAAAAGGTCGCGCAGACGCCGCCCCAAATCAACGTCGCCACGGCGACGATCAGCAGCAGGTGCGTAAAGTTCTTTCCCAGTATCGTAGCGGCCTGGCGGTAGCCCAGGGTGAGCGCCAACAGCAAGACCGCGCCGTAGCCGCCGTCGCCGATCAACATGGCCGAGAAGATCGGCAGGGCGATCAGAAACGGCACGGAGACATCGAACTCGCGGTAACCGGCAACGGTTCCCAAGACCTGGAACAGCCCTTCGACAGGCCGCGCCCAAGCCGGGCTGCGGATCAGCGTCGGCGGCTGCTCGTCTTCGCCCGGCTGCATGGCATGCACGGCGGCGGGAATGCCGATTCGCGCCAATGCCGCGGGCAGCGTTTCCGCCTGGTCTGCCGGCAGCCAGCCCTGGACGGCGAACAATTGTTCGTTCGCCACGCCTCCGCGGCGGGCCTTGATGAATTCCGCTTGCTGTTCCAGCCGAGCCAACTCGATGCGCATCGCCGGCACCAGGTGAGCCAGTTCGGCCAGTCGCCGGTGGGCCGCTTTCAGAGCGGCGTCGATCTTCGCCGCTTCGACTCGAATCGACGGCGCATCGCGCGGCGGCAGCGCCAGCTCGGTCGCGCCCTCCGGCAGTTCCGGGCTTCCTCCGCGGACGGCAACGGCCACGACTCGCCGTCCGTCAGGCGATTCGCCCACGACGGCCCGACAGTCCGCCTGAACGCCGGCGACATCGCGATCCGCCACGGCAAAGAACCGCACGTCGATGCCGGCCTGGCGAAGCCCTTCGATCCGCTTCAGTTCGACGTTGCCCCAGAGATCCAGCTGCTCCAGTTCATGGTGAAACAGGGCCAGCCGGTTATCGGATTCGACGATCTGCCGCTCGACGTCCAAGACCTCCTGAGCGGCCTCGACCGCAGGCAAGTCCGGCCGGTCGTTCTGCGGCCCGATTCCGTACAGCACCTGCAGGGCACGCTGCAAGGCATGGACCTGGTCGGCCGTCTTCCCATCGCCCAGGGCCCGCGCCGGATCGACGGGCACCAGGTGAATGACGCCCAATTCACGAATCGCCTCGAGCAGGCGTTCGCGGTCGGCCGAGCTGGCGGCGAGGTAGATTTTCACCATCGGCACGATCATAAACTGGCCTCCCACGCTTCGGCATCTGCCGCGTCCTGAGGCGACTGGTCGAGAACCTTCGCCAACTTGCCCTTGGCGATCTTGGCTCGTCCAACTGCCGCGGCCATTTCGTCGCCCAGTTTGATGCGGATCCGGCGAATGGCCTCGCGATCCTGCGGGATCATGATTTTCTCGAACAGATTCACGCGCTGAATGACGCGCGACAGCTCGCGCTGCAACAGGGTTTCGCCCTCGCGAAGCACGTCGACGGCGGCCTGCTGCCGGCTTTGCTGACGCCAATCGGCCAAAGCCTGGTCGACCCAGGGCGGCGTGCCGAACAGGCTGTACCGGACGGCGGGAAATTCGACATCCTCGAACACCGGCACTTCGACGCCCGCAACATTCCGGTGCGACGTCCGGATGCGTTCGGGACGAGACCATAGCTGCAACGGCACGCCCGCGCGGTCCGCCAGCACGGACCGGTAGCGGCCGAGCCTGGCAGCGGTCGCGTCCAGTTCCTCCTGAGCCCGACGCACCTGGGCGGCCAGTTCGCGGAGCGTCATCTGCAATTGCTGCTGTTTCAGCTTCAGCATCGGCAGATAACGCTCGAACCGGGCCAGCCGGTCTCGGCGGCGTTTCAGTTCAGGTCGCGTGAGTTTAATTTTCTGGGCCATGTCTTTTCAGCCCCCAGGGGCGCGTCGCCAAGTCGAACACAAAACGTTGGAGCCTGCCGTGGCAGGATTTCAGATTTCAGATTTCAAATTTCAAATTTCAAATCTCAAATCTCAAATCTCAAATCTCCCTGCCTTCCCGCGTCGCCCTAATCCAGCGGACGCGGCCAGTGCTTTTCCACAATCGCTCGCCGAATGCCCGTCTCCGCCGGCTCGAAACACTCGGCCAGGATCGCCCAACAACGGTCCAACGCCTCGAACAAACGGACGTTCAGCGACAGGTCCATGATCCGCTCTTCGAACATCACTCCGTATCGCAACAGCTTTCGATCCCAGTCCGACATTTCGAAACCCATGTCCCGTTTTTCGCGGCTCTCGCGGCACAACGCGTACAGCTGGATACAGGCGTCCATGATCGAGCGATGATCGTCTCGCGTCTTGCCGTTGACCTGCTGTTTCAACCGCGACAGCGATCCGAACGGCTCGATCCGGCCGTTGCGCAGATAGAACTGGCCCTCGGTGATGTACCCCGTGTTGTCGGGCACGGGATGCGTCACGTCGTCGCCGGGCATGGTGACGCAAGCCAGCAAGGTCATCGAACCGGCCTGGTCAAAGTCGACCGCTTTTTCGTAACGTTTGGCCAGCTGGGTGTACAAATCGCCCGGATAGCCGCGGTTGGACGGGATCTGCTCCATGATGATGGCGATTTCCTTGAGCGCGTCGGAAAACGCCGTCATGTCGGTCAGCAGCACCAGCACGCGTTTGCCCTGCAAGGCGAACTGTTCACCGACCGCCAGGCACAGGTCGGGAATCAGCAAGCATTCCACGACCGGATCCGCGGCCGTGTGGATGAACATGATCGCCCGGCCCAGCACGCCGCCCTCTTCGAACGTCTGGCGGAATTTCAAATAGTCGTCGTGCCGCAGTCCCATCCCGCCCAGGATGATAATGTCGGCGTTGGCTTGCAGCCCGATCCGCGCCAGCACTTCGTTGTACGGCTCGCCGGCCACGGAGAAGATGGGCAGCTTTTGGGATTCGACCAACGAGTTGAACACGTCGATCATCGGAATGCCCGTCTCGACCATCTGGTCCGGCATCCGCCGCCGCACGGGGTTGACCACGGGGGATCCGAGGTCGAGCGGTTCGCCGGAAACCGGCCCGCGACCGTCTCGAGGCCGCGCCGAGCCGTCGAAGACCCGTCCCAGCAATCCCTCCGAAAACGGCACTTGCATCGGGTGGTGCAGGAACCGCACGCGGTCGTTGTTCGACACGCCTTGCGCCCCGGCAAACACCTGCAAGCTGACTTGCTGGCCATCCAAGCGGATGACCTGCGCCAGAGACTCGCCTCGAGTCGAAGTAATCACCGCCAGGTCATCGTAGCCGACGCCCGCCGCATTGACGGTGACCACGTTGCCGGCAATCCGCTGGATCGCGTCAAAGTATTTTCTCATTCCCGCCCTTTCGCGGCAATAAACCGGTCGATTTCCCCCAGCCAACGGTCGTATTCTTCACTGCCGCCGGCCGCATAATTCCAATTGCGGAACAAGTCGGTGGCGCGGACGATCGCTTTCCGAACCTCGTTCTTGTCCGTCAACTCCAAATCCAATTCGACGACTTCCAAAACCTTGTCAAACACAAACTGCTGACGTTCGGCCGTGGTCGCCCCGTCGACGTCGTCATAAGCATTCTGCTGCAGATAACAGTTGTCGAAGAAATCGGCCTTGAGGGCGACGGTAAAGTCTTCCGCCGACGTCCCCTCTTCGCCCACCACCGTCATCATCTGGCGAACTTCGTTGCCACGAGCCAACAGCCGCCGCATCCGGACGACCTTGGCGGGCGCGATGATGCCCGTGTATTTGCTCCAGGAATCCAGCGGGTCGATCGACGGATAGCGGCGGGCATCGCTGCGAGCCCGCGACAAGCCGAGGAAGGCCCCCACGACCTTCAGCGTCCCCTGCGTTACCGGCTCTTCAAAATTGCCGCCCGCAGGACTCACCGTCCCCCCGATGGTCAACGAGCCGAAGCGCCCGTCCGGCAACTCGAGCGCCCCGGCGCGTTCGTAAAACGCCGCAATCCGGCTCTCCAAATAGGCCGGAAACGCTTCCTCGCCAGGAATCTCTTCCAGCCGCCCGGAGATCTCCCGCATGGCCTGCGCCCAGCGCGAGGTCGAGTCGGCCAGCAGCAGCACGTTCAAGCCCATCTGCCGATAGTACTCGGCCAGCGTCGCGCCCGTGTACACCGAAGCTTCCCGAGCGGCCACCGGCATCGCCGAGGTATTGCAGATGATGATCGTCCGCTCCATCAGGCTGCGGCCCGTCCGCGGATCGATCAATTCCGGGAAATCACGCAGCGTTTCCACGACTTCACCCGCCCGCTCGCCACAAGCGGCAATGACCACGATGTCGATCTCGGCATTCTTCGAGGTGATCTGCTGCAGGACGGTCTTGCCGGCCCCAAAAGGACCTGGGATGCAATAGGTTCCTCCCCGGACGATGGGGAACATCGAATCGATGATCCGCACGCGAGTGACCAGCGGGTCGATGGGCATCAGCCGGCGGCGCGCCACGCTTAACGGCACCTTGACCGGCCAATTCTGCTGCATCGTCACACGCAGCGCCGTGCCCGCTTCCCCCGCCAGCACGGCGATCTCGTCGGCGACCGTGTAGTCGCCTTCGCTCGCAATCTGCTGGACGGTATAACTGCCCCGCCAGCCGAAGGGCACCATGATGTGATGCTTGAAAATGCCTTCGGGGACCGTGCCCAGCGTCTCGCCCGCCGAGACGATGTCGCCGACCTTGACCTGGGGCGTAAAGGCCCATTTCGTTTCCGTCGATAGCCCGTGGATGTACACCCCGGGCTTGAGGAAATACCCGACTTGCTGCGCCAGTTCAGGCAAGGGGTTCTGCAGACCGTCGTAAATCTGCCCCAGCAACCCCGGGCCCAGGGTGATCGACAGCATGTCCTCTTGAAACTCGACGTCGTCGCCGATCCGCAAGCCGCGGGTTTCCTCGAAGACCTGCAAGTCGGCCAACTGGCCGCGGACGCGGATCACCTCGCTCAATAATCGCATGCCGTCGCTCCGGACACAGTGCCCCACGGAGTTTTGCACCACGCGGTCCTGCATCTCGGCGACCACAAGACTTCCATCCACCCGGACAATTTTGCCTTTCACGGCAGCCACCCTTCCCAAATATGAATCAAGGCCGCGCTGCGACCGCCTACCGCCCGGCCCCTTCGGCCGCAATCCGCTCCCATTGCCGCAGCAGCATCAGCCAGGCGATCCGCGGCCGGGCGGACACCGAGTTGAAGCTGGCCGCCCGGGATACTAAACCAGGCGTCGTTCTCTGCCAGCCAAGCCCAACGCCCGCGAAGCAAAACCTGTTGCCCTGCCAACGGCGTGGCCGCCGCCGACCACTCGCTCACCAAGCCCGCCACCTCTTCCACCGACAGCGACAGGTCGGTGGCGACCAGGTACTCGTTCTCGTCCAATCCCAGCCGCTTGGCCCGCGCCGTCCCCAACGCGTTGCGAAGCGTCACCTCGAAGATCACCCACGCTTCCAGAAAGCGGCTGTGAAACCGCCTCGCCAGTTCGGACGCATAATGAAAATACGCGTCCCACAAGCGATCCGCCGCGACCCCCAAGGAACCTTTCGCCTCCACTGCGGATTCCCCGGCCAAATACTCCGGCAGCGGGCTCTCATTGCGAGCCTGCTGGATGCTGAACACCGCCGGATCCACCTCCTCGACTTCGCCCGCCAAAAAGGATTCCCGCTGCAACAGGTCGTCCAGCAAGAACAGGCTCCCTACCAATTCGTACCGCTGGCGGCTGTCGATCAAATGCTCCAGCAGCTCGGCAGGTCCCATCGGGGGCTCCGTCCCTAGCTCGCCCAAGGTAGGCAGCGAGGCCAGGTAGTAGTAGCGATCAAGCATCTCGCAAGCATCTCCCGCCGGTGGGTGGTAGCCAAGGCTGACAGCAACCGCAGGAAGCATCCAGGCGGCTGCGGACGAATTGGGGTCCGATTCTAATGGAAGGGACGCCCGTAGGCAAGCGTTTCGAGGCCCCTCAGGCCGCAAAACCGTTTCGATTTACGATGCGGGGTCGGCGGGTACTACTCCCGGGGCGTCTACAGCCCCGCGGCGTCTACGATCTGTTTCCGCAATTCAGAACCGACCATCCCGGACAGCACTTCCACCACCGAATCGGCGGTCACTTCCACCGTCCCCCCGGCGATGTCATAGGCGAACCCTGCCTCGGCAAGGGTTCCTCGCAAGTCGATCTGCTTGCCCGCCGAGTCGTCCTGACGCAAGGCCGCGACGGTCCCGCTCAACAGCCGCTGCCGCATTGCGTCGGAAACGTTGACCGCGATCGGTCCGCTGCCGGTGGCGTCCGCCTCGACGTAACGCTGGACCACGTCGCGAATCAAGCCGGCGAGAAAATCGGCGTCGTCCAGTTTTTCGCGGACCGCGTCGAACAACACCGCCTGCAGGGCACGGTTTAACGCTTCCTGCAACCGCACGACGGTATCCCGGGCGGCCAGCTTCAACTCGGTGTCCGCCCGGCCGCGGATCGCCTGGCTTTCGGCCTCCGCCTGGTCGATAATCCGCTTGGCCTGCTGCTCGGCGTCCGCCTTCTTCTGCTGCGCTTGCTTCTCCGCCTCGGCCCGGATCCTTTCGGCGTCCTTCTGGCCCGCCTCGACGCCGTCGGTCTGGAGCTTGTTAACGAATTCCTCGATCGTCTGCACCATGATACCCTCGTTCGTTTCGCGAAGTCACGTCCCGTCCCCGCAAGCGTTAAATACTACCAACGACAAAGACGTTTGCCAACCGGTTTAGATTCGTTATTACGACGACATCTTGGAGTGCGGTGGCTTGA
>Ga0351842_1159_pt1 | contig 17136 bp, 13 predicted proteins | sample TotcelHFGM3001L3_FD_206877 | JGI IMG/M metagenome (GOLD analysis project Ga0351842, IMG submission 206877) | Enriched cells from coal bed in the Powder River Basin, Montana, United States - Total cells FGM rep1 HSBNCT.FGM.300.1.L3 ... | reverse complement strand
CTCGCTCCTGACCCTGATCGTGAAGGGGAAATTATTGCCTGGCACGTTGCGGAAGAAATCAAGCGCCGCATGAAAAAGCCAAACATCGCACGCATCACCTTTAACGAAATCACCAAACCCGCCATTGAAGATGCAATATCACATCCCGCAGACCTTGACCTCAACATGGTCGCGGCACAACAAGCACGCCGTATTTTGGACCGCTGGGTCGGTTATGAAGTATCCCCCATTCTCTGGCGAAAAGTGGGCAAAGGCTTGTCAGCGGGACGCGTACAATCAGTCGCGCTACGCTTAATCTGTGAACGCGAAGAAGCAATTCGCGCCTTCAAACCTGAAGAATATTGGACAGTTGATGGTACATTCGCAACACCACAAGGTTCGTTTATCGCGGCTCTTACACACAAGAGCAAAAAGAAAGTTGAGCTCAAAGACAAAGAAGGCACCGACAAAATTGCTGCCGATATTAAAAAGCATGAATATGTCATAAGCTCAGTCAAAGACACCAAACGCGCAAAAAATCCTGCGCCACCCTTCATGACCAGTACCTTGCAACAGGCAGCGTACAACCAGCTTGGTTTTTCTGTTGATAAGACCATGAGCCTTGCACAAAAATTATATGAAGGTGTTGATCTCGGTGATGACACGCCTGTCGCATTGATCACCTACATGCGTACCGACTCTTTACGCCTTTCAGACACCGCGCTCAAAAGTGCCCGAACTTTCATCAACAAAAATTTTGGTGATGAATATTTGCCGGGAAAAAGTAATGTCTACAGTAAGAGCGGCGCACAAGACGCTCACGAAGCCATTCGTCCTATTGATGCCGCAGTGACACCGGACAAGGTCAAAAATCATTTAGAACGTGATATGGCACGGCTCTATGAATTAATCTGGAAGCGGTTTGTTGCTTGCCAGATGAAACCTGCGCAATACGCGCAACGACAAGTGATTGTAGATGGTGGCCCATTCACCTTCAAAGCAACAGGATCAACCTTGCTCTTTGATGGGTTCCTTAAGGTCTACAATGTTACTGATGAAGAGGATGAAAAAGAAGGAAAAGCATCCATTCCGGCTGATGTGGCAGAAAAAATGGCCGTCGCCTTAAAAAATCTTGCCCAAAAGCAACATTTCACTGAACCACCTGCTCGTTTCACGCAAGCATCTTTGGTTAAAGAAATGGAAAAAGAAGGCATTGGACGACCAAGTACCTATGCAACCATTCTTAAAACCATTCAAGCACGTGCTTACACCGAGCTTGATGCAAAGAAACGATTTGTACCAACAGAGCTTGGTATGATCGTCACCAAGTTACTGGTTGAACATTTATCAAAAATTATGAACATCAAGTTCACCGCGCTCATGGAAGAAGATCTTGATAAAATTGCCGAAGGCAAGCTGGAACGGGATAAGGTTCTGTATGAGTTCTACGATGAATTTGAAAAAGACTTAAAGGCATTTGGCGGTGAAAACGTCAAACGCGCCGGCGAACAAACAGATATTGACTGTCCAAAATGCAAAGAAGGCAAACTGATCATCAGATTTGGTAAAGCCGGATCATTCTTGGGCTGTTCAAAATTCCCAACCTGCAACTTCACCAGCAATTTCACGCGGGCCGAAGATGGAACCATTTCATTGGTGCAAGCTGAAGAACCAAAACTGCTTGATGAAAAATGTCCGCTCTGCGGCAAACCATTGCGCCAAACACGTGGACGTTTTGGCATGTTTATTTCTTGCTCGGGTTACCCTGAATGCACGTACATTCATCGAAGAATAGCAAAATTCCCATGCCCATCATGCGGCGGAAAATTGTCTGAAAAATCATGGAAAGGCAAAACATTCTGGGGATGTGAAAGCTATCCAAAATGTAAGTTCACCATCTCAGGCGAGATAAAAGAAGTTCCGTGTCCAAAATGCAAAGCACCATACTTGCTCAAACGCATGAAAGATGACACGCCAATTCTGGTATGCAATACCAAAGATTGCGGTTATATTGCGGATGACAAGTAAATTGAATTAAACACTTTTGGTTTATAAAGTATGAAGCCCTTAGCTTTCACAAGCCAAGGGCTTCTTTGTTTGACAATCTTTAGAACTATCGCAGTGGATTACCATTCGGTACAGGATTGCCAACCGTTACCATTGCAAGTTTGCCTTCATTGCCTTCAACAAACAACATCATGCCTTGAGATTCCAAGCCCATCATGCTGCGCGGGGCCAAATTGCAAACAAACACGCCCTGTTTGCCGATCAGATCTTCAGGCTTAAAGTCATGTTTGACGCCGCTTAAAATTTGGCGCTTACCTTTTGAACCAAAATTAACCATCAAGCGATACAGCTTTTGTGAATTTGGCACTTCATGACATTCTTCAATGGTGCCCACACACAATTCAACTTTTTTGAAATCATCAAAGGTTAAATACTGTTGTTGTGGTTGAGCAGCTTGTGTTTCAGCTTTTTTTTCTTCAGTCATAAGTTCATATTGGTTAAATAATGGAGCGATTGGATGCAAGGTAAATGTACGGAGCCATGGATCAACGGTTAATTTTTCAATCAAGTTTGGTCCAAACTCAAGTGAAACATCCAATGACGCAAGCATCTCTTCCATTTTCTGCGGCATAATCGGCCACACTAAAACGCCAATCGCGTATAAACTGTTACAAACGGCTGACATGATTTGCATAAATCGTTCAGGGTCATTTTTGGCAACAACCCATGGTTCCTGCGAATGAAAATACGCATTAACATGTCCGATGAATTTCCAAACATGGGCATAAGCACGATGAACGTAACATTCTTCAAGATCAATCAAATAATCATTGAGAACGCTCCATAACTTGTCACGCAATGCAAGTTCCGCACTACCAAGTTGAGTAGGTGCTTGGATTATTGTGAGACCGTGCCTGGTTGCAAGGGCAGACATACGATTAAGCAAATTACCAAGATCATGCGCCAAATCCGCATTCAATCTGCGTTCAAGATCTTCAATGCTGAATGGAGAATCCTGCGTTACGGCAAGATGCCGTATCAAATAATAACGGATAGAATCTGGTCCATATTTTTGCGCAAGATCAACGGGACTGACAACGTTGCCCAATGATTTGGACATTTTTTGATCACCGAATTTGATCCAGCCATGAACCAATAATTGCCGTGGCATCGCAAGACCGGTTGCCATTAAGAATGCCGGCCAGTATACCGCATGGAACCTGATAATTTCTTTGGCCATGATCTGCAAATCAGCGGGCCACCATTTCTTAAATTCTTCAACACGATCCGGATTGCCGTAACCAACACCCGTTATGTAATTGTTAAGCGCGTCGGCCCATACATAAATCTTGTGCTTTTCATCACCTGGAAATGGAATACCCCATTGCACGGTTGTACGTGAAATGCACAAATCTTTGAGTCCGGATTCCACAAAACTCACCACTTCATTTAAACGCTCATGCGGTGTAATAAAACCGGGATTTTCTTTGTAGAAATCCAACAATTGTTGTTGATAAGAAGCAAGTCTGAAAAAATAACATTCTTCTGAAACTTCAATGGTTTGGCGCCCGCATGTTGGACATTCCATCGGTTTATCCGGCGAAATTTCTTTTTCAGCAACAAATGCCTCATCGGAAACACAATACCAACCGGTATATACCCCTTTATAAATATCACCCTGTTGTTGCAATTGGCGCACCCAATCTTGCACCGCGCGCGTATGATCGTCATCGGTTGTGCGGATAAAGCGATTGTATTTTATACCATACAGATCCCATACCGCTTTAAACTCCAATGCCATTTGGTTCACGAATTCCTGAGGCGACAATCCTGCTGCTGCAGCAAGTTGGGCAATTTTTTGTCCATGCTCATCAGTACCCGTCAGGAAGAACGTATCACAACCGCCCAGCTTATAAATCCGATTCATAACATCGGCAAGAACTGTTGTGTACAAAGTACCAACATGGGGCTTCGCGCTTGGATAATACAGCGGAGTTGTAACATAAAATTTTTTACGATCAAAAATCATAATAACCTCTTCTATTTTATCGGGATTTTATATCAACCCAGAGATTATGCATTGCAGACTCTGGCATGAGAGGAGTAAAAAACATAACTTTTTTCTCAAAGGCTTCTTTGGGCAAAGACACCAAACGCTTAACTTCATCAATCAACGTGATTTCTTGTAAAACATCCACGGTTGCCGGCAAAGAATAATACGTTACAAAATGATCTTTCATAATTGCCTTTTGATACACAAAATTTAAAAAGTCGTACACAAGCGTATCATCGGTACAGGTTACTGGAATTGCTACGTTTTCAATACTAAGCATAACTTTATTTCCGGGAATTACAAAATCAAGGCTCTCTGACTGTTCCATACCACGCAAAATACTGGAAAGACATGTCACCACAAGCGGACAATTTTTTGAAAGTAAATAATAGTCCGGTCTGAAATCCGTATACGCCTCAACCCATGAACGTTGAGCAATAAGAAGTTCTTTAATGCGCGCAATCTGCTTGGAAGTAAGATTGCCAGCAGCTATAACATCCGGACCGTAAAGATAGTAGGAAACCAGCGTTATGATCTCAATGGGATCATTCATCATAGTAATGGTAAAATTCTGCGGCTGCTTGAAAACAAGGTCCCATGTTACAGCGGCACGATCTTTGAAGAATGTTTTATCATAGCCAAGGCCAAAAACTTCCCACATATAGGGCAAAGAATAATCATTTTCAGGATCAAAATGATGAGCCAACAACAATGGATTAATGTTTTTTACGAACGACAAGCGCTGCTTATCAAACTTTTTAAGCAGACGTTCATTACACAAAATCTTCACCGCGTAATCTGACGGAATAACCAGATCATACCCTTTGCCGCGCGTCGCTTTAAGGTTCACTAATAATTCTTCATTGGTCGTATAATAATTCAAACGTACTTTAACGCCCGTTTTGGCATAATAGTCATCAAGCGTTTTTGGATCAAAAATGCCACCCCATGACAATACGTTTATCACGCGTTCATGTTGCAAAAAACTGAATTGCGGAATAACAAAGAAAAAGCCGATAATAAGCACAACCCACATAACGATGATCAAAGTATGCGTTACAAAATTAAACAGTTTTGATTGCATAATAAATACCTATAACCGCATACGGGCTCTAAGAAAACAAAACACAATAACCAATAAACTACTAAACATCAATAATCCCGTTGATAAAGCATTAACAACCGGAGAAACACCCGTTCTCAACATGGAAAGAATATAAATAGGCAGCGTCTGAGCGCTCGTCCCCGAGCAAAAATACGACAACACAAAGTCATCAAACGATATAATAAAAACCAACAACCCGCCAACAACAAGCGAGTTGGAAATAAGCGGCAAAATAATTTTTGCGAATGTTTGTTGATAATTCGCACCCAAATCAAGTGATGCTTCAATAAGACGCGTATCCAATTCTTCATAGCGCGTATAAAGCACAGGAACAGCGTAGCCCAAACCCAGAACCGTATGCACAACAATTAACGTCATCTTACCCAGTGGAATGGAACAAAGCGTAAATACAATCAACAAACCAACAGCCAAAACAATTTCCGGAACAATCAGATTTGCATAAAAAATGGTAATCATTTTCCTGATGCGGCCACCCTGAACCATATTATAAATAAGCCCAACCGCCATAATCAAGCTCAAAAAAGTCGCGCTCAATGAAACAATCAATGAATTGTACAATGCCGCCCAAATCTGGTCGGAGTTGTACCACAATTGGTGATACCAGTGCCACGTAAAACCGGCCCACGGCGCAGGAAATGGTTCTTTGTTAAAAGAAAAAACAACCAGAACCACAATCGGCAAATATAAAAAACCATATAAACCGACAACAAATAATGTTGAAACGATAGAGGAACAAAATTTACGAGTTGATAACATAGGCCGTCCTTATAACCGTTTAACAATTCGCTTAATGAGCCAATAAAAAAAGGCCGTAGCGATAATAAGAATAACCGAACAAATAATAGTAAACGCGGCACCTTGTGAAATAGTCGTGCCACCCAAAATATAATGTGAAATAACCGTTCCGGCAAACATCGTACGATCACCGCCCATCAACTCGGGAATTGCAAACTCAGCAAACGAAGGAACAAACACCAAAAAGAACCCCGACAAAATTCCCGGCAACGTCATGGGAATCATAACCTTACGCACAGTTTGCCACCATGTTGCTCCCAGATCAAGTGACGCTTCAAGTAACCGCGAATCAAATTTTTCAAGTGTCGCGTACAAAGGCAATGCCATAAAAGGCAAATAATAATATGCCATCATAATTCCTACCGCTAACGGCGTATTAAGAATACGCAACGGCTCGCTCAAAATGCCCAATTTCATAAACAGCGTGTTAATAAAGCCGTGCCGCTCCAAAACAAAGAACCATGCATAAACATGCAATAAAAAGCTGGTACCAAACGGCAAAATAAACCAGAAAATCAAAAGATCCTGATATCGCTTAACCTTGAACACTAAAAAATAAGCAATCGGATACGCGATGAATAAACAAATAACCGCATTGGCCAGAGCAAACAACAAAGATCGAACAATAACACGGGCAAATGTCGGCTTGAAAAAAAGTGTAAAATTGGCAAATGAAAGGCCTGAAAATCCCTGCCAACTACCGGCCGTGCACATACTTAAAACAATGATCAGTAAAATGGGCACAAAGAAAAACATGATTTGCCAGACAATGACCGGCGCACCAAAAAAGAATGGAATGTTATGAGCTAACCGCTCCCGTATTTTTTCAATCATCAGCGCTCAAGAACTATAACGTTTTCTTTTTGCCAATATAAATAAACTTCATTATCATAGTCGATCACATCCTGAGGAAAGTGTTCGTCATTTTGCTCAAAAACATGGAGCTTCTCATTATTCTTGAGCCGAATATTATATTGGGTTGATCTTCCATGGTACACAATTGATTCAACAGTCCCCTTGACCATATTTGAAAAATGTTCTTTGGGTTGCTTGCTAATCAAAATTTTCTCAGGGCGAACGGCAATAATCGTAGACACATTTTCAATCATCCAATCCTTGCGATGTGCAAGATCAACACGAATGTGCTCGAGCCCTTCAATATCCACATAAGGATTATCGTGAATATTATGTAACGTACCTTTCATCAGATTGGTCGTCCCCACAAATTTCGCGACAAAAGAACTTGCCGGAAATTCATAAATTTCTTTTGGCGAGCCGATTTGTTCAATCTCACCATCATAATTCATAATAGCCATCTGATCGGCAACCGTTAGCGCTTCTGACTGATCATGGGTCACATAAATAAACGTGGTTTTTAATTTTTCCTGCAACTCGCTTAATTCCAAAAGCATCTTTTCACGAAGTTTGACATCAAGCGCCGCCAATGGTTCATCAAGCAACAAAACTTCAGGTTCATTAATAAACGCTCGCGCCAGCGCAACACGTTGTTGTTGTCCACCTGACAACTGATTGATTGATTTGTACATATGAGAATGCAAATTGACCGTGGTCAGAATTTTATAGACTTTTTCCTTGATAACTTCAGGAGCAACTTTTCTGATCACCTGGCTGTATGCGACATTTTCATACACATTCATATGAGGAAACAACGCGTAATTCTGAAATACGGTGTTAACACGCCGCTCATGGATTGGTTTATCGGTAATATCTTCATCACCCAGATAAATCCTACCGCCATCGACCTGCTCAAAGCCGCCGATAAGACGGAGCAATGTCGTTTTACCACAACCGCTTGGTCCCAGCAATGCAAAGAATTTGCCACCGGGAATATTTAATGAAATATTTTCTATAATTACCTCGCTATTAAAGCGCTTGGTAACATTTTCAATTCTAATGTTTCTCATGTTTTTTCTGCGAAAAATACCACGGGATCACAAGATCCGATAATGTACAAGGAATAACAACAGCAATAATTAAAAATAAAAACAGAAGTCCCATATGTTGGTGCCATTGCTCAAAACCATATGAAACCATATAAAAAATTGATGCCAGCGAGCTGATGAGAATATGAATAAAATGTGATCCAACTGAGAAGAAACCCAACATAGACTCATGGTGCAACCGCAATAAATAACCGGTAAAAAGACCAACCAATAATAACGGAATAATATTGTGCAACTCGGAAAAGAAACAAATATGCATATGCATATGCACGCCAAGAATATTACCCGCCAGTGTTGGCAACGCTATATCAGATAACGTACAAAATATTGAAGGAATGACGATTGAGAACAATAACGCGCGTGGCAAAGCAGATGAAAATCGTGCAAAAGCGACCATGGTTCCAACAACAGCATAAACAATATGCAAGTAGTGACAGGAATGAAAAAGCACATTATAGCCGCCAATTTTCGCGTAACTATCAATACCCAACCCCAAAAAGCTGATGATGCTTAAGAGGATAAATCCAAAGGCAATTGAAAATGTCGCCCATGGCCAATGGCACGCTAACTCTTTAAGGAGCGATGTCTCATGACTCTCATGACTGTGATGGTTGTCATGAGAACAAGGGCATTCATTTTGATTCGTTTTAAAATCCATGGTTTCTTCACGTAAAAAAATTAAAAAAAACAGCTACATAACTATGAATATAAAGTTTTTTGCACAGAATGCAAAGTTATATCATGAGAAAACAACTAAAAGCTATGGCCAAGCGTCAAAAACCATGCAAATGACCGGTCATCTTCAAAACGCTTCTTCCATTTCCACCCAACATCAAAGCGCGCCGTTCCAAACGGCAAATTCGCACGCAAACCGATACCGGTTGATCCCAAAATGTTTTCCGCTTTAACATCGGTAAAATAACTTTGTGAAAGAATACCAAGGTCATTAAAGACAACGCCGCCGAAAATGCCATAAATCGGAAAGCGGGCCTCCATATTGAAGTTGAGCATTGATTTTCCACCAACAGGCACCCAATATTCTTTGTCTCCATCACGATATAAATTTAAGGGTGGCGCCATGTCCTGTTCGTATCCACGTAATGAATCAGAACCACCAAGATAAAAGCGTTCCGGCGGCATGATCTTTTCAAAATCACCATGCAACAATGTTCCGCCACGCAATCTGAATGCAAGCGTCAGCCATGAAACCGGCGTCGTGAAAAACGATTGCTCCGCAAGCATGCGAACAAACCAGGCATCACGCACCGTTAATGGCGCCATGCCGCGCAAAGACAATGTCGTTTGCCAACCATGCTTTGGCTGCATTTTATTATCAAGATGATCCCAGGAAACTGTCGGCTCCAATAAATAATACGGAACAAAACGGTCCGCCATATCGGGCTTAAACAACAGCGCCTCGGCCCGCTGCAATGAAATTCCGGAAATCTTGAGCCACTCAAATCCCGAGTTACACGACCACGTAAACGCATCCTTGGTTCCGCTAATTTGTCCCGCAAACCCAAGGCGGGTCGCTTTGTACAAAATATCAGGCGTGCCAATTAAAAATGGTTGATTACATTGCGTGCCATACGCTTTAAAATTAAGCTTTAGCGGCAAATAACTCCATAACGGAAAAGCATAATTAACGGCACCTTCCTGACGGTAACGCGTAAAGTCCGTATCAAAACGCAGAATATCGGCCCGCTTTGCAGGATTCTTCCAAACAAAAGAACCGCCGAGCCTGTACGTGAGACCGCTGCCGGGCAAATCAAAATTTTTACTGACAAAACCCAAACCGGCACGCAATCTGACTTCATAGGCAGCATCATCAACAAGACGCACAATCATCGGCTTTGAAGCTCCCGGCACAAAAATATCGGCAGGCTCTAATGAAATTGATTCAAAAACATTCAATGATTTAAGCCGATCAACCGTTTTATCAATTGCTTCCTGATTCCACGTATCACCTTCCTGATACGCAACCGCTTGCTTTATAAGATCGGGCTGAATAACCGTACTACCCATAACCAACGTCTTATCAAAAACAACCGGTTTATGCATGCCCGTACATTTCCAGGTCACAATAATCCCGGCTTCGGTTTCCTGCATTTCAGGCTCAAACGAACTGTACAAGTATCCCTTCCTTTGAGCATACTGCTTAAAATATTCATGCTGTGAACGCAAAATTTCCGGATTAAAAGGAATAGATTTTTCCAGGTTCTGATACTGTTTAACCAGAGAAGCATTATCAAGTTCCGGGAATGAAGCGACTGTAACTTTTTTTAAGAACCGCTGTTTACCTTCACTCAAGGTCACGGTAAAAATTTTATGTTGGGGTTGTAAAGTGCCCGTAAAAGCTTGTTTGACAATCTTGCAATCCCAGAAACCCTGTCTGCTGTACCATTCCAGACATTTTTTAATGGCATCATCAGCAACACGGGCATCATAAAAAGCGTCACTGGTTACCGTGGCAAAAAAATCGCGCGCCAATTGTTCTGATGTTGCGTACTTGGAACCGTTAATTACAACATCGGCAATACGATAACGCTTGCCCTCATTTATAATAAAATGGTATCCCTTTTTATGTTCGCGCCAGGTAACATGTACCTGCAAAAATCCGGCATTTTTATACAGCGTCTCAACTTCTTCAGCAACAGCAGACGGCGGCATAAGAAATGATGATGAGCCAATAAAAACCACCGTTTTAAGCAAAGCTGGTTCGTCAAAAAATTTATTACCCTTAAACGTATAATCCCGTTGATTGTTCAAGGTAAACGTAAGCTGAACAAATATAGTTTGACGGTTATGATCCGGAACAATCTGGGGAACAATTTCAACATCGGCAAAACCCAATACGTAGCACTGGTTGTACAGCTTATCAATCTGTCCTTCAAGCAAAACCCGATCATACGCCGTATTCTTAAACACCGGCTCAATAAGTGGTAATAGCTTACTTTTAACACTCTCAAAATGAGAGCTGTCACCATCACACGTTCCTTCAAGATGCACAGCCTCAATGGTGTACCGTTTCCCGGATTGGATATCTAAAGCGATATCAACTTCCCGTGTTTTTTTACCATATTTCAGCGACGCACGAACTTGAGCGCTTAGATAGCCTTCATTATGCAATGCTTGAACAAGCGCCTTAATGGCCTCATCGTGCCGCGTCTTATCAAACGCATCTCCGGTACGCAATGTATACGCGTTACTATATTGATCCCGTTTTGGCACATCGCCTTGCAGAATAATGCGTCGCACGGTCCATCTGCTATAAGCCATAATTGAAAGAAGCAGTCTGTTTTTCTCAAGCTGATAATTGATCTGTAAACGATGTAATTTCTTATCGTGACGAATCAGTTCAATGCCTTTGCAAAACTGCTCACCATTAAAAAGCTCACCCTGTTTAAGACCGAGGAGTTCAACAATCTGTTGCGTATCGTGTTCAATGTTGGCATCGCACGTGATCGTTTTGATGGGCGCCACGGGAATCGTCTGCGCGATTCCTACAACTTCTTGCTTGTCACTCTCATCCAAAAAAATAGTACTTTGATGTGCATCAAGTACACAAAAGCTCGCCCGCATAACCAGAAAAACAAAAACACCACTTTTTAAACGCATTGTAGTTGATTTCAGAATTTAGTTTTATTTTTTATTTAATTGTACCAAAAAATACAGCTTTGCGCTAATCACAATCAACCGGACAGCATCAAAGACCCGTGACTCCTGTTCTAAAATGGTATACTGTCAGAAGTAACAAGCTTGAGCTTAAGGAACATTCATGAAAACATTATTGTTTATCGCGCGCCGCTTTGTTTTTAGCACCCGTGAAAAAACCATTAAAACAATGATTCGCATAACAGCGATCAGCATTCTTATTGGAAGTTGCGCATTGGCACTTGTTGCCGCCGTAATGAACGGCTTTGAGCAGGGCACACGCAAAGCAATTCAAGGCATTCACCCTGATCTGATTATCACCAGTTCTGATGCACCGCTCAATTATAAAAAAATTGATGAAATAATAAAACAAGACTTTAAGAGCACCGTTGCAAGCACAAGCCCCTACGCTCAGGAATCAGCGCTTATCAAGGCTGCCGATTCAAAAATGATCACACAAATTGTTACCGTTACAGGGCTCGATCCTGTTGCCGAACAACAAACAACCAAGCTTGCTTCCATGATCAAACAACCTGTTGGCGGCTCATTAACATTACTGAATACGCCCGATGGAGCATTCATTGGAACAACCTTGGCTTCAATGTTATGCGCAACCGTCGGCGATGAAATTATCCTTATGCACGCGCCCGAGCTCTCCGGCAAAAGCACGTTTTCAGTAGAACAGGCAACCGTCAAAATCGCGGGAATCTTCAAAACGGGAATTGATGATATTGATTCACGCGTTGTTTTTTGCAGTTTGCCAACATTCAAAAACATTTTTGGGCATAAAAACATCGCAACCATTGGCGTAACCGTAGCGCCCCACGTTGCCGACTGTACAATACAAAGGGAATTACATGATCGGTTTGAGCTGGACGTACTTTCCTGGAAAGAATTATACCCTGCCCTACTTTCGGCCCTGACCTTGGAAAAATACGCAATGTTTTTCATTCTTGCTCTCATTTTGCTTGTCGCCAGTATGAACATCGCTTCACTATTGTTTATGCTCATTACACAAAAGAAAATGGAAATCGGCGTACTTAAAACAATGGGACTGACGGATAGAGAAATTACCCGCATTTTTATGATCATCGGCGTTGGATTGGCCGTCGGTTCATCAATTATTGGTTTGGGGATTGCTTCAATTGCAAGTTTTTTACTCAATCATTTCCACATTATCAGCTTACCTGACGTTTATTATGTTTCCCATTTGCCCGCGACGATGACCTTTTCAATTGCAGGTGCTGTTTTGGCAGTTGTTCTGCTGTTAAGTATTGCCGCTTCTTATCTTGCAACCCGCGGATTACGTTCTTTGGAAACTTCGTCGGTACTTAAACAAACAGAATAGGTACCGCCTCCAATAAAAGGTCAGGGGGAAGGAGGAGACAGGTACCTATTTACAATGACTTATACCAATAGACCGGTTTCTTACCCGCGCTGTTTTGCTTCAGGAAACCAGGTTATTCCACCGCGGAAGTTGCCGCGTGGTATTTTTTGGCTTTTGATTTTCATTAACTCATCCTTAGAGCGATTATTACCACTCTTGCTCTTTTCAGGATTGTGATTAACGTGAGCTTTTTTTGATATCGGTTTAATTATTTTCTTCATAATTCTACTCCTCTATCATCTTATTTTGATTTTTTTTGCAATTCACCAACGCTGCAAGACTAGCCACATATTGAACATCTACAGTTCCCTCTTCACCATCTGTAGTAATACACTTTTCACCAGATCCAAGACATTTGCCATCTTGAGAAAGACCAAGTATATTCGCCTGCACTATACACGGCTTATATTGCTGCTCGTCTTTAGAAAACACATTCACACTCGTAATCAGAAGCAAGCCCGCTAGACCTATTTTTATATAATTCATAAACTTCCACTTTGTTTTTAAATATTCTCATTATCATGATATCATATTGAATTTTATAAATGCAATAGTTTTTGCGTACTTGTTTTATTATATTTACAATACGCAATATTTCAATGGTTTGAATGGTTAAAAAAAAGGAGCTGAAAAGCGCCATAAAAGACCTATTAACCCAAGAGTAACAGGTCTTTTATAATATTCACGTAACTTACGATAATCATATAGGTAGATTACTTTGGAAACACGGCGCAAAACACCGGTCTAACGCCAATATAAGATTATTTTACACCCAATGGATGAGAAATCGGATGCTGTTCAGGTCGCTTATGACTGCTCATTGGAGCGACAGTATCGGTACAGTATAATTGCGGTTGATTGTGAGGTGAATCGCTTTTTATTTGGACCGTACCCGTTTTTTTGGCAACTCCGAATATTCTATATAACGAGTTGGTATAGAAAGTGCAGGGTTCGCCCACAGTTTTACATACTTGATCAGCATCACATACCCCGGACTTACTAACTTCCGGACAGTATTCAAGCGGCCGACAATGTCTACTTTTTATCTGTAAAACCGAACATTGTTCGCCAACTTCACATTTTTTTGCTTCTTCAGCGCGTATCAAAAGCGACATGCTACTTGCTACAAGCACCAATAAGCTGAATCGTAAAGAATTCATACAACACTCCTCTCATTTCTTTATATAAAACTCATTTTCATCCTATCATTTACTGCACTTCAAAAGCAATAGAAGCGATGAAGCGCGCACAGGCTTTAAGGCTGGGTGTATCGCGCGGAATTCTTCGTAGCCGACCCTACTACGCCCTTACGGGCTTCCGACTTCGTTAAAACTTCGTCGGACATGTCGAAGGGCCTGACCTCCGTAGCTCAAAGAGCGTAGGAGGTTTCTACTTGCCATTCATCCCCTGCCTTAAAAAGCCGCGGAATTTTCTGGCGAAGTAGAATAAAAAAGAGCCTTTTCAAGCTCTCCCGTAAAAATCACGAAAAAATCATGCATAAGAGCTGGCATTTATCTCAAAAGATCTTTAAACTGAACCAAAAAACGGAATGGTTGATATATCGGTATGATTAAGGCAATTATCGGGCTGGGTAATCCTGGTCCATCTTATTATAAAACACGTCACAGTATTGGGTTCCGGGTCATTGACGCGCTTGCGGATCAGGAAAATGCCGCATGGAGCGGCAAAGAAACCATGGAACTCGCGACAATACAACTCAATAATCGTTCAATTCTCTTGGTAAAACCGATGACGTACATGAATTCATCAGGCGTTGTTATACCCTTTTTAAACAAGAAGGGCATAAAGGCAGATGAAATTATGGTGATACATGATGAACTCGAATTACCATTTGGCACCATTGCGTTTAAAACAGGTGGTAGCTCAAAGGGACACAACGGACTCAAATCCATTATAAGTGCTTGCGGTGAAGATTTTCATCGGGTTCGAGTTGGTATTAGCAGGCCGGCAACGCGTGAAGAAGTTCCTGATTTTGTACTCAGCCCGTTTCCACCTTCCCAAGAATCAGATATTCATCATGTTATAACCGATGCAATTACAACCATTAAACAACACCTGGGTTAACTATGAAATTTGTACGTATGCGTTATTTTATTTGGTTCAGCATAGCATGTTGCGCTGCAACGTTTTTAACAACTGAATTGCAAGCAAAGCGTCGCAAGAAAAGATATCGGATAACTCACACGACACAAACACCTCAACGCGAAGGCAACATCTATTACGCCATTAGCAGACGCGCGCAGGCTCTGGGCGTTGAGATTGGTTTTTGCGCGGAACTCCTTGAACAATCCGTTCAACTTGCTCACAATGCCGACAATCTCTATCCCATGGCAAGCACCTGCAAAGTGCCGATTGCTTTAGCATTCTTAAAAGGTGTTGATGATCAGCGTTTTTTGCTTGACGAGCGCGTTCAACTTAAGCCAACTGACTGGCGTCCTGGCGCATGGCTCAGCAAGAAAAGAAATATTACTCGTCAGTCATTTTATATTCGTGATCTGTTAAAACTTATGCTTGAATACAGTGATAATATTGCTGCCGATTTAGTTCTGAAACATGTTGGCGGGCCGCAAGCCGTTGATCGTTTATTGTCTACATATGGCATCTATGGAATTCGTCTTGATCGTTCAATTCAAGATATTATGGCTGACTCAGATGGTATGAGTAAAGCCTACGGCCATAATTTTAAGTTGATCACCAATGAAGAATTATACAAAAAACGTGAATATAGAATTTCTCCATCAACAGCACGCCAGGCCCAACATCAATTTTTGAATGATCCTCGTGATACCTCATCGCCACGTGCCATGAATGAGGTGCTCAAGAAAATTTGTTCACAGGAAATTCTGACACCATTCACCAATCAATTGCTCCTTGATTCCATGTGGCTCTGCCGCGCCGATACTAAAATTCCCGCATTACTACCTGGGAATGTTGATATTTACCATAAAACCGGCTGTTTGCCCGGCGTCAGCAATGATGTTGGTATCATTATATTACCGCATGACGCGGGAACGCTTGTTGTGTCAATTTTTGTTAAAGGCCCTAATGCATCAACCTGCCAAGGAGCTCGCTTGATTGCTGAGACAACCAAACTTATTTATGAATACATGATGCGACACGCGCACAAAACTGTTCCTGCGGAAGAACCTATTGCCGCGTAAACAAAAATACACAAAGTAAAACGGACATGATTTTTGACCATGTCCGTTTTGTTAAATGTCCAAATACTCTTTATTTAATAATCTTCTTCAATTGCGCTTCCAATGTATCGCCAAATCCTTGAACTGGTTGCGTGGTGCTTCCTTGAATCATGGTTGCGCTTCCGCCTCCGTTGAATCCTTGCTCTTTGAGCCATGTAAGAAGTTCTACGCAATTGAGTTTGTTAGAAAATTCTTTGGCAACCTGGGCATAAAAACCGGTTTTTTGTGCCTGAGGAGAGGTCAAGAAATAGAATCCCGGTTTTTTACTCAAGAACAAACCGCAGACTTCTTTAAGATCTTCACCGGTTGCATCCTCAAGCTCACAATACAAAACAGGAACATCGTTGATCATATGCACGCATGCGAGCAACGCATCTGATGACAAGCTCCACAATTTTTTCTTAAGCTGTTTAATCTTATTGCCTGCATCTTTGAGTTGATCACGCTGTTTTTTCACCGCATCAAGGACTTCAGCGGGTTTTACTTTAAACTCCTGTCCCAATGTTTTGACAACCGTATGCGTCAGTTGGAACAAGGCAACTGCTTCATGACCTGTAAGCGCAACAATACGTTTAACGCCTGCCGATACCGCTGAAAATTCAGTAATTTTGAAAACACCAATATCCCCCGTCGCTCTAACGTGCGTACCACCGCACAGTTCGGCTGAAAAACCGGGAACGGCAACTACACGGACCGATTCCGGATTATATTTTTCTCCAAAAATTGCAGTCACGCCATGTTCAACAGCATCTTTGTATGTTGTTGTTCTGGTTGATACCGGAATATTTTCCATAATTTTTTCATTAACACGCTTTTCAAGCGCGCCAATCTGTTCAGGTGTTAACGTATCAGTAGTATTAAAGTCAAAACGTAAATAGTCGGGCGTCACCAAAGATCCCGCTTGTTTGACTGAAGAACCAAGTATTTCAACCAACGCTGCCTGCAAAAGA
>Ga0351842_1148_pt1 | contig 17909 bp, 15 predicted proteins | sample TotcelHFGM3001L3_FD_206877 | JGI IMG/M metagenome (GOLD analysis project Ga0351842, IMG submission 206877) | Enriched cells from coal bed in the Powder River Basin, Montana, United States - Total cells FGM rep1 HSBNCT.FGM.300.1.L3 ... | reverse complement strand
GCGCCGACAGTTTTCCAAGGATTTTCTTTAATGAGCGTAAAGTTTAAGTCCCAGATGATTGCTTTGCTGCAACATTCCTGTTGCCATAGAGCGATAATTACCAAGGTGCCAATGTATACTAACTGTCTGTGCCTTATCATGTGCTAACTCTCCTGTTTTGCTACTTGCCGGAATGTTATTGTTTCATTTTCAATAAAAGCCATTGATCCTTTCCGCTCATTTTTGTTTTGATCAAGGCATAGGCCCCGTTCATTTTCTTACCTTCAAAGAAAATTTCCAACTGACCTTGTTTAAGGCATTCTTCCAGGGGAACGGGTTTTCCATTTTTTTCTTTGATATTAAAGAACGTGCCTTTATCCCAAATTTTTACGGTTCCTGCTCCATAATTTCTCTCAGGAATTGTGCCCTCAAAGTTGGCGTATTGTAATGGATGATCTTCAGTTTGTATGGCAAGTCTTTTTTCTGATTCAATAAGAGCGGGGCCTTTGGGAATAGCCCATGACACTAAAACACCGTTAATTTGCAGACGCAAATCATAATGAAGATGTGATGCGGCATGTTTTTGAATTACAAAAATCGGATGTTCTGAGATCTGTTTTTTAATGCGGCCCTGCGGCTCTTTGGTATATCTGAAATCGCGTTTCTCCATATAATCAATCAGATTGTGCTTTGGCATCTTGTTTCCTTTGTATTGTGCCAGTTTCTTTTTTGATTTGATCCCGTTCGCGCGAGGCTTTGGCAATCATTTCAGCGAATTTTTTTATAGTGTCGTTACCTTCTGTGAAGTTTGTTACAACTCCATCAACGGTGCTTATGGGGTTGTAGGTTAATGTATCAGGTGATGAAAAATCATCTTCTGCCACAATGATCCCAAAATGACGGATGATTGTTTTTTCTATAACGTCATCCAAGGAATTTTTAAGTCGCTCTGTTACATCAATTTGTAAGACGTGCGGAACTTGTTCAAGGGATAGTTGCATGATCCCGATTGAAATGATCTCTTGAGGGTCAAAAGCGTTTATGATGGTGTACATGTCTGTGGGAACACCAAAGCCCTTTGTGTGAAACCATGCTTTCCTATAATCGTCGTATGTTTTCCCCGGTTTTAACCTGCGTTGAATTATGGCAACACACTTCATCATGTATCCTTCAACTTTTTTTTAAGCCTATGTAATTATTGATTAGTTTTGCAAGGTTTAATCAAGTTCAGAAAACGGTATGATCAAGGGGATTTTAGGATGTTTCAAACGCATATCATTTAACAACACATTGTTTGCGCAACTGTTCAATGATAATCGACGTATGATACTTTTCCGGTTCAAAGGGTTGAGCATAAACCAATCGCATGATTGGCAGTTGGTTGGTTGTAATTTTTGTTGATAAATCAGCACCAAGTTTGCTCTGATCATAGCCAAGACAAATAATGTCCGGCTTATATTTTTTGATTGCGGTATACGCGCCAATCACCGTATCGCCCAGAATAGCTTCGGTTACTTCCGGCAGTCTTGAAAGATTACTGATTCTTGTTTCCTGAGAATCACAGGGATTGCGCTTTTTAAAACGTTGGACAATGGCATCAGGCGCAACCACCACAATTAATCGGAAACCATAAGAAGCTGCTTGCTGTATAAATGCCTGATGCCCGGGATGCAACAAATCAAAAACGCCAAAAACCATGACGGTTTTGTCCGGTACGTTATCTTTAGACTGTGAAAATATTGGGCATAATAAACTGCAAAAAAGCAGACAGAAATGTACTGGTTTGTTCATAAATTCGCGCGTTTCATTTAGTAATCATTACCATTCCGTCATAAGCGATTTTGATATGAATTTTATAGAGTGCTCCAAGATTTTCAATTTTTTGAGCGATTTCTTTTTGATTTCCGGTAACAATCTCTGTGCCGCAGTGTGTAATAATCATGTTTTTAATGTCAGCTTTTGCGCACCAGGCAACTTGTTCTTTAATGGAAGCATGCCCCGTGACGCGGTGATCTTTTTTGCGTACAAGCATTGAGCGGGTGATGATTGCTCCGTCGCCAATGTAATAATCGATCCCCTTTAAAATGCTGAGATCTTTAATCTTTGCTACGTCAGGAACATAGAAAATGGTTGTTGTGCCGTCCGTAATTTTCCAGCCGACAGCAGGAGCATTGATTGAGTGTTCAATAAAGTAGGGCGTGCAGCTGAATACGTTCGCAATTTTGTAAGAGCAGTTATAAGAAACATGAATAAACTGTTTTATGGGATACGCTGCGAGCCCTTTGATGGTGTCATGGCTCGCATAGATTAAACAAAAACTACCGTTTTTGATGCCTTCTGCGTGATCCGGATGTGCGTGGGTGAGCAGCAATGCTTCGAGCTTATATTTTTTGGTAATCAGAGGGATTGATTGCAGCCAATCGGTGCCGCAATCAATCATAATGCGATGGTTGTTGTGGCTTATAAGCAATGTTGAATGTTTATGATGTATTTTGCTGCGCGCAATAATGCCGCCGCGTGTGCCAAGGAACGTCAGTTTCATAGTAAGCTCCCGGGTTTAAGAAGAGGATTCATTGGCCCTTGATCCTACAACTTTTTGGAAATGCGCTTAACGTGATGATAAATGATTGGGATTGGATGATGCAAGAGCATTATCTGAATTTTGATTTAATGGCCGAAAATGTGCTATCAACCTATTAAAGAGGGCAACTCTCTTTTTCTCTTCCCCAATTTTTTGTGTTACTCTTGCCAAAAATATTTCAATTTTGGTGGGAGTTTGTATGAAGTACGTAATCGTTTTATTGTGTATGGCACTAGTGGCCGGTGCGCCGATCAATGCAGAGATTGCTTCTTATGGAATGTTGTATCAAGAACCGTCAGAACTCAATAAACAAATAGTTAACGCAATTACCATGGGATCATCATTGTCTGTAATCAGGACAATGCTTGATAATGGCGCGGATGTTGATGCTGCTAATGAAGACAAAATGAGTTTGTTGATGATGGCAGTATTTCAAAATAATAAAGAACTTGCAGCACTGTTGCTCCAGTATGGTGCCAATGTGTATGCGAAAAAAGAGCATGGTGAAAATGCATTGATGCTCGCAGCCTATAAAGGTAATGCAGAATCGGTCTCATTGCTTTTACAATATGGCGCGCGGCTTGATGATGTAAATGACATTGGAGTGACTGCGTTGCATGCGGCGGCGATTAAGAACGAACATGAAGTGGTACGTATTTTATTGGCGGCCGGGGCTCAGGTTAATCATGCGGATAATGACGGCATGACACCATTAATGAGTGCGGTTGGCAATGGCGATGAGGAAAATGTGCGGCAACTTATTGAACGCGGTGCGTTGGTTAATGCCCAAAGATCTCATGGAGAAACGGCTCTGGTATATGCGGCAAAGATTGGGTCAGTTGCTATGATTGAAGTGCTGCTTGAACAGTGGGCGGATATTGATGCGGAAAATGCAGAAGGCTTAACGGCATTACATATTGCAGCGCTTGAAGGAAATCTTGATGCTGCAAATGCATTAATCCGGCACAGGGCGCAGCTCAATCTTGCCGATAAAGATGGCATGACTCCGCTTATGAGCGCGGCGCGCGATGGAAAATTAGAGATAGCAAGATTACTGTTGCTTGCGGGAGCCGACTATATGCTCAAAAATAAATTTGGAAATACTGCTCTTGAATTGGCATTGGTTACTAAGCATCAGGAAATTTTTGCCTGCATTCAGGATCATCAAATGCAAACAGTGAAGCTGCAATGCAAATATGAGGAGCAATGTATACAGCAGCGCCTTGACACCGGTTTGTTGTATGCCATAGAACGGCGGCCGATACCTGAATGTATTGAAGGTTATATACAGCGGGGCGCGAATATTAATGCAGTTGATGCTGAAGGAAACGATGTATTTTTAAAAGCGGTGCTGGCGAATAATGTAACATTGTCGCGTCGTTTGATTGAGCTTGGAGCGCGTTATGATACAACGAATGTGTATAAAGCAAACGCGTTGCTCTTGGCTTGTTATAATGGTTATTACGAGATGACCAAATATCTACTTGATCAAAAATGGTATGACATTAATTCAAAAAATATGTACGGCGTAACGCCATTGTTAGGCGCGGTGTTTCATAATTATCCGCCCTTGGTGCAATTGTTGGTTGACAATGGAGCTGATGTGAATATTTCTGAACAGGGTGGGTTCACGCCGTTAATGGTTGCCGCGCGTGAGGGTCGCGTTGCTTGTGCAAAAATATTACTAGGGGCACATGCTGATAAGACGCTGAAAGATCCAAAACAGCAAACAGCGCTTGATATTGCTCGGGAAAACGGGCATCAGGAGATTGTGCAACTGCTCAGTGAACCAATGGATTGAAGTTTCTCATGCCGTGAGCCAACCCATAAATCCCGATTGCGGCCAGCCAATTGATGGTGAATGCAATAATATCAGGTGTGTGCCAGCCGTTGGGTAGAAATTTATGGAGCGTTGTTTCAAGCATATGTGAAGTTGAAGCAAGCAGTGGGACATTCTGTCTAAAGGAATAAGCAGCTTGTTGAATGAGCTTGAAATAATCGAGCATGATTATAGTGGCAAAAATTGTTACAGCTTTTATGCGCTCAATATAATTGTTGTTGATAATGGTGTAGTGGAGGGCACAATATTTTATAGTGTCCTTAATATCAAATTCGTTCCAGAAGGTTTGCGCGGTTTTTAAAAAAGTTTCTTTATTTAATAATGCTGCTAAACCGGCGACAATATTCAGTAATACATAAACCGCTGTAGGTTTAATCCCAATGCAACAAAATGCTTGGTATCCATCAAGGTTTGGCTTTGGTTTGAGATTGAGATACTCATTACATAAGCTTATAAACCATACTAATTTTACATACATTTGCTCTGGTAGGTAGGCATTGAGCATTAATAAACTAAGCATGCCGCTTAATGGGCCGGCAAAACTGGTCATAAATGAGGCCGCTGTGCCAAATTGATTAATGCGCGCGGCTATTTCTATATCGGCATTTTCAGTTTCTGTTAATGTTTTTGTGATTTGTTTTTTGGCTTTAGTAAGGGTTTTTTTGTAGATAGAATAAGCTTTGGGATATATCCCAAATTCTTTTCCCTTTGCTGATAAATCTTCCGATATATCAAGCTTGAATACAGTAGTTTCTATTATATTGTAATGATCCGGGCCATCAGGCTCTCCAATGATAATATTGGGCCAGTTGCCTGTTAAAGAATAATCAACAATTGCATGTCCAAATTCATGCATAATGGTTGAGCCGTAGACGATTGCAAAAATGGCGAGATAATTACCGAGCGTTTGTGCGGCTTCATTAAAAAAGGATCGACTTGTTTCTTGGTAGGAATCGTGGACGACAAACTCAGTGTTGTTGCTTGCAGCAGGCATTGCAAGGGTTGCTTCCAAAACGATACAGCAGAGAATAGCGCATAATTTATTCATTGTTTTGGTGTTTCTGTGTTTCTTCTTATATTGGTATCATAACGTTCCCGGAAATATTTGAAAGTAAAAAGGAAGACTCGTCTAAATCTTAAAATCTGATACAATAAGTATATCCAAATGATAGAAATGCTTGTTTGAGCTTATCGGATCATCATTTTAGAAGCTTGACTTTTAAATATGATTTGATAAAATAATAATACAATTTGAAATATTAATAATCGGTGGGAATTATGGATATGGAAAAGAAGTCGAATTTATTTATCATTTCTGCTCCTTCAGGTGCTGGTAAGACAACCCTGGTCCGTGGGTTGATTGATGTGATCGAGCCCTATCATCCCATCGAGCGTGTTGTCACGTACACGTCGCGTTCTATGCGGTCACGTGAAATTCCCGATACTGATTATCATTTTATTTCTGAAGATGAATTCAAACAAAGAATTGATCAGAAGTTTTTCATTGAATGGAGCAATGTTTATGGTGCCTATTATGGCTCACCGCGGCATGAGCTTGCCAAGTTGGAGCACGGCACTTCGCTTATTATGATTCTTGATGTGCAGGGTGCTCTTAATGTTATACAGGAACATTCTTCTGCGGTATCCATTTGGATCGCTCCCCCTGATATTGAAGAACTACACAAACGTCTTATGCGCCGTGGCAGTGAAAGTGAAGAACAGCGCAAAACTCGGCTCGCATTGGCTCAAAAAGAATTGGCTGATCAGGAAGCGCTTGAGAGGTTTCAGCATAAACTGGTTAATATTGATTATCACAAAACGGTTGGTCAGTTGGCTGAGATTGTAAAGCAAGCTTTGCAACTTCCAAAGAAATAGTTATCTCTTATTTTTATCATTTCCAATCTTGATTTTCCTATTCCCCTTGATGTAAGGTAAGGCTGCTTAGATTGTAGCTTTACTGAGGGAGAGAATTATGAAAATTTTCAGCGCGCGCCTGAAGCGAATGATGAGCCTTGGCTTTATTGTTATGCAGGTTTCTATGAGCGTTTGCGCCCAAACGTTTTATAACGCACGTGATCTTACAACGAATAATATGTTTGAAAATGCTTTGCACTCACACATGTTGCATTATCAGAGTCAAGCCGATTACTGGCTCAACTATTTGACCGGTTTTGTATATCAATACAGTAAGCCTGAACAGTTCGGCGCGCTTTTTATGCCGGTTGATCGTCCATGCGTGAGCGTTAAACAGAATGGTACCGGTGATGTTAATTCCGGCTGGTTTGATCTGAATTCTACGTCAGGAGATGGTTTTGATGGCGTTTTGTGTATTAATCCGCAACGCAAAGTATATGCCATGTTAAATCAGTTTCATTTTTGTCTTGATCCGTATATTTGTGGTTTGTGGTTTGAAGTTAATTTTGCTTATGAGCATGTTAATCAGGAAACGGGTTGTAAGATGACGACCCGATCTGCTCCGGGATCAGAGGAAGCATTGAAGAATATAACTGAGGCGGGTCTTTGTTGCGGCACATTTAAAGAAACTGCTATTAATGATGTTGAGTTAAAGGGCGGTTATGACTTTGTTTTTCAAAATAATGATTATGTGGGTATTTATATTGTAGGGACGGTGCCACAACATAAAAATCGTATTGAAACTAATGATTGCTTTTTTAAGCCATGGATAGCAACCAATCATGGGTCATGCGGTTTTGGGGTCAAGGGTGGCCACACTCTGTGGTCATGTGATGATCGGACTGTTCGGTTGATGACCGATATGAAGTATCGGTATGTTTTCAGCGCTGACGAGATACGACAGTTTGATCTCGAAAATAATGGTCCATGGTCCAGATATCTGTTACTCGCAAGTCGTTCAGATCCGGCAAAATCTTATCACAATATCACCATATTCACCGAGCAGGCCAGCGTAACGCCACGCTCAGTGGTGGACTGGTGGACCGGATTGAATTTAACGCGTGGTGATCTTGGATTTGAAATAGGGTATGACTTGTGGTGGCGTGAAGCCGAGCGGATTACGGGAATGGAAAAAGATTCGCTTCCGGGCAATGTCGGCATTTTTGATATTGCGGGACATACGACCAGTGCCAGTACGGCAACAATTTCACAAGGAGCGGGACCTGACAATAAAGCGCAATCGGATAGTACCTTTATCGGCTTAGGTTCCAAAAAACTTGATCCAAATTCCGCGGTACAACAAGCGGCGTTGAGTCAGACATTCTATGCTGCGTTATCCTGGAGCAGCAAAGTGAATGATTGCCCCGTGATGGTTGGATTTGGCGCGTCATATGAAGGTGCTCTGCGTAATAATGGCGTGAAAGCAACCCTTGATCAATGGTCGGTTTTTGTTGACGGATCGATCAATTTTTAAAACAGTAGAAAAGGCTGGAGTATAATGAGCAAAAAATTTCTTACATATGTATTGGTTTGTTTTTTGTGCTCTTATTTGGGCGCGCAAGCATTTAAAGTTGTTATTGATCCGGGACATGGTGGAAAGTTTGCAGGTGCGAGTGGAGTTAAGACACATGTTCCTGAGAAAAAGCTTACTCTGATTTTAGCGCGACGACTTGCCAAAGAGCTTAAGAAACACGGAATTAATGTTTGTCTTACGCGTGAGTCTGACGTTGCACTAGATGATGATTTGTTAACTGATCTTCATAAGCGTGCGGCCATGGGGGACGATGCGGATATTTTTGTTTCACTGCATCTCAACGCATCGGATAGTAAAAAAACACAGGGTTTTGAGGTGTATGTTCCCTATAGTGAATCTGGAATGCCTATAGAATCATATAGAGGTGCGAGTTACATACATTATCATCTTGCGCATACCGTAAAACCACATTGGTCAGGAACGCTTGGCAACCGTAATGATATTGACGGCGGCATCCGGCAAGCGAAATTTAATGTTATTGCTCACACCAAAGGTCGAGCCGCAGTTTTATTGGAATTAGAGTATTTGTCTAATCCTTCTGGGGAAAAACGAATACGAAGAGGTGCGTATCAAAAAAGACTCATTTCATCGATTGCTAAGGCGATTTTGGAATATAGGGATGCAAGGCAATAGGCCAAAGTTTGGATGGGAACTGAGGATGTTAAAAAGATTTTTTAAAAAAAGTTTGACAGTCCTATTTATTCGCGTATAATTTCATCTCGTCTTTGAGTTGAAAGCAGTACGCAACGAGCGAACAGCGAAAAAATAATAAAAAGTCTTAGTTGACATAAGTTTTTTCCGGTTTATAATTGATAAAGTTAATTAGCTCAATGTAGCTTTTAGATTCAGAAAAAAATTTTAAAACTTTTGAAACTTCTTTGAAATACGTAAAGAAAGAGTTCGTCTATGATCTTGTGATCGCTCTTCATAATTTTGTAATGGAGAGTTTGATTCTGGCTCAGAATGAACGCTGGCGGCGTGCCTAACACATGCAAGTCGAACGAGAAAGGGTAGCAATACCTGAGTACAGTGGCGAACGGGTGAGTAATACATAGGAATCTGCCCTTTGGTGGAGGATATCCCCGAGAAATCGGGTGTAATCCTGCATAAGTTTCTTCGGAAAGAAAGATGGCCTCTTTGCTGTCGCCGAAGGATGAGCCTATGTGCTATCAGCTAGTTGGTAGGGTAAAAGCCTACCAAGGCTATGACGGCTAACCGGCCTGAGAGGGTGTACGGTCACACTGGAACTGAGACACGGTCCAGACTCCTACGGGAGGCAGCAGTGGGGGATATTGCGCAATGGGCGAAAGCCTGACGCAGCGACGCCGCGTGGAGGATGAAGGTCTTCGGATTGTAAACTTCTGTTAGGTGGGAAGAAATGCATAGCTTTAATACAGCTATGAGATGACGGTACCATCAGAGAAAGCACCGGCTAAACTCGTGCCAGCAGCCGCGGTAATACGAGTGGTGCAAGCGTTATTCGGAGTGATTGGGCGTAAAGGGTGCGTAGGCGGCATGTTAAGTTAATTGTCAAATCCCTCGGCTTAACCGAGGAACGGCAGCTAATACTGGCGTGCTTGAGGATGGAAGAGAGAAGTGGAATTCTCGGAGTAGCGGTAAAATGCGTAGATCTCGAGAGGAACACCGATGGCGAAGGCAGCTTCTTGGTCCATTCCTGACGCTGAGTCACGAAAGCGTGGGGAGCAAACAGGATTAGATACCCTGGTAGTCCACGCTGTAAACGATGATCACTAGACGTTGGCCTCGCTTTGCGAGGTCGGTGTCGTAGCTAACGCGATAAGTGATCCGCCTGGGGAGTACGGTCGCAAGATTAAAACTCAAAGAAATTGACGGGGGTCCGCACAAGCGGTGGAACATGTGGTTTAATTCGATACTACGCGAGAAACCTTACCTGGGCTTGACATGTACCTGCCCGCTGTAGAAATATGGTTTTTCTTACGAAAGTAAGAACGGGTACACAGGTGCTGCATGGCTGTCGTCAGCTCGTGTCGTGAGATGTTGGGTTAAGTCCTTTAACGAGCGCAACCCTTGCCATCAGTTGCTACTTCTTCGGAAGGCACTCTGGTGGGACTGCCTAGGAAACTAGGAGGAAGGTGGGGATGACGTCAAGTCCGCATGGCCCTTATGTCCAGGGCGACACACGTGTTACAATGGGTAGTACAGAGCGCTGCAAACCCGCGAGGGCAAGCTAATCGCACAAAGCTACTCTAAGTTCGGATTGGGGTCTGCAATTCGACCCCATGAAGCTGAAATCGCTAGTAATCGCATATCAGAACGATGCGGTGAATACGTTCTCGGACCTTGTACACACCGCCCGTCACACCACGAAAGCTGTCTGTACCCAAAGTCATTTTAGCTAACCTGCAAAGGAGGCGAATGCCTAAGGTATGGAGAGTGATTGGGGTGAAGTCGTAACAAGGTAGCTGTACGAGAACGTGCGGCTGGATCACCTCCTTTCGAGGGAGAAAAGATTAATATTTTGTTAGGTGTGAAAATGAGAGATCACAAGATCATAGATGTTTTTATAGGCTTTAACAAAGCGGGCCTATAGCTCAGTTGGTTAGAGCACCCCGCTGATAACGGGGAGGTCAGTCGTTCAAGTCGACTTAGGCCCACCATAAGGCCTAGCTTCCTGTATCGGGGGTGTAGCTCAGTTGGTAGAGCGTCCGCTTTGCAAGCGGAAGGTCATCGGTTCGAATCCGATCATCTCCACCATACTTCGCTCAACATGAGTTACGTATGGCAACGACTAATAAAATTCTTTACGTAGTTTGATCAAAAATAATCGTGATCTTTGAAATATCTGTAGTAATTGTCCTAACGCGAAAAATTTACTGAGTTTTTTGATAGAATTTGTAGATTTAGTGATTAATTGTAAAGGGCTTCCGGTGGATGCCTTGGCACCAAGAGACGATGAAGGATGTGGTAGACTGCAATAAGCTTCGGGGAGTTGTCAAACAAGCTATGATCCGAAGATTTCCGAATGGGGAAACCCACCATGGGATGACTGTGGTACTTCTGACTGAATACATAGGTCATTAGGGTGAACGGCGTGAACTGAAACATCTAAGTAGCGCCAGGAAAAGAAAACAAAGTGATTCCCCGTGTAGTGGTGAGCGAAAGGGGAAGAGTCTAAACTTTCATTACGTGATAACCTGTGCGTGTTGTAATGATTGGGTTGTGGGAATTAGAGATCTGGAAAGTACAGTTTCCGGCATAATAAGTTCAAGATAGTTGAATGTTCTGAAAAGGACAGCCAAAGAAGGTGACAGCCCTGTAGATAAAACCTTGAATGATATATGATTCTAGTCTCCCGAGTACCGTAGAGCACGTGTAATTCTGCGGGAATCTGCCCAGACCATTGGGTAAGACTAAATACTACTTGGTGACCGATAGTGCACAAGTACCGTGAGGGAAAGGTGAAAAGAACCCCGGGAGGGGAGTGAAATAGAATCTGAAACCGGTCGTCTACAATCGGTAGAAGCGCAGTATACGTACGCGCAACTACGTACCTTTTGCATAATGAGCCAACGAGTTACTCTATGTTGCAAGGTTAAGCTTTGAAAGAGCGGAGCCGTAGCGAAAGCGAGTCCGAATAGGGCGACTAGTAGCATGGGGTAGACCCGAAACCTAGCGAGCTACCCATGACCAGGATGAAGTTTCAGTTGTATGAGATGGAGGTCCGAACCGGTGTAGGTTAAAAACTGCTCGGATGAGTTGTGGGTCGGAGTGAAAGGCTAATCAAGCTGGGAGATAGCTGGTTCTTCCCGAAATATATTGAGGTATAGCCTTGTTGAATTCATCGTGGAGGTAAAGCACAGTTGAAGCTTTGGGGGCGCAAGCTTACCGGGTTTTTACTAACTCTGAATACCGCGATGTTTGAAAACAGGAGTCGGACTGTGGGGGATAAGCTTCATAGTCGAGAGGGAAACAGCCCAGACCATCAGCTAAGGTCCCTAAATATTCGTTAAGTGTGAAAAGAAGTGGTAATACTTAGACAGCCAGGAGGTTGGCTTAGAAGCAGCCATCCTTTAAAGAAAGCGTAATAGCTCACTGGTCAAGTGTTACTGCGCTGAAAAACGAACGGGGCTAAAACGAATTACCGAAGCTATGGCTTTGTCTGCGCTGAGGCGCGGGCAATGGGTAGGGAAGCGTTCTCTAGGAGATACGAGCTCAACTGGAAAGATGAGTGTTGGCCTAGAGAAGTGAATATGTTGGTATAAGTAACGAAAAAATAGGTGAAATTCCTATTCGCCGTAAGTCTAAGGTTTCCGTGAGAAAGGTTCATCCGCTCAGGGTTAGTCGATATCTAAGCCGAGGCCAATTGGAGTAGGCGATGGAGAACAGGTTAATATTCCTGTACCATAGTTAAACGTTTGAGTGATGAGGGGACGCAGTAGGGTAGGTTGAAACGGATTATTGATTGCCGTTTTAAACACTGAGGAGGATCTAGTTGGTAAGTCCATTGGATCATAGACTCTGGGGTGTTACAAGTATGTCAAGTTCTAGTAACTCGATGTATTCAACTGATCTCACACTGACTAGAAAAGCCTCTAGCGAGTTTAAATATGATCGTACCGCAAACTGACACAGGTAGACGGGCTGAAAATGCTCAGGCGTTGAGATAACCATCACTAAGGAACTCGGCAAACTAGCCTCGTAACTTCGGGATAAGAGGTGCCTGTGATGTCATTTGCGACAGCAAAAAAGCATCGGCAGGTTTCAACAAAGAGGCCCAAGCGACTGTTTAGCAAAAACACAGGGCTCTGCAAACTCGTAAGAGGAAGTATAGAGTCTGACGCCTGCCCAGTGCCGGAAGGTTAATAAGAGATGTCAGCCGTAAGGCAAAGCGTTGAATTGAAGCCCCGGTAAACGGCGGCCGTAACTATAACGGTCCTAAGGTAGCGAAGTCCCTTGTCGGGTAAGTTCCGACCTGCATGAATGGCGTAACGACTTGGGCGCTGTCTTGGTGATGGACTCAGTGAATTTGTAGTATCGGTGAAAATGCCGGTTACCCGCGATTGGACGGAAAGACCCCGTGCACCTTTACTGCAACTTGGCATTGATTTTCGGATTGCTATGTGTAGGATAGGCAGGAGACGTTGAAGTCGAGGCGCTAGCTTCGATGGAGTCATCGTTGAAATACTGCCCTTATCATTTTGAAGATCTAACTTTGATCCCGTAATCCGGGCAAAGGACAGTGTCTGGTGGGCAGTTTGACTGGGGTGGTCGCCTCCCAAATTGTAACGGAGGCGTTCAAAGGTTCCCTCAAGGCGAATAGAAATCGCTGGTTGAGTGTAAACACACAAGGGAGCTTGACTGCGAGACAAACAAGTCGAGCAGGTGCGAAAGCAGGAGTTAGTGATCCAGTGGTTCTGAATGGAAGGGCCATTGCTCAACGGATAAAAGGTACGCCGGGGATAACAGGCTGATCTCCTCTGAGAGTCCTTATCGACGAGGAGGATTGGCACCTCGATGTCGGATCATCGCATCCTGGGGCTGGAGAAGGTCCCAAGGGTCTGGCTGTTCGCCAGTTAAAGCGGTACGTGATCTGGGTTCAGAACGTCGTAAGACAGTTCGGTCCTTATCCATCGTGGGCGCAGGGTATTTGAGGAGGCTTGTTCTTAGTACGAGAGGACCGGAATGAGTGAACCTCTAGTGTTCCAGTTGTTTAAAACAAGCAAGCTGGGTAGCTACGTTCATAAGAGATAACCGCTGAAAGCATCTAAGTGGGAAACTCTCTCCAAGATAAGATACCCCTGCTCTCGAGCAATCGAGAGCAATAAGATCCCTTGAAGACTACAAGGTTGATAGGCTGGGTGTGTAAGTACAGTAATGTATTAAGCTAACCAGTACTAATAGGTCGAAAGTTTTAATTACTGAGGTAATCTACGTAATTCATCAAAAAATTTAGGATAAGAAGCTACAGATATTTCATCACGATTTGAAATTTTTAAAAATTTCCTGGTGCGTATAGCTGTGAGGAAACACCCGTTCCCATTCCGAATACGGAAGTTAAGCTTACAGCGCTCAAGGTACTTAGCTGGTAACGGCTTGGGAGAATAGGTAGTGCCAGGATTAAACTATAAAAAAGAGAGAGTTGCGATTAAAAACGTGGCTCTCTCTTTTTTGTTTGAAAAAGATTCGTTCAATTTGTTCTGATTTCCCTTCGCAGCAACCTTTATTGTTATGATAAGTTTTAAAAATAATCGTGCGCAGTCTTTTATTTTTGTTATAAAACTCCTGAAAGGGAATAATTATGATATGTACTGCTCGTTTATCTCTTATTTGTGTTGCCGTGCTCATTGTTTTGAGTGGTTGTGCTTCATATAAATCGAGTCCTTTGCATCGTCTAGCTACTACACCTGTTAAAGTGATTGAAAAGAATAAGGATAAGGTCTTGTTTGCGCATCGTGTTTATAATAAGGCTGATTGCGAACGCTATCTTGGCAGAGATGTTCTTGCTGCCGGTTATCAACCTGTTCAGTTAACAATCACCAACCAAACGCAACGCAATCTATTGTTCTCATTGAACAATGTTAGTCTTCCATGCGTCAATCAAGAAGTGGTTAAGAGTCTTGTTCATACCTCAACAACATCGCGTGCTGTTGGGTATGGCATTCCAGGGCTGATTCTTGCCCCACTTATTGTTCCGGCAATTGTTGATTCTATTTGGTCATCAGAAGCAAATAAGCAACTTGATGTTGACTACGATGCAAAATCAAGTGAAGAACAAACGATTAGGTCCGGTGAGACGCTTAATGGTGTTATCTTCGTTCCTCTTTGTGAGTTCTGTCAAACATTTTCTATCACATTGCTTGATCTTAAAAACTCAAAAAAACTTGAATTAAGGGCATCACCTGAAAATGTAGCGTAAATGTTTTTTAATGCTAGATATAAGTCGGTTGATTGAAAAATTGACCGACTTTTTTGTGCCTAAGAACAGAAAAAGCTTATAGCCTGATTATTTATATAGCAGTATGCTACGTACCAATTTGTAGTGTTCAAACATTTTTGCTGGAGGTGTTCGATGAATGTTAGGTACATGAGTTTATTCTTAAGTATGATTTTGAGCTCAATCAGCGTATGTATGGATAAGCCAATGATAGAAGCTCAATCAAATGTTCTGCTTCCTGTTAAGCAAAAAGTGGTTACCGGATTTAATCAGCATGATTCTGAATCAGTGGCACATTTTATGGCGGTACAATACATTGAGATGTTTCAGAAGATGACGTTCTTTTTGGCAGCAACCGTTTTGGGTTTTATGGCGTTTGAGAAAATTGCTCCCGCTCTTATCCTTCGGTACCCTTGGCTTGCCGGTTTGTTTATAAACATTGTGTCGTTTTTGTATTTTTTGATGTACAACGCTGAAAATATTGCCCCATTTTTTGCTGTCATGGCCGGGGCAGCAATGACGCAACATGCTTTAATTAAATTTATTGATTATATCACCCAAGATCAGACGGATATTCAGGGTCAAGATTCTAGCAAGCAGGTTGTTCCGAGTGGTTCCAATACTACATTGGGGACGTTGCTTGCGCTTAATGTTCTTGGGATTGCAACGCTTGGGGTTGCTGTTTTTTTCTGGTGCGCCTTGCATCGTTTTGGCACATGTGTCAGCAAAAACCATATACCGTTGCCTCAGCCGCAGCAGTTTCCTGCCGCGGCGCCGGCTGCTTAAATTATGCTCATGCATAGCGTTGCTGATTTAGACAGTACATAGAATTTTTGTTACGCTGCGAGCAGCAAAAAATAGCTTTTGCTACGCTTTTTTAAAAGGATGTGCGATGAAAATTTTTATGGTTGCTGCATTTTTGACTTCCGGTTTTTTGATTTCTGCTGAGCAAGACTACAGCAAAATTGCTCGCCTATATTGGCATGATGCTACTAATCAAGCCGAAGTTGAAGATGGTCGTTTCAGAATAACACCGGATGAAACTGTTGATCAGGGCTCTGAACCTGCTGATTCGTCTCTAGAAGGTCAAGTTGTCAATGATGCAATGGACCTGGCTGATGATGTTGATACGTTGGCGTTGTTATATGAGCTTGAACAGCAAGTTTTGACGGCTCCCAAGTCATTACATTCTGTTCTTGTTGAAGTTATACTTTTCCAGCTTGAGGAGTTTTTTGAGCATACGCGTAATCGGACGCTTGAAATTTTAGACTTAATTACTAAAAAATCTGCAGCTTTGAATGAGCTGGTGGCACAACTCAATATGCAGACTAATCCTGATTTAGGCTTGATTGCTTACAAAGCTATACAGCAATGCATGAATGCTGTCCTTGTTTTGGCAAACGATGGTTTAAAGTTTGTTAAAGAAACACAGGATAATCATGCGTTTACGCTTGAAACATATGAAATAGCTTTGCAGTTTACCAAGCGGTTGCATCTCAAGCTTGTTGAATGCGAGTTTGGCAGTCATGATGCCTAGAATTTATGTACTTATATTTGTGCTTTTTGCCGATTCAGCTCTTTGCGCTACTGACTTTATTTGTGGATCAAAGGTTTGCGCTGATCAACAGAAAACGGCAACATTGATACTCAAATTTAAACAAGGGGCGGCAAAGAAGAGAATTGATGATACGTCGATTTATCCTTTCGTTGTATGTTCCGCGTTTGCCTTGTCGCTGATTGGCTATCATATTAATCAATGGCTCGTATACTGGTATAACAGAAACAGAATCAATCAGCAGTATGAGCTGCTTACCTTCTTGAACAATTGGTATACACAAATTCAGATTATGTACATGATGTTTGATTTGCAAAGCCAGCAAAATCGCGGAACTCCAATTGGCTCCAATGAAGTTCTTGCCGCAGCTCCTGCTGCATAAAAAAGGTAAGGCTTCTAAGTTTTTTGAGCATGTTAATTTTCTGCTGGGATGGTGTTTTGTATGGTTGATAATGCTATATCATAAGCGGAATCATACCCCTCATTACTGAAGACATGTAAGCGGGTATGTTTGCCGATGTGCTTACCAATTGGTGCGGGAGGAACCTTTGGCATTTTTACGTGCGCTATATGTTTTGTGTTAATAGGAGGAGGAATCCGGTTTGTCGCTCCCTGTTTTGATAAAATACCACTGAAGCCTACAGGGTCAATTCGTGGTGCAGGTTTTGTTGAACGGTACAAATATACATTAAAGGCAATAAGAACCGTGATCACTGCTATTACACCACCAAAAAGGATAGTGTAATAAGTTCTGTGTTCTCCGATTTCTTCTAAATCTTTTTGGAGACTTTCGTGCATTGCTTCAATAAGTGAGTTTTCCGTAGTTTGCGCATAGGTTGCAAGATTGGATAACTGGTCATGCCCCCAATCTAACAAACTGATTGGTTGTGTGTTGTTTGTGGATGATGTTCCTATGAGTGGTGCATGTATGAATACAATAAGCAACAATGAAATCAATTTTTTCATGATTTTCCTTTTTATACACGTTTCAGCTGTATAAACTTTTTTTTGAATGATATCATTTTAACAACCGAAGTAAATTATTACAAAATGGTAGAGATTCAAAATAAAGAGGTTTTTATGAATTACATGGCTTTGTTTGTTACCTGTTGCTTGCTTTGTATTGTTGGAATGAATAGCTGCGTTGATCAAGCTTGTCGCCAATCTGATGCGGTTCAATTAGCGATTTCTGATGCGGCTCGCAAGATTGTTGCTGATAAGGATTTTATTCCTCAGTCGGTTTTACAAGAATTTGTAGTAATCTTGGATGCATATGATGTTAAGCAAACCGAGGTTGCAGCTGATGTAAAAGCGCGGTTGCAGGCTGAGATGTTCAGGATTGAGCAAACGCTTTCTACGTGCAGAAGTTTTATATATACCGTTAGTGCTTTTATTCAAATGCAAAGTTTTATAATTGCCTTTGGATTTCATCATCATGCCATTAATGGTGGTAATCTGATCTTATCATTGATCGGCGCCGGTTTTGTATATGCGTTTATATGTTCTTTGGAGGAAAAAAGGGAGCTTGTTTCGTCTGTTCTTGCGCGGATTATGTAAGTTTTTTGAACGAAGGACAATGCCGGAAAAATA
>Ga0351842_1117_pt2 | contig 19015 bp, 16 predicted proteins | sample TotcelHFGM3001L3_FD_206877 | JGI IMG/M metagenome (GOLD analysis project Ga0351842, IMG submission 206877) | Enriched cells from coal bed in the Powder River Basin, Montana, United States - Total cells FGM rep1 HSBNCT.FGM.300.1.L3 ... | reverse complement strand
CGGCAAATCTTGTATACGCCGCACTCTCCGGATATCATCGGTCCATCCCGGCATTTCCTCAAATATCGGCCGGCAGAGCGAAAGCTCCTGAATGGTGGCGGGGATGGTCTCATTACGCACGCCGCCCACGTCGTAGGCCACGCAGATTTTTACCGGGTTGATGCCCGTCAGAACGTCCAGCTTGGTGATGGCCAGGCCCGTGAGGCCGTTGAGGCGGGCCGAATCCTGCAGCACCACCGTGTCCAGCCAGCCGCAGCGCCGCCGGCGCCCGGTGGTGGAGCCGAATTCAACCCCGCACTCCACCAGGTGATCCCCCACCGCGTCCAGACATTCCGTGGGGAACGGTCCGGCCCCCACCCGGGTGGTATAGGCCTTGACGATGCCCAGAACATGGTGCAGTTGGGTGGGGCCGATCCCGGCGCCGGTGCAGGCGCCGCCGGCCACCGGGTTGGAGGAAGTGACGTAAGGGTAGGTGCCGTGGTCGATGTCGAGATGCGTCCCCTGGGCCCCTTCAAAGAGGATGTTCTTGCCCTGCCGCACCGCCTCGGCCAGCCTGACCGAGACATTGGTCACCAGGGGCGCCAGGCGTTTTCCCATCTCCAGATAGGGCGTCAGGATCTCCTCCGGGGTGAACGGGACGTCGTCCAAAAATTTTTCCAGATAAAAATTCTTTTCCGGCAGCACGTCGGCCAGATTGGCCTTGAACACCTCGGGGTTCAAGAGGTCGGCCACCCGGATGCCCCGGCGGGCGATCTTGTCTTCATAGCAGGGGCCGATGCCCCGGCCGGTAGTACCGATCTTGGCCTCCCCCTTGGCCCGCTCCCGGGCCAAATCCAGGCGCTTGTGATACGGCATGATGACCTGGGTGCGTTCGCTGATGCGGAGGTTGTCAGGACCCACCACGATCCCCCGGCCCTTGAGGTTATCCAGTTCCGTCAGCAGGACCTCGGGATCCAGGACTACGCCGTTGCCGATGAGGCACTGGGTGCCGGGATGCAGGATCCCCGAAGGGATCAGATGAAAGATAAATTTCTCGCCGCCCACCACCAAGGTATGGCCGGCGTTGTTGCCGCCCTGATACCGCACCACCATGGCGGCCTGCTCGGTCAAGAGGTCAACGATCTTCCCCTTGCCCTCATCGCCCCATTGGGTGCCCACTACCACTACATTAGGCAAAGCTTTGCCCTCCTTTTCACAAACCCGGTATATTAAATCACAAAGTCAGGGAAAGGCAAAAAGAAAAATGCTGCGATAGAGCTGGAAGGCCCTGAACTGCCAAGAACTGGCCGCCCGCCGTATTTATCCCCCTATCGGGGGCGAGGAATTTGAAAACGCTATGAAAAACTTTACGCAGGGGAGGGAGTAAGCAGGTTTAGAGGTTTGAATGAGAGCCATGATAAGCATAACCGCACCCCAAAAGCCAGGTAGCGCAGTGCGAAGATATAGCAGGTATCTTCTACCCTCGTTTAAGGAACTTGAGACCTCTGCGAAAGTCTCATGTAGGATAGCCGCCCTCGGCTGTCCATACTGTATCTAGGCGCAGGCGAGGGCGCCTACGCCACATTTTGATGAGGAAGACGTAGATAACATTGTTCCTGCCTCAAGGCATAAGGAGGTTCCAGGCCCTCCTGCAGGTGGGCGTGATAGAATTGCCGGAACAAGATGGCTGTGGATAGATCGTCGACAGCCCAGAGTGAACTGATTATGGCTGGGGTCCCGGCCTGGAATGTCCGTGTCTCGCAACGGCTGATTGTCGTCGACTTACTGCACAAGCGGATCAATCGTGGCTGTAGCGTAGGAAAAACTGAGAATCCCGAAAAACATCGCCAGCCCTTGCGTCATCAGGATGGTTGCGAAGCATATTCCGCTCACGAAGCATCGCGTCTTTCGCGCACTCGCCGAACAGCATCTTGAGGGCTATATCGGTCATGGTATTTCAGAAGCTCAGGCGCAGGCCCAAGGCCGCATAGGGCGTGGGATCAAACTTCACGCGCTCGCCGATCCGTGTGTAATCTATCTGGCGGTCCACCGAGTAGCCGGCGTCCGCTTCCACGCTCAGGGTTTTGTTGATACGATAGCCGACTCCTGCGCCGATGCGGATGTCGCGGTAAGTGCCGATCGCGTCATTGTATTGCGGTAGACCGATGGACGTGCCGAGCGAATCGCTGGTGCGGAACGTCACCATGTTCAAGCCCGCGCCGACGTGAAAGCTCCAGTGGTCGTTGAGCGTGTAGATCAGGCGTGGCTTGGGAAAAATCAGGCGCAGGTCCAATTGGTCGTTGATGGCCCAATCGAGGCCGGCCATCGGCATCACCTTGAGGTCGCTGTCCGGAGAAAACACGACGCCGAACATGAATTTCAGCGATGGACTGTAATTCCACATCGCAGTGAGGCGGCAGGAGACCCCGATGTCATTGCCGCCGACATCGCTGAACTTGTAAAGTGTCGGACTGACCAGGGCCATAAACCTCCACCGGTCGTTGGGCCGATAACTCAGGCCGGTGCCGAATCCGAGCGTATGGATGTTCTCGGGAACAGGCACTCCCGCCGGCGAACCCAGGAAAAGGTTCTGCGATCTCAACTCCAGCGGGATGCTCCAGTGCTCGTTCAATGGAGCACGAGTGCTCAGACCAAGGCTCACGTTGTAAGCATCGCTGTTGCTGGAATCTGCACCGCGAAATTTTGCCTTGCCGGCCCCTGTGTAGGAAGATTCCAGCGTCACATCGAACCGAGGACGCTTGCCCGGTTCTCGGACTTCATTCTGCTGGGGTGTCGTACCGAATTCCGTTGTTTGGGCAGTCGCGACTGAAGACGTGATGACGGTCGCGATCCAGGCGGTGGCTACCGCAAAGAGGATGGTTAGATTGTTTTTCATTGAGCTCTCTTCTTAAGTTTTGATTTCATTCTTTCCAAACGGCAGGGAAACAAGAGCCCCGGGCGTTTCAATGGTCATCGACGAGAAACATATTGCAGCGCCTCGCAAAACGTCCGTGCACGTCATTAACCGCTGAAGGCATTTCGACTCATGACAAGAGGCGGCTACTCCGGTGTCAGCGCCACGATTACGAATGTTAAGAGCAGTATGTTGCATACGTATGTATTAATTTGTCGACAAAAAAATTAACCGTCAGTTCCGGGGAGGGTTTGCGAGAAGGCCCTTGGCGGAAGGTCACTGCCCGAAATCGTCGACTCGGTGCGGAGTCCTGCTGCGATGAACGCCACCATCTCTTTTATAACAAACTCACAAAAGGCCGGGCTGGTACGCATTGGCATTTTGCTTAACTGGCGTGAGACCATTAGCGTTACACCGCCGGCGAACATGTCGCGCATCTGCAAAACTTCCAGAGGCAAATTTGGCAACGTCCGGGCAAGCGCCGCTACAAACGGTTCATTCAACGGGGGGAGTTCTTTGGCCAGCAATTCCTGCATGAACGGCGGTGGCATGAACAGGTTGCGCGCAAGCAGAGCCGGAAAATGCGGATGCGCTAAAACGGCCATGAACGGCGGTCGCAACATGCAATCTATGATCTTCTCTAATGGGACCGGCTTCCCCTGTGCCTCCTTCTCTGCCTGTCGAAGCAACTTTATCCGCTCCTCGCCGATCGGACGGAAACGCCGCATGACCGTCTCTATATATAGCTTTTGCTTCGACCCGTAATGATACGTTGTTGCGCCAAGATTGACGTCCGCCTCATCAGCCAGAGCCCTCATGCCCACCCCGTCATATCCGTACTCGGCAAAAAGGCGTTCAGCAGTATTGAGCAATCTCTCCGTGGTCGTCGATGCTTCTCTTTGCTTGTTCCGTCGTGTTTCCATGATTACATTTAATACATACGTTTGATTTCTGTGTCAAGTAAAATTTTTTATGCCGTTGCGCCAAACGGTCTCCTCGGTATATAGCATGCCTCCTCCCTAACGACTATCTTACAGTACGCCGCAATGCGTTTTATCACCTATTCCGAATGGATAGTGGGTGTTTGGAGAAATATCACCCTTACGCGCAATTTTTCCCCTTGGTCCTTGCCCAGTGATGTGCCGAGTGATCAACATAGGAATCTAATCTGAAATGGCGGTTATATTAAAGATGGGGGGTTGGAGTCGCCATTTTCCCTGCCTTAAGTCAGGTTTTAAAAGGCGGCTTACTTGCCATGACCGGAACTTATCAGTGAGACGAAAAGAATTACAGATATGACCGGATAATATATCTGATGATTAACCGGGCCGGAAACGATCCCCCGGGCATTTATAGTCGACGTCGCAGACCTATACCGCCTTAAACGCCGCCTTTAAAGACGCCCCGGTTTAGCCCAGCGCTGCCAAGCCCTTACGATCAATGAGATCGAGAAGCCGTTGAGCCGGGCCGCTCGGTCTTCTCTCTCCCCGTTCCCATTGTTGCACCGTGGTCTTGCCAATACCCAAGATCGCCGCGAACACGGCCTGGCTGACATGGTTCGCCAGACGGATGCGCCGGATATCTTCCGGCTGAAAAGCCCGTTGGGGCGGCAGACAGAGCGCCTTAACCTGGCGCATGGTAATTTCGTCCATGGCTCCGGCCTTGAATAGATCGTGCGCCATCTCGTGGGCGATATCCAAAATCTCACTCATGGTGCTGTACCTCCACAATGGAGCCTTCCTTTATAAGCAAGCTCACTTGTGCATCCGTGGCCAAGACAAATGCTTCGGCAACCAAACTTAAGGCTTCCACTTCCTGGTCTGAAATATTGGCCCGGGCATTTTTAGCGAAGGCGTAAAGAAAGACAATCCGTTGCGTATTCGGCTTTTTATATCCTATAAGGACACGATAGCCGCTACGCTTTCCGCTCCCTTCCCGCGCTAACCGCTTCTTAAATAAACCGCCGCCAAGATCGGCTTCCACCTGCCCCCCGACAATCTCCGCCGCCGCTTGTATCAGGACGGAATCTTGAACGTCTTCCGTACGCGCCCATCGGGCAAACCATTTATTTTTGAACACCCTCATTTTGCCATAAATATATCACATAGTGATACACTTTGAAAGTTAATATGATCAAAACGCTAAGGGGAAATTCATGAGAAATTAATGCGGAAGGAAGGAGGAAAAAAACTCCGGGAACGGTCACCCGCCCCCGGAGTTTTTTATCAGGTGTGACTTACTTTACTTTAGGCACATACTTCGTGGGATACTCCGGATAGTCCTTCCGCAGCACCTTTTTGAGGATCTTGCCGGTGGGCGTCCGGGGGATGGATTCCATGAACACCACTTCCCGGGGCAGCTTGTACATGCCCAGCACGTCCAGGCAGGACTTGATGATGTCGCTGGCCAGATCCTGAGAGGCGGTGTGGCCGGGCTCCAGTTCCACCATGGCCACGACTTTCTGGCCCAGAACCTCGTCCGGGATCCCCACGACCGCGTCATCCCGCACGGCCGGATGCCGGAGAATGGCGTCTTCGATCTCGGAGGGGGCCAGCCGGAAGCCGGATGACTTGATCATATCGTCTTCACGGGCCTGGAAGAAGATAAAGCCGTCTTTATCCATCATGACGGCGTCGCCCATCATGTTGTAGCCGTCTTTGATGCCCTTTTTCATGGTTTTCAGGAGCTTGTTGTCCTGGATGTAGGGCTTCCAGTACAGGGTGGCGGTGGGGCCTTTGATCAACATGCTGCCTACTTCGCCGGGACCCGCAGTGGTGCCGTCTTCCCGGACCACCTTGATCTCGAAGCCGGGCAGGGCCTTGCCGATGGAGTCGGGCATGGGGATGTCGCTCATGGTGTTACTGGTCACCAGGTGCATCATCTCGGTGCCGCCCAGGCCTTCCCAGATGGGCATGCCGGTCTTGGCCTGCCACATGGCCAGGGTCTTGCCGGTGAGGGCATCACCGCCGGTGGTGTACATGCGGATGCTGCTGACGTCATAGTCGTTGAAGTTGGGCATTTCCAACAGCTTCCGGTAAGCGGTGGGCAGACCGGTAATGACCGTGATCTTGTGCTTGACAATGGTGCTCATCATGTCGTCAGGGGTGAACTTGGGCAACAGGGAGATAGCGGAGCCCCCGGCAAACGGGATCATGCAGAAGGTGCCATAGCCCGCCGCAAAGGACACCGGGGCCGAACCGCCCAGCACGTCGCCGGGTTTCAACTTGTAGACGTACTTGTTGACCAGATTAGATTCCACCAGCACCTCTTTGACGAAGTGGACGCAGCCCTTGGGCTGGCCGGTGGTGCCGGAGGTGAACAGGATGACCCCGATGTCGTTGGCATCCAGTTTGACATTGGCGAACTGGTCCGACGCTGCGGCCATCTCTTTGCCGAAGGCGACGCAGTTCTTGGCTTCCCAGTCTTCAGGCTTGCCACCCACCACGATGATCTTGGTGGGGAACTCGAATTCGTGCCTGGCTTCTTCCACCGCGGCCATCAAGGGGAAACTCACCGCAAAGGCCGCAAATTCGGCGTTATTGCAGACAAAGGCCACTTCTTCTTTGGCCCACAGGGGCGAAATGGGCACCGGAATGGCGCCGCACTTCTGAATGCCGAAATTAATGGCTACGGCTTCCGGCATATTGGTCAGGCGGAGGCCCACCCGGTCCTGGGCCTTGATGCCCAGCTTGGTGAGGACGTTGGCGAACTTATTGGCCATGGCCATCAGTTCTTTAAAGGTGATCTTCTGGTCCCCGAACAGGATAGCGACCTGGTCGCCGCGGCCCTCTTTCACGTGCTTGTCCAGAAATTCTTCCGCAATATTCCACTGTCCTGAGGTAAACTGTTTGAACTCCTCGGGTGCGGTATAACCCGCCCAGAGTTCTTTAGGTGGTAAATATTCAGCTGGAATCTTACTCATGTACTGCTACCTCCTTCAGATATTGGTAATTCTCACGGTATTTCGGTCCATACCCGGGAACACAACTATGTGAAGCATATTACAAAGTCTGTCCCAAGTGTCAAGAAATTTATGAAAAGATTAGCTTCCATGTGACTGGCTCTGCACCGGAGCGCCTGGGCCCACCGGCATAAATAGGTAAAAATTAGTTCATTTTGGTGATATAAGGTGCATATCGGGCTCGCGTAAATCTTTCGGGCCTGGAGTGGAGTCAGCCTTCCCTAAGGCCAGCAACTATGCCCACCGTAGCCTTGATCGGCCCCGAACTCTTTCCCATCCCGCCCATCCGGGGCGGGGCGGCGGAGTTGTTCATCGAAAAGGTGGCGGACCGTTTCACCCGGTGGCGGCCGGTGGTCATCGGGGTGTCGGACCCCGACCTGCCGCGCCGGGAAACCCGGGGACCGGCGGCGTATCATCGCGTTCCCCTGGAGGGCTGGCGCCGGTGGCTCTACTGCCGGTCCCGGCAATTTTTTCCCCTCTATGACCGGGAGGTAGCCCGAATCATTCAACGGACCCGGCCGGACCTGCTGCACGTCCACAACCGGCCGCTGCTGGCCCTGTCCCTGGCGCGCCGCTGCGGCAGGGAAATCCCCGTCATCCTCCACATGCACAACCTCTATGAATCCCTGGGCAAACGGGAGCGGCCCCGGCCCGGCACGCCCATCCCGGTGGCTGGGTTCGCGGCCTGCAGCCACTTCGTCCTGGAGCGGGAGCGATCCCGGCTGGGTCTGGGCGCCGGCCTCCACCGGGTGATCTATAATGGGGTGGAAACCGATGCCTTCACCTCCATTTGGGACCAGGAGCCAAAGCGGCGGCAAGTGCGGGAGCAGTACGGCCTGGGAGACGAACCCACCGTCGTCTTCGCCGGCAAGCTCCGGGAGAGCAAAGGGGTCCATATCCTGCTCCGGGCCATGACCCGGGTTTGGGAAACGATGCCCCGGGCGGTCCTGGTGCTGGTGGGCGGCACCGAATACGGGCGTAACCGCACCATGCGGGAGACCCCGTTTATGACGCAATTGCGCCGGGACCTGGCCCTGGCCCCGGGCCGGGTGATCCTCACCGGATTTATACCGCCCACGGATATGCCCCGGGCCTATCTCCTGGGCGACATCTTTGTGGGGCCGTCCCAGATCGAGGAAGGCCTGGGCCTGGTTTTTCTGGAGGCTGCGGCCGCAGGGCTGCCCATCATCGCCACCCGGCAGGGCGGCATCCCCGAAGTGGTGCGGGATGACTTTAACGGCTTGCTGCTTCGCCAACCTGACGATGCCACGGAGCTGGCCGAGAAGATCACTCACCTCCTGGGCGATGCCGAAATGAGAAAAACCTTGGGACAACAGGGAAGGACCATGGTCCAGACCGATTTTACCTGGGAAAAAATCGCCCGGGACCTGGAAGAATTTTATCATGAGGTGATGAGCCGAAAGAAAATGTAGGGGCGCACCTGGGTGTGCGCCCTCTTGGGGGGACACATGGGTCCCCCCCTACAAGATTCCAGTGAGATCGCATGCACAAATTATTCATGAAACTGGCCCACACCTACCTGGCCCGCCGGGTCAGGCGGCGGCCGCCCCGGCCCCTGTCCGGCCTGGACACCGGGGGCATCCGGCGGGTCTTGCTCATCAGCAACACCGCCCTGGGGGACACGCTCTTTTCCACCCCGGCCATCCGGGCCTTAAAGGAGCGGTACCCGGCCTGGGAACTGGAGGTCCTGGCCCACCGGGTGTTCGGGGCCCTCCTGGCCCATAATCCCCATGTGGGCCGGATTTATACCTACCCCGGCCGCAACCGGCGCCTCGTGACCCTGGCCCGGGACCTGAAGCGGCGCGCTTATGATTTGGTCATCATCCTCCACGGCAACGACCCCGAAGCCACTCTCCTGGCGCATCTGACCGGGAGCCCGTATATCATCGGCTCGGCCGGAAGCCCTCTGGCCTTCGCCTACTCCGCCGCCGTGTCCCCGGCCGGCCCTTATGAGCACGCCATCGAGCGGCGCCTCAATTACGTCCGGCTCCTGGGCGCCGACACCAATGACAAGCGCATGGACCTCTGGCTGCCACCGGGGGAAACCGACCGGGCCGCGGCCATCCTGAGGGAAAATTTCGGGGCCTTGCCGCCTTTGCTCATGGCTCTCCACCCCACCGGTTCGGACCCTTATAAATGGTGGCCCGCGGCGTCATTCGTCGAGCTGGGGAATTTTTTGTACGAGTCATATCAAGCCCCGCTCCTGATCATCAGCGGCCAAGGCGACCGGGAGCCGGCCGAGGCCATCGCCGCTAAGCTTCCCGGCCCCAGCCTGGTGACCGGGGGCCGCTTTCCCCTGCTCACCATGGCCGCCCTCTTGGGCCACTGCCGTCTCCTGGTGGCCAACGACAGCGGTCCCCTGCACATGGGCCTGGCCCTGGGGGTGCCCACCATCGGCCTCCTGGGCGCCGACGACCCCCGGCGGGTGGGGCCTTATGGCGAAGACTGGGGCGTCGCCCTCCATAAACGGGAGGAAGTGTGTGCGGAGGAGCCCTGTCGGCTAAAGAAATGCCCCAAGAACATCTGTATGAAGGCGATCGAAGTGGCGGACGTAGTGGAAATTATCAAGACCTGGTGGGAACCGCGGTTTTTAAGAGTTGAACGTTGAACGCCTTTCCATACGACAGATTAACAATTTATTTCTCACGATACTTTAACACCGGGTGCTAACATGAATGGCTCTATTTTGATGCTAATTAATTCTTTCATTCTATCTTTCATCTCTTGTCTGGTCTCCATGTCTGATAGCCAAGATTTTACAGCATCGCAGACTTCTGTACAAAATGCAGAGACATTTAGCAACATAATATCATTTATTTTGATTAGATGTGAACCAGTGGTGCTGAAGGTTATTTGAGAGAGTACTTCGCGCGCTCGCTGCCGCGTAATATCGTCCGCGCCTTCATGCAAGAAAGAGCAACGAAGAGCATAGCAGTCACTCCCAGTTAGGAAAGTAAAACCAGGACCAAAAAAATCATTTTTATATTTTGGAAGGAGGTATTTATCGAACCATTCCGTATATCGTTGTCTTGAACCTTTGGTCGGGTCCTCAAGCCACCCACAAATGTCGGGGACAGTTAATGCCAACGCTACGGCCGCATACCAATTCTGTGTGGAGATACTGTGTGTTATTGACGATAAGAATCGTTCCATTTTCTTCTCCTAAATTTAATAATAATCTTAATTATTAATTAATTCCTCGTAAATCTCGTTCACCTCCCGGCCCAGGCGCTCCAAGGAATAATTCGCCTCAACGTGAGGGCGGGCGTTGGCTCCCAGTCTCTGCGCTAGAGGGGGGTTCGCCAGTTCACGTTCGGCGGCCTTGGGAGGCCCGATGATCCTATAAGAAAACCCGGTAATTGACCTTGAGAGCCTTGGCCAGCCTCCTGGCCATATCCTTGCCGATGGGCCTCTTGCCATGCTCCATTTCCGAGATGTGGGTCTGGCTGACCCCCACCAGGCGAGCCAATTCTTTTTGGGTCAAAGTCTCTCTTTTCCTGGCTCCCCGGAGAGCCACACTCCCGTTAAAGTCGGGATAAACCTCCTCCCAGGGAATGGACTCCGGGTCTTCGGCAATGGCTCCATAGGAGGCCAAAACCTGTTTCGCCTCCACCAGCCTGGTTACCGGAATCCGGAACCTAACCTCAACATAGCCGCCCGTAGTGCGCTTTTTCATGGCTTCCGACATAAGTAACCTCTATCACCTTATCTTCCTTGCTCAGAACCCTCCAGACCGCCACATAGGTGGGGCGGCCTCTCTGGAGGTGGCAATGATGGCAGTTCTCCCGGAGCTTACCATAATGAGGCCAGTTAGGCTGAACCGGGCCGGAGAGCCTGATTTCAGCCAACAGGAGCTGAAAGACTTCATCAATGCTCTTGGGAAGTTTCTTGAGCCTCTTTCTGACATTGGCAGTTAATTAAGACTCCCCAAACCATGGTTAAATATATCAATTATTGATATATAGTCAAGGTTTTTATCAGCTCTTAAGGTTGATGGGATATTTCCCGCCGGCCTTAGTCTGTCTGCTCAAGAAGTGCCCTCGGAATTTATGTATGGAGGCGATTAGCGTCTCTGAAGTGGTAGAGATAATCAAGACCTGGTGGGAACCGCGGTGGTTAGCCGGCCAAGAAGCGGGCTCTAAATATTAGCTGATGGAAAAAAAATTTTCAGCGCAAATTATGCTATAATAGTGTCGAGTTTTGATAAGGTCGACCTTAACATTGCAAACAGAAACTTTGAAGTATTCTATCGGACAAACAGCTCAAAGAAACGATCTTTGACCGCTGTGGCTAATATCGCGACATAATTAAATGAACTAAACAACATCAGGAGGGGAAATGAAAGTAAGATCATTTTCGGTTCTCAAGTGGGTGGTCGCAGCGGTTATGGTCCTGGGGCTTGGGGTTGCCCCGCTCCAGGCCTCCCAGTACCTGGGGGAGATTATCTGGGACGGCCAAGACGAAGAGGCCCATACCTTTACCGTGAAGGCGGGCATCAGCCGCGTGGGCGGCTCCTATTATGAAATTCAGGGCCAGGTGCCCGATTCTCCGGAGGGGCTGGCTATTTTTGCCGGAGGCGGCGTCCTGGTGGGGGACAACGTGATTTTCAGCGTGTCGATGACCCTGGCAACCCAATCCACTATGGTTATGCAGGTAACCATTAATAAGAACGATAATCAGGGCACGTTCTGGATCAGGGATGCTAGTCTCTATCTTCCCCACGGTGATACCAGGCTTGATTCGTGGTCCGAAACACTCCCCCAGTACTACCCTGCATATGGCAGTATCAAGAGCTCCCTCTGGGAACTGGGAAATCCTCCTTCCACTGGGACGCTTACCGTCAGGAGCAACCCCATCCCCCTGGCCGCATCTATTACTGGCCAACTACCGTTGCTGCTTGAATGATATTTGCGCCCATCCCGGGCTTATCACTGATCGGAATTGCCAGGGCGGCCCAATGGGCCGCCCTTTTTTGCGCTTCCGCCGTCGATTACTTATTCCATTTTATTCATGCTATTAATTGTCAGCCCAAATCTTTGGTCAATACACTTTTAATACCAAGTTGCCGTCGTAGAGGTAATTATGGCTTTATGGCCGCACCCGCCGCAGGGGCGGTTCGCGAACCGCCCCTACAATTAGGATTATTAGTTGTTTGACAGCAACTTGAGACCTCTGCGAAAGTCTCATGTAGGATAGCCGCCCTCGGCTGTCCATACTGTATTTAGGCGCAGGCGAGGGCGCCTACGCCACATTTTGATTCGGGGAAAAGAGTCAGAGACTTTCGCAGAGGTCTCAACTTGGTATAAGACAACAACCCTACGGCTGATAGCTATTTCAGTCCCTTTCCCCAAACTTCTTTTCCACCAACTCCTCATAAATCTCACTGATCTCCCGGCCCAGGCGGTCCAGGGAGTAATGTTCCCGGACGTGGGCCCGGGCGTTGGCTCCCAGGCGCTGGGCGAAGGCGGGGTCCGTTAGCAACCGCTCCAATGCCCCGGCCAGGGCCTCGGCGTCCCGGGGTGGGATCAATAAGCCGTTTTCGCCCTCCGTCACCACCTCCGGGGTGCCCCCCACCGCGGTGGCGATCACCGGCTTCCCGGCGGCCATGGCCTCCAGCAGGGCCAGGGACAACCCTTCGCTGTAGCTGGGCAGGACAAAGATATCCATGGCGTTGAGGAGATCGGGCACGTCGCGCCGCGGCCCCAGGAAATGCACCGCCCCGGCCAGCCCCAGGCCGGCGGCCACCTGCCGCACCTCGTCCATCCGGCGGCCGCCGCCCACGATGAGGGCCTGGACGGGGTGGCGCGCCATCAGGAGCGCCATAGCCTCAAGTAATTCTTTATGACCCTTGCCCCAATGGTCCAGGCGGGCCACCAGGCCGATCACCGGCGCCCCTTCAGGCAGCCCCAGTTCCCGGCGCGCCAGATTCCCGGGGCGGGCCGAATCCATGGCGGCGGTATCCACCCCGTTCGCCACTACCCTGACCTTGGCGGGATCCAAACCACCCTCGCTGACAAGATAGTCCCGCACTCCCCGGGAGACCGCCAGACTCAGGCCGGTAAACCGCCCCAGGACCCGGCAGACGAGGCGGCGCTTGCGGCTAAACCGGGTAAAGCCATGCCAGTGGTCGATAATGATGGGCACCTGCATCAGCGTCGCGGCCAGGCGGGCATAATTCCCCGGGACATAGCTGTTGACGTGCAGCAGGTCCACCCGGCGGCGATAGATGACCCAGCAGAGCTGCAGGATGAAACGGAGCCAGACCCAGCCGTTGAGCCACGGCATCCGGAAATCGACGGTGGATACATGGGGAGGCATGACCCCTTCGGCATCCGGGGTCAGCAGGCCGCAGATTACCCGGAAACGGTCCGGGTCAAGGCGCGCCGCCGCCTCCGCCAGCACCATTTCAGCCCCGGCGCTCCGCTCCGGTTTGATGATGAACAAGACAGTAATTTTTTCCGGTTGGCGTTGCATCTCGATGATTATTTACCACAGAGACCCAGAGGATACAAAGAAAGGGATCAGGGGCCAGGGGTTAGGGTCAGTTTTTCTCTGGTCCGAAGCCTGGCACCAGCCTATACAGGCGCTCGCTGATGAGTTGGGCCGCCAGCTGGGACCCCCGGGTGTTGAGATGCACCACATCATAGAGGTACTGTTGATCTTGGGGGATCAAGACCGCCAGGTCGATCACGGCCACGCCGTTGGCCTTTCCCACCTCCCGGATGGCGTCGTTGAACCGGGCGTAGAGCTCCATGAACTCACCCACCGGGATCTTGGAATCAGACTCGAACCCCTGCATAGCCTTGAGGACCTTGGGGTCGGGATTGGGCTTGTAGCGGTTAAACTGGGTCATGAGCACCGGGGTGATGCGCCGGGCCCGGCAGATGTTGATGAAGGTGTTCAGGTTCATCTTGAACTCATCGAGGATGGCGGGTGCATCCACCGTGAGCTTCTTGCCCCGGCTGGCGGCGAACTCGTCGTCCGGGTCCTTGACCTTTTTGCCGAAGATTTTTTTACTCAAGATCCGGGTGGCGGCGTGGAGGTTGGGGATATACATATCCCGGGCCAGGGTGGAGAGGGCCTTCAGGCCGGTAAGATTTTTATAGAACGAAAAATTGACGATAGCCGCCCGGGTGGGATTTTGGCTCCAGTAAGTGCGGTCGTAAAGGAGAGCCACCAGGTCGTTGATATTGTGCATCATGACCACGACGTCGGGCCGGGCCGGGATGAGCTTGTTCAAGAGGATATCCAGGGAATGCAAAGAGTTGTTGCCGCCGGCCCCGGAATTGATGGAGGTGATCTTTTTTCCGGTTTTTTGCTCCAGAAGCTGGCCCACCAGGTAAGGGAAGCGGTTCTCTTCCTCCACGTAGATGCAGGCGACAGTGGAGCCGCCCAGAAAGATCAGGCTGAGGTCCGGTTTCTCATAGCGGTTATAGGGCAGGATGAAGCCCTGAGCGTCGGTTCTGACCCGGTAGGGTTTCTGGACCAGGCCGTCGGACTCCCGCACGGTTTTATCCGTGGGGACATCCACCGTGTCGATTAAGGGCAGGATCTCCCTTAAATTGATGTAGCGCCGCTCGGAAAAGATGACCAGGTTATGGGTGCGGTTGATATGGGCCAGGAGCTTTTCGGCGCCATAGGCGGCGGATAGCATCAGGATAACGACCAACCCGAATATAGTCTTCTTGGGGTGGCGTTCAAACCAGTTGGGCGGGGATTGGCTCTGCTGATCTGCCATGGTCTCAAGCTCGTTGATACCGATTTGCAATCAAACCGCAATTTATGGTAGCCGCAGGCTTTAGCCTGCGCCTGCATAGGCGAGACGCCTGTGCCACCATTTGATGTCTGGCGCCTGGCCCGGCGGGTTGATTCGCATCATTATACTAAAAACTCTCAAAACCGCCGCCCCAGAATTTCAAACCCCATCCTAAACTCCCCAACCTCTTATCCCAACGATCATTTCCTCACGGACACAACGAAGCATGAGAATGTAGAACCGTCGCCCTCGCCGGTGAAATGTGGGACAGCCGCCCCCGGCTGTCCATGGGCAGGCGAGGGCGCCTGCCCTACACTTTCATATGATTTGTCATTCTGAGCGTAGCGAAGAATCTCCCTTTTGAGCCGCCGAGATTCTTCACTCCGCTGCGCTCCGTTCAGAATGACAAAATTATTTAGTGCCCTCTTATTGCAACTGCGAATTAAATGGCTTCGGGGTAAAACACCCCCTACCTGATACCGATTCCCCCAGCCTTAGCGGCTTAGGGGATGGCCGGGCCCGAACCGCCGCCGCCGGGGCAAAACGTAACCAGGCAAATAATCTAATAAAACAAGTAAGTTAAAATCAATGCGGGAAAAAATAGCGTCAATTGCACTATTTGGCACAAAATTAGCTTAATAGAGGTATGCACGACTTTAAAGGGACTTCCCTGTCTGGCTCCCAAAGGTGAGCCAAATTACGCGTGAAAGGAGGTGGCTGCCGCTAACCGCAGAAGGCTGGACTTGAGCGGACTCAAGTTTTCCTAAGTGTCGAAAATTGAATCAACCGTAATGAAGGAGGATTCTGAATGTCCGAAGATCTTAAGAAAGAGGTTCAAGAAGCACCGTTACTGTGGCCTCTAAACCCAATTCCCACATTTGAAGAAGTCTATGACCCCAAAATCTGCACCGAGGCTTCCCGGGAAATCTCCACCATCTTTGAGGGCTGGCTCCATCCCAAGCACGAGATGGCCAAACCCGAGGCCCTGGGCCAAATCCGCGTCCTCGAATGCGGCCACGGCGGCTTGCAGGCCAACGTCATGCAGGCGGGCGGCTACTTCGGCGAACTGGGGGCCAACGTCATCATGGTCGAACCTCCGGGCGGCTCGCCCCTCCGGAAGCTGACCGCCTTTGGGCGCAAACGCTACATGTTCAAAGACGATGTCAACGGCGATCTGTGCGGCGGCGGTTTCTTGCACGAATGCCGCAATAAGCAGTCCATCACCCTGGACCTGACCAAGGAAGAAGGCCGGGCTATCCTGAAGAAGCTGGTCGTCCACGCCGACGTGCTCATCGAGAACTATGCCCCCGGGCAGTTCGATGAATGGGGCATCGGCTATCGCCAGCTCTCCAAGATCAACCCCCGTCTGATCTATGTCTGGAACGGACAGAAAGGCCAGTGGGGCCCCCTGAAGGATAAGCCGGGCGAACTTTATCCCTCCTCGCCCTGTTCCACCGGTTGGTGCCATGCCACCGGGCTGCCCAAGTCCTTCGGCGGCACCCCCATCCGGTCCGGCGAAAAGTCTGACGACATCCTGGCCGGCAACCTGACGGCCCACAGCACCATCGCCGCCTTGATCTTCCGGGAAAAATCCGGCAAAGGCCAGTTCATCGAAGTCACCTCGGCGGAAGCCCACCTCAGGATTCACGACTATGCCTGGGGATGGTACGGCATGGACGGCTCCAGTAAGCCCCGTTACGGCAACTGGGACCTGGCCATCAACATCTACTCGGTCAACCCCTGCAAAGACGGCTACATGATGGTAGGCGGCGGCCATGACCGGCTGTGGTACCGCATCTGGAAGACCGTGGGCAAAGACCGCCCCGAGCTGGAAGACATGATCCTGGACGAACCCACCCTGCGGGTGGTCATCGACCGGGTCGGCCACGACCAGCAGGTCAAGACCTGTACCATCCTCACCGACTGGATGAAGGACTGGACCCGGGAAGAATGCCGGGCCAAACTGCTGGAGGAAGAAGTGGCCGCCGGCGGCGTATCCTTCATCGACGAAGTGGCGGAAGAGCCTCACTACAAATACCGGGGCATGGTGCGGGCCATCGACACGGCCCACTACGGCAAGGTGCTGTTCTGCGGCTCCCTGTTCTACGGTCACCGGACTCCGGGCCGGGTCAAAGACCTGGGCCGTCCCGTGGGCTTCGACAACAGCGATGTCTATCGCAAGTTCTGCAACTTCGACACCGCCAAGCTGAATGAGCTTTACGGCAAAGGGCTCATCTAATAGAGGGGGTTAGGAAATATGACCGAACACCTGGACAAACTACCCTTTGAGGATTATTGCAAGACTATCTTCAATAAGGACGCGCTGTTTGATAAACCCGAGTCCCTGAAGGGGTATCGGGTGCTGTCCTGCACCCAGTACATCCTGGGCCCCTGCGCCGCTGCCTACTTGGGCGAGTTGGGAGCCGAGGTCATCAAGATCGAAGTGCCCCGTTTGGGTGAGCCCATGCGTCACTGCTCGCCTTACAACGAGACCTGGTTCTACCCGGTATCCCGGTGGAACCCGGGCCGTGGCACCTCCCCGGCCTTCCAGGGCGCCAACCACAACGAATACTTCGTCACCTTGGACTATCGCAAACCCGAAGCCAAGGAAATCTTCTTCAACATGGTGCAAAAATCCGACGCCATGGTGTGGAACTACCGGCCCGGCACCTTCGACCGCTGGAAGATCGGCTACGGCGCCTGCAAAGAGGTCAACCCTCGTATCGTGTTAGCCTGGTGCGGCGGCTTCGGCGGCTTCGGCCCCGGCCGGAACTGGGCCTCCTACGACATCCTGGGCCAGGCCAAGGGCGGCGTGTTCTCCTTCACCGGCCATCGGGCAGGCCGGGCGTCTGCCGGCTTCCCCAGCAAGCACACCACCTGGATCATGGACTACTCCGTGGGCATGCTGGTCTCCACCGGCATGCTGGCCGGCCTCTACTGGCGGGACACGGTCTCGGGCCTGGGCAACTACTTCGAGTGCTCCCAGGTGCAAGGCTCCACCCGCTACACCGAATACGCCCTGCCCCTTTGGGGCCGCAGCGGCGTCGTGCGGATGCGCTGGGGCAACTGGGATACCGAGATCTGCGTCAACGGCATCTGCGCCTGCGGCCTGACCTCATATCCCCATTCGGACCATCCGGCTGAGAAAGAAGAAGGCTACATCTGCGTCCAGGCTTACAAAGACGAAGATTTCGCCAATCTGATGAACCTCATCGGCCGTCCCGACCTGGGCAAAAAGTACGCCTCCCACGATGATCGGGTGGAAGCCAAGTCCCAGGAAGAGATCTACCCGGCCATCGAGGAGTTCCTCAAAGACAAGACCAAGGAAGAGGCCAACCGCATCTTCAGCGGCGCCGGCATCATTTCCCAGCCCCTGCTCACGGTTCTGGAAGCAGCCAATTGCGACCACTGGCTGGATCGGGGCGCCTTGGGCTGGTACGATGACCCGTACTACGGCGACGTCTTCACCCAGAAGGTCATGTACAAGATGAGCGAGTCCCCGCCGCGGCTGAAACACGTGCACCGGCCGGTAGGCTGTGACAACGAAGAAATCTACCAGCGGGTCTGCGGCCTCAGCTCGGACCAGATCCGGGAAATGGAAGCCAAGGAAGTCATCTAACCTAGGAACGGTGGGGGGCCGGCATCCGTGCCCCCGAACGCCGCACCTTTATCCATAACGGGAGGATTGACTCGATATGACTGAATTCAAAATATCGTTGATGTATGATTGTCCGAAATGCAAGGCCCGGAATTTCCTGGATCCTTACAGCTTCTGGGATTATAAAGGCAACTTCAAATGCGGTGGCTGTGACGACCTCTACTATGCCGAGTGGGAAAACGGTCAGCGGGTAGTGGATCCCGAAGCCGCCAAGGGCAAGGAATTCATCCTGCCGGGCTACGTCGAGACCGAAGACCTGAAGCCCCTGTCCGGGGAAGGCAAGACCTCGGCCCCGCCCTTTGCTAATGTCACCTTCTTGGGCAAGCCCAAGAATTGTGTCGTGTCGGCTCGGGGCAAGCTCGTCGCCTGCACCCAGCTCACCCCGGAAGACCTGGACGGCAGCGCCTGGAAACGCATCACGGCCCAGCGCAAGTACGGGAAATCCTGGTAGTTGCTGCGTAACTACGGAACATAGGAGGAATACTCAATATGGCGATTCTGTGTGATGATTGCAAGAACATCAAATACACTTATGACCCCCAGATGTCCAAGGTGTGTTTTGGGCACTGCCGGGCCATTGAGTATCCTTTCCTGCTGGCCATTTTCAAGGAAGCCCGGCCGGGCGCCTTCACCGCGCCCACCGACTGCAAGTACTTCCAAGAAAAAAAGAAAAAGTAGGCTAAGGTAACCTTATCCCGGGGCGTCGCCTGGCGGCGCCCCGGTTTT
>Ga0351842_1128_pt1 | contig 20126 bp, 14 predicted proteins | sample TotcelHFGM3001L3_FD_206877 | JGI IMG/M metagenome (GOLD analysis project Ga0351842, IMG submission 206877) | Enriched cells from coal bed in the Powder River Basin, Montana, United States - Total cells FGM rep1 HSBNCT.FGM.300.1.L3 ... | reverse complement strand
ATGGTGCCGGTCTTGTCCAGCAGCAGCACGTCCACGTCGCCGGCGGCCTCGGCGGCCCGCCCGCTCATGGCCAAAACGTTTTTCTGCACCAGCCGGTCGATGCCGGCGATGCCGATGGCGCTCAACAGGCCGCCGATGGTGGTGGGAATCAAGCAGACCAGCAGAGCGGCCAGCACCGGGACGGAGAAGTCTACCTGCCCATAGGCGCCAAAGGGCTTTAAGGTGACAATGACCACCAAAAAGATGATGGTCAGGGCCGCCAGCAGGATGGTCAGGGCGATTTCGTTGGGGGTCTTCTGGCGGCTGGCGCCTTCGATAAGGCCGATCATCCGGTCCATGAAGCTCTCTCCCGGGTTGGCGGTAACTTGCACCACGATTTCGTCGGAGAGCACCCGGGTGCCGCCGGTCACCGCGCTGCGGTCGCCGCCGGCCTCCCGGATGACCGGGGCGGATTCCCCGGTGATGGCCGATTCATCCACCGTCGCCGCGCCTTCGATGATCTCGCCGTCTGCGGGAATCATCTCTCCGGCCTGCACCACGAAGATATCATCCTTACGCAGAGATTCAGCCGGAATGGTCTCAATGGCGCCGTTGGGGAGACGCCGGTTGGCCAGGGCCTGGGTGCGGGCCTTCCGCAGGGTGGCCGCCTGGGCCTTGCCCCGGCCTTCGGCCATGGCCTCAGCAAAGTTGGCGAACAACACCGTGAACCAGAGCCACAGCGCAATCTGCAGAAAGAACCCCCAGGAGCCGCCGTGCAAGGAGGTGGTGAAAAGTTTGGCGGTGGTGACCACCGCGCCCACCAGGGCCACGATCATTACCGGATTGCGCACCATCAGGCGCGGGTCCAGCTTGCGAAAGGAATCCCGGATCGCCGGGATCAGAATCGTCTTATCAAACAGGGAACGTGCTTTTACTTTTGCCGCCATGGTCATGATCCTTAAAACAATTTGTGGGAGTTAATCATCAGGAAGTGTTCCACAATGGGGCCGAGACTGAGCGCCGGGAAGAAGGTCAACGCCCCGACGATGATGACGGTGCCGATGAGCAGGAAAACGAAGGTGATCCCGGAGACCGGGAAACTGCCGGCGCTCACGGGAATGGTCTTCTTGCCCGCCAGGGACCCGGCCAGGGCCAGTACCGGCACGATCACCAGGAAACGGCCGATAAGGGTGGCCAGGCCCAGGGTCAGGTTATACCAGGGGGCATTGCCGCTGAGACCCGCAAAGGCGCTGCCGTTATTGCCGATACACGATGTAAAGGCATAGAGCATTTCGCTGAAACCGTGGGGTCCGGCATTGTTCAGGGCCTTGACGCCCCACCCGGTCGAGGCGGCCACGGCGGTGAAGCCCAAGAGAAAGACGATGGGCACCAGGATGGCCAGGGCCGCAACCTGGACGTCAAAGGACTCAATCTTTTTCCCCAGGTATTCCGGGGTGCGGCCCACCATGAGGCCGGCCAGGAAGATGGCCAGCACCACGAAGACCAGCATGCCGAAGAGGCCGGCGCCGACGCCGCCGAAGACCACCTCGCCCAACTGGATGTTGAACAGGGGCACCAGCCCGCCCAGGGGCGTAAAGGAATCATGCATGGAGTTGACCGCGCCGCAGGAGGCATCCGTGGTGATCGTGGCAAACAGGGCGGAATTAAAAATGCCGAAGCGCACTTCCTTGCCTTCCATATTGCCAGAGGATTGATCGACCCCCAGGGCCGCCAGCCGCGGGTTGCCGGAGGATTCCGCCCCCCAGCAGATCAGCACCCCCACTAGGAAAAGCAGAAACATGGCGGCCCACACGGACCAGCCGTGTTTCTGGTGCCGTACCATCCGTCCCAGGTAATAGGTCAGGCCGCTGGGAATCAGGAAGATGGACAGCATCTGGAGGAAGTTCGACAACGGCGTGGGATTCTCGAAGGGATGGGCGGCATTGGCGTTGAAGAAGCCGCCGCCGTTGGTGCCCAGCATCTTGATGGCCACCTGGGAGGCCACCGGGCCCGCAGGGATAGTCTGGGTCTCCACCTTGACGTCTGCCATCACCGGATTGCCCTGGGCGTCCTTAACCTCCTGGCCGCCGGCATCCTTCTTGACCACCTGGGCGGTATAAGAATCGAGCCCCTTGGCGGTCCGGTAGCCGCTGAAGTTCTGGATCATCCCCTGGGAGACCAGAAACACCGCCAACACCAAACAGATGGGCAAGAGCAGATAGAGGCAGCTCCGGGTCAGATCGGTCCAGAAGTTGCCCAGGGTCGCGGCCTTATCCCGGGCGACGCCCCGCACCAGGGCCGCGGCGATGGCGATGCCGGCCGCGGACGAAACGAAGTTATGAAAGGTCAGCCCCACCATCTGCGACAAATAGGACAGGGTGGACTCGCCGCCGTAGTTCTGCCAGTTGGTATTGGTGGTGAAGCTGGCCGCGGTATTAAAGGCCAGATCCCCGGCCACCCCGCTGAAACCCTGGGGGTTGAGGGGAAGGAAGTATTGCAGCCGCAGGATCAGATACGTGAGCAGCAGGCCCACTATGCTGAAGATCAGGACGGAAACGGCATAGCTTTTCCAATCCTGCTCTTTGGCCGGATCGATGCCCGCCAGACGATAGATCAGGCGCTCCACCGGCTTTAAGACCGGATCGAGGCAGGTCCGGCCTTCCACATCCAGCACCCGCACCAGATAAAGACCCATGGGCTTGGTGAGGGCCAACAGGACGAGGCAGAAAAAAGCCAACTGCAGCCAACCACTGGTATTCATTTGAGGATTCTCTCCGGTTAAAACTTGTGCGGCCTCAGCAAAACCACGAACAGATAGATGATCAACGCCGCGGCCACCAGACCGACGATCAGGTTTTCCACGTCTTGCCCTCCTTGGCCAGGAAGCTGACGTAGACCAGGCAAACCCCGAAGAAAATGAGCGCAATGGCTATCCACACGACGTCCATAGAGCAAAAATCTCCTTTCCGGCTGACTCAGAGTAAATCCGAGCCGGATTCTTGCACCGCCTTGACGGTGAAGCTAAATTTGGTCCCCTTTCCGGGTTGGCTGGCCACCTCGATGGCGCCGCCGTGGGCCTCCACGATTTCTTTGGCGATGGTGAGTCCCAGCCCCGAGCTGATCTGCTCCTGCCCCGGCACCCGGAAGAATTTTTCAAAGATGCGCGGTAGGAACTCCGGCGCAATCCCGATGCCGGTATCCTCCACGGAGAAACGAACCATGCGGTCATCAAGCTGTGCCTTAACGGTCACTTCCCCGCCGATGCGGGTGTATTTTAAGGTATTACTGAGAAGGTTATCGAACACCAGTTGCAAGCGGGAGGGGTCGGCCAACACCTGGGGCACATCCGGGGCCACAGTAATGTTAAACGCAATCCCATGGTCCCGGAAAGCTGGCCGCATTTTATCCGTCGCCTGCAGGACCAACTCTTCCACATTGACCGGCTGCAACTTGATCTCTGCCTGCCCCGACTCGATGCGGCTGATATCCAGGAGGTCTTCGATTACCCGATAGAGCCGATCGCTGTCATCCCGGGCCGTAACCAGCAACTCCATCTGCTGAGGCGATAAAGGGCCCAGCTTTTCATTTAAAAGAACATGGATCGCCAGGCGGATCGAGGTCAGAGGAGTTTTCAATTCATGAGAGACCGTGGAAATCAGACCGGTTTTGACTTCATCCAAGTGCCGCAAACGCGTCACATCCGTAAGCATCAGGGTCACCCCGGCGAGTTGCCGCCCTTGATCGAAGATAGGGATAGCTTGCGGCAAAAAGAAATGCTCTTCTTCTTTTATAAAAATCTGGATCGCCCCTTCATACCCTTTGGGCCGATAGGGACGTTCTTGGCGGCTGACACGCCAGAAAATCTGGGAGATTTTCTCATTTCCCGTCTCGTCCACCGTCGATTCCGGCGCCAGCCCAAAGAGACGCTGGGCCACATCATTGGCCAACTCGATCTTGCCGTCCGGATTACAAATGGCCACGGCCTCGCTCAGGCTGTCCAGGGCCAGTTGGGTCGAACGCTGGGTGCGGAGCAGGTGGGCCTGGTCGCTGCGGCGGAACTCCCGCAGGCTGGCCGCCATCTGGTTGATGGCCGCTCCCAACTGGCCGATTTCGTCCTGGGAGCGGACGTTGACCACCAAATCCAGATTGCCTTGCTGGATTTCCCGCACGGAGTGGGTCAGACTGGCAATGGGCCGCAAAATTGCCGGTCCCGCCAGGATAGTGAATCCGACACCTAGGCCGATACCGATAAACAGCAGGAATAGCATGGCCTTCCGGGTCTGGGCGGCCCGCTGTTGCGCCTGCCCGTCCGCGGCCACCATATTGTTCAGGTTCAACGCGATGATTTTTTGGGCCGCTTCCCGGACCTCTTGGGATCGGGGCAAGACCCGGTGGCGGTAGAATTCTCGCCGTTCCGCCAGGTCGGATATTTGGTAGAAATTGCCCAGGTCCCGGCGATAGTTTTTCCAGGACTCAGTCAACCTGTCATTCAACTCCTGTTCGCCGGGAATGGTGACGTTGCCCTGTTGAAACCGGAGATTCCGCTCGAACTCATCCACGACCGGCTGGCTTTGCCTGCAAACCTCAGGCCGGTCTTCCCACAGGCAAATCTCGGCTTGGCGACCCAGCCTCTCCAGCGCGACCTTCATGTGGTCACAGGCCGCCACGGTATCATAGTTCTCCCGCAAGATGCGTTCGATGGCCAGGCTGGATTCGTTGAGGGTATGGACGCTCATTACGCCAACCACGGCCACGATCAGCAAGAGACCGGCGAAGGCAATCACCAGCTTGGTTCTGATGCCCATAAGAATGCTCTCCAATCGGCGGGATAAAATGCAATCCGCATGCCTGGGCGGCGCAATTTATAATTGCCTGGAATAGTTGTCTAATTTATAAGTCGGGCCAAGGGCAACTGCAAGGTGGGATTTCAGAACGCACGATCTAGCCGGCGCTGAGATTGCAAAATGAAATGCCGGGGTCAAACCCCATATTTTTTCCGCCGGCGCCAGAGAGTGACGGGGTCCATCCCCAGAATCCTGGCCGCCTCTTCCAGGGACTTCGTGGCCGCCAGTACCTGGCGGATGTGATTCTCTTCGATGCTCTCCAGGGAAACAAGGTCGCCCACTTTGGGTGAAGCCGGCATCGGCGTCAGATGAATCGGCATATCTTCCACTCCGATGGTGTCTCCAGGGGAAAGCAGGACGGCACGCTCGAGGACATTACGCAGTTCCCGGACGTTGCCGGGCCAGGGGTAATGCTCCAGGACCAGCCGGGCCGCCTCGGTGAAACCCAGAAGGCCGCGATGGTTTTGGCGGGCGAAAAAGGCCAGAAAACGCTCTGCCAAGGGGAGGATATCCTCCCGGCGTTGGCGTAAGGGCGGGATGATGATCTCCACCACGTTCAGGCGATAGAAGAGATCTTCCCGGAACCTGCCACCCTTGACCGCCTCAGCCAGATCCACGCTGGTGGCCGCGATGATGCGCACGTCGGCCTTGCGGGTTTCCACCTCGCCGACCCGTTCATACTCCTTCTCCTGTATGACTCGCAGCAGCTTGGCCTGCAGCGGCAGGGGCAGGTCCCCGATTTCATCCAGGAACAGGGTGCCGCCTTCGCAGGCGGCGATCCGGCCCAGGTGATCTTGCAGCGCCCCGGTGAAGGCCCCCTTGACATGGCCGAAGAGCTCGCTCTCCAGAAGCTCCAACGACAGCGAGGGGCAGGAAACCACCCCGAAGTTTTTAGCGGACCGGCGGCTCCAGGCATGGATGGCCCTGGCGAGCATCGTTTTGCCGGTGCCGCTTTCGCCGCGAATCAAGAGAGTGGCATCGCTTTCGGCTACCCGCTGCGCCAGCGCCAGGGTTTTTTGCATCACCGGGCTGCGGCTGGTCAGGTCCGCCTCCGGCGTGGCATCGTTGAGGGCTTCCTGGAGCACCGCCACCCTTTGTTCCAGCATCCGCACTTCCGTAACCTTGCGGATCAAGAGCAGCAACTGAGCGGGGGTAAACGGCTTGGGCAGGTAGTCAAACGCGCCCCGGCGCATGGCTTCCACCGCCGTATCGATGGAGGCATAAGCGGTGATTACCACTACCTTTATCCAGGGACAATGGGTCATCAGGGCCGGAATCAATTCCAGGCCTGATTCCGTCCCCAGGCGCAGGTCAACCAGGGCCAGATCGAAAAATCTGCGTGCCGCCTCAGCCAGGGCGTCTTGAGGATTGCTGACGGCCACCACCCGGTGACCCTCGGCCTCTAAGGCAATTGCCAGGGTTTTGCGAATGTTGGGTTCATCATCCACCACCAGAATGGAAAGACCAGACGCCATATGAAGCTCAGAACCCCCCTGATTTTCAATCTAACAGATTCGCGGTTGGCATAACTATACGGTTTTCTAACCAAAAAAGAAATGAGCCAAATTCCTTACTTCACGCACCTCCAACCCCATTTCGTCCTTTTTCTCCTTGACCGAAAAGGTCTGCCGAGGAGGGCCGCATCACCCAGGGGAGGACTTTCTCCCAGGGCCTCGATCCAGCCCCGGCCGGGAAACCCGGAAAGGTCAGAGCCGAACGCGGCGAGAGATAAGGGAACAATCCGGGGCTTTCCAGGACGGTTGTTAGCGTGAAGATTGGGATGGGGGGAATAGTGTGGGGAATGAATTTTGAAAAAAAAGAAAAGGGGCAGCTTTTTGAGCTAGCCCCGAGAAATTTTTGGTGGGCGATGGGCGACTCGAACGCCCGGCCTTTGGTTCCGGAGACCAACGCTCTATCCACCTGAGCTAATCGCCCACGTAAAAAATCATATCAAATTCAGGCACTCTGTCAAGACGGATCGCACCGGCGCCGGCCGGATCATAAATCACGGCCAGATAGAGGAATCGGGGTCCCATGGCCTGAGATGCCGCGACGAGCCCGAGGCCGTCCGGGCCGGGAGGCAGCCGGAGGCGCTGGGCCTGAGCTCGCCAATGCCGGGATGGTTGAAGTGGCCGCTACTTAGGCCCCGGTTAATCCCACAATTTGACGGTCTCAAAAGGTCCATGGTTCACCGGGAGGGTCTTTCCCCGGGCCACCCACACGAGGCGGTCGGCGGGGTGAAATACGGTGCACACCGCCGTGCCGGCATTGGCGATGGCGGGATCGGCGAGAATTTTTTGTAAGTCCGTAGGACTCAGGCGGCGGTCTGAGGCCAACTCCTGGAGGCGCTGGTTGCGGGCCTGGCTGTAGGCCTCGGTGAATTGATACGCCGCCAGCACGGAATAGGGGGGCCGGGGCGGAAAACGCCCTTTGAGCCCCTCCATGGCCGGGCTTTGATAGTGGTTGGTGGCGGTGAGCAAACCGTTTTCAGGACGGCGCACCGCCCCCTGCCGGGCCGAGATCTCCAACACCAGGGCTTCCCGGGGCCCGCAGAGCATGAGATTGTTGCCGATGGTGCCGGGCGCCGCCAGGACGCGGGCGGCCACATCATCCACCGTGTCCCCCTCTTCCAGGGCCTGCCGGAAGCGCAGGGCCGCCGGGGTCCCCTTCATGGTGCGGTCCCGGCTCATGGCCGAGAGCTGGGCCAGGGCCACCCCGGCGGCATTGATGCCGGTGCACACCCCCACATATCCCGGCCAGGCCAGGGAGGCCAGGCGCTGACCCCGGTGCGGCTCGATGAGAAACAGGGTCTGGAGCTCCACGAGGGGCTCGGTGAACACCGGGTAATCCAGGTTGCGCCCCATCACATAGGCGCCCTGGGCGGTGCGGTGATCCCCCGCCGCCAGGGCCGAGCACCGGGGGCTGTTATTGGCCAGGTCATCCACCACGTTCAGGAGCAGGATATTCCCCAGGCCTACCTCGGCCCCGGCGGCGATGGCGGCCATCTCCTGCTGGAGATGGGGAGGGATATAAGGCCAAAATCCCCGGGCCATCCACTTAACCAGACCATACAGGGGTAGGGCCCCGGCATAGAGGCTGATCCGGGCCAGGTAGGTGAGAATCTCCCGGCGCAGCCGGTGGATGTCGGCCCCCAGGGCTTGTCCGTGGCGGCGGCCCCGTGCCTCAGGTTCGCCCCAGATTTCCAGCCGGCGTAACATGTTGGTCATCATCCTACTGGGCCAGGGCAGCCAGTTTTTTCAAATCCATCTGCTGAACGGCGTTTTTTAATACCTCGAGATTATCGATGCCATCACCGTCGATTTTTACCCAGAACCGGTCCGCCACGCTGATGTTCAGCTCACCCTGCCGCTCCTGGTGGCGAAAGGTTTCAAAGGCCTTAAAACCCTGCACCTCGGTGGTGCGCACGGTCTCCTCACTGCTCTCCATTTCCAGGTGCTGCCCGGTCAGGAAAGGGATGGTCTTGCCCAGAAAATCCATAATGATGACTTCCAGGGTCTGGTCACCGGCCCGGAAAGAGACCCGGGCTTCGCTTACCATCACTTTGCCCTGTTTCAGGGTGGTGCCGCTGGGCTTGCCTTCCATGGTCCAGCCGGGGATTTTAAGGTCCACAAAAGGCAACAATTCTTTAAAATTAACCACTTCCGCCCGCGCCGGCCCCACCAGACTGAAGATTATCCATGACAAACCAAGCAGAATTGCCAGTCGGCATTTTGCGGTTGTGGCTCGATGACCGGACATTGCTCTCTCCTCTATCCTATCCCGAAAAGTTCCAGGTTCAAGGTTCAAGGTTGGGGGTATGCCTATCATAATTTCATAATATTTCAAAATTTGCGGGTGAACCAAAGGCCCAGGAGCGACTGCCCCGTAAAGTTCCCATAGGGTGCGTCCTGCGCACCAGTGAGGGACTGATTGGCGAAAATTTTAGAATATTTCCAGCCGAGCTCCAACAGGTTTTCCCACCGGGGAACCGGCCACCCTTAATTAACCTTTCCCCGGTGATTCTTCGCCGCCCGATTTAACCACCAGCCCGCGGCATAACCCCAGATGGCATTGTAAAACACCACCAGGAGGGGAGTGAGAACGCCCAGTTGCAAACCCAAAACGCCTTTGTGAGCCATCAGGGGAAAAACCAGGAAGAGCTGCACCAGGGTGGGGGCCAGACTGAAGAGGAGACCCCGGGCCGGAAATGACCACCGGCCCCCAGGCAACAGGAACAGCAGTCCCCAAATCCCGCCCCAGACCAGCTTGGCATAGAGGAAGGCCGGAGTTAGCGAGGGAGCGATCTGGACCCCCAGGGCCGGGGCAATCCCGAGATGCCCGAATAGCCATACCGCCAGGCCGTTCCACAGGGCCCCCCAACATCCGGCCGCAAAAATCAGGGAGAGGTTTCTCATCGTCAGGTTCAAGGCTTTTTCCTCCACCTACCCCCGGCAAAATCGCTACCGGTAAAGGGTCGCATCCGCCCGGGGCCGGATCAAGCTCGCGGCATTCCCTGAGGCGTGGGCCCCGGTGAAACCCGGACTGAACGGGTCAGACACCCCGGACATCCACAAGGGCACCACCCTAAAATATAACCATCATGAATGGCTTGTCATGGCCCGAGCTCGGGGTTTTGCGGAGGAGAGGGAAAATATCCGGACCGGATGGGCGTCGCTATAAGGAAGGGAAGAAACTGAAAGACCCCCTGGCCGGGGCGCGCCAGGGGGAAAACTTATAGCTACAGCGGAGGCGGGGACCCGGAAGCTTCGGGTCCCCTCCTCCGGTTTAAGACCGCATTAACCCAGGATGGCCTTCAGGTCAGCATCCGGGGTGGTGATGGGTTTGAGGTCGAAGTTTTTCACCAGCACGTCCAGGACGTTGGGGGTGATGAAGGCCGGCAGGCTCGGCCCCAGGCGGATGTTCTTGATGCCCAGGTAAAGGAGCGTCAGCAGGATGGCCACGGCCTTCTGTTCATACCAGGAGCAGATAATGGACAAGGGCAGGTCGTTGACTCCCACCCCGAAGGCGTTGGCCAGGGCCACGGCGATCTGCACCGCCGAGTAGGCGTCGTTGCACTGGCCCACGTCCAGGAGCCGGGGAATGCCGCCGATATCGCCCATTTCTTTGTCAAAGAAGCGGAACTTGCCGCAGGCCAGGGTCATGACCACGCAGTCCTTGGGCACCTTCTCCACGAACTCGGTGAAGTAGTTCCGCGTGGGTTTGGCCCCGTCGCAGCCGCCCACCAGGAAGAAATGCCGGATCTGCTTGTTCTTCACCGCCTCGATGACCGCTCCCGCCACGCCCAAAACCGCGTTCCGGGCAAAGCCGGTCAGGACGGATTTCCCGTTGCTGTCCTCGCTAAAGCCCGGCAGGGCCAAGGCCTTGTCGATCACCGGCTGGAAATTGAGGTCCGGGATGTGGGTGATGCCCGGCCAGCCCACCAGGCCCCGGGTGAACAGGTTGGGAGCATAGATTTCCTGGGGCCGCTGGATGCAGTTGGTGGTCATGACGATGGCCCCGGGGAACTGGGCGAACTCCTTGGCCTGGTTCTGCCAGGCGGTACCGTAGTGGCCGTAGAAATGGGAATACTTCTTGAGGCCGGGGTAGCCGTGCGTGGGGAGCATCTCGCCGTGGGTATAGACGTTGATGCCTTTGCCTTCGCTCTGCTTCAGGATCTCTTCCAGGTCCAGGAGATCGTGCCCGGAAACCAGGATGGCCTTGCCTTTCTTGTGCCCCAGGGGCACCGGGGTGGGGACCGGGTGGCCATACCGGCCGGTGTTGCCCGCATCCAACAGTTCCATGGCCCTCAAGTTGATCTCGCCGCATTTAAGCACCAGCGGCAGGAGATCGTTGAGGCCCAGGTCTTGAGCCGCGGTGGCCGCCAACCCCTCGTGGATGAAGGCATAGACCTTGTCGTCTTCCTGCCCCAAAATCCGGGCATGGTCGGCATAGGCGCAGACCCCCTTGATGCCGAACAGCAGGGTGTGCTTCAGGGCCAGAATATCGGCGTCCGCGGCGGGATAGGATTTGAGGCCCACGGCTTCGGCCTGCTTGACCAGGCCGTCCACGGTGGTTTCCGGCTTAAACGCTGCTGGACCCGTAGCAAAATCGGCCACGCCCCCTTTGGCCATGACTGCGGCCTTGAGGCCCTCCCGCAAAAATACACTTTGATTGATAAGTCTGACGAACCTCTGGGGATCGAAATCAACGTTAGTCAGGGTCGAAAACGCCGCTTCGCAGGTAAAGGCGTTGATATCCCGGTCGCTGACCCCGGCTTTGCGGCCTTCCACGGCCACCATCGACAGCCCCTGGAGGCTGTAGATCAATAAATCCTGCAGGGCCGCTACCTCGGCATTCTTGCCGCACACGCCCAGAACCGTGCACCCCTCGCCCTTGGCCGCTTGTTCACACTGATAACAAAACATTGTTGTCCTCCTAAATTTTGTATTTCTAAAACCCTGTGGTTTGGGTTGCCAAAACCCGTGTGACTCTTAATCTACTTCCGGCCTCGATACGCCGCCTTGACTTAAGACAAAAATTGAAGAAATTTTTCAGGGTTCGGATAGTGTATTTCGGTGGCGAACTTCCCGGGACCCCGGGAGCGGACTGACGCACTGCAGGATGAGGCAACCTCCTTCAAAAGGATTCACAATATTGTTAATGCTAAAAATAGGCACCCATTTTAAAAAGTCATCCTTTGGAAGGATTTTTTTCTCATGCCAGGGGGTTGCCCATAATCATTCCCACCTCAGAAAACAATTTTTCAGGTCCGGGGACCGGTTTCCCAAGGCACGGAAATCCGTAGGGCGCGTCTCACGCGCCATTCTTGGTGCGTAAGACGCACCCTACAAAGGAAAATTACCTTTTTTAACGCAGATTGATTTTCAAACGGCAGGAACCGAGGTGAAGGGAGGCTGCGGCCCGGCTACCTTAATCCAGCAATTCTTTCAACGCCAGCAAATCGTCCCGGATGGACCTAAGCAGAGACAACACCTGGTGGTCCACGGGGGCGGCGGTCATGGGCCGGGGCGGCAGACGGTGCTGCTCGGGCTTGTGGTTCATCCGGCGGCGCATGGCTGCCAGGCTCAGTTTTTCCTCCTCCCGCAGACGCTTGATCTCCAGGATGAGCTGAATATCGGCGGGCCGGTAGAGGCGGTGCCGGGAGCCGCGGCGGCTGGGCTTTAGGAGCTTGCCCTGGGTTTCCCAGTACCGCAGCACATGGGTATTGACCCCGGTGATGCGGCTCACCTCACCGATGCTGTAAAAAGCTTTGCGGGGGAAATCCTCTTCCACGCTCTCCTTCGAAAAGTTGTCAGAGGTCAGTGGTCAGGGCAAAATGTAGGGTGGGCATGGCCCACCATCCTTATTGTCCCTGCTATCCATGGTGTTAAGTGAGGCGAAGGCTCAGGCGCCCCTCCTTAACGCAGTTCCGCCCCCAGGTCTTTGGCCAGGGCCGTAACCAGGGCCTCATGATGCGGGTTCACCAGATCGTCCGTCAGGGTCCGCTCCGGGTCGCGATACGACAGGCGGAAGGCCAGGCTCCGCTTGCCCGGCGGCACGGGGTCGCCGGCGTAGACGTCAAAGAGGACCGCGTCCGCCAGCCAGGGCCGGCCATAGGCGTACAGGGCCTCAGCCACCTGGGCCGCGGGCACGCCTTCCGGCAACATGACCGCGATGTCCCGGTAGACCGCCGGATAGCGGGGCAGGGGCGTGAACCGGGGAGGAATGGCAGCCCCGGCCAGGGAGGCAAAATTGAGATTGAACCCGAAGATTTCGCCTTCCAGGTCCAACTGATCGCCGATGTCCGGCCGCAATTCCCCCAGAACCCCCAGTTCCCGGCTCCCCGAAAAGACCCGGGCCCCATAGCGCAGGTATTCGGGCAGGCCGTCGGGGGTAAAGGTCACCTCGGGGATTCCGAGCCCCTCCAGCACGGTCTCCACCATCCCCTTGAGATCAAAGAAATTGACCGGGTCCCGGGTGGTATTCCAGGCCGCCTCCTCCCGGGCGCCGTACATCAGCCCGGTGAGCCAGTGCTCCTCATGGGGCAGGTCTGCCCCGGCCCGGGGCGCAAAAACCCTGGAAATCTCGAACAGCCGCACATCCTGGGCCTGCTTCAAGGTATTGCGGCGCAGGGCGTCCAGCAACCCCGGCAAGAGTGAGGTGCGCATCATGGCCTGCTCTTCGCTCAAGGGGTTGGCCAGGCGCAAGGCCGCCGGCGCCCCGGCCCCGGTCAGCAGGCTCCCCAACCGGTCCGGCTGAAAGGAATAGGTGACCACCTCGAAGAAACCCAGGCCCTCCAACAGTTGCCGGGCCTTGCCCAACAGGCGCACCTCGGGGCCGGGCCGGGGCGTGGCCACCACCCCCCGGGGCAGGGTCACGGGGATGGCGTCAAACCCGGCCAGGCGGGCGATCTCCTCGATGAGGTCCACCTCCCGCTCCAGGTCGCCCCGGAAGGGGGGCACCTGCAACACCAGGTTTTCTGCATCCACCGCCAGGGCGGGCAGATGGAGCCGCCGCAGCAGGCGCAGCATCTGCTCCGGGCTGAACTCGGTGCCCAGCACCTGGTTGGTCCGGGAAACCCTGAGGTTCAGCCGCGGGTGCTGGATGGGCGCGGGATACTCATCCAGGCGCTTGGCGGCCACGACGCCTGCGCCCACCTCGCACATGAGCTGGGTGGCCCGTTCCAGGGCATGGATCACCCCGTCAGGGTCCACTCCCCGCTCGAACCGGTAGGAGGCCTCGGTGCTGAGCCCCAGGCGCTTGGCGGTCCGGCGGATGGTGCGGGGATTAAAATAGGCGCTCTCCAGCAATACCCGGGTGGTGGACCCGGTGACCTCGGAATCGAGCCCCCCCATGATCCCGGCCAGAGCGACAGGCCCCTCGGCATCGCAAATCAGCAGGGTTTCGGGGTCCAGGTCCCGCTCGACGCCGTCCAGGGTGGTGAACCGGCCCTCGCCGCTCCTGGGCAGGCGCACGATGATTTCACCATTCCGGAGGCGCTCAAAGTCGAAGGCATGCAGGGGCTGGCCGAACTCCAGGAGCACATAGTTGGTAACATCCACGAGGTTGTTGATGGCCCTCAAACCCGCCATCTGGAGGCGGCGGCGCATCCAGAAGGGCGAGGGCGCCACGGTCAGTCCGTTCATAAGGCGGGCGGCATAACGGGGGCAGTGCACCGGGTCCAGGATGGTCACCCGCGCTTCCCGCCCGGGCGCCGCGGCCGCAGCCACGTGGACCTCGGGATGGCGCAGGGGCGCATCCAACAACGCCGCCACCTCCCGGGCCAGACCCAGGACACTCAGGCAATCGGCGCGGTTGGCGGTGATGGCCACTTCCAGGACCGTGTCCTTAAGCCCCATGGCCTCGGCAAAATCCCGGCCCAGCGCCAGGTCCTGGGAAATCGCCATCAGGCCCACATGATCGGCAGACAATCCCAACTCATCTTCCGCCAGGAGCATGCCTTCCGAGAGGACGCCCCGCAGCTTGGCGGGCTTGAGCTTCTGGCCGCCGGCCAGGATGGCCCCGGGGGGCGCAAAGGGGTACAGGACCCCGGCCGCCACATTGGGCGCCCCGCACACCACCCGGTAAGTCTGGCTGCCGGTGGTTACCTCCGCCACCTGCAACCGGTCCGCCTGGGGGTGGCGTTCCACGTTCAAGACCTTGCCCACCACCACTCCGGAAAATCCCGGAACCACTTCCTCCACGGCCTCCACTTCCAGGCCGGCCATGGTCAGCCGGTCTGCCAGGGCCTGAGCCCCCAGGGTGAGGTCCACAAAATCCGCCAGCCAGTTGAGAGACAATCGCATAATGGCTTAATTTAACCTCCCTCACCGCAAAACTCAAGAACCTTGATCTCTCACACCGGATTGAGTCGACGGCTGGCACAGGCTTTCCAGCCTGTGCCAGCGCAGGCTAATCCTTTATGGCCGAAGAATTGGCCGCCCGCAAGCATGAAAGTCCCTGTAGGAGCGGTTCGCGAACCGCCCTGACAGTGGGCCTTTCACGCCAAATCAAAAGGGACCGCTGCCGGTCCCTGTCGCACCTCGTTTTGATAAGCCGGATTTTAGGGCGAACCTTGCCGCTCCGCCTGGTCTCAAACCGCGGCCTGATTCCGGCCTGCCCCTCTTTACGCCGAGGCTTTTTTGCGCCGGTAGCCCCGCTCTCCCAGGCCTTTTTCTTTGGCCAGTTTGCTCCGCTGTGCAGAGTATTCCTTGCACACGAGAGGATACTTCTTGGGGTCAAGGCCGTACCGGCGGAAATACTCCGCCGGGGCCAGTTGATGGGTTTTGCGCAGATGAGCCTTGAGAGTCCGCATCTTCTTGCCGCATTCCAGACAGACGACATACTTCTCTTTGACAATTTCATCCAGCGGAATCGAAGGTTTCTTGACTACTTCCGCCTCAGCTACCGGCTCGTCAACCCCCATGGCGGCCTCCAGCAAGGCCTCAGCGGTTTCAAGCGCGGATAAAACATTATGGATGCTTTTAATCTCATCGATTAATTCTTTAGGGGTGAGTTCGCTCATCGACGCGTGGGAAATCACAATCTGGGCCGTTAATTTGAGTGCCTCAGTCGCCATAAACCTCATTCCTCTCTGAATCGTTTTGTATTATTTCGTCTGATTAATTTTGATACAACCTTTATGAGTGTTTATAGGCAAGTGTCATTTCTCTTGTCAAGGAATTTTTTGTCTAACTTAACTTTTTTTATACACCCTACATATTTTTTCATTAATTAATCGACCGCAAAATGGAATGGGACAACTCAGGATTTATTTCCCTGGGCCATTTTATGTAATGCCGCGGGGTCAACGATGGTGATTTTGCCCTTATCCACTTCTATTAAGCCCAAAATCTTAAATCGGGATAAGGTTCGAGACAATGTTTCGCTGATAGTACCCAGGTAAGCGGCCAGCTGTGTTTTGGTGGTGGGCAATTCGCAATGCAGTCCGGCCGCGATTTCGCCGTGCGTATGCTGGCATCTCTCTATTATATACCGGGCCAGCCGGGCTGATACTTCTTTCAGAGAGAGATCTTCCAGCTGTTTGGTCAGGTGAAACATCAAGCGGCTCAAGGTGGCCAGCATGTTGCGCGCCAACGCCGGGGAGGCGGCCAGATGCTGCAAAAACGGCCCCTTGGGGAAAAATAAGGTATAGCAGTCCTCCAAGGCGATGGCTGTAGCCGGGTATGGAATTTCTCCGAACACCGCGGCCTCGGCGAAGGTCTCTCCCGGCCCCACCAGACGAATAATATATTCTTTGCCTTCCAGGGAACTTTTGACCAGTTTTATCTGACCGGTGATGAGCAGAAAAAAACCCTGGGCCTCTTTACCCCCCGAAAAGATGGTGGTTTGCCGAGGGAAGGTTTTCCTTATTGCCATGCGGGCCAGGACTTCCAGATCCGTCTCGCCAATCCCGGAAAACAGATACATGCGCCGCAAGATTTGTTGCTTAATCCCCGTGTCTTCTTTGGCGGTGCGGTCCATGCCGGCTCCCTTCTGGTGACTACAGAATAAAATGCCTCTTTTTCAGTTCAGTGCTTCAAGGGCCATTGCCCCACGCGTAAAGCCTGAAAAGCCTGGTAGGGCGGGCTTCCCCGCCCGCCACTCAACCGGATTGATGGTGCGTAGGACGCACCCTACATTAAACTTTGGCGGCACAGGTTTTCAACCTGTGCACCCGCACCGGTAAGCTACCGGTGCTGCCAAAGGCTTTTCAAGGCAGTCATTCATGGGCCTTTGGCCCACCCATAAATTATGAAAAGTTTCATGTCAGCCCTTGCTCTTGACTTTGAACCTTGAACTTTGAACCTTGAACTTTTCGAAGCAGGGCTGAAAACCGACGCCGCGAATCCCTGAACTGCGCCATTGTAGGCCGAAACCGGTGTTCTGACAATGAAATTCCGTGCCCTACTCTCTGCGGCCTGGAGGATAGGCCCCCGAAAGCGCCTGCCCCGGACCGGTTCCGGTTCTTTGCAGTTGACGGAACAACAGCGCCTTTGGTAGATTGCTAACCGACAACCGCCCCGGGAGACCTGACTGCCCAGGGTGCATCTCAGCCCCGAAAGGAGTGACCAGTGATCCGACCCAAGTGGACCGTGGCCATTTTGTTGATGAGTTTTGCCCTGACCTGGGGCTGCAGCTCTCAGGATACCAAAGAAATTCGCCTCGGCGTCAACGCCGAACTAACCGGCAGCAAGCCCACGGTGGGGGATTCGTGCCGAAAGGCCGCGGAACTTCTGGCGGCCCAGGTGAATCAGGCCGGCGGTCTCAAGGTGGGTGACCAGCAGTTGCCCATCAAATTGTTCGTCGAGGATAACGAAGACAAGGCCGAATCCGCCGCCGCCGCGGCCCAGAAGCTCATCAGCCAGAACAACGTCCTGGCGATTCTCGGTCCCAACGCCTCGGGCAATGCCATCCCCGCCGCCCGGATCTGCGAAGATGCCGGCGTGATTATGGTCAGTCCCTGGTCCACCAACCCCAAGACCACGGAAGCCAAGAAATTTGTCTTCCGGGCCTGCTTTATCGACGATTTTCAGGGCCAGGTGATGGCCAAGTTCGCCCGGGAAAACCTCCAGGCCCAGACCGCCGCGGTGCTTTATGACGTGGCCTCGGAGTACAACAAAGGCATTGCCGAGTTTTTTAAGAAATTCTTCGAGGCTCACGGCGGCAAGGTGGTGGCCTTCCAATCCTACACCAAGGACGACAAGGATTTTTCTTCCCAGCTCACCATCATCAAGGCGGCCAACCCCGGGGTGCTGTTTCTCCCCAATTATTACAACGAGGTCCCCCTGCAGGTGCAGCAGGCCCGGCGGTTGGGAATCACCTGCCCCATTATCGGCTCCGACTCCTGGGGCAGCGCCGAACTCCTGAAACTGGGCGGGGCCGACCTGAGCGGCACCTATTTCAGCACCCACTATGCCCCGGACATCGCTACCCCCACCGCCCAGAAGTTTATCCAGGACTATGAAGCCAAGTACGGCAAGAAACCCGACGATGTCGCGGCGCTCACCTATGACGCCGGGCGCCTCTTGTGCGCCGCCATTACCCAGGCCGGCGCCCTGGACCGGAAAAAGGTGCGGGACGCCCTGGCCTCGGTCAAGGAATTCCAGGGCGTAACCGGCCATATGAAGTTTCAGGGAACCTGTGATCCCGTCAAGAGCGCCGTCATTCTCCAGATTAAGGATGGCAAATTTAACTACTTCGCCGCGGTGCAACCTTAGAAATGCTGGGTTCTGGGTTTTAGGTTCTGGGTTCTGGAAAATCGCGCTAGGGGAGTTGGTTCTGGCGTAAGTCCTTGAATTTCGTAGGGCGGGCTTCCTCGCCCGCCTCCTCCGGTGGCACAGGCTTCCAGCCTGTGCGCCGCACCGGCAAGATGCCGGTGCCACCAATAACTTTCAAAGCAGGCCTTAAAGCCCCATGGAATAACCCTATGTTCCAGCTCCTGGCCCAAAATGTCCTCAACGCCCTGCAACTGGGGAGCGTCTACGCCCTTATCGCCCTGGGCTACACCATGGTTTACGGCATCCTCACCATGATCAACTTCGCCCATGGCGACATCTTCATGGTGGGAACCTACCTCAGCCTGGCCGGGGCCGTCTTCCTGTTGGGTCTGCCGCTGAAACTCCCGTTAGTGGTGGTCTTCTTGGGGGCCATGGCCTTCAGCATGTTGCTGACTGCGCTCATGGGGGTGACCATCGAACGCCTGGCCTACCGCCCGCTGCGCAGCGCCCCCCGGGTCTCGGCGGTGATCACCGCCCTGGGAGTGGGACTCTTCCTGGAAAATATCACCCTGGGCCTCCTGGGGCCGCAACCCCGGCACTTCCCGGACCTCATCCCTCAGACCCGATGGGAGGTGGCCGGTCTTACCATCACGCCCTTGCAAGTGCTCATCATTGTCATGGCCGCGGTGCTCATGATCCTCCTGGACCTGTTGGTGCGGCGGACCCTCCTGGGCATGGCCATGCGGGCCATTTCCTACAACCGGCCCATCGTCCCCCTCATGGGAGTGCCCGTGGACCACGTCATTTCGCTCACCTTCGCCATCGGTTCCGCCATCGCTGCAGCCGGGGGTCTCCTCTACGGTCTGGCCTACCCGGTTTTGGACCCTTTGATGGGGGTGCGCATCGGCTGGTGGGCCTTCATCGCCGCAGTGGTGGGGGGCATCGGCAATATCCGCGGCGCCATGCTGGGCGGCTTTATCCTGGGCGCGGTGGAGGTCTTTACCCCGCTGGTGCTGCCGTCGTCCACCTACCGGGACTTCGTAGCCTTCTCCCTGCTCCTGGTGCTGCTGATCTTTAAACCCACCGGCATCCTGGGCCGCCCGGTGTTTGAGCGGGTGTAGCAGTTAGCCCTTAGCTGTTAGTTGTTAGCAGGGCATGCAGGCCAGGCATTGCCCGCTTTGATCCGGTTTAGCATTTGGTGGCACAGGCGTCTCGCCTGTGCGAGGCGGACGAGACGTCCGCCCCACGAACTTTCATAACTCGTTCCCAAGCTCCTGCTTGGGAACGCACCTGTACGCCAAGCTCCTGCTTGGCGACAGCTGAGCCGCTTTTCAGGGCGCCGGGTTTGGAGCGCAGCAGAGCTTCCAAGACCAGGGAGTTCCCAAGCAGGAGCTTGGGAACCAGAAAAGATCTGAACTGATCACTGGCCACTGGCCACTATTATTGAATGAAAGATTTGATTAAACGAAAAAAAACCCTCCTCTGGCTCGGCGCGGCCCTCATACTGGCCCTGGCCTGGGGTTTGCCCGCCTCCGCCGCCCTCAACCCCTACGTCATCCAGATCCTCATGTACGTCGGGATCAACATGATCCTGACGCTTTCCCTCAACCTGGTGAACGGCTACATGGGCGAATTCTCCGTCGGCCACGCCGGGTTCATGGGCATCGGCGCCTACGTGGCCTCGGTACTCACCGTGGCGGTGCTGCCCCCGGCCTGGGCCGCCCCGGCCTTCCCCGCGGTCCTGGTGGCAGGCGGCGCCGCCGCCGCCCTGGCCGGGCTGATCGTGGCCTATCCCTCTTTCCGCACCCGGGGCGATTACCTGGCCATCGTCACCCTCGCCTTCAACATGATCGTCAAGAGCGTCCTGGAAAATATTTCCTGGCTTGGGGGTCCCCGGGGCTATCTGGGCATGCCCCGCCTGACCACGCTTTTCTGGGTGGCCGCCTGGGTCATCCTGACCCTGTGGGTCTTGCGCAACCTGGTCTATTCCAACTTCGGGCGGGGAATCACCGCCATCCGGGAAGACGAAGTGGCCGCCAACCTGACCTCCGTGGATACCCGGCGTCTCAAACTCTACGCCTTT
>Ga0351842_1123_pt1 | contig 20804 bp, 16 predicted proteins | sample TotcelHFGM3001L3_FD_206877 | JGI IMG/M metagenome (GOLD analysis project Ga0351842, IMG submission 206877) | Enriched cells from coal bed in the Powder River Basin, Montana, United States - Total cells FGM rep1 HSBNCT.FGM.300.1.L3 ... | reverse complement strand
AGTGTGTCTGTATATTCTGCCGGTGGCGCAGTACCCCGAAATCGTGCCGCCCACCATCCAGGTGACCACCATGTATCCCGGGGCCAGCGCCGAGGTCATCGCCAACACGGTGGGAATCCCCATCGAACAGGCGGTCAACGGCGTGGAAGGCTCCATCTACATGTCCTCCACCAGTTCCAGTTCCGGAAATTACACCCTTACCGTGACCTTCGCAGTGGGCACCGACCTCAATGCGGCCTTGACCCTGGTACAAAACATGGTTAACGGCGCCACCGCCCAGCTTCCCGAGACCGTGCAGGCCCAGAGCGTCACCGTGCGCAAGGTTTCCACCAACATCTTGCAGGTGATCAGCATCTACACCGACGATGACCGATATGATGCCACCTATCTCTCCAACTACGCCATCATCAACCTGCAATACCCCCTGGGCCGGCTGGCCGGGGTGGGTCAGATCCAGGTGTTCGGGGCCGGGCAATACAGCATGCGGGTCTGGCTGGACCCCAACAAGCTCAAGTATTACAACATGACCACCCTTGACGTGGTGCACGCCATCCAGAACCAAAACGTCCAGGTAGTGGCGGGCCGGCTGGGGGCCCCGCCGACACCGCCCGATCAAGCCTTCCAGTTCACGGTCAACGCCTTAGGAAGGCTGTCCGACGTCAACCAGTTCTCAGATATCATCGTCAAAAGCGTGCGTAGCGAGCAGGGTGAAACCGCGCAGTTGGTGCGGGTGCAGGATATTGCCCGGGTCGAATTGGACCAGCAATTTTACAGCAATTTCGGCGGCATGAGCGGCAAGCAATCCGGCCAGATCCTGGTCTACGCCCTGCCCGGGGCCAACGCCATCGATGTCGGCAAGAAGGTGCAGGCGGCCATGGCCGAGATGAGTCAGACCTTCCCGGAAGGGCTGAAATACGCTATCTTCTACGACACCACCAAGTTCATCGGCCAGGCCATTCACGCGGTCTATGAAACCCTGTTTGAAGCCGGCATCCTGGTGCTCATCGTCATCATGGTGTTTCTGCAAAATTGGCGGGCCATGCTGGTCCCGGCCACCACCGTGCCAGTGACCATCATCGGCGCCTTCGCCGCCATGGCCCTGCTGGGCTTCACCGTCAATTTAATGACCCTGTTCGCCCTCATCCTGGCCATCGGCATCGTGGTGGACGACGCCATCGTTGTCGTCGAGAACGCCTCGGTTTACATCGAGAAAGGCCTCCAGCCGCGGGAAGCGGCCATCAAGGCCATGAGTGAGTTGACCGGACCGATCCTCGGCATCACTCTGGTGCTCACCGCGGTTTTTATCCCTGCCGCCTTCATGCCGGGTATCACCGGGCAGCTCTTCCGGCAATTTGCCCTGGTCATCGCCTCCACCGCCATTATCAGCGCCATCAACGCCCTGACCCTGAAGCCGGCCCAGTGCGCCCTCTGGTTGCGCCCCCACGTTAAAAAGGAACCCAACTTCTTTTACCGGGGCTTCAACAAGGGCTACGCCGTGGTGGAGCACGCCTACGTCCTCCTGATCCAATGGATGGTCGAGCGCACGACCCTCATGGTGATCGTGTTCGTTGCGGTCATCATTCTGGCCGGCTGGCGTTTTACCCTGCAGCCCACCGGTTTTCTGCCCACAGAAGACCAGGGCTACGCCATGGTCTTCGCCCGGCTGCCCGAAGGCGCCGCCCAACCCAGGGTCAAACGGACCTCGGACCAGATAGATGCCATTCTCAAGCGGACCCCGGGGGTCGAAGCCTGGGTGACCGTGGGCGGTTTCTCCATCCTGGACGCCACCAACGTCTCCAACGTCATGACCACCTTCGTGATTTACCAGGATTGGAGCAAACGGGGGGCCAAGTTGACCCAGGAGCATATCGTCGGCGCCTTGCAGCAGGAGTTATTCGCCATCCAGGACGCCCAGGCCATTGTGCTGGTGCCGCCGGCCATCGCCGGCCTGGGCCAGGCCGGGGGCTTCCAGATGATGGTGGAGGACCGGGGCAGCCTGGGGCTGGCCGAACTGGAGAAGGGGACCATGGAGGTCATCCGGGCCGCAACCGGCCAGTCCGGGTTGGGGGGCCTGGCCACCACCTTCAGCGCCCGTAGCCCCCAACTCTATCTTGACATCGACCGGACCAAGGCGGAGTCCCTGAATATTCCCCTGATCAGCGTCTTCGACACCCTTCAGGCCTACCTGGGGTCAACGTACGTCAATCTGTTCAACAAGTTCAACCAGGTGTTCCAGGTCTACGTCCAGGCCGACGCGGCCTACCGCCTGCAGCCGGAGGACATCAAGAGCCTCTACGTCCGCAATCTCAAAGGGGAAATGGCGCCCCTGGGGACCCTCCTGAAGGTCAACCGGATCCTGGGCTCGGAATTGGTCACCCGTTACAACCTCTATCCCGCCGCCTCCATCTTCGGGGGCGCGGCCCCGGGCTTCAGCTCCGGAGAGGCCCTCAAACTGATGGGACAGGTGGCGCAGCATACCCTGCCCCGGGGCATGTCCTACGACTGGACCGCCACCTCCTTCCAGGAAAAGCAGGTGGGCAGCCAGGCCTACTTCATCTATGCCCTGTCCATCACCCTGGTCTTCCTGGTCCTGGCGGCCCAATACGAAAACTGGTTTAACCCGGCCGCGGTCATCCTGGTGGTGCCCATCGCCATGGTGGGCGTGCTGTTGGGCTTGATGGTCCGGGACTTCGACAACAACATCTATACCCAGGTGGGCCTGGTGTTGATGATCGCCCTGGCCAGCAAAAACGCCATCCTGGTGGTGGAGTTTGCCCGGGAGCTGCGGGCAGACGGCATGTCCATCACCGAGGCCGCGGTGGAGGCCACCCGCCGCCGCTTCCGCCCCATTATCATGACCTCCTTCGCCTTCATCCTCGGGGTGGTGCCCCTCATGGTCGCCGGCGGCGCCGGCGCTGCCAGCCAGCAGGCCATCGGCACAGTGGTCTTCGGCGGCATGCTGGCCTCGACCCTCCTGGCCATCCCGTTCGTGCCGGTGTTCTACGTCATCACCCAGCGCCTCAGCGAGCGCCGGAAGAAACCGGCCCCCCCGGCAGCGCCGCCCCAGGGGAAGGTTGAGGGGAGTTGATGGCGGGGTAGGGCGTCTAGGACTGAAGGTGAATCATCGGTAATGATCCAGGATTTCGAGCTGACAATCATCAAACCAAAATCAGGTTAATTCTGACATTGATGGTTGAAGGTTATAATTCGGAGGAATGTGGGGTCCACATATGATAACCATATAAAATAGTTATTAATTTTATTAACGCTGCGGATATATAGCAGTTTTCTTGTATTATAGCAACTTTTCGGAATTTATAAGATGGAGTATTAACGACGGAGAGAGATAAATGGATTTAATATATTTTATATCAAAGCTCTTCATAGATATAGCGTATAATATCTGTTGCTAATGCAATCTTATCTTCATGAGTATGATCTATCCAAGTATGGTGTTCAGGATTTAAAGAAAGTCGAAATTGCTCGATTGTATCTCGTTGCGCATGTGTTATGGCACCTATCCTCAAAAGATTATCAAGGAGATCACCAAATTGAAATGTTAACATGTGATTGACACATATTTGTTGATGGAAACGTGACCTTATTTCTATTTCAAGGTATACTCGTAAGTCGCGGGAAATATCTTCCGTATGCCTCCTGGCAATAAACCCCTCCAAGTGACGGTACATTTGTTCGTGTGGCGACTCTATAAAGTCAGCTGCGGTGCAGGAGCGAAGTTGAGAGCCGATTGCATCTTGTTCAATTTTGATAAGCTGGATGCCGGCTGTCTGCATTCGAGTGCGGTAGAAGAAAGCTCTCAAGTATCTTGAATAGTGAGATAATATAATCATTTGTCGGAACCGCGACCTTTCCATTTCTAAGAACCTAATGGTTCGATCTATACGACCGTCATCGAAACTAGTCACAGGATCATCAAGGACAAGGATTGTATTTGCTTTATCGTCATCTGAAAGAGTTTTGGCCTTGGCCAAAAAGATGGATAATGCAAGCGCCCTTCTATCAGATTCGCTAAAAAATGATTTTATTCTTTCAGGGGTAATGCCAGTGCCAGAAAAGCTCGCAATGATCTGGATCGTTGGCATATCTCCACGTCGATTAATCCTCTTCGATATGGTAAATCTTTGGCTCCCTAGTTGGGAGAAAATGGTATTAATAGCATCAAAGTATTGGTCTATAAATACAGTTTGTTCCTGCTCAAGCTGCGTATTTAGAGTTTGAAGTTCGTTCTCAACCCGCTGTTTTTCGGTAAACGTTTGAAAGTAGTTTTCACATGGTGTATCGCTTTGCGCTCGACGAAGGTTTAACCTCTTCCTGGTCAACTCTCTCTCTATTTCACCGATTCGATTATCTACATGTTCAGTATTCAGACCACCCCTAAATCCCTGAATCTTTTGAACTAATTGACTGACTACTGTATTATAGTTTGAGACAAGACTCCGCAATGCATCAAAGGCCTGGAAAGCTCCTGGACACTCCCAAGACTCTATGGACAAATGCAAAGCCTGACGCTTTTGCTCAAATTTTGATGCGAGATCAATACCGATTTCCCGATATGCTTCTAACCATACGGAAAGAGCATGACGCAATTCTGCAGCAATCAAATCGGCATCTCGAACTTGATTTCTGTAAGTTTCCTCTTTCATTAACTCTGGATATTGATTACATGCATTTCGATTAAGGGCTATCCTTTCTGAGATAAACGAAAGGCTTAAAGATCGAAAAGTCTCCTCATGATCGTTGAGCGAGTTATTTGTATTACTAACTAAACGGTCGAATGCTTCATCGAAGAACTCTCTATAATCTGCAAGAAGTCTTAAAGCAGCAACACTTAGATCTTGCCCGCAGAACGGACAATTATCTACCCTAACTTGATTAAGACCGCTCCGAATCCACATCTGAGTAGTTTGATTGGCTTGAGTCCTCAACTGAATATGTTCTCGAACTCTTATGCTAGCCTCGTCATGCATTTGCTGAAAGGAAGTTTGAAGGGTAATATTAACTTCAGTTACAAAGTCCTCTATATTCGTGGCCATCCCGATTGGAGCAGGCACCTCTCGCGCCATAGCCTGATCTAGGTTCTGCGATAAATTCCTCTGAGCCTTCAATTCGTCATCAAGAGTGACGATATCTCTTTGTATTTCTTCGGGAGCTTGAGTTATCTGCATTTGAATAAAAGAAAGAATATCTCTCAAACCTTCGAATGTCGCAGATTTGAGTTCGCGGAGCGTTTTATTAAGGACTCGCAGTCTGGAGTTTTGCTGAGCAATATTCTCTGCGGTGAGCACACTGGTTTCTCCAAGAACGAATTGCGTTATGTTTTCTTGATTTCGCCTTTCGATCGACAATCCAGTGAAGACATTCCGATGGATGAAATCTGTGTCAAAAACGAGGATTAGAATTTCTGCGGGAAGACATGGGGCCCAGCCGGTTTGTGCAAATAAGATTGTCTGTTCATTTGCATGACCAGGAAGTGTGAACGTAAGCTGAACCCGTTGAGCAGAATTATCTTGATTCGGTATACTTTCACGATGCGCCACATATTCTGGATTATTATCTGCAATTGAGCGGATGATGTCACATAGGGTTGACTTGCCGTAACAATTTTCCCCATAAACAAAGGTTAGAGGTTCAAATTGAACATTTGCCGGATGCGAGTCTATGAAACAACCGACTCTTTTAATCTGCTGAAAGCGCCTCAACATCTTCGTATCCCCACAAACTCCTGTTTATTTGGCGCCAAGATTCTTTTTTAGTGTAAAAATTAAGAACCAAAAGAACGTCGAAGTCAATCATTTTTTATAATGAAAAAAATGACATATAATCCAGATTTCAATAGGCTGATGGCATTAATCAGTTAGCTTGCCAATAGACAGACTTCCCAACAATTTCAATTCGTTGTGGAAATGATCGGAATAGCGCAATTATTTTTTGTGGGGGGATTCCAGATATTCATCCCGTTCTCAGGTGCAACCTGGGGACGAAATGCGCTTTCTAAGATGCCTCTTATAAGAAAAAATCAGGAAGGGCTGGGGTTGGCGAGCTTTTCGAATCTTTCCAGGGAGTGGCCCAGACTGCCCTCGCGGTTGACTTCCTGGAGCCGTTTCAGACACCGGGATAATTGGGCCTTTTTCCCCAGGCCGGCGTAGACGTCGAAGGCCCGGACATAGTTATCCCAGGCCTGGGACAGGTCCCCCCGGGTCTGATACGTCTCCCCCAGGTAAAACAGGTCCGCGGCCATGGCGGCCCGGTCCAGAACGGACCGGTCGATGGCGAGGGCTCGACAGAACATCTCCAGGGCCTCGCCGGTGTCCCCCCGGGCCAGGGCGAGCCGGCCCCGGTGATGAAAGAGGGCGCCCTTGAGTTCCGGCGTGGTGGCCAGTGGCTCCGCCCGGGTGAGAAAAGTCTGGGCCGAACCCGGATCATTCTGATCCAGATAAAAACTGGCCCACTGGAGGTACACCCGGCCTAAAGCCTGGGGGGATCGGGATTGGAGGGCCGCTTCCTGGGCCGCCGTCAGGTGCTGGGAGACTGCCGCCGTCTGGCCCTGTTTCTGGGCCACCGTGGCCAGGTTGGCCTGGTTGATTGAGGCCGCCGCGAACTGCTGCCGGTCCTGGTTCAGGTTGTAGGCCTGGGTGAAGTAGTCCCGGGCCCGCGGATAATCTTCCTCTTCCAGGGCCACAGCCCCCAGGTTGTTGAGCTGCTGCGCCGTCCCCGGCAAGTAATCCACCGACCGGCTCATGGTCAGGGCCCGGGAGAAATTCCGGGAGGCCCGCTTCAGATCTCCCCGGGAAAATAATTCCTCCCCCGCAATCGAGATTTCATCGATGCGCTTCACCTGCTGCCCGAACGGGTCGGCTTTGGCGGCGCAGCCGCCCGCCAGCAGGACCGCCAGCCCGAGCCGGGCCCAGCGGCTAAGGAAGGGTGCGCGGCGCCACATGGATGGATTGGCTCTTGGTGCCCTTGGGGGCAGTCATGCGGATCAATGGATTGGCCTTGATGGCGTCTATGGTGTCCTTGGCGCTCCGGGCCGTGCCGGTGGCCGCCTCCACCAAGTCGGGCAATTCCTCGCTCCCGGCCTTGATGTTGGCCACGATGGCCTTCAAGGGCTCGATCTCCTCGTTGATGGCTTTGGTAAATACTCCCAGGTTCTGGGCCGTGGGCTTGAGATCCAGCGTGATGGCCCTGGCCTCTACCAGAAATGCGGACCAGGTGCGTTCCATCTGGTCCAGGCGCTGGTTAAACCGGACCAGAAACTCCTTTTGCATAATCAGCATCCCCAAACTTCCCTTGCCCTCGGAAATGTTCTTGAGGATTTCGTCCAAATGATTCAAGGCCGCCTGGAGGATTTTTTCGTCATTTTTTAGATCCTCGCTGAACTTGGCCAGATTGATCAGCATGTGTTTGACTTTCTGGATGTTTTCTTCGCTGGCCAGTTCCGCCAGGTGTTCCGTCACGGACTTGCGCTCCCGGGAGGGAATGTCGCCATGCGGTTCGATTCTGGGGTAGCCGGAAGTGCCGGGGCTGATGTCGACGTATTCACTACCGATCAGGGTGGGACTTACCACTTCCGCCACTGAATCCTGGCGGATGAGATTGGCATACTCTTCGTTGACCTTGATGGCGACCTCTACCTGAGGCCGCTCGGTGGTCTGGGTAATGCTCAGCAGGGCGACCTTGCCGATTTCGGTGTTGAACATCTTGACCAGGGAGCCCTGATGCAGGTTGTAGCCCTGCCGGAATTTTATCCGGTAGGTGTTCTGGGTTTGGAACCAGCCCTTGGATTGGGCAATAACCAGCAAGGTCACCACGGTGAAGATGATCAACACCAGCAGAAATCCGCCTGCCAGCTGTTCCTTGCGGGAAAAGCCCTCTTCCATGCGGCTATGATAACACTCTCTTTCGGTTTTTTACAAGTATTTCAATACCGGCCCCAGCCCTGGGGTTCCTGACTCTCATGGTCATTGCCGGAGGAACCCCCGACGCCGGAAATGTGGGTCAACCGCCCCGGCCGGTTTCCGGAAAAGGCATGGCCCACGCGAACCGCTGATAAGAAAATTTGGAGAATCGCCAGTTATGCCGATAAAGCTTTATAAGGGGACGGCAACCCAGGCGTCCGCCAGGGCCCGGCCCCGCCCCGGGAAGGCCGCAGGTGACGGCATCCCAGCCATGATCCTGCGGCCAGCTTGACCCCACAGGGAGGGCCATAGACAGTGTTTATCCGGTTGCGCCAGTTGCTGCGGGGTCAAGGCCAGGAAGGAGCCGCCGCGGTGGAGTTTGCCATAATTCTCCCCGTATTGCTGTTACTCACACTGGGGGCTCTGGATTTGGGCCATATGTACTTCGTAGACCATCTTATCACTAATGCCAGCCGGGAAGGCGCCCGTTATGCCGCCAAATATACCGGCACCGCCGCTGAACCCACGAATGCTCAAGTCTCGACCTATGTAAAATCAACGCTTAACTACGATGCATTTAACTTGGACGCCCTAACCGTCAGTGCAACCTATGCGGGCACATTTCCCAATAGAATTGCCACGGTTACAGTCACCGCGAACAAGCAATGGTGGGCACTTGGCGTCTTGGCGGGCTTTCCTGCCAAAACCCTCACAGCCCAAACGGCTATGAACGTGGAGCACTAAAGAGGGCTGGGATGCATAATAATCGGAGAGCCCCAGAGACGGTGACTCCGCTCCTTGATGAATCGGGCGCGGTGGCGGTTTATTTCCTCCTTATTTTTAGTGTCCTTTGCGGGATCGGGGGAATCGTAATCGATTATGGTAATCTGGTCAGGGTGAGGGCCGAGGTGCAGCGGACTGCGGATGCCGCGGCCCTCGCCGGCGCGGCAGGTTTGTTGCCCTACACCAACCCTGGGGTTACTACCCAAACGCCAAATTGGGCGAATGCAACGGCTAAAGCCCAAACGATGATCAGTAATACCGCTAATGAAGCTGCTAACCTGCAATTTGCCACTGGGGATGGCACTATTGATTACGGATACTGGTTGTTATCACCGCCAGCGGGTTATGTCCAAACACTACCCAAGGCTCGCCCCACAACAGCAGCATATCTCCCTGAGCCGGCAATACAAGTAACGCTCAGCAGAAATGTCCCTTTGTATTTAGCACCGATAGTTGGGGTCACTAGTCCCAACACCGTGAGCGCCACAGCAACCGCAATCCTCCCTGAGGCCTATAAGATCTCTAACCTTCCCCCAATCGCAGTAGCTTGGGACGTTGTCTATGATACTGATCACGGGACCGTGGTCGTAGACGTGGACGAGCAAGACCTTAAGATTCAGAGCCAAAAAGGAAAAGCCGGGTGGTTTAATTTGACTGGAGGCAACAGCGTCCCGTCGGTCCGTTTCAGTGATCCGCTGACTTCCACCACAACCCAAATTTATTTGGTGCCGGGTACAAAGGCTACATTGACTGACCTGGTCACAGCAGGCGAGACGGTTACGCTGACGGTGGTCAATCAAGTCGATGACAAGGTGTGGAAGTCTATCCAAGGGTTCGCAGCGTTCAAAATCGACTCGTTGGACGCAAACAGCATGGAAGGGCATTTTGTCAACCAATATTTTGATCCCAATGTTATCCCATTTTCCGGAACCGGAACAATCAGCGGGGTTAGCGGCACGCCCAAATTAGTCACCCCGTGATGCCGGCCGTCAGGCTTGCCCAGGGAAGGCCTTCTGCTCTTTTCCCCCTCATCTCCTCCCAGCTGGTCGACTGAGGCCCGGGGAATGCCCCGGTGCCGCTGATTCCCCGACCCAGGGCTTCCGAAACCTCTAAAAATATCCCATGCGCGGGCCCAGGGTGTTGGCGGCCGGTAAATGGAGAGGAATCCTCAATAGGTGAATCAAGCCGAGAATCGAGAAAATTTCCGGTTTCAACCTTGAAAGTTTTTTAAGAGGAATTAATATTTCGTGATACGAGCTATTTTAGGAGGAAGTACATGGCTGAAGATTTACTGGAAAAGGGCGCGATCATCCAGCGGGACAAGGAATCATACGCGGTCGCGCCCCATATTCCCGGCGGCATTATCACTGATTTCAACCTGCTGCGGCGGTTGGCCGACGTGGCGGAAAAATACGGCGTCAAGGCCATGAAGCTCACTTCGGCCCAGCGCATCGCCTTGGTGGGACTGAAGCTCGAAGACCTGGACCCGGTGTGGCAGGAACTGGGCATGGTGCCCGGGGCCGCCATCGGCCTGTGTGTGCGCTCCATCAAGATCTGCCCCGGCACCACCTTTTGCCGTATGGGCATGCAGGACGCGGTGGGGGTGGGGCTTCACCTCGACGAAAAATACCATGGCATGCCCCTGCCCTTCAAGTTCAAGATCGGGGTCTCGGGCTGTCCTAATAACTGTTCCGAGTCCTGCATCAAAGATCTGGGGCTGGTGGGCGCGGCCAAGGGCTGGCGGGTGCTGGCCGGCGGCTTTGGGTCGGGCCTCAAACCCCGCCTGGCGGACCTCATCGCCACCGACCTCACCGACGCCGAGGCCCTGGACCTGGCAGCGCGGATGCTGGATTGGTACAAGGATAAAAACCAAAAAAAGCGCCTGGGCCGGATCATCGACGACATCGGCCTGGACACCTTCAAGGCGGAACTGGGCCTGGCGGCGGCATGACCTGACATCAGCTAACCGCATCTCTGGCCGTGGGAACATCCCGTTTCATACCAACGATCATTTCCTCACGGACACAACGAAGCATGAACATGGAGCACCGTCGCCCTCGCCGGTGAAATGTGGGACAGCCGCCCCCGGCTGTCCATGGGCAGGCGAGGGCGCCTGCCCTACCCTTTCCCGCTGGGGGCGCTCATGGTCGTCATCTGGCGCGACCTGCCTGATTCATCCAAAGGATCCTTGCACAATAGCCTTGTAGAGGTTATAATTAAAGATTAAGAAATTTACTGCCGGGAACTTGCCGCGGACCTCAGCCAGGAGAGATAGATCGGCTGGGCCTTCTCCCTTGTCTTACCGGAATCCCTTTCATCTGATTTGGAAAGGTCGGAATAATCGGTGGCCCGGGCGTCCCGCCTGGGCGTTATGTGGTGCGCAGTGCGCACCCTACAGGGCTGTCCTCGCCTGGTGCCGGGGTGCGGGTGCGCATCTCACCTTGATGGTGCGTAGGACGCACCCTACGGCAAACGGTGCGCCGGGCGCACCCTTCATGGCTATTGCAATTGTAGGGGCAGTTTTCAAACCCGCCCCTGCCCGGCCCGGCCCACCGCGCCCCTAAGCTTTTTTTGCACTTATCGGAGATTTTATGAGCGTACGAGATGATTTACGCAACCTGGCCATCATCGCCCACGTTGACCACGGCAAGACCACCCTGGCGGACGCCATGCTCTGGCAGAGCGGCATCTTTCGGGAAAATGAAACGGTGGTGGAGCGGGTCATGGACAGCATGGACCTGGAGCGGGAGAAGGGCATCACCATCATGGCCAAGAACATGGCCATTACCTATAAGGGCGTCAAGATCAACATCGTGGACACCCCGGGCCACGCCGATTTCGGCGGCGAAGTGGAGCGCACCCTGAACATGGTGGACGGCGTCCTGCTCCTGGTGGACGCCACCGAAGGGCCGCTGCCCCAGACCCGGTTTGTCCTGGGCAAGGCCCTGGAGCAGGGGCTGCCCGCCATCGTGGTCATCAACAAGATCGACCGCCCCGACCGCCGCATCCAGGAAGTCCTGAACGAAGTTTACGACCTGTTCATCGACCTGGACGCCACCGAGGAACAGTTGGAATTCCCGGTGATCTACACCAACGCCAAGGCCGGCATTGCCCTCACCGACCCCGAAGGCCAGGGGCAGGACCTGGTGCCTCTGTTTGAGACGATTATTTCGGCCATCCCCGCGCCCACCTATGACCCGGAGGCGCCCCTGCAGTTTTTGGTCACCAACCTGGATTACAGCGACTACGTGGGTCTGATCGCGGTGGGGAAAATCGTCAACGGCGCCATGCGCCAGGGCCAGGAAGTGGTCCTGATGAAGAAGGGCGAGGAGGCCGGCAAGGCCCATCTTAGCCAGATTCTCAGCTACGACGGCCTGGACCGCACCCCCCGGGAGGTCATCACCGCCGGAGACATCGCCGCGGTGGCCGGGGTGCCGGCGGCCTTCATCGGCGACACCCTGACTGATCCCGAAGACCCACGAGCCTTGCCGGTGATCACGGTGGAGGAGCCCACCATCTCCATGATGTTCTCGGTCAACACCTCGCCTCTGGCCGGCAAGGAAGGGCGGCTGTTGACCTCCCGGCACATCAAAGAGCGCCTGGACAAGGAAGTGCTCTACAACGTCAGCGTCCGGGTGGAGCCGGGGCCGACCCGGGAGTCCTTCCGGGTCAGCGCCCGGGGGGAGCTGCAACTGGCGGTGCTCATCGAAATGATGCGCCGGGAAGGTTTCGAACTATCCCTTTCCAAACCCAAGGTCCTGACCCAGGAAGTGGACGGCGAGACCCGGGAACCCCTGGAACTGGCGGTGGTGGACATCCCCGAAGAGTTTGTGGGCATCGTCACGGAAAAGTTGAGCAGCCGCCGGGGCCGGCTCATGAAGATGGTCAACCATGGTTCCGGCCGGGTCCGCCTGGAGTTTGAAATCCCCTCCCGGGGTCTTATCGGCTTCCGGGGCCAGTTCCTGAACGATACCCGGGGCACCGGCCTATTGAACGCCCTCCTCGTGGGCACCACCCCCTATGCCGGGGAGATCGCCGGGCGCATCAACGGCGTCCTGGTGGCCGACCGTCCCGGGCGGGCGGTGTCGTATGCCATCTTCCATCTGCAGCCCCGGGGCACCATCTTTGTGAAGCCCAATGACCCGGCGTACCGAGGGCTGATCGTGGGGGAAAACACCCGCCCCGATGACATGCTGGTGAATATTTCCAAGGAGAAGAAACTTACCAACATGCGGGCTTCGGGCAGCGACGAGGCCCTGCGCCTGGTGCCGGCGCGCCAGTTCACCCTGGAGCAGGCCATGGAGTTCATCAACGACGACGAGCTGGTGGAAGTCACCCCCCAATCCATCCGCCTGCGGAAGCGGTTGACCAGTTAAGACCGGGGGGCGGCGAGGATCGCAAAGCAGGGCGGTTCACGAACCGCCCCTACAACCTCCCTTGCAACAGCCATGAAGCGATGGGGCAAATGGCGGCAAAAAAAGGCCAAGAATCGCAGAAAACCCCTTTCCAAGTGAGGGTGACATGCTTATAGTATTGGCACATTTATCGTAATAGGGAGGTCGTCGATGGAAGTACGCACCATTCTCTGGCCCACAGATTTGTCCAAGAATTCGATCAAGGCCGCCAAACATGTGTCATCTCTGGCCCAGAAGTACCAGGCCAAGGTTATTCTCCTCTACGTCGGGGTGGATTTGCTGTCTTATTTCCGGGCTTATGGCGATCCCAGTAAGGATCAATTGGAGCATTTTCAGAGCTGGGAATTAAAACAGGCCAAAAAGCATCTGGAAGGGGTTTGTGCGCAAGAATTGAAAGCCTGTCCCAATATCGAGGTAAAGCTGGTGCAGGGCGACGCCGCCAGCGAGATTCTGAAGACCATCAAGGAAGCCAAGGCCGACATGGTGGTTCTGACCAGCCACGGCCGCGGCCAGGAGGATTTGGATCAGAAAAGCTCCGATTTCGGCAGTGTGGCCAAAAAAGTCCTGGCCAACTCCCCGGTGCCGGTTCACCTAGTCAATCCCTATACCAAGTGAACCGGGGTTGAGGGATTTTGCCAGGGAACGAGCCTGGCGCGCTTTCCTTTCGGGGCTCGTTCCGATCGACTGGAATTGCCCCCATCGCAGGCTTAACCCTGCGCCGGCACAGGCGAGGCGCCTGTGTCACTCATTGATTGCGAAATGGCTTGGGGGCAAGGGGCCTCCTGCTGCCATCCTGCGGCAGCGGCAGGTTAAACGGCGCCCGTCTCACCCCTGGCTGTCAAGCACCAAAAAAAACGCCGGTCTCAGGCCGAGACCGGCGTTTTTATATGGACTGAATGATCAGATCAAGTTTCGGTCACGACAATGGCCCCTGAGGGGCAGGCCTCGACACAACTCTCGCAACCCAGACACTCGTCGAGATTAGCTACAACGGCTTTCTCGTCCTGCATCTCGAGCACGCCCACGGGGCAAATATTGACGCACTCCTCGTCGCCGGTGCATTTATCGGCATCGATTTCGACTTCCCAACCCATGATATTCACCTCCCTTATATATGAGTAGATATGAAAAACATGAAAAGACGCCGAGCTGGATTGCCAGGCCGACGTCTCCCAACTAACCGGTTCAGTTTATGTTTCAGTCACGGCAATGGCGCCCGAGGGGCAAACTTCTACGCAGCTCTCGCAACCCAGGCACTCGTCTTCGTTGACTACCACAGCTTTATCATTCTGCATCTCGAGCACGCCCACGGGACAAACGTTGACGCACTCCTCGTCTCCGGTACACTTATCCTCATCAATTTCAACTCGCCAGGCCATTACGTTTCACCTCCCTTAAGAATGAAAATCAGAAATACCCCTATGACTTGATTTCTTCCTTGATGGACACGGCTACCTTATAGAGCAAGGTCAGAACCAAAAAGCCCATGGCCCACACCCCCAGGGAGATAATGGCCTCAGGCGCGGTGGGCCAGTACTCGACGACCTTCTCCATGGGGTTGGGCACAAAGCCGCCGGTCATGAGCCCCAGCCCCTTGTCGAGCCAGGTGGTGATGATGACCAGGCCGCACAGGGCCGCCAGGGTGCACTCATTCTTCCGGAACTTGGGGTTGACCAGGAATAAGGCCGCCAGAGTCATGCCGACGATGGAGAACCACATCAGCGGCACCAGTTGGCCTTTGCCGTCCAGGCCGAAGAACAGGTATTGAAAATGGGCCATGTGGTCGGGGAGCTGGCTGTAGAACACCGTAAAGACTTCGCAGAAGAAAAAGAACACGTTGATCAGGGTGGCGTACGTGACGACTTTGGCCAGGGTCTGAATCTGCTCCTTGCCGGGATCAAACTTGGAGTACTTCCGAACCAGCAGGCACAGGAGAATAAGCAGCGCCGGGCCGGCGGCAAAGGCCGAGGACAGAAACCGGGGCGCCAGGATGGCGGTGAGCCAGTAGCCCCGCCCGGGCAGACCGGCGTACAGGAACGCGGTCACGGTGTGGATGGAAACCGCCCAGGGGATGGAAACGTAACTCAGGAACTTGACCCATTTGGGCGGCGCGATGGAATGGCGTTCGCATTCCAGCACGTTCCAGCCGATGAGGATATTCAGGATGAGATAACCGTTCAGGACGATAATATCCCAGAACATCACCGAGCCGGGGGTGGGATATTTAAAGACGTTGAAGACCCGGTCGGGACGGCCCATGTCCACCAGCACGAAGGTAACGCACATGGACACCGCGGCCACCGCCAGGAATTCGCCCAGGATGGTCACCCGCCCGAAGGCCTTGTAATTGTGCAGGTAATAGGGCAGGACCACCATCACCGCCGAGGCCGCCACCCCAACCAGGTAGGTGAACTGGGAGATGTAGAATCCCCAGGACACGTCCCGGCCCATGCCGGTGATACTCAACCCGACATTTAACTGCTTTAAATAGAAGAGAAACCCCAGCGCGAAGAGTCCCGCCAGGATCGCCAGCAATCCATAGTAACGTCTTGTACCGACCAGCGCCTTTTCGAGCATGACCTACCTCACACGATATAGTAAACTTGCGGGTTCGTACCGAGATGGGCTTTCCGCCGGATGGTGAAGTACTTCCGGAGGTACTCCCGCACCTCTGACTTCTCATCCTCCAGGTCGCCAAAGACCATGGCTCCCCGGGACGCCTCGACGCAGGCCGGTTGCAGCCCCTGGGCCAACCGTTCGGCGCAGAAGGTGCACTTTTCCACCACCCCGATCTCCCGGGTGGGATAACCGGGATAATTTTCTTTGACGTACGGACGGGGATCTTTCCAGTTGAAGCTCCGGGCGCCGAAGGGGCAGCCGGCCATGCAAAAGCGGCAGCCGATGCAGCGGTGCATGTCCATCATGACAATGCCGTCCTCCCGCTGGAAGGTGGCCTTGGTGGGACACACCCGGACGCAGGGAGGATTCTGGCAATGGTTGCACAGGACCAGAAAGTTCATGTGCTCCACTTTTTCCGCCATGTGCGCCGGCGCTTCCCCGGGAAAGGCGTTGTGAAAATGCTCGGTCCAGAGCCACTTGATTTCATAGCGATTGGCCACCGCCGGGTTGAGTTTCAGCTTGTCATCCGGGGGATTGATGAAATCCGGGACATTATGCACCCGGTGGCAGGCAGCGGCGCACTGTTGGGCGGTGTTATCATCCATTTCCTTCTGGTTGATCACCATGGCCCAGCGTTTAGCCTTCATCGAACCCGGGGCCGGGATGATCTCGGCTTCTACCCGGCCGGGCGCCAATAATTCAAAAGCCCCTTTGCCTCCCAGCCCCAAGAGGGTGGAGAGTCCGGCTATCCTGATGAATTCTCGTCTATCGATACCCATCACTTCGCCTCCGCCAGTTTCTTGCCTGTTTCCAGGTGACATCCCCAACAGTTAGGCGCCGCCGCCACATAATTGTGACATTTGTCGCAGAATTCAACCTTGTTGGAGTGACACTCCATGCAGGTGTTGGTCAGACTGGCAAGGTATTGTTTCCCATCAGGGGCCTTGAATTCACGGCCCCGGCTGGTGGTGACTTGCTGCTCCTTGGTGCGGACCACGTTGTCCCGCCAATCCACCAGCATCTGCATGTGGTTGGCCCGCATCCACTCCTTGGGCATGACACACGTTTTGTCTTTTTCGGCCAGTTGCTTGATGACCGGCGTGTCGAGGCTCGGCGTCGGCGCCGCCACGGTTTTCCCCAGGTTTTGCCACAGCGGGATAGTGATTATCACCAGGAAAATCACCAAGCCGGCAATGACCTTATTGCGGTCGAAGAGCTTCTTTTCGACCTTGGGGCGCTCGGCAAATAACCCGAATTCGTTCTTGTAGTCGGCCATGTTATTCCTCTTCCTCCCCGGCTTCCTCCGCCTCGCCGAAGCCTACCAGATCGCGGTCGCGCAAATCGGTGGTGCGCTCCAACTCGTCCGGGAATATCAGGGCGTTGCCCACCAGCTCACTGATGCCGGTGATCTCAACTTCCGGCACCCAGTACTGCAGCAGGGTGGGCAAGGTGGCCCGGTCCAGGGCGCAGATGCAGCCCAGGTGGTTCACCCCGTACTTTTCGTGGACAAACCGCACCGCGTTGGCCCGGGGAAAGCCGCCCTGCATGCGAAGCTCCATATTTTCGTTGGCGTTGATGCCGCTGGAACTGCCGCAGCAGAAGGCCTTTTCCCGGATGGTGTTGGGGGGCATCTCCACGAAGTTGCCCTCGGGCAGCACGTTGTTGATGATGTAGCGCGGCTCTTCCAGGATTCCCATGCCCCGGGCAGTGTTGCAGGAATCATGGAAGGTCAGCTTGATATGGGCGTTTCTCTGCGGGTCCAGGTTCAGCTTGTTGTTATGGATCAGGTCCGCAGTGAATTCCGAGATATGCACCATTTTGTGGACCGCGGCGTTCTCGAATTTGGTGCCGGTGATGGGGGATACCGGCTTCTCCAGGAAGTCGACCGGACCCCACCAGGTGGACATGTACTGGTTGCACACCCTCCACATGTGGCCGCATTCGCCGCCCAGGATCCACTTTACCCCCAGGCGCTTGGCCTCGGCATAGATCTTGGCGTTGAGCCTTTTGCCCATCTCGTGGGAGATGAACCAGCCGAAGTTGCCGCCCTCGGCGGCGTAAGTGCTGAGCGTGTAATCCAGGCCGATATGCTCGAACAACAGCAGGTAGCCCATCATGGTGAAGGTGCCGGGGTCGGCGAAATAGTCGCCGGAGGGCATGACGAAGAGAACCTCGGCGCCCTTGCGGTTAATGGATGGCATGGTGTTGATGCCGGTGATGCGCTCGTTTTCCTCGGCCAGGAAGTCCACCATGTCCTTGAAGGCCTGAGGCGGGGCCCCGATGTGGCTGCCCTTGTCGTAGCACTGGGCTACCGAAGCCATGGCCCAGTCGATGTTCAGGCCCACGGAGGCCAGCAGTTCCCGGCCCAGGAGCGTCATCTCCGCCATGTCGATGCCGTAGGGACAGAAGAGCGAACACCGCCGGCAGATGGTGCACTGGTACAGGTAGAAGAACCATTCCTTAATGACGTCTTCCGTCAGGTCCCGGGCGCCGGCGATTTCGCCCAATGCCCGGCCGATGGTCTTGAAGTAACGCCGGTAAACCGACCGCAAGAGCTCGGCCCGGAGGACCGGCATGTTCTTGGGGTCGCCCGTGCCCAGGAAGAAATGGCACTTGTCGGCGCAGGCCCCGCAGCGCACGCAGATATCGAAAAAGACCTTCAGGGACCGGAACCGCTTCAGCCGGTCTTCCATCCCCTCCAGGACGATTTCCTTCCAATTCTGGGGCAGGGCCCACTCATCGGTTTCCACCGACCGGGCTGCCGGATAGGGGTAGTTGATCCATTCCATCCACTTGGGGGCGGCGGGGTTACAATAGGTGCCCGGCCGGAAGTCCGGCTTGACGTCCATCCAGCCTTTCTCGGGCGGCTTATAGCTTAACCCGGGAAGCAGCTCTGCTGGTGTCGGAGTTTTGGCCATAAACTCATTGCTCCTTTTCGACCGGGATCCCAGCCTCGATCATGGGTTCCCTAAACTTATCTTCATATTCGGCGTACGAATGGAACTTGACAGGATAGTTCCAGGGGTTGACGTGCATGACCCAGCGGTTGTTGGAAACCATGTTCCGGGAAGGGCTCATGAACACCCCGGGGGCGTGCATCAGCTTGCTGAAAGGGAAATAAGCAAAGAGCACGCAGACTAAAAAGAGATGGACAAAAAAGAGGCCGCTGAGGTTCGCCGGCAGCTTGGGATGCAAGGTCACCAAACCGATGGCCAGCTCTTTCACCGCCACGATGTCGGTCTTGAAGAAATACCGCATCAAAATCCCGGAGATGGCGATGCCCAGGATCAGGAGCAGAGGAAAGTAATCCGCCGCCAGGGAGATGTAGCGCAGGGCCGGATTGGTGATCCGGCGGAAGAGCAGGTAACCCGCCGCCGCCACCAGCACCACGCCGCTCAGATATACCGCCGGGGTGAAAAACTGAAAGAAGCCGTCGGCGTGATCCAGCAGCAGGACAAAGCCCATGGTGGGTTCGGTGAAGAACCGCAGATGGCGCAGGATGACCATCAGGAAAGCGTAGTGGAAGGCGATGGCCCCCAGCCACAGCCACTTATAGGACCAGTGGATTAGCCGGGCGCCTTCGGGATTGTCCGGGTCCTTCACCAGCTCGGTCCGCAAGTTCCGGAACAGGCTGCGGAAGGCCAGCACTTCCAGGGCCATGCGGCCGATCAGATGCGGGGTGTCGGAGGGATTGTCCAGCTTCTCCCCCAGGTCCCGCTTGATCCAGGGCAGGGTCCGGCCCTGGCCGCCGGTGGTGGGAATCCGGAAGGGTACCGGCGACCGGGCCCACTTGATGACCTGATAGATCAGGCCCTCCACGAAGATGAGCGCGGCCATATAGGGCACCACCACCCCAAACACCAGTTGCAGATTGCCCCTGGCTCCCACGTAGGCGATAATGATCAGTCCCAGGACCGCAGACAAGGCCACAAAGAAATGACGCTTAAAAAAATCCATGTACTGTCACCTCGTTTCAGTTAACCGTTTGCTGCCAACACCTGCTACAGGCTGTCTTCAAGAGTGAGGCCTGTTTTGCGCATTAACCCGCTGATCCTTCGCTTCGCTTCGTCGGCCTTGATTTCGTAAATCTTTTCCCGCCGCTTGGTATAGACATCGAATCCCAACAGGGCCAGTCCGTCGATTCTGGATTCCAGATCCAGGAGCTCTACCGCCAGGTTTTCTGTCCGGATTTCTTCGGCCAGTTCCTCGCGGATGACAATTTTTAACAGAAAAATGAAGGCCAGGGCTTGGGAGGGGGTGAAATTCTGGAGCGCCCGGATGCGAATGATCTCATCCAGACAGGTCAGGACCTGATCCCGCTCCATCTCCTGCAGGAGGGCGCCGTATAAACCTTCCAGACCTTCGGAAATCCGGTATCCCGCCGGATTGTCGAAGCGGTTCTTTTCCTTCCGCAAAAAAATCGCCGTCTCCGGCGGATAGCTCTCGAAAATCATGGCGAGCCAACGACCGAGGATGGCGGCTTTTTTCTGCGATAAGAGCGTGGCTATTTGCATCAGAAGGTTTCGTTTTACCCAGGAACCGGATTAGACCTGTATGGCTAGTGAATGTTAAAACATTCACAAAATCGGTGTCAAGGAAAAAATCGCCGCCCGGCGCACTCTGTACCTAACATTTCGGGATAGCAAGACTTCTCCGCCGGTCTTATTTTGGGGGCTCGGCCTCCGGCGGGTCAGGTTTGGCCGGGGGCTCCTCCGCCGGAGGCGCTGCGGCCGTCGTGCTGGGACCCGGGCCGGTCTGAGCCTGGACCTTGGGAGCCTTCCGATCCCGGAACACCAGGTAGCTGAACCAGTACACGTTGACCAGAAACAGCAGGGTCAAACCCACCAGATAGTCCCGCCCTTCCACCCCGATGGCCTGGAGGAGAAACCTGGCCGCCACAAAGCAGAGAAACAGCCGCAAGAAAAAGCTGAACACGGCGCTCATGAATGCATCCTACCCAATGCCGCCGCGAATCGCAACCAAGGAGCTTGCTTTATCCCACCATCTGTCTCCGGGAATGAGAGTTGGTGGCCCAGGCGTCCCGCCTGGGCCCGAGTTTTCCTGGTTTCCA
>Ga0351842_1102_pt1 | contig 21191 bp, 17 predicted proteins | sample TotcelHFGM3001L3_FD_206877 | JGI IMG/M metagenome (GOLD analysis project Ga0351842, IMG submission 206877) | Enriched cells from coal bed in the Powder River Basin, Montana, United States - Total cells FGM rep1 HSBNCT.FGM.300.1.L3 ... | reverse complement strand
GGCCTGGTCGTGTGCCGTTCGCGCCGTTTCCTGCATCCTCTTGACGCTGGCCTGTAACTTGATCGCCGACAGCAAGAACACGCGGGCCCCGATCTCGGCCACGTCCAGTTCTGTATCCGAAAACGTGGTGACACTCCGATACGAGGATGTGCGTCCCGACGTGTACCAGTTGACCGTCAAGGGAGCCTTCATCAAAGATCGCTTCGGAAACAAGATGGAAACCGACTCGACGACGCAGCTCTTTCGACCGATCGCCGCCGAAAGCCCTGCCATCTCGTCGGGGATTACAGGCCCCACGGGGCCGAACGTGCCTTTTCCCGAATACACGAAACCTCGTCCCATTGTCAACGGCTTTAATCCCTCCGACCATGTCGAGACGCGCGTCTCACGGCTGTACTACTATCGCGACGCGCACCGTGTCGCCCAAATCGTCAACCGGGATGTAAAATCGTACAACCGCGCGGCGGTGGACATGCAGCAGCAGCTGGCCAACAAATCGCGGCAGATTGCCGATCAGGCCACCGACGACCGCCGCGGCAAAGAGCGGGCGTCCGTCGAAGCGGCGAAGAAGACCCGCGAGGCGGAGCGAGAATTGCAGGAAGCCGAATCCCGCGCGGCCAGTGCGGCCAATCAAGCGGCCAACGCCACCGTCGACCAGCAACGCCTCGATCAACGGTTGCTAACGCTTCCCGAGGATTACCCCGATCGAGCCAGCCTGCAGGCACAAGCGGATCACACCCAGAATGTCCGAGCGCAGCTGGAGCGAGTGGCCGAATCGGCTCGCCGCACCGCCGAATCGGTTTATCAAAAAGTTCAAACCTTGCGCACGGCTGAAGCCGCGGCCTCCGAACAATGGCAGGCGTCAATCGCCGTCGAAGATCGGGCCCGGGAAGAGCAGTTCCGCCGTGAGGTCGCTGCGGCCCACGCAGACCCGGATACTTATGCTCCCGGAAAACCGGGCTCCGAGGATCCGGTGCGGCAAGTCTCCGTCTCGGTGATCGGCGAGGGCCTGATCCAGCTGCGCGGCCCGATCAAGGGAATCAACGTCATTCGCACGATGATCAACCAGATCGACGCACCGGTGGGACAAGTCCGCGTCAATGTCCACACCGTGCAGATCAACGGCGAGAAGGGCGACCGGATGGAACTGGTGGCGGGAAAGATCCAGCGCTATATCGACCATTCCCGTTTCCTCACGCTGCAATCCGCCGAGATGCTTCGCAAAGCTATCGTTCTGGTCGCGGCGCAACGGGCGATAGAAGCGGGCGAGTGTGCCGGCCTGCCCCAAGAAGAACGCGACCGCAGATACCTGTACTCGTTCTTCGGCCAGGATTTCATCCGTGAATTGGAGGTCATGGACTCGGAATTTCTCAAGACTGGCAACAAACTGCTTTCGATTCATTCGATGGACACCACCAGCCTGGCCTCGGCCCTGTTCATCATGGCCTTGGCCAAGAACGGAACCCGGCTCGAAATCCTACAGACGTTCGAAGGCATGATGGCTGGCGAATTGCCGCTGGCCGAACAAAGCTACTTTGAAGCGGGCTTGACGTGCGACGGCAAGCATCGATTATTCGATCGGTACTGCAAACGCGAGGATTTCCAGCTGTTATCCGGGAATGCCCGCTTCCAGTCGATCCGCGGCCTGTTCGACGCGGAAATCGCGGTCGATGATACGATGACGCCGATCCAACGAGAGTTCGTCCGCCTGGCCCAGATCTTCAAGAGCCGGCTGATCGTGGAAATGGAACTCAAGCAGCGCATTATGGAGCGGGCGGTGATCGAAGAACGGCTCAGCGACCGGGAAGAAGACTTGCGCAAGGCCAAACAGAAGGAAGACGACGCAAGGGATGTGTTGGAAAGGTCTGGGGGCACGTTGCGCGACTCGCAAAAGGGTGTCTTGCTGTCGGCGATCAAGTTACAGGCCAGCGTCAAGAGGATGCAGGAAACGGCGCGAACGGCACACGACCAGGCCCAAGCGGCGCTCGCCCTGTTCCAACCTCAAACGTTGGTCAAACTGCTCATCGACAGTTCCGCCTCCGCAGACTATGACGATATCATGCTGGAGTTGAACGCAAACGACCAAGCAAACCTCCGGCAGCTGATGGCGTCGGACAAGTTGACCAAAGTGCTGTTGAGCGAGCCCGTTGACGTCGCCAGCCGACTACGTGAATTCTCTAACCAGCAGTTGGAGTTTGTGGCCAACGCGTTGACGGACAGAGGAATTCAGTGGGATGCCAAAGCACCGTTGACATTGAGACTGCCGACCGCCAGGGGACAAGTCGAGATCGTGATCGATGACAAGAATCAGATCAAGATCACGAAGAATCGCCAGGCGCTCCAGGATGATCTGAATCAGTTTGTCTTAAGATCTAGCGAAATCCGTCGGGATCTGGCCCGGTTCCAACTGGACCAATTCCACCAGGTCGTTTTTGATCGAGCCAATGCAACCTTGGCAACAATCGAGGCCAAGCAGCAAGTTGAGAACGAGTTGCTCAACAACTGGGCGCGAATCACCAATGTCCTTACGGATTACGTTCAAGTCGCGAAGTACGTGATGAAGCAATTGGGCAGCCTAACCGAACGTGCCAACACCTTGGTCCAATACATGAGCAAGGATCAACTCGATGTCGGCCAGGCATACGAGTATTGGGTTTCTCTCAACAAGAGCATCAGTGAACTGACCGACATCAGCTTTCAAACGGAAGCGGGCTTGGAGCCTGCGTCCAACGCATTTGAAAAGCTGTTGACAGCGAACCTGGATTATCAATTCGCCTTGCGCGAAGCCGAAGCAGCCCGCCGCCCGCTGGACCATAAGAAATTCCTCGACATGCTGGTCGACGAGATGGAGGACAAGTTCATCGAGTTGCTCGAAGGCACCCGGGCGCACACGGCGAATATCGACGGGTACATCAAGCGGCTGATGACGTCGCTGGATGACGATTTCAACACGCAGTTTTACTACCCGACGTTCCGCAAGGTGCGGTTGGCCAGTCAGTTGTGGGACGTGCAGATGGGGCAGGTCGAGACCACGAACGTGCTGGCCAACAACCGCACGTTGGCCAAGGTTTCGCCGCAAGCGACGATGGAGTTCGATCTACCGAAACGCAACATCGTGATCGCGGAGGCGATCGACGGGGCCAAGGCGATGATCGACGACGTGGGGGCGTTGGCCCAAGATCCGACGTTCCTGGCCATGGCCAAGTTGGGAAGCGGGCAACCGACGTCGTCGCTGGTTCCGGGGGCTTCGGGAGGCCTGGCGACGATGCGGAACGTGTTGCCGGGACTGTCGACCGATACGGCAGAAGCCGTCCTGGGCCAACAGGGTCCGGGCGGCGCACAATTCGGCGCGGCTCTGGAAGGGCTGATTCCCGATCCGGCGATTTACAAGTTCGAGAGCGGAACCGGCTGGGAAATCCGACCGGTGATCCAACCCGACGGCCAGGCTGTCGTATTCCACTTCAACTATATGTACAGCACCAATATCCGCGAACCGATCCGAGCCGATGAAAAGCACTTGGGCCGCGTCAAGCGGCATTTCGTCGACACGGATGTCCAATTGAGCAACTTTGAACTGCGCGAAGTCAGCCGGTACACCGTGGCCTTGAAGGCCGCTCGCACTGCCCGCGGCGTGCCGCTGCTCGAAGACATCCCGTTGGCCGGTGTACTGTTTCGTCCACTGCCTAGCGCGGAGTCCTCGCTGCAACAGAACATCATCCTGTCCCAGGCGACGATTTTCCCCACGCTGTTCGATCTGATGGGCCTGCGTTGGGCTCCGGTCGTCGCCGACTTGGATCCGCTGCGCCTGTCCAACGACGAATTCATTGTGCGAAATCGCCGGCGCATGCTAACGAATCGAGTCTTTGATCACTCGAGTTCCGAGGTCGACAGATTTCTTCGGGTTCCCGAGTCCGAACGCCGCATGGACTTGTACCGCTCCCAGGAGACGATTCCCAGCGTTCACCCCAACGGCTATTCAGGTCCTGGCGCGAACCTCATTGACAGCCATCTCCAGGAAGGTTACTCGCCAACCAACCAGCCCGCGACGCAATACGCACCGGGGCAATCGTCCGAAGGCAGCCCCTTGCGTCCACAACGCCCGTTGTTCCCGCCCTATTCTCTCCCTGCACTGGACGCACCACAGGGCGGAAGCGACGGCGATTTGGAGGCAGCACCAAGCGGCGCCGATGTCCCACGGCATCTTGAGCGGCCGCTGTCGCAGACCATCGGACCGCCGGTCAAGCCCCTCACGATGTCGTCCGCCACGAAGAACGAGGAAGCGTTTCGCGCTCATCCCGTGGAAGGTGGCGAGGTGAGCCGCACGGCTTACCTGCAACCCGTCCCCCGGACCGCCTTGCGCCACTCGCCGCTGCCGGCGCCAAGTGTCGAGGCTCCGCTGCCGTTGCGACAGGTCGAGTTGCGGCGGCTTCCGCTCGTGGACGGAAACACCCGAAGCAACTAACGGCCATCCCCGGAGTCTCTGACGATGAAGCGTCCCACTGGATTGCTGTATTTTGCGGCAGCCGCTCTTGTGACGGTCGTCGCCGCCGGCCCCTACCGCGGCGCGACGCGTCCCTCGACATCTTGTGCGTTGCCGAACCACGACTACCAATATCGGGAGTTCTCCCAGCCGGTGCGGTCGGTCAGCGCGGTCGGGATTCTCGTCCGCGAACCTCTGCCCCTCGGCGGCCTGACCGAATTCGAGCGCGAGCAGCTTCGGCGGACGGGCGACGTCAGTGTGTTGCGAGCTGTCAAAGCCTTTCAGTTTGTCGACCATCCTCGTCTGCAAGTGGACCACTGTTCGATTTCGCAAATCACCGTCAACTTGTACGAGAGCGGCGACTGGACACTCAGCCTCCGTGCGGACCAGAACCCCATCCAACTCGTGCCGCCGGAAATCGACCGCGACGTGACAACCTCCGAAGAGGTCACCCGATTCACGGACCATATCAAGCGGAATCTGTTCAAGGTGCAGCTCCGTGGTTACGCCCGCACGGGTGGAGCGACCGCCGAGAGCGCCGTCGGCAAGCCGGTGGTCATCCCGTTGGAGGTCGCGTCGTTCTGGGTACAGCGTCAGCAGCCCCGTTGGCACGTCGATACGGGGAATGACGCCTGGATCAGGCAGTACTTCGAGATCATCGACCGCGTGGAAATTGAATTCACGTATGGGAATCGAACTCCGATTGGAACAGAGGAGCTACGATCGTGGCAGAAAGAATGATCCGCAACATGCTGGTCGTCCTGGGAATCGTGGCTTTGTTGGCGCCGTCGGTATGGGCCGCACACCGGCCACCTCGCAATGTGCCGCCCACGGACGAGATTGAACTGCTCGACCCCAACGCGGACCCCCTGGGGCGGCCGGCCGTCGAGTTGCACCACGGTGCCCACGGATTGCAGGTTGACATTCCTCCGGCGGTCTTGGTGCATAAGTACTACTACACCGGCGACCGTTCGTTCCAGGCCCAAATGCTGCCCGGCGGGCCGTCGATCATCGTCGTCAATCATCCCAAAACGGGCGAGCGGTGTTACATCGAAGCCCAAATGCTGCCCGGCGCTCCGCGCGTCACCTACACCAGCAGTGGCATCGAGTACGACTACGGCGAGAATGGGATCACCGTCCATTTCGGCCTGTTCGGGACGCCGACGATCAAGTATCGCAGCGGATTGACCTGGGGCACGAGAATGAGCAACCTGGTCCATGCGGAGCAAGTCAAGGCGAAAACCCAGCAGATGGCGGCCGGTTCCAAAGCGATGGCATCCGCCTCGCAGACCACGCTGAAAGTCGCCTCCATCCAGGGCTCCAACGCGGTCAAGATCGTGACGCTGCCGGTACAAAACGTGCTCCGCGTGATGCCCTTCGGCGCCGCGATCTTCGATCCGGACCGGCCCAAGATCTGGGCCGAAAAAGTCGCTGAACACCAGCGGCAGCATGAGGTCGAACATGCTGCTAAAATGGCGGAACGTAACGAGCTGACGATCCGGACGAATCGTTAGGAGCTGTCAAGAATGAAGGTGCTGAATTCCTGTAGGACGGATTGCCAATCCGTCCGGGAAATCGCGGACGGATTAGCAATCCGCCCTACATCCAAACCGGAAGATTATTCTCTGACAGGGCCCTGAGCCGTTCAGGGCGACCGGAAGAAACGTGACCCGAAGCGTCAGCAAGGAGGAGCCCACTTTCCACACTCTGCGCGAGTCTCGGACGCGAGTCTTGGGATGATTGGAAAACAAGCGGCGCGGCAGTACACTGGGGACGAGTCCGAACGTCCTGCGATAAGGAACCCTGTCATGTGTGAAACGCTCCGCTGGAGAGTATCCGTGTCGAATTGCGGGCCGCATCGCTCGCGTACCGCCGTCCACTGGCCGCCATGCGGGGCCATGTTGGCGTGGCTTCTGGGCCTGTCGTGCAGCGCGTGGGCCGCGGAGGACTGGCTTCAGTTCCAGTTCGACGCGCGGCGGTCGGGCGACGCGGTCCAACGGAGCGTCAGCGCGCCGTTGGGATTGGTCGCCGCGGTTCCGTTGGGCGACGCGGTCTTCACGGCGCCGGCGGTGGCGGACGGTCGAGTCTACGCGGTCGACGGGGCCGGCACGGCGTGGTGCCTGGACGCGACGACGCTGCAGGTGGTTTGGACAACGGGCTCGGGAGCGCCGGGTACCCCAGCACCGGGTACCATCAGCGATCCGGCGGATCGGAGCCCGTTGCCGGTTTCGTGCAACAACCTGTCCTCGCCGGCGGTCGTCGGGGCCTATCTGCATTTCGGCACGACGCCCGGTTCGTACTTGGTGCTGGACCGCGCGGACGGACGCGTGGTCCGCGAGATCCGCTGCGACGGGCCGATCTTCACCGCACCGACGGTCGCCAATGGCCGTGCCTACTTTGCCACGGTCGGCGCGGAGGTCTACGCGGTCGAGGCGGATGGGACGCTCGCCTGGACCTGGGATTTTGTCCGCGAGGTGATCGGTTTCCCAGGCGACCGCTGGAAGGGCGACGACTGGCTGGACTTCAAGCAAGGACGGGTGACGTGGAAGGATCATTTCTGCTGTTCCCGCGATCTGGCGGCGCACGGCAAGACGCTGGTGGTTCCGGCCGGTGGCCGAGTCGTGTTCTTGGCGGACGATGGGGACCGACCTCGCCTGCGGGCGACGGGCCTGATTCCCAACTTTCACGGCAGCGAGTATCCGGCGGCCTTTGGCTTGAGTCTGGGGCCGGACGGCGAAGCGTACATCCAGTGGCATCGCCGCGATAACGCCGGCCGCGTCGAGGTGTTGCGGCTGCGTGACGACGATACAGTGGAGGCCAGCTTTGTGCCGGGCACCCAGACGGCGATCCACCTGCCGGGGTTGCTCAGCTTCTGCTCGGTCAGCCTTCGCGGCCGCGACGTGTACCGCTGCCGGCCCGAGGAAGGGCTGGGCTTCTGCAGGCACCGTCCCGACAACGACGAGCCTCAATCGCTGGGCGCCTATCCGTCGATCGCCCCGCCGGTGCTGTTGCGGGATCAAGCGATCGTCGGCGGACTGGACGGCCGCTTGCATGTGGTTCCGTTGTCGGGCGAGGGGCCGGGCTGGTCGTTCGCGACCGCGTTTGGCAAGCCGATTACGGCGCCGGCGGCGGTCTGCGACGGGCGGATCTATTTCGGCTGCGAGGACGGATACCTGTACGTCTTGGGACCGGATGGCCAAGCGGCCTTGCCGGAACGCGACCTGGGGTTGGAGCGGATTCGCAGCCCGCTGACCGGCAAATTCACGGACAGCAAATACGACTGGTATACGAACTATGGAAACATGCAGAACACGAACGCCACTGACCAGATTCTGCAGGTGCCGTTGCGGATCAAGTGGCTGCGGCGGTACGAAGGCACCTTCAAGCACTTGCCGGTCTGCGGCGGAGGCCGGATGTACACGCACACGTCGGAAGGCCAGGTCTTTGCCGTCGAGCAGGAGACGGGGCGGCTGCTGTGGCGGCGGTACTGGCCGGGCGTCCATTTGTCGTTTACGTCGCCCATTTACTACCGGGCGACAGGTTCGACAACAAGGGCCGGTATCGATCGGAGCCAGTCCCGTTTTTCAGACGAGCGGCTGCTCGTGCCTCAGGCGGGCATCCGCGAATCGCGTTTGCGCTGCCTGGACGCGGCGACGGGCGAATTGATCTGGGAAGTGCCCTTTACGGGCTCGCCCAGTTGGAGCCGGCAAGCGCCGCCGGTCATTTGGGAGAACCTGGCCATCTACGCTTCCGGCTCCGGGCGCTACGCGGCCCAAGGAACGGAGAAGCCGTTTGTGTTTCGAGGTGACCCGGAACCGGCGCCCGACGGGGGCGAAGTGATGAGTTGGATTTACACGCACGACAATCCTTACTACCCGAAAGACAACCTTCCGCTGATCTGGGCCTGGGATCTCGACACAGGGCAACTGGTCTGGGCGAAGGATTTCTCGCAGTACGGCGCCGGCGGTAACGACTGTGGGCTGTGCCTGCTGGACGGTCGGCTGTACTACTCGACGTTTTTCGGCTATTCCGCCAGCCAACGAAAACGCCGCGGTTTGCCGGACGGTCCCAACGGGATCACGGCGGCTCTGGATCCGGGGACGGGCGAGGTGCAATGGCTGACGGGACAGCATCACGTAACGGCCGGATGCACGATCTCCGGGGCCGACGGGCGGCTCTACTTGGGCGGTTACAACCAGCCCGACGAAAGCGGTCGTGAGCGTTTCGTGTTCTGCCTGGATGCGCGGGACGGCTCGCTGGTCTGGCGCAGCGAGCCGGTGCGGTCGGCAGTCAATGTGATTTCGGTCGGCAAGGACTACATTTTCTCCAACGCCTCTGGCGGGGACGGGCACGTGTTCGACCGCCAGACGGGCCAGATCTTGTCGCGGTTCAACTTCGGTTACGCCTGTACGCGGTTCACCTGTGCCGGTCCGTATGTGCTGGGCGCCAACATGGACATGATCGACCTGGCTGACGCCAATCGCCTAGTAGCTACGGGACCGTCCGTCGATTCGCGAGAGTGCCTGGGCGCGGTGATCTCCAACGGTCGGATGTTCTACACATCGCAGGCCAGCGGGCTGCAAGTATGCCAAGTTGGGGGGGGCGAGGACGAGCAATCGGCGGCACCGCGGGAACGGCCATAGCCCACCAATCTTCCCAAGTGGAAAAACGAGCACTTCCGGCAGGAACTGGTCGATGGCTTGTCGAACGCCGTCGTTCGGCTTCTATTGTGAATGCAAGTGATTTTGCAGAAACACTTTACGCTCGCCTGGAGACTCGCGGTTTGACACGAAAAGATGTCGCAACGCGGCTTCTTGGAAGCACAAGTGAGTAAGGACCTTTTGACAGAATGGGACAGTCCGCATATCATTGACGGGTTACGTTTTGTGTTCGTGTTTTTGGACAAGCCGTCTGGCGGCTCGATCGGCAGTTCGGCTTCCGGCAGAGGGAGAAACAGCATGAAAAAGTCCGAGAGCAAAGTCTATAAAGAACTCCTTTTGGCCATGCGTTCCCGATTGCGTGGCGATGTCAACGCGATGGCGGACGCCGCGCTGAACAAGACGCGTGCTGAAGCCAGTGGGGATCTTTCTCTGATGCCTATTCACATGGCGGACGTAGGCACGGACAACTACGAGCAGGAATTTACGCTCGCGTTGATGCAGAACGAAGAGGGCGTGTTGGGGTTGGTCGAGTCGGCTCTGGAGCGGATCGAGGACGGCGAGTACGGCACGTGCCAGGAGTGCCAAGGCCGGATTCCGAAGACCCGGTTGAGTGCGATCCCGTACACGGCGTATTGCATCAAGTGTGCGAGCAAGTTGGAAAACGACTGAGCGGCTGTCCGGCGGGTTGGCAATGACGCTTGGCAATGACGTTTGGCTGCCAAGCGTGCCTGCACCCGGGATTCGGCGATGGAGTGCGCCAGCGACGTTGAATACATTAGAGACTTCCTTTCCAGATCCCCTTCCGCGAAGCCGCCACTTGATCTTCTGGGGCCTCGCCGTTTCGGGGTGCGCGCTTGATTTGCTCACCAAACACTGGGTATTTCAGTGGCGGCGGATGCCCGGCGAAAGCCCCGTGTGGTGGATCTGGGATCCTTATGTCGGCATCGAGACGGCGTTGAATCCCGGCGCGTTGTTCGGCATGGGGGCCGGTTTTGGGGCCGGCTTTGCCGCGCTTTCCATCGTTGCTGGCGTGGGCATCTTGGTCTGGTTGTTCTGGTTCCAGGCCGCCCGCGATTTGCTTCTGACGATCGCTTTGGGATGTGTGCTGGGCGGGATCGGCGGCAACTTGTACGACCGTTTGGGCCTGTGGCAGGTGCCTGGTGTTCCGGGCGCGTTTCGCAACGAGGTCCGCGATTGGATCTTGTTTCGTTACGGCGATTTCACCTGGCCCAATTTTAACATCGCGGATTCGCTTTTGGTTTGCGGAGCGGGACTGTTGCTCTGGCACGGACTGCGGGGCGAGCCGGAGAATCACGGTGATGGCCAGGCGAAACGGACCGAGAAGCCGACGGTCTGAAGCGGCCTCGACGGGTTTCCCTGGCAACCTCGAAAAGCGGGACGACGCGCTGAACGACGCTGCCAGAATCCTGCTCGTTCCCTCGGCCGCCGCGTTTGCCGCGGAATTCGAGGAGAACCCTGCCGACACCTCATCCCGTAAACCTTGTGGCCAGGCGCGAATCGCAACGGGAAAACACGATGCCGCACACATTCACATTCTTGATCGCCCTGCTGTTGTCCACGGTGGCATCGGCTCAAGGCTCGTTCTCGGCGCCGATCTTCCTGCGGTGCGAGTACCTCGACAACCCGTTGGGGATCGACGTGGTGCGGCCGCGATTGAGTTGGGTTCTGATCGCCAGCGAGGCGGAACTGCGCGGCCAGCGTCAGGCGGCCTATCAGATCCTCGTGGCGTCGTCGCTGGAACGGTTGGTCCGCGACGAGGGCGACTTGTGGGACAGCGGCAAGGTCCAAGGCGATCCATCTATCCCGGTCGTTTATGCGGGCCAAGGACTGGAGTCCCATATCCGCTGCTACTGGAAAGTGCGGGCCTGGGACACCGCGGATCGGGTTTCGCCCTGGAGCGGCGCAGCGAGCTGGTCGATGGGCTTGCTGCAAGCGTCGGATTGGACGGGCCAATGGATCGCCGCGCCGCTGGAGAGTGCCAAGCGACCGGGGTCGGAGACCGCCAAGGAAGGCGTCACAACCTTGCCGCTGCTCCGAAAGCGTTTTCACCTGGACCAGCCGGTGCGGGCGGCGACGCTGTATGTCAGCAGCCTGGGATACCACCGGGTCGAACTGAACGGCAACAAGGTCGGAGACCACGAGTTCGACCCCGTCCAGTCGGACTACAGCCGCCGGGTGTATTATGTCACGCACGACGTCACGAACGGCGTGCGCCAAGGCGACAACGCGCTGGCGGTTTCCCTGGGCAAAGGCTGGTACTGGCCGGGGATCCGCGGCGTGACACAAGACCGTCCCGCAGTGCTTGTAGAGCTGGTCGTCTCCTACCGCGACGGTACCCAAATCCGCGTGGCGAGCGACGGCACCTGGCAGACCGCCACGTCCCCGCTGCGTTTGATCGGAGGGCGGCGAAACGCCGGTGGCGACTTTGGCAGCGAGATCTACGACGCGCGCCAGGAGCAGGCGGATTGGAATCTGGCCTCGTTCGACGATTCCGCCTGGCAGTCAGCCGACGTTTTGCAGCTGCCGCCAATCCAACGCTCGGCCCAGATGCTTGCGCCCAACCGCGTGGTCGCCCGCCTGCCCGCCGTCGCGGTTCACCAAACGCAGCCCAGTGAATACCTGCTCGACTTTGGGACGAATCTGACGGGACGGCTGCGGATGAAACTGGCCGGCTTGCCGGGCGACGAAATCGGCTTCGTTTACTACGCCTCGCATACGGGCGATCACGAGAACTTGATGGAGAATTTCCGCCAGTCGGATCGCTACATCTGCCGAGGCGTTCCTGGCGAGGAGTTCTGTCCGCAATTCAACTGGAGGTCCTTCCGCTTTGTCAAAGTCATCGGCTTGTCGGGACCACCGGATCTGTCGGGCGCGGTGGCCGAACTGATCGCGACCGATCTGCCGCGCACGAGCACCTTCGAGTGTTCTGATCCCGTGCTGAACCGCCTGCACGAACTGGTTGTCCATACGCACCGCTGCCTGACGTTGGGGGGCATTCAAGTCGACTGTCCTCACCGCGAGCGGCTGGGATACGGCGCCGAAGGGCTGGGCAGTCTGGGGCAAGCACTCTACAACTTCGACGCCGCAGCGTTCTACCGCAAGTGGACGCGAGATTTCCAGGATGGCCAGGACCCGCAAACCGGCATGGTTTACTACACCGCTCCGTTTCGGATCAATTCAGGCGGCGGGCCAGCCTGGTCGGGCGCCTGTATCCTATTTCCCTGGCATGTCTACCTGTTCTACGGCGACAAGCGGATTCTGGAGGAAGGATATCCGACCATGCGCCGTTGGCTCGAATGCCTGGAATCCAACTGCCAGGACGGACTCCTCCAGCCTTACGGCTTGCCCAAGATGAACATCTGGCAGTATCTGGGCGACTGGGCTTCTCCGCGGCGTCCCGACGACACGCTGCCGTGCAGCGGACACTGGACCAGCGAGGAAGAGAACCAGGTGTTCAACAACCTGCACTACGATCTGCAATTGACGGTTGCCGCCCGGATCGCCGGCCTTCTCGGCCAGGCCGACGACGCCCGCGCGTACGACGAGCGGGCCCGGGCTCTCCGCCAGCGCATTAACGCGGCGTACTTTGATTGCGAGTCGGCCACCTACACTCGCGGCGAACAGCAGCAGACCTATCTGGCATTTCCGTTGCTCTTGGACGTCGTCCCCGCCGAGCATCGAACTCGCGTCTGGCAGAATTTGCTGGACGATATCACTCAGCGGCGCAACGGCCACCTCGATTTTGGCGTGCTGGGCGGCGTGTACACTCTGGCTGCGCTCACTCGCGAAGGCCGCTCCGACCTGATCTACCGCATGGCCATGCAGCGCAGTTGGCCGGGCTGGGGCCACATGATCGATCAGGGGGCCACGACGCTGTGGGAACACTGGCTGCCCGGCGATTCGAGCGTCCACAACTCGTTTCTCTCGATCGGCCAGTGGTTCTTCTCGGGACTGGCCGGAATCCTGCCCGATCCCGATTCCCCGGGGTTCCGCAGAATTCGCCTCCGTCCACAGCCGGTTCCGGGGTTGGAGTGGGCCAAGACGACGTTCACCAGTCCGTACGGCCTGATATCGAGCGGATGGAAGATCGACGGCCAGAGACTTGTTTTCGAGTTCCGAATTCCGCCGAACACCACGGCGCTCGTCCGGCTGCCGGCATCTAGGATCGACGCGATTCGCGAGGATGGACGGCCGATCGAGCAAGCCGTCGGCGTCCGACTGGTGCAGATCGAAAAAGAGGCCGTCGAGTTGGAGATCGCATCGGGCGATTACCAATTCACGCTGGACGCGAGTCCATAAAACATGTTCGTGCCCTGTGGGTCCGAGTGACGCACCCCCAAGATTAAAGTTCGCCCCGCCCCTCGGCAGCGTCTACCCCTCCGCCGACGATGGCGGATCGCCCCCGGGCCGCGGCGGACTCGTCAAGAACCTGTCCACCGGACTCTTCACCGCGTAACCGTTCGTCCGCAACACGTGCGTATAGATCTGCGTTGTGCTGACGTCCTTGTGCCCCAACAATTCTTGAATCGTCCGGATGTCCGTGCCCCCGGCCAACAAGTGCGTCGCGAACGAATGGCGGAACGTGTGGCAGCCCGCATGTTTCGCGATCTTCAGTTTCCTGATCGCCACATGAACGGCCTTTTGCAGGTACGATTCATCCATGTGATGCCGCCGCCAAGCGCCGCTCCGCGGATCTCGGGACGGCCGGTCAGCCGGATACACGTACTGCCAAGCCCATTCCCGGTCGGCATTCGGATACTTCTGCGCGAGAGCGTAAGGCAATGCCACGCCTGCATAGCCCTCGGCCAAGGCGCGTTCATGAGCCTCTTGAACCCGCAACAAATGCTGCTTCAGCGGCTCGACCAATGCCTCCGGCAACAGCGTCACGCGGTCCTTCTCGCCCTTCCCGTCCCGCACCGTTACCTCCAAACGGTCGAAGTCCAGATCCTTGACGCGCTGCGTTACACACTCGTGCAACCGCAAACCGCCACCGTACAACTGCATCGCCATCAGCCAGCGGCGACCGTTCAACTCGCCGATGATCCCCATCGCCTCATCGGGCGTGTAGACCACCGGCAACCGCTTCGGCTTCTGCGCCCGCACCACGTCGTCCAACCAGCCGAAGTCGCGTTCCAGCACCTCCCGATACAGAAACAGCAGCGCCGACAACGCCTGGTTCTGCGTCGAGGCCGCCACCCGCCCTTCGACCGCCAGATGCGTCAAGAACGCGCTTACCTCCTTGGCGCCCATCTCCAGTGGATGTCGCACGTGGTGAAAGACCACGAACCGCCGGACCCAGTTCACATACGCCTGCTCGGTCTTCAGCGCCAAGTGCCGCACGCGGCAGCGATGACGCACCTGATCCAACAGCTTGGGCTTGCCGGGTTCCGGCACCGAGGCCTTCGTCGCTTCTGTCATCACCGATCCTCCTCGATCAAAGCAAAATCCAATGGTCTGCGGATCGCTCGGGGACCACCCCCAAGCCGATCCAGCAAACCCGTTCCGCAACCCTAAGACTTATTCGGGCGTATATTACATGTACACGTTAACACATGTCAAGCGCCGATGGCTTTGTTTTTTCGCCGGAACCGTGTTCTCCCGCCAGACTTGGCCGGGATTGTCTCCGTGCCCAGCGACCATCCCGGACCGCAACCCCGGACAGGCCAACAGCTTGCGGGCTCGGTAGGCCCCATGCCTGTCCCGTGTTCTCTGGACGGAGCCGGCCAGATAACACGGTTGCCGTTTTTGGCGACCATCGCCAATCCGACCCGCCAGCCGTGTTCTCTGGCCAATGACGGCGGCTTTCGGCCGCGGCCCCAGACCGCCCCAAACGGCGCAACGCTCATTGTGCCAACCGCTTCCGCCGCGTCGCCCGCAAGCAAGTCAGTCGTGTTATCCCGCCGGAATCGGCGGCAATCCACGCCCGACACCAAGATTCCCCCCTGCGACGTCCCGGGCATCGCTTCTTCCCGGCAATATCCGATTCCGATAAAATTCAGATAATGCCGAAAAAAAGAAAAAAAGCTTGCAATTGTTGCGGGAAATCGTATAAGCTACCCCATTATCCGTCGGGCATTATCAACCAAACCGGCTGGAGAACACCACCGGAGCGAGGACACCCCGGCGGGATAATTACAAGTTACCTGTTTGCACCACCTATGGATTACGAGTCTTTGCGGACGATCAGCTACACGCTTGCCTTCCGGCTACCGCCCGCAGCATCGCTCCTGCCCGACGCAGATCGGGAAGACACGACCTCTCAACATGCGTACAGCTTTGTCACTGGCGATCGTTCTCGCGGCCACAAACGTGATCGCGCTCGCCGCATACACGTGGATGGACCGCAGCGAGTGCCAAGTGGCCTATCAGATCATGAGTCCGCGCGCACGCCCATTTACCGAGGGGATCGTGGGGGCCATGCCGTTTTTCGTACTTATCGGGTATTTCATCGCGATTCAATGTCGGCGCGACATGGCCGGGCACGTGCGTCGGTTTTCCTTAAGAACTATGCTCCTTTCGGTTACTTCTGTCGCTGTCTTCATCGCCTTGTGGCAAGCAATACCGATAAAGCACCTATTTGTCGCGACGATGTTCTTCTTTTCGGCCTGGACAATTCCCATCGCCAGCTACGGATTCGACTTGTCCCGTCGTTTGCGTGGAACAGTCGTTGCAGCGATAATTGGTCTACTGCTGGGACTGGCTGTATTCATGTGGTTGGGCCGGCCTGTGCCACGTGAATAGGAAAGTGGTGTGCCCTGAAGTTTCAGCGACAGGTAACAAGGGCGTGCACCGGAGCCGCGATCCGGTCCTGGAAAAATGGATGCGTCATTCGGCGCGGCCCGGTGACGCCAGACGTTCTGTCGCAAGTTGCTCGTCGCTGGCTCAGCCGGGCTAGAGGAGAACCACAATGTCGTTTTCAGTCTTTCGTCGGGCGGCACTGTCTGTTGCCGTGATCATAACCGCATGCCCTCCTGGTGCGGCCGGTGATGAACTGCGAGCCGCAAGCGATTCCGTCCAACACGATTGGCCTGCCTTCTGTGCCGAAACGTTGAGCAAGCGACTTAAGGAAGGGAACGCGGTCCTGGTCTACTTTCGGTTAGACTCGTGTCCTGAATGCAAGAGACTGGAGAAGCATGTCTGGAACTCCCCGAAAATCAACCAGCGAATTGCAGCAGCGAAGGGGCTGGTCGTCATGTGGGCCGACCTCACCGAGCGCGAAACGGACAAGGGAAAACAGAATCTCGAACGAATGCGAGCCGTGGGAAGCGTGCGAGTTCCAACGATCGCTATTTTTCGGCAAGGGGCTGGATCGCCCGAAACTCCCTCTGTACTTGTCTCCGGAAGGATAGACGCGGGGGTGCTCGTTGCGCTGATCGACGACGCCATAGCCCGAAACCCTAACCGCATGCACTCGTATTTCAGCCCGGGCCGTGTTCGTGTGCAATGACGATGGCTGAAGTCGAAGCCCAAATCCCGAATCATTGCGACAGAACTTATCGATTGCAACCGAGCGGCGGGTCAGGTCGGTCCTGAAGCCAAGGGTTCTTGGCCGCCGCCGGTTGAATCGGGTCGTTCTGTCGCAAAGCCCGACTTTCCACGAGCTGTAAGGAGACCCGAAAATGATTCGAGCTGTGGCCCTAATCGTGCTGATCGCCTGTGGACATCCCTTATCTGCTGACGATTCAGCTCCGGATTCACAAGACAAGACGAGAGACATCGCGGAACTTCTGAAACGCGTCAAGGACTTGGAACAACGCGTCGCGCAACTTGAAGCGTCCGCGAAACAAACGACGCCCATTGCCCCGGTTCCTCAATCGCCACAATACCCTACCCCAAAGTATTATCCTCACGTTGCGCCAGTACCTCCTTCGCCGTACACGCCAAATGGAAACCCGTATTCCCAACCGCCGGCCCCGAACGCAACCCACGTTCCACCCGTGGCGCCAGGGTCCAACGTGCCCAAGACATGGCAACCTTTTCATTTCAACGGTCAATGGTATTACATCGTTCCAATCGATGAAGCCACAGCCCGCATCGATCACTCCACGCGATAATCGACAGAACCAACGGATGCACCGGAGGCCGCGACGGCATCCTCTTGTGAAACAAAATCACCGGCGCGGCCCCGGTGATCCGAAACGTTCTGTTGCTGCGGTGATCGGACGATGACAACCACACCATACGAAATGCTGATTGAATCAGCGGCGCGGCTTACCGACGTGGATGCCCTTGCTGTTCTCGACGAGGCGCAGGTTTCTGCCGCATCGAGCCTATTGCAGCAGAACCAACTTGCACTTGAATCGGTTCGACGCGTGTTGGGACCGGAATGCGTCGTGCCCGTTCGCTACGAGGAGGCGTTTTTTTCTGAGCATTGCGAACACTTTTCGCACCTGAGAAACCTTGCTCGCGCCTTTCAAGCCGAAGCCTGGTTGGCAGCGTCCAGAAACGACTTTCGCGCGGCGGCTCGAAGCGGCATTGATACCCTCGAATTGGCGAACGCGATTCGGCGCGGCGGATTGCTGACCGACCTTCTTGTCGGCATTGCGATTTCGGGGATTGCGATGGAAGCACTGCGTAGGATTCGCACCAAGCTGGACAACGGCACACGTCGCCAGGCAATCGACCAACTTCACCGCCTAGAAGCCCAACGTGAACCGTTTACCGATATCGTTGCCCGCGATCGAGATTGGGAAGTCGCAGTTGGATACGAAGACAAACCTTGTGACTTCATGTCACATGAACTGAGCGATCCGGAAGAATGCGGGCTGTCGGAAGACGAACAAAAGGAAATCCGGCGACTCCTGCAAGAAATGGCAGATCTTCCGGAAACGGAACAACGAAAGATGCAGCATGACCAAGATAACCACATTCTGGCATTAATGCGCATGCTGGCAGTTGATTTAGCGCTTCGACACGTCTATGACACTACTGGACGGTTTCCGGATGAATTGTTATCTTTAACGCCGCAACCCTTGGCGCGGCTCCCACTTGATCCGTACACGGAACAACCGTTCATTTATCGGCAGCTCGGCGTCGCGTCATTTTGTCTCTACAGTACCGGCCCCAAATTGTCTGACGGCGGCGGCCATTTCGGCCCTTGGCCGAGTGTCGCTGCTGGGTGCGCCGATTTATGCTTAGACGCCGATGACTACTGGCCGGGTGGTTGTAGCCTGCAATAACCGCTCGGATTGGCCCAACGAATTACACCACGGCTCCGCAAGTGATGGCACGAATGCAGACGGTAACGGGCGATTCACGCAACAGAACCAAGCGGTGAACGGGAGCCGCCGATGACGCGGGTTTTGAAATCATAGTTTTTTGGCGGCGGCCCCGTTACCGCCGCCGTTCTGCCACAACGTAACGCCACCTCATTCGCGGACCGTGCATCAGTTGTGCGGTGTCGGGGAGGGAGTGTGACCAGGAGGTTTTGAGCCATGCATAGCAGGCAAAGTTTACTTCGTGGTGCGCTGTTCGTTATTTTGGCGAGCGTCCCTTTGATGGGTCGAGCGCAGGATGGTCCGGGTGGTCTGGACCGAAAGGAGTACGATCTCGGTCAGATCTTGGGGGCTGCCGACGACCCTGATGTTCTGGTCGACCTGATCATGGCGGTGCTTCATCCGGAGGAATGGGATGACGTCGGCGGCGCCGGCACGATTTCCGTCGCCAAGGCCAATGGCTTAGTCTTAGTGGTCCGACAGACGGCCGCCATTCACGGCGAGATAGCGAGCCTTCTGGATGTGCTCAGCAAGATGCCCCGTCGCAAGCAGCACAAGCCTGCGGCGAAGGGGCAGCCTCCCAAACAAATCGCCGTCACTTTGGGCAAAGCAGATGCTGAAGGCTTGATCGTCGCTGTGTACGACGTCGCGGATTTGGTCCCCACGGGCAACTACGCCGCCCTCGTATTCCCGATCCGTCAACTCGACCCAACCACCTGGAACTCTGTGGGCGGACCAGGTGCTTGCGCCGAATTTCCTCCATCCAAGGCGCTAGTGATTCTGCAGACCGACGCAGGCCATCGCCAGGTGCGAGACTGGCTCACGCTTCAACGCAAGAAAGCGGCAGCGAACTGACTTACCAAGTCAGGACGATCGATGTGACGACTCGTAGCTTGTAGTTGCGGTTTCTAGCGTCGAGCGAAATGCTACGTCGCGCAGAACTAGGCGATGAACCCAAGCGGAAACGGCGGTTGGGGTCTTGACTGATGGTGACGTTCCCGGCGCCGTTTCCGCTGGGTTATCTTGGTCGTTCTGCCTTAACGTGGCAACCCAAACACATGAAGAGATTCCTTCGTTACAGCCTGAGAACACTCTTTCTTGTCACGTTGCTCGTTGCCGTTGCTCTCTCGTTCTTTCTGGCGCGACATCGGCGCATGCGGGCGGCGATAATTGCTATCGAATCTGCTGGTGGGACACACGGTGCATATCGTGAAGGCCCGGAATGGTTGCGTGAAATCGTGGGTGATGAACGCTATTTCATGAATGCCGAACGAGTAACACTTGGACCTAGCAGTGGTGACTATGATTTCGACGGTCGGTTCGACGACAACAGGCTGCGCGACTTGATTCCCCACCTGAATGCATTTTCGAAATTCAAAATCCTCGAGATTCCGGGTGCGGACATAACCGACGACGGTTTAGCTTACCTGCGCGACTTGGATCGACTACAGTGGCTGACGATTCATTCGCCCAAGATTACGGATAAAGGAATTCAACACCTTCACAAGATCCCGTCGTTGCGAAAGCTTAGCGTTCACTGCGATTCGGTTACTCCTGACGCACTTGCAGAACTTCAGCGTGCCTTGCCCGGTCTAGAGGTCAACCCGTAGAACAAGGCAGAACAAAATGTTGGACCGAAGCCGCGATCCAGTCCGGCGGAATGGTCGCGTTGACTCGTCGCGGCTCGGTCAACATCGTCGTTCGGCCACTGGAGATTGTGTGACCGGTATCAACGAATTCGCGACGATGCTTGGATTCACGCCAGCCTGGTTCGCACTCGGCGTGGTCGACCATACACTACTCGCCCGCCAGCGCGCTGAGTGGGACAAGGGCGAGGACGAAAACACCGAACACTACCGATACAGGGCGTTCCGCGAGTTTCTGGCATCACAAGATCAACTCACGCCCGAACTCGCTACGGCGCTTTTTGAGTTGGGGGCGAATGACCCAGATCCGGCGATGGGCGGTTCAATCATGGCGGACATCGTCCGACTTCCGAAGTGCCCGCCCAATGTGCTCGATGCAGCCGTCGCATCAGGTCGTCAACACCTTATCCGGATCGTGCAGAGCCGCAAAGCCGAACCAGGGGATGCACGCGAGCGGCGGTGATCGCGTAAACTGAAATCCGGATCAACGGCCGCCGCCGCGTGATCCCTGTCGTTCGGCGAAAGACATTTCCCCCGTCCCCTGGAGACGGAACGAATGAACCGTCGATCCTGGATGCAGTTCTCAATGCGATTTCTACTGGGCGCGGTGGCCGTCTGCGCGTTGCCGTTCTGGTGGATTCGGCGGCGGATGGTCGCCGCGCGGATTCAAGCGGAAGCCGTGCACCGTCTCGAATCACTTGGCGGATCGGTCGGCTACGCGCACGAATGGGACAAAGACAAAGATCGGTATTCCGGCAACCCACCCCCAGGCACGCCTTTCCTGCGAGCAATCCTTGGCGAACACTTCTTCCTGACGCCAAACGTGATCCTGTTCAGCGACTTCAATGGGGACCCGCGTTGTCTCGAACCGATTTCACGGCTCGCCACGGTCCGGCATCTCGGCATGGTCGGATCGGCAGTAGATGATGGCATCGTACCGATCATACAAGCACTGCCCCGCCTTGAGTATCTGAGCTTGTACGGAACAGAACTCACCGACGCGGGCTTGGAACAACTCGTGTCATTGCGTAGCCTGCGGAGCATCGTCGTAACGAATACGAAGGTGACAGAAACCGGCCGCCAACGATTTGCTTCCGTATGTCCGCAGTGCGAGATTTACTTTGAAGACAACACGAGTGAGGTGGACGCCGGATAGTAGAACAACCGC
>Ga0351842_1118_pt1 | contig 21658 bp, 20 predicted proteins | sample TotcelHFGM3001L3_FD_206877 | JGI IMG/M metagenome (GOLD analysis project Ga0351842, IMG submission 206877) | Enriched cells from coal bed in the Powder River Basin, Montana, United States - Total cells FGM rep1 HSBNCT.FGM.300.1.L3 ... | reverse complement strand
GCTGGTCGGCGGCAATGGCGACATCTACATCGGGAACAGCCTCCTCCGCGTGAACCAAAAAGACCGTGGCAAGATGGTCTGCGTCGATGGTTCCAGTCATCGAGTCCGTTGAGAATACGATGCCAAAGGAGCCGTCGAGTCCATTCCGGTGATTGGTGACGACGATGTCCTGTATTTTGGCGACAATGCCGGTTACGTTCACGCTTTGCGCCCGGATGGACACTGCCTGTGGACGACCAACGTGCGGTCGACCGTACGCTCGGCCGGCATGATCGTCGGCCCCAACCGTCTGGTTTTCGGCACCGACAACGGGTCGATGATCGGGATCTTGTGCTCGTCTGGGGGGGTGTCTCGCAAAGGATGGGCGAAATACATGGCGAAAAACCGTTGAGATGAGTACAATTCCCTGCAGGATGCGTTTTACTTGCTGGCGGGGGCGTGGTCCGGAGATACTGGAGCAGCAATCGCAGGACTCGTTCTGCCAACCACTTAGGGCCGTGTGCAGTGGTCATTTCTCCATTGCCGCGGGAGAGCGTACTTCCACAGGAGAAGAGGGATGAGAGTTACAGCACTTGGTCTGTTGCTGATCGGGCTACTGGCCACGAGCGCATCGGCCCGTATTTGGTCGGATTCCAGCGGCAAAGGAAAGGTCGACGCCGAGTTTGTCGGCATGGAAGAGGGGCAAGTCAAGCTCCAATTCGCCCGGACCGGCAAGGTTGTTTTGGTTCCGCTGGGGACGTTGAGCGAAGAGGATCAACAGTTTGTCAAAGTCGAGATTGCTAAGCAGGAGGCGGCCAAAGAAGCCGAGAAGGGTCCGCCCGATCGGTTTACGCAGGCGATCACCGGGGATCCGACCAATCCCGCGAACTACATCAGTCGGGGCATGGCCCGGACGAGCCGAAAGGATTTCGACGCCGCCATTCAGGACTTTACCAAAGCCATTGAGTTGAATCCCACGGATCCGACGGCCTACAATGGCCGCGGCTTGGCGTATCAGAGAAAGAACGATCTGATCAATGCCCAGAAGGACTTTAACGAGTCGATTCGTTTGGATCCCAAACTGCCCGCAGCCTATCGCAATCGCGGCGAGAATTTGAGAAAGCTGGCTTTGGATGCCAAGCAGAGCGTTCCGGAGTTGGACGAAGCCATCGAAAAATGGCAGCAGTTTTGGAATCACGCCCGACAGGGAAACTTGAAGACAACGCCTTGGCAACCGCTGAACGCGACCAAAGGCGATGTCAGCCGTCCGGCGGCCCTGCAGCAGATGGCAAAGTTTGACATCGAGTTCTCCGAACGTCTGGAACGCGACTACGGCGGGCACTGGGGAGGCCATGGCGGCCACGGCGGTCACGGCGGTCCTGGCCACGGCGGTCACGGTCCGGGTTGTCCGTGCGACGTCTGCACGGGTGCCATGACGGCACCGGGCTTGGGCGTCTATCCCCCGCAGGTGATGAAGGGCGAGACGATTACGCTGGTGGGCAATCCTTCGCTGCTGGCTCAGGGCATGCCCAGCGAAGCCAAGCCGGGCGACAAGCGGGCAGCGGCGGCAGGCCCCAAAGCCGCTGTGGACAGCTGTGATTTCTACCGCGACGTCGATGGCGACGGCAAGTTCAGTGCGGAAGTCGACCAGTTCCTGGGTGCCGATAGCGACGGCAAAGACGGCTTCACCCTCGAAGTCTCGACCGCAGCATTCCCGCCAGGACCGCAAAGCTACTTTGCCGTGCCGCGCGGCAAGCCGGGATCGGGAACGGGAGCGACGCCCGAAGAGTTGCTGGCGGCGGCGGAATCCCTGGAGAAAGCCGCCCAGACGCAGAAGGGCCTGGCTCAGGCCTGCGAAGCCGGCACGGCCGACGGCATGAGCGCCGAACAGAGCAAGGATATCGGGAAACAGCAGGAAGGCGTTTCGGCCGAAGCGGCGAAGGTCGCCGAGAAGCTCGCCCAGGCCACGCCGGAACTCGCCGGCGCGCTGAAGGAAGCCGCCAAGCCGATGACGGCGGTCAAGAACCTGATGAATACCGCCGCCTCGAAACCGGGCGAAGCCTGCAAGCCGGAAGCCGAGAAAGCTGGTGCCAAGGCGAACGAAGCCGCCGAAAAACTGGCCGATGCCGCATCCCAACTGCGCGAAGCCGCCGAGGCCGCCAAGGCCAGTGCCCAGCAGAATCCGGGCCAGGCACCGCCGGACGCGCTTGCCGGCCAGCCGACCAGCGGCCGGAACGAGATCCTGGCGGCCGCCCCGATCGGACCCCGCGGCGTGGGCGGACCCGGCGGTGACGGCGGTGATAACGGCGCTGACGAAGACCAGGACATCATCATCGAACGGGCGACGGAGTTGGTCGAAGATCGCAACTATGACGAGGCGGTGTTTGAATACGATCGCCTGCTGCAGCAAGATCCGGACAACGTGGCGTTGCTTCGCGATCGCGCGGCGACCCAGTTGCTGCGGGGCGGCTACGATCATGCCATCCGGGACTACGACCACCTGCTGACGGTTCGGCAGGAGCCGGACGCAGATTTGTACTATAACCGCGGTTGCGCGCTGCTGGCCGCCGGCCGACTGGAGGACGCGCTCAGCGACTTTACCAAATCGGTCTCCATGAACGAGACCTGGAGTCTGGCGTACAACAATCGTGGCGTGACCTATGCCAAGTTGGGCAAGTACGACCTGGCGGTCGCGGATTTTAGCGAAGCGATCAAGCTGGAACCGGCCAACCGGCTGGCTTACCGCAATCGTGCGATGGCCTACCGCAAGCTCGGCGAGCTGCGCAGGGCCCAAGAGGATTACGACGTGATGGTCAAACTGGAGCGAGAAACGCCGCCCAGCGGTGTTCAATAGAGATCCGGTTGGTCTACCCTGTTCCAAGGCGAGGCGACCGAAAAAGCCACGGCGGTATCCGCCGTGGCTTTCTTTTTGCGCCCGCGTTGGCTAAACTGGATGCCACTATGGCTTCGCAGGACTTTGACATCGACTCGCTGGCAGCGTATCTGCATCTGGCGCCGCAACAAGTGGCCCGGATGGCGGATCGTGGCAAGTTGCCCGGCCGCAAAGTGTCGGGAAACTGGCGGTTCACCGAAGCGGAGATCCATCACTGGCTGGAGGACCGAATCGGGCTGTCTTACGAGGAGCAATTGGTCCAAGTGGAAAGCGTCTTAGATCGGCGCAATGGCCCGCAGGATGAAGTCGTTTCGCTTGCCAAGATGCTGCCGCTGGAGGCGATCGCCGTGCCGCTGCAGGCCAGAACGCGAGGTTCGGTGATCGGCCAAATGTGCGAACTGGCTGCGCAGACGGGGTTGCTGTGGGACGCGGAACGGATGGCACAGGCGGTGCGGGAGCGTGAGAACCTGCATCCCACCGCCCTGGACATCGGGGTCGCCCTGCTTCATCCGCGCCGGTCGATGTCCAATCTCTTGGCCGAACCGTTCCTCGCCCTGGGCCGGACCTATCAAGGAATTCCCTTTGGCGGCGCCCATGGCGGATTGACGGACATCTTCTTCCTGATCCTCTCGACGGACGATCGCGGGCATCTGCGGATGCTGGCTCGGCTCAGTCGCCTGCTCGGCGACAGCACGACTCTGGAAGGACTGCGATGCTGCGACGACCCGGCATCCACCCGGGACTGGATCGCGCTTCGCGAAGCGGAATTGTTCGGAGGCTCGTAATGCCGGGGAAACGCGTGCTCTTGGTCGGCGACTGGGCACATCGCGATTTCTGCGAAGCGGCGGATTGGCTGGCGGCGCAGGCGGAACCCACCTTCACCGCTTCCGTCACCGCGGGCTTGGCCGCCATCCGCCACGCCGGTGCGGCGAACCCGCTGGCGGAGACGACGGCGGAACCATCCGCGGCCCAAGGCGATTGCCAATCGGCTCCGCCCCGGCTGGTTCCCGACGTGATTGTGGTCGCCCAATCACGGCCCGGTCAGATTCGTCCGCTCGACGTCGAACGGCTGCACGCCGCCTCGCCGTTGTCGCGGCTGGTGGTCTTGGTGGGCAGCTGGTGTGAGGGCGAGTTGCGCAGCGGTCGGCCATGCCAAGGCGTGATTCGTGTCCTGTGGCACCAATGGCAACCGCGTCTGATGCCGTTTCTGCAGCCCGGTGCGGCGCCCATCCCTGGCTCGTGGCAGCTGCCGCGCACGGCCAGTCTGGACGAACGGCTGGCTTGTACCGTCGGACCCCGCTGGCCTCGCCACGAGGGCTTGGTGGCCATTCACGCCGATACCCATCCGACCTTTATGGCGCTGAGCGAAGCGTGCCACGCAGGCGGCTATGCCACCGTTTGGCACGTGTCCGAAGAATCGGTAGCGGCCAGCGGCGTCGTTGCGGCGGTGGCCGACGGCATCAGTTGCGACACGCCCGGAATCCGTTTCCTGCGGCAGACCATTCGCTGCCATCGTCCCGCCCCGGTTATCGCCTTGTTGGACTTTGTGCGGCGTCAGGACTTGGAACTGGCCAAATCCGAAGGCGTGTCCGCCGTCGTGGCCAAGCCGTTCCTGGTCTATGATCTGCTCTGGCACTTGGATCGTTCGGTGGCATCGTCCCGGGTCGAGCAGCAACCGCTCGCAACCGACAATTCCGCATGTTGGTCGTAGCGTAGACCTTCGTTCGCTCCGGTTAAAGAAATTCTGCCCTACAACGTTTTTTCCCAGTTGCATCGAATAGGAATCCCCCGTGCCCAGACTTTCCGAGAATGTTTCTTTGCCATCTGCCGCCAAAGGCACCTACGCTTTTGTGAGTCTCGGTTGTCCCAAGAATCTGGTGGACAGCGAGCGGATGCTGGGCCTGCTGCAGATCGACGGATACCGCCTGGTCCCCGATCCGGACGGGGCGGATTTCGTCGTGGTGAACACATGCGGATTCATCGAACAGGCGCGCGACGAGTCGTTTGCCGCCATCGACGAGATGCTGCAGCTCAAGGCGCAAGGCCGCCTTCGCGGAGTGATCGTCTCGGGCTGTTTGGCGGAGCGTCAGAAGGAACAGCTGTTGGCCGACCGCCCCGGCATCGATTCGCTGGTGGGCGTTTTCGCTCGCGACGAAGTCACCCGCGTTGCCGACCGCCTGTTGGGCCATCTGGACGAACAGCGGGCGGTATTCCAGCCGGCCCCGATTCGGCCGCTGTTGGACACCGACCGCCTGCGGATCACGCCGCGGCATTTTGCGTACCTGAAGATCTCCGAAGGCTGCGACCGGCTATGCACGTTCTGCGCGATTCCCAAAATGCGCGGCAAGCATGCGACCAAGCCGCTGGAGGATGTCGTCCGCGAGGCGCAGCAGCTGGCGGCGGATGGCGTCCGCGAACTGATCTTGGTCGCCCAGGACACAACGTATTATGGCATGGACTTGTACGGCGAGCCGCGGTTAGCCGAGTTATTGCGGCGTTTGGAGCAGGTGGACGGAATCGCTTGGATTCGCTTGATGTACTTCTACCCGATGTACATCGACGATGCGTTGATCGAGGCCATCGCGGCGTCGGATAAAATCGTCCCGTATCTGGACATCCCGCTGCAACACATCCATGACGAAATGCTCCGCCGCATGGCCCGCCGCGTTACGCAGCGGGAAACCGAGGAATTATTGGCCAGGCTGCGATCCCGAATTCCCGGTTTGACGTTGCGGACCACGCTGATCACTGGGTTTCCCGGCGAGACGGCCGATCAGTTCGAGGCACTTGTCGATTTTGTCCGCACGCAACGCTTCCAGCGTTTGGGCGTGTTCACGTATTCCTGCGAACCCGACACGCCCTCGGCAAATTTGCCGGACCATTTGCCGGAACAACTCAAGAACGAACGCCGCGAACGATTGATGGAAGTCCAACAGCAGATCGCTTTTGAATGGAACCAGGCTCAATTCGGGACCCGTAAACACGTGATCCTGGATCGCCCCGTACCTGGCGAATCGAACGTCTGGATCGGCCGGTCACACGCCGACGCCCCGGATATCGACGCCTTGGTGTACGTGACCGGTGGCAAGAAACGGCTGGCCGCAGGCGACATCGTGACCTGTGAAATCGTCGCCGCCCGGGAATACGACTTGATCGGCGTGGCTACGGGCAAGACGCTGTAGGGCGACCGAACGAAGAAAGGCTGCCCAAAGCGGCAGCTTGGGATGCAAGATCGCGAGCGGTTACTCGACAGCAACCGTCTTCCAGGGCGATTGATACTTCAATCCCAATTTGAGAATCCGCTGCAGAAGGGCTTCGTACGAGATTCCGCCGGTTTCGGCCGATTCGGCAAAGTCTTCGCCATAAGCCAGATTGGGATTGGCATTGGCTTCGAGCACAAAGACCTGTCCCGCCTCGTTCATCCGCAGGTCGATGCGGGCATAGCCGCTCAAGTGCAGTTCGCGGTAGACGCGTTTGCACAGCCGCGAGATCTTGGCGGCCAGGGCCGGCGGCAGGCCCTCGGCGGCGGTTGTGGTGATCCCGTACTTCTTCTGGTACTTCCGGTCCCATTTCACCTTGGCCGTGGCAATCCGGGCCACGTCGTCCGGCAGGCCGCTGAACACCAACTCCCAAATGGGGAATGTTTCCAGCCGCTGGTTCCCGATCACCCCCACATAGAACTCGCGGCCCTCGATGTATTCTTCGACCAGCGCGTCGGCTCCCAGTCGCTGCTGGACGAACGTGATGCGGGCCGCCAAAGCCTCGCGATCCCGCACCACGGAGGCTTGGGCGATGCCCAACGACGCGTCCTCTGCCACCGACTTGACGATCAGCGGAAAGCGGAGCGAGGGCATCCGCTTCAGGGCCTTGCCTCGGGGAAAGACGGCGAATCGCGGCGTGGCGACGCGGTGAAACCGCAGGATCTTCTTGCTCAACGCCTTGTCGCGCGACAGCAACATGCCGCGGGGATTGCACCCCGTATAGGGCTGCCGCATCAGTTCCAGGTACGACACGATCGCGCTATCGTAGACCGCCAACCCGTGGAATTCTTCCAACAGCATAAAGGTGATGTCGGGCGACCAATCAAGAATCGCACGCCGAATCGGGCTCAGGTCGTGCTGTACGCCGAGCGGGTGCACCTCGTGGCCCATGTTGTGGAGGGTGGCGACGACGTCGAACTCGACTTTCCAACGGTCGATTTCTTCGTCGCTGTATCCGTCCATGCTTTCCGGCGGGACGAGACCTTCGCGGACCAAAACGAGAACCCGAAGTCGTTTCATAACGCCACTCGGTGACGGCCTTCGTGAAGATAGTTCATCGTTTGGACGGTCACCAGCACCAGCGAGTCGCGCTCCACTTCGTCGGCAGGCCGATGCAGGCGGAGTTTCAGCTCGCGGCAGCGTTGGATCATCTCGTCCAAGACTTCATTGATCGTATATTGGTATTCGCCGGTCCAGCGGGCGACTTCGCGCCGCAGCGACGGCCTCAGCCGGCGCAGGAAAGCCGCCGCCGATGGACAGCGGGCGTGCTCCCGAGCATCGGAAAACAATCGCCGCAGATCGTGGTCGTAAAAGTTGGGATGGTCCAGACCGTAATGGTAACGCTTCTTCTCGTAATGCTCTCGCAACGTGGTCCGCAGTGTGGCGACGGAATCCACCCGCTCGCGCGAAGTCACCTTGGGCTTCTCCTGCGAGATCTCCCCCATCAACTGGTCGACGTACTCGAGCTTTTTCAGCGCCGGCCAGCCTTGATACTGCGACCGCCACCGTGACTTGGGCTTGAGCCACACGGCGAACGTCTCAGCAAAGTCCTCGACGGGATGACTTTGTGCGTACCACGAGTCCAGGTGCAGCACGAAGCTGCGGCTGTACGGCTTGGGCGAATAGTACTGTGGATAAGGTTGGGATGCCGATCCGAACGTCTGCCGCCAGCTGCGCAGGTGCCGCAGGCGATACGCATTTTCGATCGCATGGCCCGCTTCGTGCCGCAAGATCCTCATGCACCAGGTCTCGGTGCCGCCCTCGACCTCCAGCATCTGCTTTCGTTCCAGCCGGATCAGCCGGGGATGGGCCAAATAGAAAGGAATGGCGATTCCCGGCACGCCGTCGGCGGCAAACCATTCATCGGACAGCCAGCAATGCGGCCTAAAACCGATCCCTTTGGCCTCCAATTCGCGATACAACTCGTCGATACGATCTTCCAGCGGCGTGCTTTCGATTTGCACCCGCAAATCGCAAAACCGCAGATCCAGCAGTTCGCTCTCCGACAGTTTGTTTAGATGCCGGGGACCAAAGCTTCGCCAGATGCGAAGCCCGTACCGCCGTCGCCGCCGTTGAACGGAACTCACTCTTATCCTTTCCCGCCGCTGGAGACCGCTGAGAAACTGCGACAGGCACCCGTTTCCCAGGGAAAGCGACATTGCCGACCGCCGGGGCCCGGCACAGCATTCTATAGGGGAAAATCCTCTTTCGTGGCCTGTTGCTGGTAAATGGGCATGTGCCGGTAGTAGACCTCCAGCACCATGGTGGCCAGCGACGTGTTGTACAGTCGCCCACCGTCTTCGGCGCCGTGCCCACCCGAGAAGAACCAGCTGCCTTGCGCCGGCCCGTCTTTGGATTGGCTATTGACCAAAAAGTCCCGCATCTTCGAGTTCCAGTTGTCCCACACCTCGTCACCAAACTGCCGGCAAACCTGCGTGGCGTAGTAATTATAGTACATATTGGCGTTGTTCCCCATCGAGGGGCCCTGATTGTTGATCCAGTCGACCCCGCGTTTCAGCGCCTCGTGCTCGTGCTTCCAACCCAAGTACATTCGGCACAGCAGCCCGATCGCCGTGGTCGCCGCGCCTTTCCCGGGACTGGTATACCCGTAAAACGAGCCGCTATCCGCTTGGACGGTGTCCAGGAATTTGATCGACCCGCGGATGGTCAGCGGATTCACGTTCAAATAGGACATGTGCCCGCTTTTCAGCGCCATCAGCTGCCAGCCCACCACTGACGTGTCGCCGGGCTGTCGCGGCTGATACCGCCAGCCGCCGCCAATCGGGTCTTGAGCGTAGGAAATGAAATTCAGCGAAGCTTGCGCGGGAGCCATCAGCGCCCGGTCCTGGGTCATGCCATAGGCCTCGCACAGGGCAATCGCCGCCAAGCCGTGCGAGTACAAAGTGCCTTCCGGCTCGTTCATCGCCCCGTCAGGCTTCATGTTACCAATCAAATATCCCAGTCCGCCTTGAACGGTCGCTTTGTACTTGCCTTCCTTGTGCGTCTGGCCAGCCCCCAAGAAAGGCAAGATCGCCATCGCAGTGGCGCCGCGGCGAGCCTGCACCTTGGTGCCCGGTCGGTCGGACGTCCGCGGGCGGCCATTGACGATCGGACCGATTCGATGATCGAAGCTCCACCCGCCGTCCGGCAACTGGTGATCGGCAATCCACTTCAGTCCCGCGGCCACTGCCGCTTCGCTGGCGTCGCTGCCGCCCGCCTGTTTCGCCATCCGCGCTCGCGCCTCGGCGCTGCCGCGGCCATCGAAACCGGTCCCCGTATGACTGCCGACCTCCTTCATCAGGTCGTTGCGCGGAGCCGTCTCCTGGCTGAAATCCACCAATTCGACGGAGATCGCCGCCTGGTCGATATCGCTGGAAACGATCACTTCCGTGACATCCTGCGGAATGGCTTCCGTAATCATGTCCATGGGCAGCGTGGCGTCGCTCATCACCGCATCGACGTCCACGGGGGGTGTCAACTGCTCCTCGAACTCCTCGATCTCCTCCAGCTCTTCCCCCGCGGCGGCGGTGATGATCGCCTTGACTTGGTCCACGTTCCCGCCCACCGTGATCATCGCCATCACCAACAGGCCAACCGCGTGGACGATCATGCTGACAAGCCACGCCGGCATGGCGGTGAAGAACAGGAACCGATGCCCAACGGCCTCCTCTTCCAGTTCTTCCTCGTCATCGTCGTAAGCTTCCGCTTCCGCCGCCCTGGCCTCCATCGCTTGCTGTTTCACTTCCGCACTCATTTTACTCATCCACTCCGTTTCGCCCGTATTCCGGAAAAACAGACCTGACGTTATCGTTACATTAACCGTTCCGACGGAGAACGCAAGGTCCACAAGATAAATGTTGGAAACGACTTGCGGCCGTTTTTTTGCAGCTTGCGCTAGTTATTCGAGGGGCCTGGATTCGATTATTCCGATCGCAGCCACGGCTCCGGCGCATTTTTTTGTTCGCCTCTGTCCCGATCAGGCTGTTTTCGATTAGAATGCGGCCTCGCAGAAGTGTTAATTGTCACTGGAGTAGGTGAGTGGAATGGGTAAAAAAGGCAAAGGAAAGAAGGCCGAGGTGGTCTTTTTGGTGTGTGAGGAAACGGGCGACCGCAACTATGCGCTCCGCCGAAAGCCGGGTGGAGAGAAGCTGAAGCTGAAGAAATACAGTCCTCGGCTGCGCCGGCACACGGTTCACAACGAAAAGAAGAAATAGCGGCCGCGGCCAGAAGACAAAGGCTCGGATGGACAAGATTCCATTTTGCCGGGCGATCCGTTACCCATCGGGTGGGTCGTCAAGCGGGCGAAATTGAATTCGGTACGCCGGAGCCCCTTATACTGGTTATCGGGGTCAGGATGTAGCTCGGCCCGCGCGGCCGCAGGGAGCAGGACGGTCATGGAGCGGCGCTGGCGGATACGACCGCATGACGAAGCACGGATCGCGGCCCTGGAACGCGCTGCGGGTGTTTCGCCCGTGGTCGCCAAATTGCTGTTAGCACGCGGTATCGGCGATCCCGAGCAGGCTCATTCGTTCTTGGACGCCAAGCTGACGGGACTGCGCGACCCGGAATTGCTGCCAGGCTTGACGGCCTCCGCCGACCGGGTGCATGCGGCCGTCCAGCAGGGACGCCGCATCGTGATCTACGGCGATTACGACGCCGACGGGATGACGGCGACCGGACTGCTGTTCTGCTGCCTGCGTTTGCTGGGCGCCAACGTGGGCTGTTACGTCCCCAATCGGCTGGAAGAGGGCTACGGCCTGAGCGACGAAGCGTTGCAGAAACTGGCAGCCCGCGGCGCGTCGATGGTGATCTCGGTCGATTGCGGGATCGGCAGCGTGGCCGAAGCCGAAACGGCGCGGCAGCTTGACATCGAGCTGATTGTCACGGACCACCACGAGTTGAGCGGTGGGGATGCGCTGCCCGCGGCGGCGGGGATCGTCCATCCTCGCTTGCCCGGCAGCAGTTATCCGTTCGGTGGCCTGTGCGGCGCGGGCGTGGCGTTCAAACTGGCATGGGCCCTCTGCCAGCGAGCCAGCGAAGCGAAACGCGTCAAGCCGGCGATGCGGGATTTCCTGCTCGCTGCGGTCGGTTTGGCGGCCATCGGCACCGTAGCCGATGTCGTGCCGCTGCTGGACGAGAACCGCATCCTGGTCCGGCACGGACTGGTCAGTCTCCGCGAGCGGCCCCAGCTCGGCATCGCCGCGCTGCTGCGGGTGACGAAATTGGACCAGAAGCCGCAATTGAGCGCCGAGGATATTGCGTTCATGCTGGCCCCTCGATTGAATGCCGCCGGGCGATTAGGCCAAGCGGCGTTGGGCGTCGAGTTGATCACGACCGAATCGCCGACGCGGGCCGCCAGTCTGGCCGAATATATCCACGAGTTGAACGGCAGCCGGGAGACATTGGAGCGCAGCGTCTATTTGGCCGCCCACAAGCAGCTGAAGGAACAGTTTGACGCCGAGGCGGAGCCGGCGCTGGTCCTGGCGGGCGTCGGCTGGCATCTGGGCGTGATCGGCATCGTCGCCGGGCGGCTGGCGGAAAAGTACCACCGGCCCGTGGTGATTATCTCTTGGGATCAAGTCGGCGCCAAACCAGGGATCGGCTCCGCGCGGTCCGTCGCCCGCTTGAACCTGCACCAGGCTTTGGCCGCTTGCGAACGGCACCTGGTCTCGCACGGCGGCCACGCGGCGGCGGCCGGTTTGAAGATCGAAGAGTCGAAGCTCGAGGCCTTCCGCGCCGATTTCTGCGAGCACGTAGCCGCTCAGATGTCGCACGAGGATCGGGTTGCCGAAGTCCAGATCGATGCCGAGGCCACGCTCGGCCAACTGACGCTGAAGACGGTCGAACAGATGGAACAGTTGGCGCCCTTCGGCAATGCCAATCCGCGGCCCGTGCTGTGCGCCAGCGGCGTGACGCTGGCCGATCCGCCGCGGCGCATAGGCAGCGGCGAGCGGCACCTGTCGGTGCGCGTGCGTCAGCATGGCGTGACCGTCCGCGGCGTGGCCTTTGGACAGGGCGAGGCGGCCGACGAACTCGCGGGGATGACGGCGCCGCTGGACCTCGCCTTCCGCCCGGTGATCAACGACTTTAACGGCCGCCGTAGTGTCGAAATGCATTTGGTCGATTGGCGTTCCTCCACGCTCCCGGCATTGGCGGGACGATAGACCGAGCCCCCTATGAACCCCAGCTTTCTGTTTGCTGTCTGTCAGCGCGGTACCGAGAACGTCCTCAAGCAGGAGGTCGCTCGCGAGTATCCGAACTTTCGCTTTGCCTACTCGCGATCGGGCTTCTTGACGTTCAAGCTGCCGGAGGACCAGCCGTGGACCGAAGACGCCGAATTGCGGTGCGTGTTCGCCCGCGCGCATGGGTTGTCGTTGGGCAAAGTCCAGGGTGGCACGGCAGAGAATCTGGCCGCGGCGTTGTGGCAACTGGTGGGCGACCAGACGTTCGATCACTTGCACGTTTGGCAGCGGGACACCGCGTGTCCCGGCGAGGGCGGTTTCGAGCCGGGCCTGACGCCGTTGGCCGAGGAAGTGGGCCGGGTGATCGCCGAGCGAATGCCGGTCGCGGCGTCCCGCGTGGAACCGCCGAGCGTGAATCGAGTGGCCAGGTCGGGGCATCGCATCTTGGACTGCATGTTGGTCGAGCCCGACCAATGGTGGATCGGCTGTCATCGAGCGGCGAACATGCCGTCGCGTTGGCCGGGCGGGGTGCCGAAAATCGAATTGCCTGACGAAGCCGTATCCCGTGCCTATCTGAAAACGGTGGAAGGCTTGCTCTGGTCGCGGCTGCCCATCCAGCCGGGCGATCGATGCGTCGAGATCGGCAGCGCACCGGGCGGCTCGTGCCAGGCTTTGCTGGAGCGTGGTCTGCAGGTGGTCGGCATCGACCCGGCCGTGATGGATCCCGCCGTCTTGGCACATCCGAACTTTACGCACGTCCGCGCGCGGCCCACTTCGCTGAAACGCAGCGAGTTCCAGGGCATCCGCTGGCTGACTGCCGACTTGAACGTCGCCCCGGCACAAACGCTGGACGCGGTCGAGCACATCGTCAATAACCGCGAGGTGCGCGTCCGCGGCATGCTGCTGACGTTGAAACTGCCCGACTGGAGCCTGTCGGATCAAATTCCGGCTTACCTGCAGCGCGTCCGCTCGTGGGGCTATCACTACGTCAACGCGCGTCAACTGGCCTTTGATCGGCAGGAGATCTGCATTGCCGCGTTGCGGTCCCGCGAGCTGCGCCGCCCGCCGGATCCTCGGCAACGGGCCAGGCGAATCGGACCGCGCCGCCCTCAGGTCCCGGAAACATGAGTGGCCCCCCGCATCGCGTCCGCCGCGAATGGAAGCATCGTCGATGGTCATTGCACTTGGGTCTTGAATTGCTGCTTTGTTTCGTATTACGTATTTCGAGTTTTCTATTTGTGTCGCCGGCGCCGTTCGCATTGCGTTTGGGGTGCATGGTACTGCTGGTGTTTCCGGGCTGTTCGGCCGAACCAGCTTCCCGCAGCGCGAGTCCTCCCAAAGCGGCGGACAGCGGCGTTTTCGACGCCCAAGTTCGCTCGGTCCGCGACGGCCAAACGGACTGGATCGCCGTTGAAACCGAGGAAATCTCCGACGAGCAACTGCAACAGGTACAGGATTTGACGCCGCTGCGAGAACTGCTGCTCGAGCAGACTTGCATCACGGACGCGGGGCTGGACCAATTGGCCAGCTTGACGCAACTGGAGCATCTTCGTCTGCGCGGCGCCGCCATCACCGATGCCGGCGTGCGCAAACTCACACATCTGAAACGATTGAGGATTCTCAACTTGCCTCAAGGCGTGTTCTCGGACGTCGCTCTGGCCGAACTGGTCAGCTTGCCGAACTTGGAATTGCTGCGATTCGGCAGCCCGCAGGTGACCGACGTCGGTCTAGCCCACTTGCGACGGATGCTCAATCTGCGATTCGTCCATATCATCGGCTCGCCCATCACCGACCACGGCCTGCAGTATTTCGAAGGCTTGCAGGATCTGGAATCGCTGTACCTGGATGGCACGCAGGTCACCGATACCGGCATCGCCTGGCTGCTGCAGGCCCTGCCCGAGTTGCACGTCCACATCGACCAAGAGCACGCCGATTTCGACCCTCGCAAGGGCGACCACGAGCACTAGCCCGCCGCGTTCACAACGACGTAGCACAGGCTGCCCGCCTGTGTACAATGGACAGCACGCGGTAGAATCTCTTTCCATGCCCGCAGACCTGATAACCTGGAACGAAGGGCCAAGTTGCGTTTCTTGCTCGCCATGATCCCCTGGAGGACTGCCCGATGAAGCGATACCGCTTGCTGTTGATTGCGTTGCCGTTGTGGCTCGCGGCACCCGCCGCTCCCGCGTCCGAGCCGCTGGCCGGTTCGACGCCGAACATCATCCTGATGATTACCGACGACCAGGGCTACGGCCCAATCGGCCGCCACGGACATCCGTGGATCCAAACGCCTCACCTGGACCAATTGTACGACCAGAGCGTCCGTTTCACGCGGTTTCTCGTCAGCCCCACCTGCGCACCCACACGCTCGGCCATGATGACCGGCCGCCATGCGATGCGAAACGGCGTGACTCACACCATTCTGGAACGCGAACGCATGACCCTGGACGCCGTGACGCTGCCCCAGGTATTGAAACAGGCCGGCTACCGCTCCGGGATTTTCGGCAAGTGGCATCTCGGGGACGAAGAGCCCTACCAGCCGCATCAGCGCGGTTTTGACGAGGCGTTTATTCACGGCGCCGGCGGAATCGGCCAGGCCTACGATTGCAGCTGCGCCGACGCCCCCGGCAACAAGTACTTCGACGCGGTGATCCGCCATAACGGCTCGTTTGTCAAGACTCACGGATACTGTACCGATGTTTTCTTTGACGCCGCCCTGGGCTGGATAAGCGAGTCAAGGACCACGACTCGCCGTTCATTGCTTACATCACCACCAACGCGCCCCACGGCCCCTTTATCGCGCCGCCCAAGAACGCGAAACGCTTTACGGACCTTGGTTTCGGTGAACAGCAAGCAGGCTTTTACGGGATGATCGAGAATATCGACGAGAATGTGGGCCGCTTGCTGGAACGGCTGGAGGCGTGGAACCTGCAGGCCAACACGGTCGTCATCTTCATGTCCGACAATGGCATGACCGGTGGCGGCTCTGGCAAGGGCGTGATCGGCATGACGCCGGACGGCAAGAAACTCGAATTCTACAACGCGGGGATGAAGGGGCTGAAGGGCAGCGTCGACGAGGGCGGGGTGCGGGTGCCGTTCTTCGTCCGCTGGGACGGGCGGATCGCGCCGGGCCGCGACATCGACCGCATCGCGGCTCATCTCGACATCCTGCCGACCTTGGCCGCCTTGGCCGGTGTCCCGGTTCCCCAAGGGCAGGTCGAAGGTCGCAATCTGCTGCCACTGCTGCAGACGCCGGACACGCCGTGGCCCGACCGCTACATGTTCAGTCACAAAGGACGCTGGAAGACCGGCGACAGTCCTGACAATCACCAGTGGAAAGATTTTTCGGTCCGCAACCAGCGGTTCCGCTTCGTCGAGAACGTCGCCCTGTACGACATGCAGAACGATCCGGGCCAAACCACTAACGTGATCGCGGAACATCCCGAACTGGTTCAACAGATGCGAGCCGCTTACGACGACTGGTGGAAAAAGACCCGCCCACTGATGGTCAACGAAGACGCGCCCATGTCGCCGACTCGGCCGTTCCATGAATGGTACAAGCAGCAACTGGAGACGACCGGGATCCCCGACTGGGCGGCGCCGCAGTTGTGAGTCGCGCTGGAGTTCACGCTCGCACATTGCCAAGTACACGTCCAAGAACGATTTCGTAGGACGGAATGCATTCCGTCTCAACGGACTGAAGTCTGTTCTACCAAGAAATCGTGGAGAAAATCTTGGACAGGTGCTAAGCTTGACACAAGGATTTCGCTAGATCAAGGTGAAGTTAATCGCTTTTGCCGATTTGGCTTGTCATTTGGAATGACCTATAATGCACTCAACGTCCAAGCCGTTTTCCGTGGCCCGGTGGCCGAGGCAGCCATGTCCAAAATCTTTCGCGTCCTGATGGTGCTCGCCCTTGTGGGGGCTGTGATCGGCTACTTCCGTAACTGGTACACGGTCTCGCGCCTCGACGAGGAGCAGTACATCAACCTCAACGTCAAAATCAATCGCCAGCGGGTCCGGGAAGATCTGCAACGGGCGGCACAGCGCGCTCAAAGCGTCGCGGGGCAAGCCCAGCCGGACGACGGTGCCTCGCCGGCCACGGAACAGAACGGATACGGCCCCTACTACGGTCAGTAGAGGGAGATGCGATCGTTACGCATGACCGCGGCGCAAGGCCATGTCGGTCTCCCAGCTGGGTTTCTCCTCGACTTACCCCCCCCGTTCGACGAGGGATGTGATTGGGATCGAGGCAGTGGGTCAGGGCCATGTCGAATGGGCTTCTCGATCAAGGTTCCGACCATTGGATCGAGGTATTCCTACGGCACAACCTTGAAACAAATCACCGTTGTGTCGCCGCGGATGTACATCCGCCCGTTGGCGATTGTCGGTTGCTGCGGGCGGCCCAGTTCGATTCCCAATGCAACTCGGCCCAATTCGCGATAGCCTTCGCGGCCGGCCTCGGCCATGACCAATTCGTTCTTCTTGGTCAACGCAAAAATCAGCCCGTCGGCGACGACCAGGTTCTGTTCGCTGGTCCAATCCTCGCTGTCCTGCCGCCACAGCAAGCGGCCGTCATCCAAGTTGGTGCAGTGCAAGAAGCCGATTCGCTTGTTGCCGCCGAAGCCGAACACGGCATCGTCGTCAATGGCGACGGTGTTGTACATGTTCGTCTGCAGTTCCGTGCTGCGGTATAACTCGCGACAGCTGATCTTGCCGTCCTTGACTTCCATCTGCAGGCAGGCCGAGAAATTGCGGTCTTTGCCTTCGCCGCCGCACACGAACAACCGCGAATCGACGGCGACAGGCGTACTGACCAGTCCGATGATGATTCCGGCCGGATACGGGTAGCGCCACATGACCTCGCCCGATTCGGCGTGGACGCCCAGCAGTTCGCGAGTCCCGTAGGTGGCCACGATGACTTGCGGGATGCCGTCGATGACATGGTACGTCAACGACGCCGGCGCGCCGAGTTCCCGCTGTTTGTCCGACGTGTTGGCCGTCGCCCAGCGGAGCGCGCCGGTCCGCTTGTCCAAGGCCACCAGCACGACTTGCTGCGGGTTGTCGGCGCCCACGTACAGCGTGTCGCCAACCACCAGTGGCGTCGAAGCCTCGGTGCCCCAAAACGTCTCGTTGGCCCGCCACAACTCGGTGCCGTCCATGTTCAGGCACACGATCGGACAGCGCATTTCCCAGACGTCCTTCTCGAAAATGTCGTAGGGGATGAAATAGACGCGGTCCTCGTCGACCACCGGCGAAGTCGTGGTGCCCCATTCAAAATGCCGGTTGGGCTTGGGCAGCAGCAAGTGTTTCCAGCGCGTGGCTCCGGTCGTCGGATCGAGGCACACCGCCCATTGCTGCTCGTCGGTCTCGGCGGCGGTGAACGCCAGTCCGTTGGCTTCGACGACCGCGCTCTTGCCATGACCGACCTCGACGCGCCACAACTCCTGCGGGCCGCCAGCCGGCCATTGCCGCAGCAGACCCCGGACGTCGTACACGCTGTTGCCATGATTGGGCAGAAACCGCGGCAGGTCCGCGTGCTGCGTTTCGTCGGCGGCAGTCGCCAGCATTGTACCGGACGGCGAAATCAGTCCTACGGCGGCAACCAGTGCTGCCAAGACGAGTCGTGAACGAGTCGTATGCTTCATGTCGGCGTGCTCCCAGGCAGTGGGGGGAAGGAGGGGTAGGGGCATCGTGGCCGTAGACCGCGGCTGGGCCCTCCCATCACGGCCAGAGCCCGCAACGACAAACGATATCTGACGATTGGCCTATCTGGTCTTCTTGGCCCCTTTGGGCGTCAGAACCTCGACCGCTTTCTTGATGTCCGACACGCGAACGAAGACCATCCCGTGGGTCGTGTCCGAGCTGCCGTAAGCGTACTCGATGTTGACCTTGGCGCGAGCCAGTTTGCCGGCCGCTTCGGCCAGTTTGCCGGGGCTGTCCGGCAAGTCCAGCGCCAGGACGTCATTTTCCACTACCAGCATGCCGTGCTCGCCCAGCACATGAATGGCCTTGCGGGGATCGGTCACGACCAGCCGCACCACCGCATGATCGACCGTATCGGAAATCGAAATGCCGCGAATGTTGATCTCGTGCTCACTCAGCGTCCTGCACATCTTGGCCAACACACCCGGTTTGTTTTCCAGGAAAATCGACAGTTGTTTTTCGATCATGGCCGTCCCTCACTGAGTTAAGTGTTACGATTGGCATCCGTGCGCAAGCTCTTCTCGCGCATTGACTATCATATCATACTCGCAATTCCGGTCTGGGGACCAGGGAGGAAACCTTGTTTTCCTCGCGTTTTGGATCGTTCGCGAGATCATGGTCAGGTTCCGGTTGTGCGGCACGGCGCTAGCCAGGATTATTCACAAGGTAGGACGGATTGCCAATCCGTCCATGAGTTCGTGACGGATTGGCAATCCGTCCTACGAATTGAACACCTTATTCCTGCGCGGTCGCTTAATCCGCGCCGACGGTGTACAATATCAGGGTGGCTTTCACGAGCGGAGCAGAACCATGCGGTCGCTGGCAGGACAATTGTTGGTAGCATCGCCTCGGCTTCCCGACGAGAATTTCAGTCGCTCCGTCGTGCTGATCATTCACCACGACGAACACGGGGCTTTGGGTGTGGTCTTGAATCGCCCCGCGGACAGCACGGTCCGCGAGGTCTGGGAATCGTTGTCGGATGATCCGTGCGACAGCGACGAACCGGTTCATATCGGCGGGCCGGTTAGCGGACCGTTGATGGCGCTGCACACGAATGAAGAATGTGCGGAGTCGGAGGTCTTGCCCGGCGTGTTTTTCGCCACGCATCGAGACCGGTTGAACCGGATTGTGCAAGAGCCGGAATTCCTGTTCCGGATCTACAACGGCTATTCCGGTTGGGCGTCCGGCCAGCTGGAGAGCGAGCTGAAATTCGGCGGTTGGATGCTGCTGCCCGCCTCCTTTGATTACGTGTTCGGCGACACGGACAGGATGTGGCAGAAAGCGGCGCAGGAGATCGGCGAGCAGATCATCAGTCCGCTGCTGAATGACGTGCCGCTGCCGGAAGATCCTGCCTGCAATTGAGCCATCCATGCCCCCGACTTCCACGTTATTTGCCGCTGGCAGCATGCAAAGCGAACAGCTGTTGTTCACCGTCCTGGTCCAGTTGCTGGTGATCATGGCGGCGGCTCGCATCTTCGGCTCGCTATTTCGCGCTCTGCGGCAGCCGATCGTAGTGGGCGAGATCGCGGCGGGTCTGATCCTCGGGCCCTCGTGTTTCGGTCATTTCTTTCCCGAGACGTCGGCTGCGGTTTTCGATCCTGCGGTCAGCGACGTGTTCGGGGTGCTCAGCCAGTTGGGCCTGATTCTGCTGTTGTTTGTGGTGGGCCTGGAGTTCGACTTCAGCCATTTGCGACTTCATGGCCGCTCGGCCGTCGCGATCTCGCTGACGGGCATCTTGTTGCCGTTCTTGCTGGGGGCGGTCTTGGGTTTGGCGATGCATCCGCATCTGGAGCCCGTGGCGTCCGGCGCGCCGGCGTCGCGGCCGGGGTTCATTTTGTTCATGGGCGTGGCGATGTCGATCACCGCGATTCCCATCCTGGGCCGGCTGATGATGGAACTGAACATCACGCGGACCAAGATCGGCGTGATTACGATTTCGGCCGCGGCGGTGGATGACGCCTGTGGCTGGATCTTGCTGGCGACGATTTCGAGTGTCGTCCAAGCCCGATTCCAAATTTGGTTGACGCTGCAGATGGTGGCCCAAACGGTCGGATTCTTCCTGCTGGTGCTGCTGGTCCTCCGCCCGTTGTTGAAGCGGTTCGTGCGGCATTCGTTGGAGCGGGGCGGCGGCGATATGGGGATGAACGGTCTGGCGGTGATCTACGGCGTCTTGTTCCTGTGTGCGTTGATCACCAGCATGATCGGCATCTTTGCCATCTTTGGGGCATTTATGCTAGGCACCGTGCTGTCGGACGAGCCGCAATTTCGCGATGTGATGATCCGCCATCTGCGGAACTTCCTGACCGTGATTTTTCTGCCGATTTTCTTCACCTATACGGGCCTGCGCACAAACCTCGGTACCCTGAACTCGCCGCTGCAGTGGCTATTGTTTGCAGCCGTCCTGGGCTGTGCGGTGGCCGGCAAATTGGGCGGCTGCGGAATCGCGGCGTGGTGGAGCGGCTTCTCGCCGCGCGAGTCGCTATGCATCGGCACAATGATGAACACGCGAGCGCTGATGGAGTTGATCGTGATCAACGTGGGCCGAGACCTGGGCGTGCTGCCGGACAGCGTATTCTGCATGCTGGTTCTGATGGCCTTGGCGACCACGGTCATGACCACGCCCATGTTGTTGCGTTTCATGCGGGGAACGGAACTGGAGCCGTTCATCAGCAACAGCGGATTTTTAGGGCCCGGACGGATTCCCGGTTGATTCCGGAAAACCGCGCCAAGGTCTTCCGAAATCTGGCTTCATGGGGCGCGTTTGCGGCGCCGCTCGTCCCCTTGACAGACCCGCCTTACCGCCCTTAAGCTTTGCGCATCCTCGCCAAATGTTCGGCGATTGTTTTTCGCCGGCCGTTTGGCTTACCCCCGTTTAGCTTACCCGGTTTAGCCCACCCCGTGTTACCCTCCAAATTTCGACTGAAAGGGATTTTCATGCGTACCCTCCTGCTGCTCGCCGTATTGGCCACTTCCGCTGCGATCACCTCGACTGCAGAAGCCCAGTGGATGCGATCCCGGCGGTCTTCCGAATGCGCCAACGGCCAGTGCGGATCCAACGCGACGGGACAGGTCGCGCGGCAGGATCCGGGCGAGGTGGAACAAGCCGCCGTTCCCCAGACGCAAGAGGTCGAGCAGGCCACGGCGACCGAGCCGGCGGACGTTGCAGCTCCGACCAATCCCGCGCCGGCAACGGATCCCGCTGCGGCCCCATCCGACACCGCGGCGACGGTAGACGCCACCAACGGGACGCGGCCCAGCAGCGTCAGTTCGTCGCGGACGCGAACGGCCAATGATACCGCAAACGGCCGGTCGCTGCGGCGCATGCGCAGCCGCAACCGGGCTTGAGGTGCCTACCGAAACGTCGCGTGATTGGACAACGCCATTTCGGAATGCCGATTTGGCGTAAACGGTATTAGGAAGATACCTTGCGACGAAACGATTCACTGCCCGAAGGGGCGTTACCGATCCGCCCAGCGGCATCGCCCTGGGAAAGCTGCTAGCGTACGATCCGCACGTGCTGAATTCCGTTCTGCACCAGCCATTCCAGCCAAGCTTCCTGATCTTCGCTCAACTCGATCTCGGCCTTGGTCTCTGCGTCCAGCGGCGAGACGACGCAGACGACGAATTCGTCCAGCCAG
>Ga0351842_1094_pt1 | contig 25918 bp, 18 predicted proteins | sample TotcelHFGM3001L3_FD_206877 | JGI IMG/M metagenome (GOLD analysis project Ga0351842, IMG submission 206877) | Enriched cells from coal bed in the Powder River Basin, Montana, United States - Total cells FGM rep1 HSBNCT.FGM.300.1.L3 ... | reverse complement strand
TTTGTCATTCTGAGCGGAGCGAAGAATCTCTCTTCTTGAGGCGCCGAGATTCTTCACTTCGCTGCGCTCCGCTCAGAATGACATGAATATTTAAGGTGTTATGACGGTAATTTCGTTTAAGCCGGCGTCATTTTGTCTGGCCCGGAACGGCCCGCCCGGGCCAGCAGGCTTTCCCGGATCCGAAAGAGATTTTCTCCCACGGCGCATTGGTTCAGATATTTAGTTATGCGGCTGGGGTTTTGGCGGTAAATCCCCACCAACTGCCGCCAGAATTGCCCCCGGTAATCGGCCACAACGCCCTGACGCCAGCATAGCTTAAGCAGCGCCGCCAGATCTTCGCGCCGGAGATGGGACACCTGGACTTTCTGGTTGCCGGGCTCCGGGCCTTTGCTCTTCCCAGAGGCGGAGCGAGTCGGCCGCATGGCCAAATAATAACGGTAGCTCCGAGCCAGATATTTGCTGGGTTCGTAAAGGTAGTCCACCATCCGGATGTACTCCGCCACGATCTCTGCAGCCGGACGGGTGGGCCGGAAGTTAAAGCTCACCTCGATCATGTCGGCGGAAGCGCTGGTTTCAGTCAGCCGGTTTTCCTGCTTGAGGCGGTCCCAGAGGCTTGTATTGGGAAGCGCCTGCAACAGGTTCAGCATTACCATGGGCAGGTTATACGCCTCCACGAAGGCGCAGATGCGGTCGCCGGCGCCTTTGGTCTCCTGATCAAAACCCATGATAAAGCTTGGGACCACCGTCAGGCCGTTGGCGCCGATGTTCGTCAAGGATTGACCCAGGGGATCCTTCAGGTTTTGATATTTGCGGTTCCCCGCCAAAACCGCCTCATCCGGAGACTCCACCCCGACGAAGACCGTGCTGAAGTTGGCCGCGGTAAGCAGGTCCAACAGGGGTATGATTTGTCCGAGATTGGTGGACGCCTGGGTCCAGAAACTGAAAGGCTCACCACGGCTCTCCATCCAGGGGATAAGTTTTTTGAGGATGGCCCGGGCATGGGTCTGGCTGCCGATGAAGTTGTCGTCGCAGATAAAAACTTCTCGTCTCCACCCCAGCTTAAAGATGGCGTCCAACTCGGCCAGAACCTGATCGGGGCTTTTATAACGGGGCTTGCGGCCGTAAAGGTTGACGATATCGCAGAACTCGCAATTGAATGGACAGCCCCGGGACGTCTGGATGCCCAGGATGATGTAATCGTCCAAATGAAGCAGGTCAAAGCGGGGTATCGGGGAGAGAGTCATCTCCGGTTTGTCATCCGGCTTGATGACGCCGTGAGTCTCACCGGAGCGGTACGCCGTTAACCAGAGCGGTATGCTGATTTCACCCTCGCCCTGCACCAGGAAATCGGCTCCCGCGGCCAGGATGTCCTGGGGTACCGAGGTCGCGAAGGGGCCGCCCACCACCACGGTTTTGTGCCGCTGTTTGGCCTCCCGGATGAGGTTTAACAATCCCTCCCGCTGGACGATCATGCCGGAGAGCATCACGAGCTCGGCCCAATCCCAGTCGCCGGGGTGGAGGGCCCGCGTATTTAAATCGGCCAGACGCAATTCCCAGTCTCCCGGCAGGAGCGCCGCCAGGGTGAGGAGCCCCAGGGGCGGCATGAGGGTTTTGCGTCCCAATAATTCGCACGATTGCTGCAACGACCAGAATGAACTGGGAAATTCAGGGTTAATCAACAGAACCCGCATCAACTACCTCCAGGAGGCCCTGCCGGCATCGTCCCCGCGGGGGAAGGGCCGGTGGGGTTCCCGTTTAACGTGATCAGGGCTTTGGTTGCGCCTGCACAGGCGAGACGCCTGTGCCACCGATTTGATTACGGCTTGGCCTTGAGGCTCAAACCGCGATGTTTTCGGGGCTAAGGCGCGGTGCCCCAGTCACCAACTATATGTTTTCACTATTCTATGTGAAAAGGGTGGTCTCCGGCAAGGGGGCGTCTTATGCCAAAGAGCAGTCAACGACTATTATTTGTCATTCTGAGTTTAGCGAAGAATATCCTTTTTTGAGCCGCCGAGATTCGTAACGAAGCTGCCGCTGCGTTCAGAATGACAAGATTATTTATTGCCCTCTGACTGTAAAGGAATCATACCTGTTAGCCCAGCGGGAACGGCTACATTTTAAGATTTGAGAAGATGATCTGGTAGGTGGCAATGGCGGTAAAAAACAGGTAACAACTGATCGAGGTCAGGGCGAGATGCTTCTGGATAGCCGGCAACGCGGCTTTGAGGCTCGGTATCTGCCGGAAGGGCATCAGGAGGCCCACCCCCATGCCGGCCAAACCTCCCGCCAAGAGCAGCAGATAGAGCAAGTAGCCGATGTAGCCGTATTCCTTCTGCAAAATGCAGAAGGGGCAATGATGGGTCGGCAGTTCATAAAAATAAATGGAAATAAACGAGATGATGGAGGCGATGGAGATCACCAGGGCCGCTAAGACCGCCACCGCAAACCCGTAACCCATGGCTCCGGTGCGGTAGAACACCACCCCCAAAACCAGTGACCCGGCCATGGCCGCATAAAACAGGATCTCCATAACCAGACGCGGAAACGAGACAATCTCCGAGGCCACCCCTTTGGTATCGGCGGTAAACAGGGAACCGCAGCAGGAGGTAATGACCTCCGGGTTAAGTCCCAGGAAATATTTGGCTTGAATTATGGTTTCGGTGAGAATCAACGGCGTCATGACCAGCAGGAGCAGGTATTTGGGTTTGATGAGGGGATAATCGTAACCCCGGTTATCGGCAAAATTGAGGATGAGCCAAAGTCCTGCCAGGAGAAAAGTGATTATTTTGAGCATTACCAGGGGGAAGCCCCATTGATTGACGTTGAGGGAGCCCACCGCACACATGGCGCCGGTAAAAAATGGATGGATACTGTCAGCGGTGTAAATAAACAAGAAGAGAGAAAGGAGTTGGAAAACCAGGGCATAGCCGATAATCGTGGAAATGAGGTAGGTTTTTCTTTCCAACCGAAGTTGGGTTTCGCTGCCGCTGTTGATATCCCAATACCTTAGAATCTGCGCCCCGGCGAAAGCGGCGTACAATACCATGCCGCTTATCAGGATTGAACTGATAAAGAGAGCGAGAATTCCCGGTTTAAAAAACACTCAGATTACTCCGGAATCGATGATGCGGCCGTCTCGCATCCGCACCACCCGGTCGACGACCTCGGATTCGTGGACCAGCGGGTCATGGCTGGCGATGAGGATGGTTTTCCCCTGGGCCTTAAAATCGCGCATAATGTCCATGAATTCCCGGGACAGCTTGGTATCCAGATGGGCGGTAGGTTCGTCGGCGATAATTACCTCGGGGCGGTTAACCAAGGCCCGGGCAATGGCGGTTCTCTGGGCTTCTCCCCCGGAGAGCCACTCGACCTTGGCCGCGGCTTTATGAGCCAGGTTGAACAATTCCAGGAGACTAAGGGCCTGTTGCTTCAAGGCGGCAAACGGCTCGCCCAGGGGATAGGCCGGGAGCATGACGTTCTCGATGACGCTGATGCCGTTTAAGAGATTGAATTGCTGGAAGATAAACCCAAAGGTCTTCCGCCGGATGTCGGTGAGAAACCGCTCGGGCAGACTGGTGATCTCGCGCCCTTCGAGGACAATGCGGCCGGCCGTGGGTCTGGCCATGCATCCCAAGAGGCTCAGCAGGGTAGTTTTCCCCGAGCCGCTGGGTCCGGTCAGCGCCGTTACCTGGTGCGCCGCGATGCTGAGGCTCAGGTCGTGCAGGGCGATATATTCATTGGGCCGCCCCTCATTGAAAACCTTTCTGATGTTTTGAAGTTCGATCATCGGGGCCTCAAAATCTCATGACCACATCAGGGTCAATCGTCGCGGCCCTCCAGGCGGGGATGATGGTGGCCACGGTATAGGGAATAACCGTAAAAAAGAACAGGATGGCGATTTGATAGCCGCTGATAAAGGGGGTCAAGCTAAAATCCGGATAGAGCACGGCCCAGCCTTTGAGCACCGGTTCAAAAAGGGTGGCTGAGGCATAAAAGATATGGAAATACGCCAAGATGACCCCGATGAAGAAGGATGACAGGGACACGACCATGCCTTCCCAAAATTTCATCTGCAGGACGTCGGTGGTTTCCCAGCCGATGGCCTTTAAGATGCCGATCTCCCGTCTCTCTTCGGCGCTCAACCCGGCGGCTTTATCCCAGGCAAAGATCAGAAAGGCCAGGACCGCGCCGGCAAGAATGGCGATCATAATACCGCCGCGCCAATCGAACACCGCATCATACGTACGCAAGATTTCGTCCCGGGTAATGGCCCGGGTATCAGGAAGTTTGTCGACGATTTTGGCGGCAATGGTGGGAATTTCTTTTTTATTCACCACGCTTACGGTTAAATCAGTGGCGTCATTCGGGGAGACGCCGAACAAGCGCCGGAAACCCGCGGCGGAAATTAACATCAGGTCGGAAGACAGCAACTCCGATTCCGGGCTGAGGACTCCCTTAATGAGGAAACTCAAGGGCCTGCCGTCAAAGGTGCGCAACAGCATGGCGTTGCCGCGAAAGACCTGGCGCACCCGGGAAATGCCGGCGCCTATGACGATCTCATTATCTTTGAGCTCAATCCCCTCAGGCACCATGAGGGTATAATTGGCCCGGCCGATGACATCAAAATAGTAACCCCAGGAGCGGGCCTGGACGGCCTCGACCCCGCGGATGGCACTGATTTTTTGGGCATAGGCCACCGGGATAAGCTCATGCCGGCCGGCCACTAATTTCTGGACAATGATTTCGGGGGTCCCTTTCAAGATGATGGCGGCTTCGTTTTTCAACGCCTGGGTGAAGAACATCACGGACCCCAGGCTAAAAACCACTAGGGTGTACACCGCCACCAGGGCGAGGTTTTTCCCCAGGCGCCGCCACAGGGAGGACAGGGTAAAGTCTAAAATATTCCGATGTTTTTCAATCGATCTGATCATGTGACTTCTTCAAGGTTGCGGGAGGTGCGAACACCGACCCGCTGGGGAAATGGTCCAGGGCCAGGGGATGACTTTGGAAGGCGGCGTGCCAATCGGCTTGGGAAAGGTGCCGGGTATACCGGGCCTCGGTGGAGAGGCACAAGTCAGTAAGCCCCAGGTTCTTGGCCACCGCGGCCTTTTGCAAGAGCCCCGGCAGGTCGGCTCGCATCACAAAATGCGCCTGGAGGAGAATCGCCACCAGGAGCAGTATGCCGCTCCCGATAAAGAGCCCAAAACCATCTGACTTTCGCACGGTCTTATCTCGATAGGATCATTACCAAGTTGAGACCTCTGCGAAAGTCTCTATCGCTATTCTTCCTCATCAAAATGTGGCGTAGGCGCCCTCGCCTGCGCCTAGATACAGTATGGACAGCCGAGGGCGGCTATCCTACATGAGACTTTCGCAGAGGTCTCAAGTTGCCGTCATAGAGGTAATTCTATCTTTATGGCCGCACCCGCCGTAGGGGCGGTTCGCGAACCGCCCCTACAGTTAGGTTTATTACTTGTTTGACGTCAACTTGGTACAAGAGGCTTGACCTGATCAAAGGGTGGCGGGTTGAGGGAGACCACCCGCTGCCGCAGGTCTTATTGATCAAGAGTTTTTATCAAGTCAGGGGTGATATCCTGAAATGATAAAATTGCCGTGCCCTTGTGATCGACTTTAAATTCCTTGGCCGCGGCTTCATCTTTAAACGGCATAAGTTCTTTGCCCATGGGGCCATAGACATCACTTCCGGCTACGTACCAGGCCTTCAAACCATCGCTTAACTTGAGGGTATAATAATCCGTCACCAAAATGGCGGCAATATCCGCCTGGGTTTTGCCAGGATTATATTTCGGCAGATCGAAATAATATTTCATCATATCCTTGACGCCATCGAAAAATGCGTGGGTGCCGTCCTTAAAGACGATCTGATCGACAAAATCCGGATACTTGGCCACAAACATGCCGCAAACCGGACATTTATCCGCCGGGGTGATCTTGGCGGGAACCACGTCTTGGGCGCTGGCAAGGGGACACATGGCCCAAAGAAGCCAAAAGCTGATGAAGATAAGGGATCGATAAGATTTCATGAAAACTCCGTGGCGCCGGGTAGCCGGCCAGAGATAGTTGTGGCCAGTGGGGAGCTGTACCTCGGCGTCATGAGGTTCCCACTGGCCTGGATATATTCAAAGGTTAATGCTTGTGCTCCTCTTTTTGCATCGTCTTCATTTTGGCCCGCTTTTCCCGGATCATCTTGGTATCGTTATACATATCCTCATAGGTGGTCTTCATGGCGTCTTCAAAGTTAGCGAGTTTGCCGCCATTTTCCTTGATGAAGGCTTCCGCATCTTTCTTGTCGGCGAAGGCCCATTTGGCCGTTTTGGTCATGACGCCCGGTTTTTTCCCGCCGATGACCCAGTAAGCTTTTTCGGCGTCGATCAAATTTTTCTTATTGTAATCGGCTGCCATAATGGCCTTGGGCTGCTTATCAAAGGTTTGCGCCAGATCGATGGCCGTGCAGTGGATGCTGCAGGAACCGAAGCTGGAGCCGTCGTTATACTCTGTAAGCATCCGGCTGTGAGCAAACTTTTCCCGGTCCATGCCACAATATTTACAGCTCTTATGGGCCTCAACATCCGGCATGGTTTCGGCATAAACTGCTACCCCGGTTAATAAGAATAACGCCGCCAGCCACCCGCACAAAATTCTTTTCTTCATTGCTTCCTCCTTAGATTATTGGTTGTTTTCCCATTAGCCGGTTTTCCTATAGGCCAGAGTTGTCGTTGATTTACCCGGGTGTCCGTGAGAACGGCGATATTTTGCCGGGATGGATTAAGTTTGCTAAAGTTGCCGCCACCAATTTTAATGCCGGCCCATTAAAAACATAGGTTGCTTAAGAAATAAATCAAGGGGAAAAATCAAATTTTTGGCGGAGAAGGGGTCTGAGCCCAGGGGAACTGATGGAGACAAATAGGCACTTTTGCCTAGTTAACTATAGGTTATTTTACCCATAGCTTTTTCGGCTGTTTTCCTTACCCTATAGACAAATATTATATGCACAAAATAATTTCACTAGGGGCGGAGTAATTGTACCCCCAACCGGCCTAAAAAAGTAGAATCAATTTTAAGTTTAATCGAGCTGATTAAACGGAAATCAAGGTGGAGGCCAGACCTGCTGGCCAAAACTACGGAGGACATCGCGGATGAAATGGCTTGGGATACTGTTCATGGCAGCGCTGCTGGCAAGCGCTCCGGGTTACGGGAGTGCGCAACAGCCAAAAGATACCTCACCGGCCACCCGGCCCCAGGGCCCGGAAGTTAAAGGCGAAGCGGCGGGAACGGCCAAAAGCTTCACCCCGGCGGAAAGGAAGGCCTATGAAAAGAAGACGGCCGAGGAATTGGATGCCATCCAGCAAAAAATTGCCGACTTAAGAGTTAAGGCCAACACCGGACCGGCGCAGCAGAAACGCGTGCTTTTCCTGGCGGCCAATAACCTGCAGATGCAGAAAATTGCCGCCGGGAACCGGTTGAGCGCTTTGGAAAAAGCCTCCGAAACGGCCTGGGGCCAGCAGAAAAACGATTTAGATAAGGCCATGCAGGATTTGAGAAAGTCCTGTGAAAAAGCCGGGATACAACTTAAATAAGGTTCATCCGACTAAAGCGTACCTGGTTTCGTGAAGAGCCAGGATTTTGAGTTTGAAAAATTCCCGATCCCGGAAGCCATAGGCTTGGCGCTGCATGGTCTTGATTTTGTTGTTGGTCCCTTCCAAGGGGCCGGTGGAGATCGGGTAATCGTAATAGGCCAAGAGACCACGGCGATGGAGAGCCAGGGTCTTCGAGAAACGCCGGAGGAAAGGAATGCCGGCGCTTTGTGCCCTGGCAATCCAATCTTCCAGGAAGGTGGCCGCCGCGGTTTTGCTGGGTTGTTCCCAGAACTGGCGCAGGTCTTCCTTCAGGTAATAGGCCAGAGCCAGAGGTTGATTGAGGCGCAAGGCTTCGTTAAGGCGTTCAGCTTCCTGACGGTCCTGGTCCAGGTTTTCCGGATTCTTGAGCAGTAACCAGCGGGTGCCTTTGATCACCTGCTTTTGCATCAGGTCCGTGGCCTCATGGTAGAGCTTGCGCCGCAGATCGGACAGTCCGTCATTATAGAGCTTGGTGACATGGAAGCGGTCGAAGACCAGGGTAGCCTCAGGCACATGGGTAAGCACCGCGCTGATATAGGCTGGCGACATATCGGTGGCCACCGCTTCCAGGCACACTTTTTGACGTTTGAGCCGGGCCCAGAAGGGCTCCAGGGCCTCAGCGCCTTTGCCGTCGCCCACGAAGACCACGGCCCCGCTTTTCAGGTCCAGAACCACGGTCAGATAGCGGTGTCCTTTGCCGATACTGATTTCATCGATGGCGATTTGCTTGAGCTTGTGCAGCTTAGGGCGGGCAAAGCGTCTCAACAGGCGCCGTTTCTGAATATCTTTGATGAGGTCCCAACCGACGCCCAGATGCCGGGCCACGTCTTTGATGGTCATGTGCCGGGACAACCCCAGGGCATAGCGGGCAAAGCTTCGGGTGTAGCTGCGTCGCCAGGAGGCAAAGCCGACCTTCACCTGGCGCAAGACGCCGCAGACGAGACACAAAACGCGCTGCACCATTAATTCGATCCAAACGGGCTTGTCGCCTAGGGGAAGGGTGCGAAAGCGGCGCATTACCTGGCCTCGGCGTTTAACCTTACAGGAGCCGCATTCCGGACAGCACAGGGAGAAGCGATCCTGGCGAATCCGAAAATGGATAGCCCCATCATGATATTGGGTATGCACATGCTGGTATCCCTGAATGCCAAAGCCATGATAAAGTAGTGAGGTGGACATGCTCGTGTTCTCCTTTTGATCGACTTGCCAGGTCGTCTCTAGGAGACCGCATGTCCACTCTTTTGTCAAAATGTACGTTTAAACCGGATGAACCTTAAATAATGCCGCGCTATTTGACTTAAATTTTCGGAGTCAAAGGGTAAAGGGTGTGGTGAACCACCGGGACCGAAGGATGATAATAGGCACTTTTACCTATCCCCTTATAGGGGTTTTGGCCTATTGCCACTGCCTTAAGGATTTTTCATAATTATCACCAGCCTGAAGAGGGTGGCTCGGTATTCATGAGAGTGGCGTGAGGGAATGACGATGCCTTTACCAACTGATCACCCGCGAACTGCAACCTTCCTTGCATCTGAGGCAAGAGGCAGGGGCGATTATGGATTCAGCGCTGGAAAGTATGCAACGTCTGTGGTGGGCTCAACAATGGATAAGGTATTAAAGCCTTAGGGAGGGGACGAGATGAAAAGGTCTAAATTTTTATTACTGATGGGATCGGTATTGATGCTAGCTTCCCTTCCATGGGGGACCAATTTAGCCTTCGGAAACGCCGGCCCGGCAGGAGTGACTTTTTACGCCAATAGCCCGTCCGGCGGCAGCTCGGGGACGGCACTGCGAAAATTTGTCGATTCACTGCCGGGGTTAACCCCAGCCGGCGCCAACAACCTGGGGCAGTATATTCCGGTTGCGGTTGCGGATACAACCACGTATCTGGGTTCTGATTATTACCAAATCGGCATCATGGATTATACGAAACAGGTGCATACGGACCTGCCCAAAGCCACCAAATTCCGGGGGTATGTTGACCTCGGCACCGGTTCGCCACCAGCGCCGCATTATCTGGGACCCTTGATCGTGGCCGAACGCGACCGTCCGGTGCGGCTCAAGGTCACCAACCAATTGGGAACGGGTACTGCGGGCAATCTCCCTCTCCCGGTGGACACTACCCTTAATGGCGCCGGGTCGGGGCCCCTTGGTGGTTCAGAATATTACACCCAGAACCGCACCTCCATCCATAACCACGGGGCCTTTACGCCCTGGATCAGTGACGGGACGCCGCACCAATGGTTTACCCCCGCTGGTGAAGGAGGCAACTACCTCAAGGGCGCCAGTTTCCAAAACGTCCCCGACATGCCGCCTCCGGGTGATGGGTCACAGACCCTGTATTATACCAATCAACAGAGCGGCCGGTTGATGTTTTACCACGAGCACGCCGTCGGCATCACCCGCCTCGGGGTCTATGCCGGTCTGGCCGCGGGGTACCTGATCCACGACCCGGTGGAGGACAATTTGATCGCCACCGGGGTCATTCCTAATCAGGGCGGCGGGGTTTATAACTGGGGCATTCCATTGATTATCCAGGACAAAACCTTCGTACCCCAAGACGTTACCACCGTCCAGGATACCAAGTGGAACACAGCCTGGGGGACGTACGGCGATCTTTATTTCCCCCACATCTATGAGCCGAACCAGAGCCTGACCGACCCGTCCGGGATGAACCCCTATGGCCGCTGGGACTTTGGCCCCTGGGTGCAGCCCAACATCTTAGCTCCGGTAGAGGTCCCGGCGCCGACGATAAATGCCGCCTTACCGCTGCCGGGGACGGACGTGGACCACCCTGAGAATTACCTCACCAGCGTCACGCCCGAGTCCTTCATGGACGTCATGATGGTCAACGGCACCGTTTACCCTTATCTCAACGTGGAGCCCAAGGCTTACCGCTTCCGGATCCTCAATGCCTGTAACGACCGTTTTGTCAACTTGCAGCTCTACCTGGATGCCTCCGGCGGCGGCACCGGCGCTACGGCCACGGCAATTGTAAATCTAACCAGCGGATCTATTTCGTCGATAGGGCTTACGAACGGCGGCTCCGGTTATGTCCGGGCTCCCGGGATCAACATCACCGGCGGCGGCGGTTTCGGCGCCATGGCTACCGCATCGATTTCAGGCGGGGCGGTCTCCGGCATTACGATTACTAACCCCGGCAGCGGTTATACCTCTGATCCCACCGTCACCATTGGCGCTACCACCGAAGTCAGCATGGTTCAGGCGGCCCCGAATGGGTTTTATCCTGCCACCTGGCCGAAGGACGGCAGGGATGGCGGCGTGCCGGACCCGGCCACCGCGGGGCCCAAGTTTATCCAGATCGGCACCGAAGGCGGCATCCTGCCGGCGGTGGCAGTGCGCGATAACCAGCCGATCAACTATGACTATGACCGGGGCAGCGCCACCTTTGGGAACGTCCAGAACATAGAGGGCGTAGATCCCGCCATTAAAGGCGTAACGGTCTTTTTGGGAGCGGCGGAGCGGGCCGACGTCATCGTGGACTTCTCCGGAGTGCCGTCTGGCACCAACGTCATTCTCTATAACGACGCCCCCGCGCCGGTGCCGGGTTTCCAGCCTCGCTACGATTACTACACCGGCAACCCGGATCTAACCTCGACGGGCGGCGCCCCCCAGACCCAGGTCGGGGTCGGCCCCAACACCCGGACCATCATGCAATTCCGGGTGATGGCTACCCCCCCGGCTCCGTTCATCCCCGGCAGCTCCTTTAATCTGGCCACGCTGGAAACGGCCTTGCCAAACGCTTACGTCGCGTCCCAGCCTCCGCCCATCGTGCCGCAAACCTATTATCCACCGGCTTATGCTTCCGCCGTCGATCAGCACTGCCGGATCAATGACACTGCCCTGACCTACACAGGGCTCGGTCTCGCTGGAACGCAAACTCTTCAGGCGGAGCAGAAGGCCATAGTCGAACTTTTCGAACCCTATGGCCGGATGAATGCTACCCTGGGGTATGAGGTCTTCGATCCGACCGCGAATCCGGCCAGATCGAACGGGATTGGTTTCGCCTATATCGATCCCCCCGTGGAGATCTTCCAGAGAGGCCAGATCCAGCTTTGGAAGATTACCCATAATGGCGTGGATACCCATCCTGTCCACATCCACCTGAACAATGCGCAGATTATCAACCGGGTCGGCTGGGACGGGGTGATCAAACCCCCCGAGCCCTACGAGAGGGGCTGGAAGGAAACCATCCGGATGAACCCGTTGGAATCCATCTTTATCGCCCAGAAGGCCGATTTGCCGGTCACTCCCTTCGCGGTCCCGGACAGCATACGGCCCCTTAACCCCTCGAAGCCGCTGGGTGACACGTCAGGTTTCACGAACATCAACCCCAAAACCGGACAACCCATTACCACGACTCCCACGGTTAACGTCATGACCAACTTCGGCCATGAGTACGTGTGGCACTGCCATATCCTGGGGCACGAAGAGAACGACATGATGCGGCCCTTGAAGGTGACTGGGATTATTCCCGTCGGATCGCTGGATCTTCTCTTCCTCCTTGATTGATGGAGCATCGCGGGAACGCGAAAAATGAAAGGTTCGAGGTTGAAACTCGGGAAAGGTCACCAGGGCATCAATCTGGTGACCGGCCCCCGGTAGGTGCAACAACCAGAGATCCTGGCGGCGCTACACCCCGCCAGGATCTCTGGCCACTTTATAGGCCCTGCCCCGGGCCGCGGAGATTATGGCGGCTGCCAAAAGTATTTTCCGATAGCGGCATCACGCTAACCGCTTTTTTCAAAGGGAGACTTTTCCTGCAATTCCTCGTAGTTTCCCCCTTTTATTAAGAGGGACAGGGGGGATTATCAGGGGCCCCTGAGCGGAAAACCCTTTTGACAATGACTATAATGTATAAGTAGAGGCAAACTCCTGGCGACCATAGCTAAACATCTCGCCGTCTATTTTTTGGCATTGCTGCTGGGGCCGCTGTCCGCCTGGGCCAGGCCGGCCACCGGCCCTGAGGCCGAACGTAGCGTGGCGGGTTGGCTTGCTATGGATCCGACCCCCCTGCGAGCCCGGATGGGGGTTAAACCCGCGCAGGTCAAGGCCTTTAAGGATAGTGCGGGCAATATCGATTATTTTGTGGTTAGCCTGGAGCCGAGCGGATTCGCTATCGTGTCCGGCGATGACTTGGTCGAACCCATCATAGCCTTCGCTTCCCAGGGAACTTTTGACCCAATCCCCCAAAATCCCCTGTATGTCCTGCTGAATCGCGATTTGCCGGGAAGGTTGGCCGAGGCGAGGGAAAAAGAGGACCAGGCCCGGGTCCAGAAACGGCAATTCACTCCCCGGGGACTGCACCGGCGGGCCCAGAACAAGTGGGTGCGGCTGCAAGCCGCGGATACGGCCCCATCAACCTCTGCCTCCAGCCTGGTGAGCGTCCCGGACTTGAGGGTGGCGCCGCTGGTACTCACCAGGTGGGGCCAAGATTACGAGGGCGCCCTCTGTTACAATTACTATACGCCTTATAATTACCCCTCGGGCTGCGTCGCCACGGCGATAGCCCAGCTCATGTACTATCATACCTGGCCCACCGGGCCGGCAGACCCGACGCCTTTTGACCGGTATACCATATATGTAGATGGCTCCGCGGCATTCGACTACCTGCTCGGCGGCGACGGCAACGGCGGGCCTTATGAATGGGCCAGCATGGTAGAGGACCCGGACGAAAACACCGGCGATACGGCGCGGCAGGCCATCGGCGCCCTCACCCACGATACCGGGGTGGCGGTACAGACGAGCTATACGGCTCTGGCCTCGGGGGCTAATAACGGCATCGTTCCCTCCGTCTTGATGAATACATTCGGATTCGGCAATGCCCGCTATGCCTATAATAACTCTTACTACAGCATACCCGGCCCCAATCTAAACAGCATGATCAACCCCAATCTGGATGCCCGGTTCCCGGTCCTGTTAGGGATTATCGATGCGTCCGTCATCGGCCACGAGGTTGTCGTGGACGGTTATGGTTACGACAACGCCACCTTATACCATCACCTCAACCTGGGTTGGTCAGGGACTGCGGACGCCTGGTATAATTTGCCCACGATCAGTACCACTAATTATAATTTTAACTCCGCCATCCAGTGCATTTACAATGTCTTCCCCCAAGGCTCGGGAGAGATTATCAGCGGGCGGGTGCTGGATGCCGCCGGCAACCCCGTGGACGGCGCCGCCATAACCGCTACGACGGGTAGCACAAGTTATAACGCCACCAGCGACAGCCAGGGGATATATGCCCTGGCGAAAATTCCTGCGGCTACCACCTACACCATTACCGCCAGCAAGGCGGGTTATGTCTTTTTCCCGCAAACCGTAAGCACCGGAACTTCCGTCGATGGCAACATCGCCACCGGTAATCTGTGGGGAATCGATTTTGTCCAGGACTTCCCTGGAATCACCTTGAACCAGGCCCTGGACAATGATTATCTGGCCTTTACCACCGGAGGCGACGCCCCCTGGTCCGGCCAAACCGCGGTAAGCTTTTATGGCGGCAGTTCGGGACAGACCGGGGTCTTGGGCGGCAGCCAATCGGCCTGGCTGCAGACCACGGTGGTCGGACCGGGCACCCTGTCCTTCAGCTGGAAGGTTTCCTCGGAAGCGATTTATGATGTCCTGGAAGTCTTCGTGGATGAAGATCTGCAACCAGGAGCCATCAGCGGTGAGGTAGACTGGCAGCAGAAAAACATCGCCATCCCGGCCGGCAGTCACCAGATTACCTGGAGTTATACCAAGGATGCCTATGTCGGTATGGGTTCGGATTGCGGTTGGGTGGATAAGGTGAGCTTCGGAAAAGGCTCCCTAGCGCCGGTCTTAAAGTTGCTCTTGCTGGATGACTAAATTGCCGCGAAGCCTGGGGGCCCCGGCATCGTGAATGCTACCAAAGAGCAGTCAAACGACCAGTATTTGTCATTCTGAGTGCAGCGAAGAATCTCACTTTTTAAGCCGCCGGGATTCGCAACGCAGCGGCGCCGCGTTCAGCATGACAAGATTATTTATTGCCCTCTGATGGCAACTTGAGACCTCTGCGAAAGTCTCATGTAGGATAGCCGCCCTCGGCTGTCCATACTGTATCTAGGCGCAGGCGAGGGCGCCTACGCCACATTTTGATGAGGAAGAATAGCGATAGAGACTTTCGCAGAGGTCTCATCTTCGTATGAGGAGCTGCCGGCCATCATTTCTGTTTCTGCTGGGGGGCTTTTGGGGAGGACGGAGCCGGCTTATGAAATATTGATTCAGGGGTGGAGGGGAGCGCCTCGATTTGTTTTAAAAAATCCGGGTTAACCGCAATGCCGAGACTTTGGGCCTTTTTGAGATCCTGGCGGGCTTTATCGGCTTCCCCTTGATACGAATAAACGATTGCCCGGTTGTTGTAAGCCTTACCATTTTTGGGGTCTAATTCAATAGCCTTATTAAAATCTGCGACGGCGAGATCATATTGTTTTTTCCAAATATACGCAATGCCCCGATTGTTATAAGCTTTCACAAGTTTAGGATTGATCTCGATAGCTTTGCTATAATTAGAAATTGCGCTATCGGCATTTTCAGCTAAGGAATCTTTTTTCCCTTGCTCAAAAAACTCTTCATCCTTTCCCTTAGCGGCATAACAATTCACAACAGATATAATAATAACCAGGCAAATGACTGCATAAATTAGCTTGCCAATTTTTATTGTGCCCATTTATCTGCTCCTTTGAGATGAAACTATAAATAATATGTCATTCATTAAACAATTATAACCTTGCGCTTAATTATGATAAAGAGAGTCGTCGGCCTTTGTTTCAACGCAAAGTTTGGAACCATTGCCCTAAAATTCAACTGCCGGAACCCCTGGACGTTACCCTCTTCCCTTGATCATTATGATAGCATAGGATGGGGTCGAAAATCAATTTGTTGCCCGATTTCAAGCGGCGCCAACGATAAATTTCGCTGATCTGGCCAAATCGGAAGCACAACTAATTTATGGTATAATAAATAGTTATGAAAGGATAGCCGGAAAATACGGCGGCCGTTTGGGGGTTAAAGTCCGAAAATAGTAAGTCTCAGTATTCCTCCGAGGGTTGACTATACTAGCACTGCGACATAATTTTAAACAATCTGTTTGGCCGAATTTAACTCTTTGGCGCCAGAGGCGGAATCAGGGAATAAGATGGAAAAACCGAGCCCCAGTACGGAGACCAGGCAACTGCACACAGTCTTAAAGAAATATTGGTATGCGCCCGTCTTCCTCTTCACTTTGGTGGTATTATTTCTGGCGGGAAACTGGTACGGGCAAAGAAATGCCGACTCCCAAACGTCGGCCGGGAACCGGCGCATCTTGTACTATGTGGATCCCATGAATCCGGCTCACACGTCTCCTAAGCCGGGGTTGGCGCCCTGCGGCATGAAGATGGAACCGGTCTATGCCCAGGACGAGGGCCAGACAACCGGCGCGGCCTTGTCTCCCGGGTCCGTCACGATCACCCCTGAAAAGCAGCAGATTATCGGGGTGCGGGTGGAGACGGTGGCAAAGTCCCCCTGGACCTATACCCTCAGAACCGCGGGCAAAGTGGCCGCGGATGAGACTCGCACCTACCGGGTGAATGCCTTCAGCGATGGTTTTATCATGAAGGTATACGATAATTCCACCGGCAGCCTGGTCAGGAAGGATGAACCTCTGGCGACGTATTTCAGCAAGGATTTGTTTACGTCGTTACAGACGTACTATTACGCGGTCTATGCCTTAGAGAACCTGCCGCAAGGGCAGCACATGCCGGCATCCCAGAAGCACCTTCTGGAAGCTCAGAAACGATCGGCGGAATACAACCTGATGAACCTGGGGATGAGCCGCCGGCAGATCAAAGACCTGATTCGCAGCAAGGAAATCACCCAAGAGATAATCATCAGCGCCCCGGCTACCAGCTTTGTCCTGACCAGGAACCTCACCGCGGGCCAAAAATTCGTTAGCGGCGAGGAATTATACCGGCTGGCGGACTTGAGCCGGGTCTGGATCCTGGCGGATTTATTTAAAAATGAAGCGAGGTATGTCAAGCCGGGGGAAAAGGTCAAGGTGACCCTCGCCGGCCAGGACGAGACCTATATGGCGACGGTGAGCGAAATTTTGCCCCAATTCGACCCTGCGACCCTCACCATCAAGGTGCGCCTGGAGGTGGACAATCCGCAATTTGCCCTCAGGCCCGGGATGTTTGTGGACGTGGAGTTTCCCATCACTATGCCTCCCACGATCAACATCCCGGTTGACGCCATCATGGATTCAGGGCTCAAGAAGACCGTATTCGTCGACCGGGACAAAGGTTTTTTTGAACCGCGCCGGGTTAAGACCGGGTGGCGCCTGGGAGAACGGGCGGAAATTATCGAGGGTCTCGAACCGGGCGAGCGCATCGTGGTCTCCGGCAATTTCCTCATCGACTCGGAGTCCCGCATGCGGCTAGCGGCCGGGGGGATGTTCGGCGAGGTCGCCAAGGATCCCGTCTGCGGCCTGAATGTGGATGAAGGCAAGGCCAAGGCGGCCGGCTTCCAGGGCACTCATAAAAACCAGACCTATTACTTCTGCTCCCCGGGATGCAAAGAGCATTTTGAAAAAAATCCCGAGCGCTATGCCGCAAAATCCGGCGGGACCCCAAAAACTGCTGGCGGTGCGGCCGGTGATAAGGGACAGGAGGCTCGGGCGGTCCAGGCCAAAGACCCGGTGTGCGGCCACGAAGTGGACGAAACCCAGGCGCAGGCTTCGGGCCTAACCAGCACATATAAAGGGAAAAGCTATTATTTTTGCAGCTATGGCTGCAATAGGCGGTTTGACAAAGATCCGGAGAGTTACCTGCACCAGGAAGCCCAAGGTGGGAGCGGCGGTTCCCCGGCGCCGGTCGTGGCCAAGACGGCGCCAGACCCGGTGTGCGGCCTGCCGGTGGCGACGGGCCCGGCCAAACAGGCGGGCAGGACCAGCGAATACCAGGGAAAGCTCTATTACTTTGACACCGACGGATGCAAGCAAAGGTTTGACAAAGACCCCCAATATTATTTAACCGGAAGTTCAGAGGCCGCATTACCGCAGACGTATCCTCAAGTGCCGACGAGTCCTGATTTGTTGCTGAGGTTGAGGCGGGATTCAATCCGGGCGATACCACCGGGGAAGGGCCAGGCCCCCATGGAGGACCAGAGCCAGGAATCCCATGGCAAGCCGGCGGCCCCGCCAGCCTCGCCGATGCCGCCAGCGGCGCCCCAGACGCCGCCGGCAACGCCAGCGATGCCTCAACCCCAGGCGTCACCCCAACTCCCGCAAACCGCGCCGCCGCCGTCTCAGGCCCAGGCCCCGCACGCGGCGCCAATGCTGCCGCAGCCCCAGGCTCCGCAAACCGCGCCGTCGCCACCGCAGCAACCCCCTGGCGGCGGAGGCCATCAGCATGATTAACCGCGTCATCGATTTTTCGGTCAACAACAAGGTCATCGTCTTTATCCTCGTGGCTGCGGCCTGTATGATGGGATGGTGGTCCATGCAGCATTTGCCCCTGGACGCGGTGCCGGACCTCACCGACACCCAGGTGATCATCTACTCCCGGTGGGACCGCAGCCCGGACATCATCGAAGACCAGGTGACCTACCCCATCGTCACCGCCATGCTGGGCGCCCCCCAGGTCAAGGCTGTGCGCGGCTTTTCGGATTTCGGCTATTCTTATGTTTACGTTATTTTCGAAGACGGCACCGATATTTACTGGGCCCGATCCCGGGTGCTGGAATATTTGTCCGGGGTGTTGCCGCTCTTGCCCGCGGGCGTCAAAACTGAATTAGGTCCCGACGCCACCGGTCTGGGCTGGATCTTCCAGTATGCCCTGGTGGATAAAACCGGCAAGCACAGCCTGGAGGAATTACGCTCCTACCAGGATTGGTACCTCCGGTATTACCTGAAAGGAGTTCACGGGGTCGCGGAGGTGGCGCCGGTGGGCGGGTTCGTCCGGCAGTATCAGGTGAATGTGGACCCCAACCGGCTTCAAACTTACAACCTGTCCATCAGCCGGGTCGCCAAGGCGGTGCAAGGCGGCAACAAAGAGGTGGGCGGGCGGCTGATCGAATTCGGCGGCACCGAATACATGGTGCGAGGCCGGGGTTACGCCCGGACCCTGCAGGATTTTGAAAATATCGTTTTGACTGCCAGTGAAGACGGCACGCCGATTCGCATCAAAGATATCGGCCAGGTCGTCAAAGGGCCGGATTACCGGCGAGGGGTCACCGACCTGGACGGGACCGGGGAGGTGGTGTCCGGGATCGTGGTGATGCGCCAGGGGCAAAATGCCCTGGAGGTGATCGACCGCGTCAAGGCCAAGATCAAGGAGATCGAACCGGGGCTCCCCAGCGGTGTGCAGATTGTGCCCATTTACGACCGCTCCGACTTGATTCAGCGGGCCATCGGCAACATGAAGTCCACCCTGGTGGAGGTGCTGATCACCGTCTCCCTTGTAATCCTGATCTTTCTGTGGCACTTTCCCAGCGCCATTATCCCGGTGATCACCATCCCGGTGGCGGTGCTGATTTCTTTCATTCCCTTCCGGATGATGGGGGTCACGGCCAACATCATGTCCCTGGGGGGGATCATCATCGCGGTGGGGGCGTTGGTGGACGCGGCCATCGTGGTGGTGGAGCAGGTCCACAAGAAGCTGGAGAAGTGGCACCAGACGGGCCGGCTACAAGACTATCAGGAGGTGGTGGTCGGCGCGGTGAAGGAGGTGGCGGGTCCCAGCTTCTTTGCCCTGCTGGTGATCGCGGTGGCGTTCCTACCCGTACTGAGCCTGGAGTCGGTGGAAGGCCGGATGTTCAAGCCCCTGGCCTATACCAAGAACCTGTCCATGCTGGTGGCCGCGATCCTGGCCATTACCCTGGACCCGGCCCTGCGGCTGTTGTTCACCCACATGCAGAATTTTAATTTCCGGCCGCCCTGGCTGTGCCGGTTGACCAACGCCATGTTGGTGGGCACCATCCATCCCGAAGAGAAGCATCCCATCAGCCGGCGCTTGATCCGTTTTTATGAACCGTTAGTCACCTGGTCACTGCGGCGAAAATGGTGGGTGATCGGCGGGGCCGTGGGGCTGATGCTCCTGACCATCCCCCCCTATATGCACCTGGGGTCGGAATTTATGCCGCCCCTGGAGGAGGGGGCCATCCTCTACATGCCCTCCACCATGCCGGGAATTTCCATCGGCGAAGCCCAGAAAGTGCTCCAGGTCACGGATCGCATCATCAAGGGCTTTCCCGAAGTGGACCGGGTCCTGGGCAAGGCCGGCCGGGCCGAGACCTCAACGGACCCGGCCCCGGTGTCCATGCTGGAAACGTTGATTACCCTGAAGCCCAAATCGCAGTGGCGGCCGCATCTAACCCAGGAAAAACTCATCACTGAGATGAATGAGGCCCTGACCCTGCCGGGCCTGTCCAATGCCTGGACCATGCCCATCAAGGGCCGCATCGAGATGTTGAGCACCGGTTTGCGGACCCCCATAGGGATCAAGATCTCCGGGGACAATCTCAAGACCATCGAAGAAATCGGCTCGCAGATCGAATCCCTGTTGCCCGGCGTCAAGGGGACCCGAAATGTCTTTGCCGAGCGCACCGGCACCGGCTATTTTCTCGATTTTACCTGGAATCGGGAGGAATTGGCCCGCTATGGTCTGAGCATCGATGAAGTCCAGGATGTGGTGCAGAATGCCATCGGCGGTGAAAACGTCACCACCACCGTGGAAGGGCGGGAGCGGTACTCGGTAAATGTGCGCTACCAGCGGGATTTCCGGTCCGATTTCAGCGCCCTGGAGCGGATTCTGGTACCGGCCTCGGACGGCAAGCGGCAAATTCCCCTGGGGCAACTGGCCAGTATCAAGGTGGTCAGCGGGCCGGCCATGATCCGCAATGAAGACGGTTTGTTGACGGGCTACGTATATATCGATATCACCGGCCGGGACCCCAACGGCTACGTGGAGGAAGCGGCCCAGGTGCTCAGGGACAAGGTGAAACTGCCGCCGGGCTACGCCATTTCCTGGAGCGGCCAGTACGAGGCGGCCCAGCGGGTGAAGCAGCGCCTGCTGCTGGTGGTGCCTCTGACCCTGTTCCTGATCTTTCTGCTCCTCTACATGAATACCCGGTCCATTACCAAGACCATGCTCATCATTCTGGCGGTGCCGTTCTCGGCGGTGGGGGCCGTCTGGTTCCTGTATCTGCTGGGTTACAACCTGAGCATTGCGGTCTGGGTCGGTCTGATCGCCCTGTTGGGGGTGGATGCGGAAACGGGCATCTTTATGCTCCTGTATCTTGACCTGGCCTATGCCCAGGCCAGGGCCGAAGGGCGGCTTAACACCCGTCCCGAGCTGCACACCGCCATCATTGACGGCGCGGCCAAGCGTATCCGGCCCAAGTTCATGACCGCCGCCACTCTTCTTTTGGGTCTGATTCCCATCATGTGGGCCACCGGGGCCGGAGCCGACGTCATGAAACGCATCGCCGCCCCCATGATCGGCGGCATCTTCACCTCTTTTCTCATGGAGTTGATGGTTTACCCGGCGATTTACGAGATCTGGAAATGGAATTTCGAGGTGAAAAAGGAAGTTCAATGCTGAGAGGCTCAAGGCGTCGGGAAAAAAATCCCTTGGGGGCAGGAATTTTGTGATATGTAACAAGAGGGGGGCATCATTACCCCGTCAGCGTCAGGGGTCTTTACCCCAAATCATGGCGGAGATGAGAGGAAGATGAAAGCCGGCCGTATTCAAGCTGTACTGAGAGCTTTGGCGCTGCTGGCCGTGGTGGCCGGCTGCCTCCTGGCCTTGCCGGCCTGCAATCCCCAAGCGAATAAGCTGCCGCCCCTGCCGGTCTCCCCCAGCATGGTGGTTACCCAGGACGGCGTGGCCTATTATGTGAAAACGCTGCGTATACCAGGCACCCGGCAGGAACTGCGTCTCAAGGAAGGCGAGACGCTGACCTGGGTGCCCCTGGAACAGGTGTCGGCCGTAACGTTCTCCGGCCCGATCCGGGACACCTATCGCCAGGCGGTCGTCACTCTGACCGGTGGCGAGAGACTCAAGGCGGAGGTGTACGTGAATTTCCTCATAGAAGGCGCCACTGACCTGGGATACTGGAACATGCCCATGAGCAAGGTGGCGAGCCTGAACCTGGCCTTTGATTGAGGTCCCCTGCTTGACCGCCGGGGCGCCCCTGGGGTGACGGTGGACTTTCTTCTGGCCGGTCTGGCGGGTCTGGCGCTGGGAAGCTTTTTAAATGTGGTCATCACCCGGCTGCCCCAGGGGGAACCGGTGTGGGCCGGGCGTTCCCGGTGTCCCCAGTGCCGGAGCCCCGTGTGGTGGTACGATAATATCCCCCTCTGCAGTTACGTCTGGCTCCGGGGGCGCTGCCGGTCCTGCGGCGCCGCCATCCCCTGGCGTTATCCCCTGGTGGAACTGGCCGGGGGGCTTATGGGCCTGGCCCTCTGGCACACCTTCCCCGACAAGCTCCTCCTTCTGGCTTACGCCCCGTTTAGCCTGGCCCTGCTCGCCCTGAGCGCCATTGACCTGGAACACCGCCTGCTGCCGGACGCCATCACCATTCCCGGCACCATCCTGGGGCTGCTGCTGTCCCTGGTGTTGCCTCAGCTCTCTTTTCCGGAGGCCGCGGCTGGGGCCCTGGCGGGCGCGGCGTTATTCTTCGGGGTTGGCCGGCTCTATGAGAAATGGGCCGGGCGGCGCGGCCTGGGAGGGGGCGACGTGAAAATGCTGGCCATGATCGGGGCCTTCCTGGGCGTGTGGGCGCTGCCGCTGGTCATCCTGATCAGCGCCAGCCTGGGCACCCTGGCCGGACTGATCCGGGTCCTGGCTCAAGGCGCCGAAGCTCGGGGCCAGTGGCGCACCATCTCCCTGCCCTATGGCCCTTTTCTGGCCGCCGGGGCCTGGTGCTATCTCTTCTGGGGCGAAAGGCTGCTCAACCTTTTGAGCGGCGGGGGGTAAAGGTTTCTGGGCCAGGGTGGCGGCCAGGGCGCGCCGATTTCTCCTCCGAACCTGTCCGTGACAAAAAAATCCCTCCCGCCGCCCTCAGGCGCAGGAGGGACGTTAAATCCCCCAAGGCTCAACCCGGCCGGCTCCGGGGCCGGTTAAGGCTGAAACACTCCCTCTTCTTCAAAGAGGGGTTCGCTCCGTCCCAGGGGACGAACGAAGGTCCACCCGCCGGGCCGGCCCACCAGCCCCCAGGCTGCCTCAGCGGTGGATTCAGAGGGGATGGTAACGGGAAGGGTTATCAGGAATGCCGCGGTGCCGACAATGGTGGTGGCCAAACCCAGGGGCCGGCCAATGACGCCATCGAAGGCCATTACCGCGGAACTGGGAGGATTGGGGTTGGGTTTGAAGCCGAATCCCTTCTCCGCTCCGCGCATGCTGTAGCCGATCTGCCCGGCTGCGCCCACACTTCCCCAGGCGCATACCAGACTCATAACCAGAATTACCAGCAGAACCTTGTTCTTCATGGCGGCGGCTCCTTTTCAGGTGGCGGCGATCCGCGTCCCCGTGAACCTATCGATCCTGTAACCAGCCAAAAACTTTGCGATTATATATCATATCCTGTCCGAATCTTCAACTTAATAAGACTTCGGGGCCGGCTCCCGCGGGTTCGCAGCCGGTGCGGGAGCGGTTCCCGGCACCTGCCGCTTGGGCAACGTCTCGTCGAGGCCGACTTTCTCTTTCATTTCATGGGTCATGTGGGCCCCTTCTTCCAAGCTGGAAATAATGTGGGGGGTTATCAAGACTAAGAGTTCGGTGCGCTGTTTGCTCACCCCTTGGGAGCCAAACAGGGGTCCCACCAGGGGCATCTTGCGTAAGCCGGGAATGCCCGCTTGAGTGACGGTGTTGTCTTCCCGGATGAGCCCGCCCAAAACTACGGTTTGATTATCGGCGGTAATGAGTGAGGTATGGGCCTGCCGCACCGTGAAGGTGGGGGTGCCGCCTACTCCGGTGGTGGTGGATTTGGCGTCACTCACTTCCTGGGCAATCTCCAGGGTCACCAGGCCTTTGGCATTGATCTGGGGCCTCACCGTCAAGATGATGCCGGTGCTGCGGTATTGCACGGTGGAGGTCGAATACGAGGAATTCTGGCTGATGAGGGGCGTCGACGTCGAGGTAAGAATGGGCACCTCCTCGCCGATCATGATGCGGGCTTCCTGATTGTTGGCCGCCATGATGTGGGGCGAGGCCAGGATATTCACCTTGCCCTCGGAGGCCAAGAGATTGATGAGCCCCTTCAGTTTATTGGCGGTGTCCATCGCCACAAAGGTCAATCCCCCCGCGGTGCTAAACATCGCCCCGGCCGCGGAATTGAAATCCACCCCGGAGATGGTGGTGGGGGCGGTAGCGGTGGTGCTGGAGGTGCTGCTGGCAGTCGTCCCGGAGGATGTCACCAGGGCGCCGCTAGTGTTGGTAGACCCCGTAGTTGTACCGGTGGAGTTCGAGGTGCTTGAAGGGGTGCCACCTAACAAGAACTCGATGCCGTACTTGAGATCATCGGTGAGGCGGACTTCGGCGATCAGGACCTCGTTTAACACCTGGCGAGGCATGATGTCCAACTCCGTCAGAATCCGGGAGATAATATTCCACTCGTGGGGCGGCGCCACCACCACCAGGAGATTATTCTCTTCATCGGGAATGATCCGCACCCCTTCTTTGGGGCTGATCCCCTGGCCGCCGCCGCCCAGGCCCGTGGCCCGTTCTTTTAAGGCCGCGCCGGCGCCGGTGTCACCTCCCGGAGTTCCCGAGCCTCCCAGAGTACTGCCGGCCCCGGTCGCCCCGGATGTTCCGGCCATCCCGGACGTCCCCGACGTCCCCCCGCCGAGGCCGCCCGACTTGCCCCGTGATTGGCCCGATGACCCGCCCAGGCCCCCGGAGGAGCTTGAAAAAGAGCTGGAGCCGGAGTCGAGTTTGGATTCCTTGATCTTTCCGGCCGTCGGGGCCCCGCCATAGACCTGGGATAAAATATCGGCCAGATTCTTGGCTTTATAATTCAGCACATTGTATACATGGACATTGGCCAACAGATCGGTTTTGGAATCCAGTTGTCTCACCCAGTAGAGGGCACGCTCAGCTAAAGGCTGGGAATTGGCCAGGATCAACACGGAGTTGAGGCGGCCCACCGGCATGAAGCTGACCCCGAAGCTCTCCTTGCCCTTTTGGGCCAGATTGCCGTAGGCCGAAAAAATGGTCTCCAACTCATTGATGATATCGGTGGGGTCGGTATTATGCACCTTGACAATGCGCACCAGGGTATTGGCCAGGGCCCGGGTGTCCATCAGGTAAATCAACTTCAACAGTTTATCCAGGTTGTCGGGATTGTCGATCAGGACCAGGGAATTGTTCGCGGCGCTGGAGATGCTGCCGGCATGGGACATCAGGGGCTTCAGGACCGCCACCACTTCCTTGGCCGAGGTCTGCTCCAAAAAGACCACCTGGGCCCGCATGCCCGGAGGGACCGCGCCCCGGCTGTACACCGGCAGGCCCCGGGTGGAGGCTTTATCAGCGGGCACGATGTTATATAAATCGTTGGCCTGGATCATGGTGGCGTCGTTGATGGTGAGGATCGTCTCCATAATCGAGAGCAGTTCGCTTTTGCTTAACTTCCCGGTGGCGCGCACGTTGACCGTGCCTTTAACCTTGGGGTCGATATTATAATTGAGCCCCATGGTGTCGGCCAGGACCCGGACGGCTTCCACCAGGTCGGCATTCTTCAGATTGAGGTCGATGGGATAGACCTTCTCCCCAGTGGCAGGGGTGCGGCGGGTCACCGGCATTTTTTTGATGCGGGTGGACAGGTTTTCCAGGGAGCGTTCATCCACCTGTTCCTCTGCTGCCGCCCGCTTAGCGGCCTTGGCATGCGCCGGCGGCGGCTTGGGTGACGGCGCGATGACCCGGACCGGAGTCCGGACCGGTGCGGGTGGTTGGGGCGGGGCCACCTCCTGGGTGGAGGCGCACCCCATGACGCCGAGAATGATCGACAACGGCACGAGACGTGAGAGCCACCCTCCTTTGCGGCGTTTCCCCACGAAGTTTAGGCAATTGTGCATTAGGTATCCCCTGGAATCCTATTCCGGAAACTTTAACGTTTTTCGGCCTTCTTTGCCAAGAAAAGTCACTGAATCATTGGCTATTTCAAACACTTTAAACCCATTCCACTCCTCTCCCAGATAGACTGCCTCGATATCCGCCTTGCCTTTGCCGCCCGCCGCAAGTTTGCCGCCGATGATGGCCGCCCTG